>Ga0302322_100004563_pt1 | contig 12049 bp, 15 predicted proteins | sample Fen_T0_2_FD_203757 | JGI IMG/M metagenome (GOLD analysis project Ga0302322, IMG submission 203757) | Peat permafrost microbial communities from Stordalen Mire near Abisko, Sweden - Fen_T0_2 | ecosystem: Environmental > Terrestrial > Soil > Wetlands > Permafrost | place: Sweden: Abisko... | reverse complement strand
CCACCCTTGCAAAGGTTGCCCTGAACTCCGGCGCACCCTCTCCCCTTGTGGGAGAGGGTGGCTGCGCGAAGCGCAGCCGGGTGAGGGGTTGTCTCGGCAATGGGATCGCAGCGAAAGGACCCCTCACCCGACCGAGCTTGCGTCGACCGGCGGAGCTGCCCTCTCCCACAAGGGGAGAGAGCACAAATAACGCTCGGCTCGGCGCCCTGAAACGAACCGGTGAACGGAGGCACCTATTCTAATGGTTGCTACACGGCCGCCATTTACTTCTTCTTCGCGCCGACCTGGCTGATGGACTTGATCGCCATCGGCGGGCGGCCGGATTTCTCGGCGATCTCGCGGTCCTGCTCCATGATGAAGCCGCGCGCCGGCTCGTCGCCATCGAGGCCGCCGAGCAACTCCGCCGGGACCCGACGGTTCGAGCGCTGCGTGCCGTCCTCATAGACGACGTTGAAAAAGGCGAATTCGCCTTTGGGATTCGAACCGGGTTTTTTCGCCATGGCCGGCTTTTCGTCCAAATTCGGCGAGCCGTCAACATGGCCGTGACGCAACTTTGCTTTGATTTTTCGGCTGACGGTGCCGTCATGTCGCCGTCACCAAAAACGCCAAAACGAACGGCGATAGTGGCGATCCGCGCCAACCGGTCATGTCCGGCGACGCTGTCGACAACGAGATGCCCATGCCGATGCCGCAACTGACCGTTTGGTACAATACGCGCTGCCCGGTGTGCGATGCCGGTATCGGCTGGCAGCGCAACAAGCTGCTGGCGCTGGTGCGCTCCGGGCGCGTCGCCTTCAAGGACATCAACGAGCAGCCGGAGGCGCTCAGCGCCCATGGTGCCGATGTCGACGACGTCAGGCGGCGGCTGCACGCGACCGACGAGGAGGGGCATCTGATCACCGGCGCCGACGTCGCGCTGCGGCTGTGGCAGCTGACGCCGGGGGAGGCGTGGCTGGCGTCGGTGCTCGGCAACCGCGTGATGCGGCCGCTGACGCGCTTCGGCTATGATCGCTTCGCCGACCTGCTGTTCGCATGGAACAAGCGGAAGGGGCATTGGTGAGGCCGTGCAAGCGGAGCATTCACACTTCTCCTCGGTCTTTCAGCAAAGAGGCTGCAACCTCTCCCCGCTTGCGGGGAGAGGTCGGATTGCATCGTCAGATGCAATCCGGGTGAGGGGGAGTCTCCGCAAGTTCGGTTTGCCGAGACCCTCTCCCCGCAAGCGGCCGCAAGCGGGGAGAGGGAGCCTACCGCCCGCTTCGCAAATGCTCGCGTACAAACTTCCTGAGATGTCTGCATGCCTCAGTGTGCAAGCGGGGGAGCCCAGGCCGTCCGTTTGGCGACAGCCGGTCCACATTCCCAGATGCGTGCATGCCCTTGGCCCAAAAGGGGAGAGGTCGGCCGCCACTGCCGCAGAGGTGGTCGTCGATCAAAGACCTACCGCGCCTTGACCGTCACCGCCTTCGCGTGGACCGGCGTGCCGCCGCGCGGACCCCGGTCCTCGGTCTCGCGCTGGCCCAGCGCCATGATCGCGGTGCCCATCGCGGTCGAGCCGAAAGTGACGAAGAACGACGCCAACAGCAGGCCGAGCGCGACGCCGGGCGAGCGATCCGAGAACACCAGATGACGCAGGCCGCCGGGGTCGAGCGCCAAGAGCCCGCCGACCAACAGCACCGCCATGCCGAGTCCCAGCGCGAGGTTGATCGCCAGCAGCCGGAACAACGGCATCCGCAATAATCCGTGCTTCTTGGTCGGCGTCCGCTCGTGCATGGTTGATCGCCCGTCACTGGTAATGAGGGAGACTAGATCCTAGCACCGATCGCGGCGCGCTCAAAGGCCGGCCTGTTGCGGGGCGCGCTGCCGTTCCAACCAACGTCATTCCGGGGCGAATCGTCAGCGTCGAGCCCGGAATCCCTACGCCGTAGCACCTGTGGCTTGGCGTGATGGCAAGCGTCCGAACAACAAACGCCGGCCTTTGGATATGGATTCCGCGCCTGCGCCTTCCCATCCCGGAATGACAGCATCTCAAAATCGCTGACGGCAGAGATTGACGCTAGAACCTGAAGCTATGCCGCTTCGCCTTCGACGACGCCGCGCTGCCTGGCGATCACGCTCTGCCACAGCAAAGCGATCGCGCGCTGGCTCTCCGGCGCAATCAGGCAATGACCTTCATTGTCGAAGCCGCAGAACCGCACCGACGGGTCGTGGCGTGCCTCCGCGAGCGCCTCGTTGATGGCCTCGAGGCAACCCGTCACCTGGCCGATGTTCTGCAGCCGGGTGTGATGCAGGATGTCGATCAGGCGGAACATCATCACCGGTGGCTGGCCAAGGAAGATGCCGGGCCGGCCGAATTCGAAGAACACGTTGACGGCCGGCAATACGCTCTCGATCTTCGCCAGGATCTTGGCCGCATCGTCGGCCGTGCAGGCGACGAGATGGGCGATCGGCGCCGGCAGCGTGGCCTGTGGTGGCGGCGCCTCCGCGGCAAAGCCCAGGCTGGAGAGCACCTGATGCTCGATCCAGCGCCGCACGTCCGGCGGCGCGCTGCGGATCTGGTCGGTGCTCAGCGTGATTCCGATCATCGCGGCTCTCCTTTTGCCGCCGAGCCTAAGGGCCGGCGCGGTCGCGATATTGACCAGGATCAAGTGCGCTCGGTGTGTTTTGACCGCTGCGGTTTCATCGTGCCATGATCGGCCAATCGCAGATGACAGTGGGGGCAGGGCGTGCCGACCATCGCGTACTTCTATGGAATTGCCATTCGAATGTTCTTTCAGGATCATCCGCCGCCGCATTTCCTGGCGTCCTATGGCGGCCAGGAGGCAAACGTCTCGATTGCGACCGGCGAGATCATAGAAGGTCATCTCGCGCCAACGACGGCCCGCTTGGTGAAGGAATGGGCTCTGGCCCACCGCGATGAATTGGAGGATAATTGGTGTCGAGCCCGTGCCGGCACGCCGCTGAACAAGATCGTAGGCCTGGACAATGATTAAGGTTGCAAAGCTCAAGAGCCTCGGAGGCTATCGCGTACGCGCGACATTCAGCGACGGCATGGCGGGAGACTACGATTTCGGCCCGGTGATCCTATCGGGGGGGCCAATGGCTGAACCGCTGCGTGATCCGGCCTATTTCGCGCGCGTGTTTCTGGAAGACGGTGCGCCGACTTGGCCGAACGGCTTCGACGCAGCGCCCGGATGGCTGCGCCGGGAGATCGAGGCCGCCGGGTCGCTCGCGCGCGATGTCGCAGCCTGACCCTCACGCGCGTTCCTCGAAAAGGATTTTCTCGACATGAACTGGTTTCGGCTTTTTGTCCCGCTCATTGCGCTTGTCTGGACCTCACCCTCCTTTGCCGCCCGCTGTGGCGGCGATTTCAACACATTCATCGCCGGAATCTCCGCTGACGCGCAGGCCGCCGGCGTCTCCGGCAGCGTGATCTCGGCAGCCCTCGGCGGCGTGCAGCAGGACGGCAGCGTGCTCGCCTTCGACCGCCGCCAGCGCTACACCTTCAACAAGAGTTTCGAGCAATATGTGTCGACCCGCGTCGGCTCGGGCCGCATCAATGGCGCCCGCGCCATGCTGCAGCGGCATGCGGCGCTGCTGTCGCGCATCGAGCAGCAATACGGCGTGCCGCGGCAGATCCTGGTCGCGATCTGGGGACTGGAGACCGATTTCGGCAAAGGCGATATGGGCAAATTGCCTGTCATCCGGACCCTGGCGACCTTGGCGCATGATTGCCGCCGCTCCGAACTGTTCCAGGGCGAACTGCTCGCGGCGCTGAAGATCGTGCAGCGCGGCGATCTGCCGTTGCGGGATCTGATCGGCGCCTACGCCGGCGAGATCGGGCAGACCCAGTTCCTGCCGTCGTCCTACGTCAAATACGGCGTCGATTTCGACGGCGATGGCCGGGTCGACCTGCGCCACAGCGTCCCCGACGTGCTGGCCTCGACCGCCAACCTGCTGCACACCAACGGCTTCAAGATGGGCGCGTCCTACGAGGAAGGCAGCGCCAATTTCGACGCGATGCGCGAGTGGAACCACGCCGTGATCTACCGCAAAACCATCGGCTATTTCGCCGATCAGTTGGGGCGGTGAGGGCGGCACCGCCCTCATTCTCTGTCGTTCTGCCCCCTGCAGGGGGATGTGGCGCGCGCTCCTGGTCATCGCCCGCGAAGGCGGACGACGACAGTCGAGAACGTCGTTGCGAGGCGCCGAAGGCGGCGAAGCAATCCAGAATCTTGTCGTGTTCCTGGATTGGTTGCGCCGTCGCCCTTCGGGCTATGGCGGACAAGTCGTTTGCGCTCGCAATGACGCGAAGAGAGTCGTGCCCGATAGGTGCGCCTCGTCAATCGGCGCAAGACAGCTTCGCTTTCTTGTCGCGACGGCGCGCGAAGCAACGACGAGGCAAGAGCGCCGCATACCCATCATGCGCAAATTGCCCGTCGGGTTACTTTGTCGCAGCCATGACGCTTGCCCCGCGGCCCTCCCTGCGCCTTCCGTGGTTTCGCGAGGGTGATCGATTGCCAAAGCTCGGACGCAGACCGCGCCGCGAGACGGAAATTCGCGTGTAATATGTTGCCTGGACGGCATGCATGCAGGCGGCGACGAACTCCGCCATGACGGAAGTTCATGGTGAGATCCTTCCGACCTTACGTATCGGCCTTCGCCGCTTTTTCCAACCGCCGCGCCATCACCGACCAATAGGTCGCGGGCATGAAACGCTGCAGTAGATCCATGAAGCGCGCGTCGCCGCCGATCAGGATGCGCGGCTCGTTGTTCTCGATGCCCTTGATGATGCGCAGCGCCGCATCCTTCGGCGTGGTTTTGGCGAGCCTCTCGAAGCGCTCGATCGCCTGCGCCCGGCGCGCATTGTCCGTCATGCCGCTGCCGGCGCGGGCATTGCGCGCGATCGCGGTAGCGACGCCACCGGGATGGACCACCGACAGCCGGACCGGACTCTGCGTCATCGCAAGCTCATGGCGCAGGCTTTCGGAAAAGCCGCGGACCGCGAATTTCGCCGCCGCATAGGCGGATTGTCCGGGCGGAGCGACGATGCCGAAGATCGAGGACAAATTGACGATATGGGCTTCGTGCCGGTGGGCGAGACGCGGCAGGAAGGCGCGGGTGCCGTGCACCACGCCCCAGAAATTGATGTTGAACAGCCACTCCATCTCGGCCTGGTCGATCTCGCCGAACTGTCCGAACAACGCCACGCCCGCATTGTTGATGACGATGTTGAGCGCAGGATGTGCCGACGTGGCAGCTTCGGCAAATGCAGCGATGGCTTGCGGTTCGCTGACGTCGACGCGATGCACGGTCACCTTGCGCGAGGAAAATTGTGCGACCTCGGCGGCGACGCCGCGAAGGCCGGTTTCGTCGCGATCGGCCAGCGCCAGATCGCAGCCGCGCGCCGCGAGTTCCAGCGCCAATGCACGCCCGATGCCGGCCGCGGCGCCGGTGACGGCCGCAGCACTCCCGTTGATCGCCGTCATGTCGCTCCCTGCGCCGAGCCTTGGCCCGATGACCCGTACGATGCCGGGTTCCCGCTCTTTTTCAAATTGGAACCGAACCATAACGCCGCTCCGTCCTTAACTCCACTGTTGCAAACACCAACAACACTTTCGGAGGCACCCGATGGGACAATCGAAGCCGTTTCGCGCCACAGCATTGATCGTCGAGGACGATCCGACCCAGCGGGAAATGATCTGCCTGCTGCTCGAGGAAAGCGATTACGACGTGATCAGCTGCGAGAGTGCGGAGGCCGCTGAGGCCGTGCTGAACAAAGCTGGCTGCCATGTGCTGCTGCTGATGACGGACGTCAATCTGGCCGGGCGGATGAGCGGCATCGAACTTGCGCATATCGCCAAGCAGCGCCATCCGGCGCTGAACGTGGTGGTGACGTCGGGCCGGCCGCTATCGCAGCCGCTGCCCGACCATGCCAAGTTCTGGTCAAAACCCTGGGCACCGCTCGACGTGTTGCGAGAGGCCGAGGTCGCCCTTGCCACCGCATCCCACGAGGCCGAGTAGCATCCCGGGGCGGCAGCTTCCGCCGCGCGGCCGTTCATGATAGGAGCTGCCGTCGCACTGCCGAGGGCCGTCGCCATGTCCTACGCCTTTCTGCTGACATCCCTCGTCGTGGTGGCCTCGCCCGGGACCGGCGTGCTCTACACGCTGGCGGTGGCACTGACGCGAGGCGGCAGGGCGAGTGTTGCCGCCGCCTTCGGTTGCACGATCGGCATCATCCCGGCGATGCTCGCGGCCATTCTGGGCCTCGCCGCGGTGCTTCACACCAGTGCCCTGGCGTTCGCGGCGCTCAAATGGTGCGGCGTGCTCTATCTCATCTACATGGCTTGGCAGACCCTACGCGAGAGCGGCGTGCTGTCGGTCGATCGGCAGGCTGATGCGACGTCGGATGGCCGCGTGATCCTGACCGGCTTCCTGATCAACATCCTCAATCCGAAGCTGTCGATCTTCTTCCTTGCCTTTCTGCCGCAGTTCATCGCGGCCGACGATGGCCATCCGCTGCTACTGCTGCTGGCGCTGAGCGCGGTGTTCATGGCGATGACGTTCGCGGTGTTCGTGCTCTATGGGTTGTTTGCCGCGCGGATACGCGATCACGTGGTGAGCCGGCCGCGCGCGATGGCCTGGATGCGGCGGGCCTTTGCCGGCGGTTTTGCGCTGTTGGGGGCACGGCTTGCCTTGGCGGAGCGCTAGCACGACACCATCTGTTCACGCAGGAAAAGCCCGGGTGGAAGCGTTCGCGCCCACCCGGGAGCACAACTACTTCTTCTTGGCTTTTTTGACTTTCTTGGCCGCCTTCTTGACAGCCTTCTTCGCTTTCTTCGCCATAGGATCCTCGTCAGGAGTGAATGGATTGAAACGCGACGCGAGGCATGCTTGGCGGAGGGCCACCGAAGCCATGTCCTCGGGAAGCGATCCCAGCAGATTCGCGGTACGCTGCCTCAGCTTGTCACTGCCGCGTCATCCCTTTATCCACAGTTGTCTGCGATTTGTGCTGATTCCGCGCGCACGTGTCGGAGAGCCGGCCCGCGCAGGGTGAATGCCGCGCGCATCTTAATTGATTCAAAACCACAGCAGAAGCTCGCGGCTCCGATTGAGAGTCCGTTAAGCGCGCCGGACGCATGGTGGGGACGAAGCAGGGGCCGCGATGTACCAGATGTTCATGATCAACCGGGACAGGACCTCGCGCGTTCTGCAGGCGCAATGCTGAGTGTCTCGACGCTGTGGACAGCGTTCGTCGTCAATTTCTTCGCGCTTGGCCTGATCTGGGCCTACGTGATGGGGAGCTATCCGAATCTGGAGTCCGCCCGGTTCTGGACCGCCTCCTCGCTCGTCGCTGCGGCGAGTGCGATGGCCGCTATGATCCGATATCAGGTCGATTCCTACCTGCCGCTGGTCCTGGCCTGCGGCCTGATGATCTTTGCGATGTGCCTGGCCGCGATGGGCGTGCAGCGCTTCTATAGCCGGCGGGTGTCGTGGTGGCAGACCGCCGTCCTGGTCCCCGCAACCTGCCTAAGCTTGCTCGTCTTCATCTACGGTTACGACAGCGCGCTGCTGCGCATCACCTGTTATTCAGTCGGCCAGTCGGTGCCGCTGTTCGTGATCGCGCGGCTGGTCTTGAATCCCCGCACCGCGCGCGTCAACCCGGGCGCCCGGCTGGCGGGGGTGCTCTCGATCCTGATCATGACGATCTTCGCGGCGCGGGTCATCGGCAGCTGGCTCGGCGCCGACTTCAGCTTCACCCATTCAGAACCGGGAGCGGCTGCGGCGGTTCTGATGCTGATCTTCCTGTCGTTGTCGCTCAATTTCGGCTTCCTGCTGATGGCGGTCGATCGGCTGCGCAACGAGGTCGCCGACCTCGCGCTGCTCGATGATCTCACCGGGGTAGGCAACCGGCGGCATTTGATGCAGCGGCTCACCGAGGAGTGCGCGCGCTCCGAACGCTCAGGCCTGCCCTTCGCGCTGCTGGTGATCGATCTCGACGGCTTCAAGACCATCAACGACAGCTATGGTCATGCTGCCGGTGATGCCTGTCTGCAGCATTTCACCTTGATGGCGCAGACGCGGCTGCGGGCCGGCGACATGCTGGCGCGCAGCGGCGGCGACGAGTTCTGCATCGTGCTGCCAAACTCCGGCCTGGAGGAGGGCGGCATGATCGCGCGCCGCGTAATACAGGTCTGTCGTGACGATGCCGAGGCCTGCGCTGGCACCGACATCCCGATTGCGACCTCGATCGGGGTGGCGGAATGGACGCGGGAGGTCGGCGGCTTCCCGGACCGGCTGGTCGCGCATGCCGACCAGGCGCTCTATGTGGCGAAGAAGGACGGCAAGAATTGCTATGCGCTATACGATGGCGCGCCGTCGCTGATGGCCGATGTCGAGGCGATTGTTTATGAGAGCGTGCACAGGCGGCGGCACCTCGCTGTCGACTGAACGGCGGACAGACGGATGCGTACCGTGCGCGGAGGGGACGTCGGGTGATGAGCCTCCGGCTTGCGCTCTCGATCGTGCTGGTCGGAACTGTATCTGTTTGGGGGCCACGCGCCTCGGCGCAGGCACTCGATGTCGCGGCGATCGCCCGCAGTTCCGGCACGCCCGAGATTCCCGGGCTGAAGATGGTGTGGCTGGCGCCCTGGGGCGAGGTGGCGAAGGCGCATCCGCAGGGGCATCGGTGGGCCAACATCATCGTGCACCAGACCGAGGGGCCGGCCGGCTCGGCGCGAGCCGGCGCACTGGAGCAGGCCAGAAACCCGCAGCGGCGCGGTGTCATGGTATGGGTCGAGACCGACGGCACGGTGTATTGGGCGGTGCCGGAGACGTTGATCACGCTGCATGGCGATGGTGCCAACCGCAACGACAACAAATACATCGATAATGGCGCGACCTATCACCGGGTGGTCCGCGACAATTCGATCGGGGTCGAGTTTGCGGGCAATTATCCCGACGTGACCCGCCCGGCGAGCGATGACCAGATCGCGGCGTGGCGGATCCTGGTGGCCGTGCTGAGCGCCCGCTATGGCATTCCGCGTGACCGCGTCTACGCCCACAACTGGATCGACTTCAAGGATTCCCGCTATTGCGAGGGCTGCGCGCTGGCGACGCTCGCCCGGCAAGGCAGGTGAGGTCTGGATTGGCCCACGCTACGTCACAATAAGCTCATGAAAAAAGCCGGCGTTTCCGCCGGCTTTAGTGATCTCTTGGTCCGAGCTCAATCTTAAGGCGACGAGCCGCCTCCGTCACGCGTGCGCGGCTTCCAATGCCGCGGCCTCCTGCCTGGCGATGGTGCCTTTGACCGCCGACTGCACCTTCTCAAAGGCGCGGACTTCGATCTGGCGCACGCGCTCGCGGGACACGCCGAATTCGGCGGCGAGGTCCTCGAGTGTCATCGGCTCATCGGCGAGGCGCCGTGCCTCGAAGATGCGGCGCTCGCGCGCATTGAGCACGCCGATCGCGCCGTTCAAGGCCTGCCTGCGATGGTCGTATTCCTCATGCTCGGCCATGATGGCTTCCTGGTTGGGCGACGTATCGACCAGCCAATCCTGCCACTCTCCGGCTTCGCCATCGTCGCGGATCGGCGCATTCAGTGAGGCATCCCCGCCGAGGCGGCGGTTCATGTCAACGACGTCCTGAGCCGTTACGCCAAGCCGTTTTGCGATCAGCTTGACCTGGTCCGGGTGAAGATCGCCTTCGTCCAGCGCGGAGATCCGGCTCTTGGCTTTGCGCAGGTTGAAGAACAGTTTCTTCTGATTAGCCGTAGTGCCCATTTTCACGAGCGACCATGACCGTAGAATGTACTCTTGTATTGACGCCTTGATCCACCACATGGCGTAGGTGGCGAGACGAAATCCCTTCTCGGGCTCGAACCGCTTCACCGCCTGCATCAGGCCGACATTGCCTTCCGAGACGACTTCGGATATCGGCAGGCCGTAGCCGCGATAGCCCATGGCGATCTTGGCCACGAGTCGGAGATGGCTGGTGACGAGTCGCTGCGCTGCATCGCTGTCGTCATGCTCGCGCCAACGCTTGGCCAGCATGTACTCTTCCTGCGGTTCCAGCATCGGGAACTTGCGGATTTCGGCGAGGTAGCGAGCAAGTCCAGATTCTCCGTTGAGAACCGGTAGTGTAGCTGTACGGGCCATTGAGCGCCCTCCAGTTGGTTTCAGGCCCCCGATAGCGGCGGGCCAGGCGAGACGGTCGCTTGGTTAAAGCCGGCCACCTTGCGATGTTCCTTGCGTCGGGTATTCGACGCAGACGCAACATACACCAAAACCCCCTCCCGTTGGAAGGATTCCGGGGGTCACGTCACCGTGTGCCTGATATAACCAGCTGGTATGGTTGCGTTTTCCTGAGTGGGCTGCGTCATAGCGCCGCTTCCAGGGTGCCCCGCAACCGCTCCAGGTCCGCGGGTAATTCCGATTCCCAGTGCAGGATCTCGCCAGTTCGAGGGTGTTCTATTACCAGCAGGTAGGCATGCAGTGCCTGGCGGCCGAGGGCGGAAAGCGCCATCCGGGCTGCGTCGCTCAGTTGGTTGGCCTTGGTCTTGAAGTGCGGGCCGTAGACCGCGTCACCCAGCAGGGGGTGACCGAGATGAGCGAGATGCACCCGGATCTGGTGGGTGCGACCGGTCTCCAGCCGGCAGGCGAGCAGGGATGCGACTGTCTTGCCGTCGCGGCCGGCAAAGCTTTGCCGGATCTCGTAGTGGGTCACCGCCTCGCGGCCACGTGGGCGCACGGCCATTTTTTCCCTGGCGTGCGGATGGCGGTCGATCGGCGCATCGATGGTGCCATGCTGCCGGTGCGGCGCGCCCCAGGCAAAGGCCAGATAGCCACGTTCCATCGCGCCGGTCCGGCCATGGTCGGCGAACTGGGCACTGAGCGATTGATGCGCCAGATCGTTCTTGGCGGCCACCATCAGGCCCGACGTGTCCTTGTCGAGCCGATGCACGATGCCGGGACGTCTGATCCCGCCGATGCCTGACAGGCTCGCCCCGCAATGGGCGATCAGCGCATTCACCAGCGTCCCGGTCTCATGTCCCGTGGCCGGGTGCACCACCAGCCCCGGTGGCTTGTTGATGACGATCAGGTCGTCGTCCTCATAGACGATGTCGAGCGGAATTTCCTCGCCTTCGGGCTCGGCCTGCGCTGCTGCGGGCACGTCGATTGTGATCGTGTCGCCGCGGCCGACATGGTAAGCGGGATCGCGAACCGCGCCCGTGCCGATGGTGACCTGACCCGCCAGAATCAGGGCCTTCAGCCGCGATCGCGACAGCTCCGGCAACCGCGTCGCGAGCACGCGATCGAGCCGCGCCGACCCCTCGTCGCCGGCGGCAACGACCTGAACCAGACCTTTTGGATACGAGCCTGAGATTTCCATGAATCCTACCGTAGCGCCCGAACCGATCCAAAAGCCGGCTGACGAGCAGGTTCAGCTGATGACGCGGCTGCGGCGCATGATGATGATCGCAGGCGTGACCACGTCAGTGGCGATTGCAGTCCTGCTGGTCGCCATCGGCTACCGCCTTTTCCGCGCCGAGGGAAGCGGCGCGTCCGGCCCCGATCTCACGGCGCTGCTGCCGAAGGGGGCCCGGATCCTGTCGACGGCGAGCACCGGCGACCGTCTGGCCGTGACCCTGGATGTGGGTGGGGCGACCGAAATCCGCACGTTCGATGCGAAATCCTTGAAGCCGACCGGGCGGTTGAGGTTCGCTGTGGAACCCTGAGGCGGGCGTGACCGATCACCGGGAATGGGCTCGGGCTTGCCTCAGGGAAGCCGTTCCGCAACATCCCACATGATATTGCCGCTGCCCACCTTGCAGCGGACCAATTTCGGAGTTATTCGAACCGCTCACGCTCCCTTCGTCTAGCGGTTAGGCAGATGAATACCCCCCTCTGACCCTACCATGTATGTAGGTTCAATGGGTTAGACGAGGTAGATCTACCAGTTGAAGGCTCGTTGCCATCAACGTGGTAGGGTGCGGCAACAACCGAGGCCCGTTTCGACGGTCCTTATAGCTCCCGTTGTGTAGCGGTTAGCACGC
>Ga0302322_100004562_pt1 | contig 12052 bp, 7 predicted proteins | sample Fen_T0_2_FD_203757 | JGI IMG/M metagenome (GOLD analysis project Ga0302322, IMG submission 203757) | Peat permafrost microbial communities from Stordalen Mire near Abisko, Sweden - Fen_T0_2 | ecosystem: Environmental > Terrestrial > Soil > Wetlands > Permafrost | place: Sweden: Abisko... | reverse complement strand
CCCAGATTGCTGGCGAGGGCGAAGCTGCTCAACGGGACGATGACCAGATTGGCCAGCAGGGTGACGGGGCTGAACATATGGAAATAAAAGGCGGTCAGCGGCCAGGAGCCCGCCCAGGCGGCAATCGAAACGGTGAGGGCGGTGAGCAGCCCCCGGAGCAGGGCGGTGCGCCAGCGCTGCCAGCGCGGGAGGAGTTCGGGCGGGAGCAGGGGATCGGTGGCGAGGCAGCGGTCGCGGATTTTTTCCAGGGGCGGCAGGAGCAGAGCGATGCTGAGGACGACGAAAAAGGAGAGTTGAAAGCTGGTTTGCAGGAGCTGTTGTGGATCCCACAGGAGCAGGATGAAGGCGGCACCGGCGAGGGAATTGAGCAAATCACCAGGGCGCTTGAGCATCCACCCGCCGATGACGACGGACATCATGATGGTGGAACGGATGGCGGAGGGCTGCCAGCCGGTGGCGGCGGTGTAAAACCAGATGAGGGGGATGATGACGAGGCCGCACCAGAAGCGCGGCAGCTGCAGGGCGCGCAGCACGGACATGAGGATGCCAGCGATGAGGGCGATATGGAGCCCGCTGATCGCAAAAATATGCATGGTGCCGGTTTGCATGAAGGGCGCGCTGACTTCTTGCGTCAGCGCCGGCATCCAGCCGAGCGTCATGGCCCAGAGCAGTTCCAGGGGTTCGTCCTGTTCGGGCAACCCCAGCGCCAGCGTTGTTTGCGACCAGGCCAGGAACCGGTCGCTCACGGGCAGCGGGGTATCGGGCGGGCTGCGGAGGCTCCAGTCAGCCGGCGCTTCCACCTTGAGCTGGTAATAGATTCCGTGGGTTGCGAGATAATCCTGATAATCAAACAACCCGGGGGCAACCGGCCGCTGCGGCCGGGCGATCAGGCCGGAGATTTCCACCGTTTGCCCGGCGAAATAGTTGGTTGGCAAAATGCTGGGCGTGGTCACCAGGATCTGGCCGTCGGCGGGCTGAAAATTGGCCGGCGGAACTGAGGAGTTTGGGCGGGGCCGGATTTCGTGGACCTGCACCGGGGTTAGGCTGTGCCAGATTTTTTGGCCGTCGCGGTCCAGCACCGCCAGCCGGGGCGAGGTGACCATTTGTCCGCGCACGGTGACGATGGCAGGCTGGTCGCCGAGCGTCGTGCGTAAATCATGGGGCGAGATCACGGCGGTGTTGACGGTGTAATTGGTCCAGCCCGCGATCAGGAGCAGCGGCCAGAGGAGGAGGGGGCGGAGTCTGGCGAGGATCAGGCCGAGGCTGAGAATGAAACCGGCGGTGGCGAACAACGGAACCAGCGGCAGCGGGAACCTCAGCCCCAGCAAAATCCCGGCGGCGTAGGCCAAAACAACGCTGACGAGCGGACGGTTCACGGGACCGTGGGGCGTTTTTGAAACCAGCGTCGTACGGACCAAAGGAGGAATAAGCCGGCGGCCCCGCCCGCGGTATCCACCAGCACATCCGAAACCTGTCCGGTCCGGCTGGGAACAAACACCTGGTGCAACTCGTCGCTCGCGGCGTACAGAAAAACGAAGGCCAGCGCCAGTCCAGCTTCGGCCCAGACCCACGGGCGCGGCGGACCCTCGCGCGGCTGCCGGATGGCCCGCCAGAGGAGCAGGGCGAGGATGGCGTATTCGGTCAGGTGGCAGCATTTGCGGAAGCCATAGTGGATGGCTTCGAGTTGTGTTGGCGGCATATGCGGAAAGAGCCAGCGCATGATCGGTTCAAAGAAACGCGACGAGTGCTGGCTGGATTCCCGATCGGATGAAAATGAGAAAATCAAAGTCATCCACAGCAGCGCCGGCAGCCAATATTTCACAAAGGTCAGGACTTTTTGCACGCGGAAAGCAAACCAGATTTTGCGGGCGCGGCAATCAGAATCGCCGGAATGAGTTTGCCAACCGGCCGCTTTTTTGGCACAGAAATGCCCCCGATGAAAAAGCTGATGATTCTTTTCACGCTGGCGCTGGCCGTGGCCGGCGTCCGCGCCGCGCTGCCCCAGCCCGATCTGCTGGCGCAAATCCACTTTGCCGGCGCTCAAAAAATCCTGGCGGCCCCCAACGTGGGGGCCTTTACCAATGAATTTTGTTCCGTTGAGGCGCTGGCGCTGCGGGCGCAGACCGTGAAGAAGCTGGCGCCGTGGCTCGCGGGCTGGCTCCAGCAAAAGGCCGGAGCCACGCCCGGGGGCGCGGAGCGGCTGCGGCCCTTGCTGGATGACCTCGTCACGGCCGAGTGGCGGCTCGAAGCGCGCGTGGGCGCCGATGGCCGGCCGCTGGTGGCCCTGGCGGTCAAGCTGGAGGCCGGGCGGGCCACGCTGTGGCAGGAAAATCTCAAGGCCGTTTTGCCCGCCGCCGGTTTGAAGGCGTCATCGGGCTGGCTGTATGTCAGTTACGGCGCTGGCGCAGCCGTTTTGGCGGATGGTCTGGCCGGGAAGATTGGCCGGCCGGACGCGGCCTGGCTGGCCGCCGATGTCAACTGGCCCCGCCTGGCGCAGTGGTATCCCCGGCTGAAAGAGCTCGGCCTGCCGGAAACGCGGTTCACGGTGACGGCGCCCGACGACAATTTTCGCATCAATGGCAGTTGCTTGTTTCCCGAAAACGTGGCCGTCAATTTGAGCGCCTGGCAATTGCCGACCAATGCGCTGCATCAGCCGTTCATCAGCCTGACGGCCGTGCGCGGCCTGTCCGGCTGGCTGGCGCACCAACCCTGGGCGCAGGCGTATTTGCCCGCGCCGCTGCCCGACCAGTTTTTTGCCTGGGCGCTGCCGCAAATGCCGTTTCAAACCTTCTACGCCGTGCCCGTGGCGGATTCCGCCGGCACCTTGCCGCAACTGGCCGCCAAATTGCAGCCGCTGTTCAACTCCAGTTCCGGGACGGGGGCGCTGTCACCCATCAACCTGGCATTGCAGGGCAATGAAATGACATTTAGTGGCGCTCCGTTCTTCGCGCCGTTCATCCGCGCGATTCAGGAGCCCGCCGGGCAATTCCTGTTCGGCGGCTACTTCCCGAACACTCCTCGCAGCAAGCCGCTGCCACCGGAACTGTTCGCGCGGCTGGCAGATACCAACCTCCTGTTTTATCACTGGGAAATCACCGCGGAACGGCTTGGCCCCAAAATGGACCAACTGACCCAGCTGGCCCAGCTTGGCCTGATGCTGACTGGCCACCGCCAGCTCGGCGGCGAATCGGCGGCGTTTCAATGGCTGAAACGAATCGCCCCGACGCTGGGCAACACCATTACCGAAGTGAAGCTGGCCGGCCCGGCGGAATTTTCGTTCAGCCGCAAGGCACCCGGGATGCTCACGGCCGTGGAGTTTTTTGCCTTGGCCAGCTGGCTCGAGGCCCCCAATTTCCCCGGCTGCGATCTAAAGCTGCCGCCCCGGCCGGCCCGTTTTAAACTGACCCAGCCAAAGCCTCCCGCCGCCGTGCCGGCGGTTCCCGGCCACTGAATTTTATGCTCAAACTCGGCGTCAATATTGACCATGTGGCCACCATCCGGGAGGCACGCTATCGCGGTCTGGGACGGGGCGAGCCGGATCCCGTGCCGGCCGCGCTCCTGTGCGAGGCCGCCGGCGCCCACGGCATCACCGCCCATTTGCGCGAAGACCGGCGCCACATCCAGGACCACGATGTCCACGCCTTGCGCGCCCAAATCAAGACCCGGCTGAACCTGGAAATGGCCAACGCACCCGAGATCGTGGCGATCGCCCTGAAACTGCGGCCGGACATCGTGTGCCTCGTGCCGGAGCGCCGGTTGGAAGTGACCACCGAAGGCGGTTTGGACGTCGTCGCCGCCGAGCAAGCCTTGACCGAAACACGCCGCAAAATGAACGCCGCCGGCATCGAGGTGAGCCTGTTCATCGCGCCCGATGCCGCCCAGATCGAGGCCAGCGCCCGCGTCGGCAGCCAGTTCATCGAACTGCACACCGGCCGGTATGCCGAAGATTTTTACCGGGGCGACTACGCCGCCGAACTCGAGCGGTTGGTGGCGGGCAGTGAACTGGCGCATTCCCTCGGCCTGCAGGTCAACGCCGGCCACGGCCTGACCTGCGAGAATCTGCCCGCGCTCTTCCGCGTGCCGCACCTGGTGGAACTGAACATCGGGCACAGCCTCGTCAGCCGCGCCGTGTTCGTTGGCCTGGAAGCAGCCGTGCGTGAAATGCTCGCCGTGATGCAGTCCTATTGAGCCGCTTCCGGGCGGCCTGTGCCTGCCGCGGACCGGCGGTGAATTCGTCGCTCCCAGCTTCCCGAATAACCAAGGCTGGTGCTGACCATCAACGGCCCTGATCTCAAGCGGCTGGTGAATTTTCTTTTTCACCCGCGCCTTTTTTTCTAAACTCCCGGCATGAACGTATTCGTCACCGGCGGTGCCGGTTATATCGGTTCGGTTTGCACGGAGGAACTCCTCAATGCCGGACATCAGGTCACCGTATATGACAACCTCACGGAGGGCCATCGCTCGGCCGTGGATCCGCGCGCCAAATTCATTCTCGCCCGCCCGGAGGAAGAGGGGAACATTCTCGCCGCCGTCAAGGGCGTCCAGCCGGATGCGATCCTGCACTTCGCCGCCTTTGCGCTCGTGGGCGAGTCCATGACCAATCCCAAGAAATACTTTCACAACAACTTCGTCAACGCGCTCAAGCTGGCCGATGCCGCCGTGGAATGCGGTGTGAAAAAGTTCGTCTTCAGCTCCACCTGCGCCACCTATGGCCCGCCGGACCGCGTGCCGATGACGGAAGATCTGCCGCAGCGCCCGATCAATCCCTACGGCGAATCCAAGCTGATGTTCGAGAAGGCGCTGCTCTGGTACCAGCAGATTTACGGGCTGGAGTTCATTGCGTTCCGCTATTTCAACGCCGCCGGTGCGAGCGAGAAGTTTGGCGAGCATCATCGCATCGAGACCCACCTGATCCCGAACGTCCTGTATGTCGCGCAGGGACTCAAGCCGCACTTGGAGATTTACGGCACGGATTATCCCACGCCGGACGGCACCTGCATCCGTGATTATATTCACATCAAGGATCTGGCGCAGGCGCACATCCTCGGTTTGCAGCCGGGCAAAAGCGGTTTCTTCAACCTTGGCAACGGCGATGGTTACTCCGTGAAGGAAGTCATCCAGACCTGCGAGAAGATTACCGGCAAGAAAATCCCGGCGATCGAAAAACCGCGCCGTCCCGGCGATCCCCCGCGCCTCGTGGCCGCAGCCAACAAGGCTTATAACGAGCTGGGCTGGAAGCCGCAGTATCCCAAGCTGGAAGACATCGTGAAAACCGCCTGGGCCTGGCACCAGAAACACCCGCAAGGCTACGCCGATTAAACCTTAATCCTTATCCCCACCATACCCGCATGAAAACCATTCTTCACGTCGAGGACGACGCCGTCATCGCTCATGTTTACAGCGAGGCCATGACCCGTGCCGGATTTAATGTGATCGTGGCGGAAGATGGTTTGGTCGCCTCCAAAACCCTGTTCAAAACCAAGCCCGACTTGGTGGTGCTGGATCTGTTAATGCCCAAACTGGCGGGGGCGGATGTCATTAAATTCATCCGCTCCACTCCCGCCTTGAAGGCCCTGCCGGTAATCGTGCTTTCCGAAGCCGGCATCGCGGACCAGGGTCTGGGCGCGGCCGCCTTGGGCGCGGACCGGGTGTTGTATAAAAATCAATGCACACCCGCCGTGCTGGTCGGTGTGATCCATGAATTTTTGGACGGCCCCGCCCCGGCGGCGCCAAAATAAACTGCATTCGAGGTCGCCTGATACCACGGCGGGATGGATTGCCAAAATCACCCGCCGCCCACATGGTTTCCTCTTTTTTGCGCCATGCGTGCTTTTTGGCAGCCCTAATCCCTCTTCCGGTTGGCGAACCCGGTTGCGGTCTTCCCGCTAAATTCTTCCAGTCGGCGCTTTGCAATCCCGGCGGAAAGTTTTATGGTCATTTCCGAAGGGGTTAAAAATTATGCGCAACATTCCCAAGAAACTCTCAGTCGCGCGCGGCGAGCAGCGTGCCGATTTGCTTTTCAAAAACGCCCGCGTCGTCAACGTCTTCAGCGGCGAAATCCACCGGACCAATGTGGCCGTGGAGGACGGCCGCGTCATCGGCTTTGGCGATTATGAGGCCCGGCGGGTGATTGACCTCCGCGGCGCCTATCTCGCCCCCAGCTTGATTGACGGGCATTTTCATGTGGAAAGCTCCATGCTCACCGCCCCCGAATTTGCGCGCGCCGTCGTGCCGCACGGCACGGGCGCCGTGGTCATTGACCCCCATGAATACGCGAATGTGCTGGGCCTCGACGGCATCCGCTACGTTTTGGAATCCACCAAAAATCTGGCCGTGGATTTTTTCATCATGCTGCCGAGCTGCGTGCCGGCGACCCATCTCGAAACCGCGGGCGCCCGGCTCACGGCCGATGATTTAAAACTGATGATCAGCGATGAACGCGTCGCCGGGGTGGCGGAACTCATGAATTTCCCCGGCGTGTTCCTCGGCCAGAAAAGCGAACTCGCCAAAATCGCCATCGGGAAAGGCAAGGCCATTGACGGCCATGCGCCCGGGCTGCGCGGAAAAAATCTCAACGCTTACGCTCTCGCCGGCGTTCGCTCGGATCATGAGTCCGTCACCGTCGCGGAAGCGCGGGAAAAGCTCCGGCTGGGCATGCACATCCTCCTGCGCGAAGGCAGCACCGAGCGCAACCTCGGGCATTTGATTCCCCTCGTCAACGCGCACAATTCCCCGAACTGCTCGTTTGCCACCGATGACAAGCTCGCCGGCGACCTCGTGACTGAAGGCCATATTGACCACGCCGTTCGCAAGTGCATCCGCGCCGGCATGCCGCCCATCACCGCGCTGCAGATCGCCACCATCAACACCGCCCGCCATTATCGGCTGAACAATCTCGGTGCCATTGCCCCGCGCTACTGGGCGGATTTCATCGTGTTTGACAGCTTGCAGAATTTTCAGGTGCGCCAGACCTACAAAAAGGGCGTGCTCGTGGCGGAAGCGGGCCGGTTTCTTGGCAAATCTCCCGCCCGGATCAGCCTCCCGCGCAGCACCATGAACCTGCGCTATGCCCCGGAGAATTTTGTCGTGAAAGCCGCCGGGAAAAAGAAAATCCGCGTCATCGAGCTCATCCCTGATCAAATTGTCACCCGGGAAATCATCGTGGCCCCCAAGATTCTGAACGGCGAAATTGTGGCCGACCCCGCCCGCGATGTTTTGAAAATGGTCGTGGTCGAACGGCATCGCGCCACCGGCAACGTCGGCGTCGGGTTTGTGCGCGGCTTCAAGCTCCAGCACGGCGCGATTGGCTCGACCGTCGCCCATGACGCGCACAACGTCGTCGTGGCCGGCACCAATGACGCCGACATCTTGTGCGTCATCCGCGAGCTGGAAAAATTGCAGGGCGGCCAGATTGCCGTCGTGGACGGCAAGGTGAAAGCGGTGCTGCCCCTGCCCATTGCCGGGTTGGTCACCGATCTGCCGCTCGCCCCGGCGATGAAGGCGATTGATCATCTGAACGCCGCCGCCCACGCCATGGGCTGCGACCTCGCCACGCCGTTCATGGCGCTCTCCTTCCTCAGTCTCTCGCCCATTCCCGCCCTCAAGCTGACCGATCAAGGCTTGATTGATGCCACGAAGCTGCAAAAGATCAGCCTCTTCGTCTGATGTCCGTCCGGTTCAGCGGCTGGTTGCGTTCGGCCGTGCCACCGGTTCCAGGCGCAGGTGCAGGCGATACGTTTGCAGCGGGGAAACGGCGTACTCTTCCAGAACGCCCGGGCCGCAACTGCTGTTGCCCAGGCCGGATTGCTTCGCGTCCAGCGAGAGAATGATTTCCGGGCGCGGCTTCAGTTCATAATTGTGCCGCACCGCCGTCAGATCGTTGGCCGTGAAATGCAGCGCGGAAAATGAAAACGGGTTCTCCGCAGCGGAAATCCTTAATCCGTGGCCGCTGGCATCCGTCAGTTCCAGCCAGCGCACGTCCTCTTTGTTTCCATTCTCCTGCGGCCGGACATAGGGCACATATTGTCCGGTCACCGTGTTGCTCCAAACCCCCAGGTCGGCGCTCGTTTTCCGGTCCGAATAATTTTCCCACGGCCCGCGACCGAGCCAGCGCAGGCCTTCCCAATCCCTCGCCAGATGAATCGCCACGCCGATGCGTGGCAGCAGCGGCAACGGGCCGAACGGCACCAGGGAGTTATCCATTTCCACCGAGCCATCGGCGCGCACCGTCCAGGCGGTTTTCATGATGAAACCGATGTTGGTGGCCGTGCTGGTCACGATTGTATCAATTTGCGCTCCATCCGCCTTGGTGTCGCGAATTTCAAAGCCGTTTACCTGGCGGATCAAGTTCGTCAACCCGGCTTCCCGCCAGTCGCGGGCCAGCCATTTGCCAAAGCCCTTGTCATTGTCAGTTGGCGCCCGGAAAACTTGCAGCACGGGGCCGCCCAGGTCGTTGGTCGCGAGCAACTCGCGCCCGCCGGCTTGCCACGAACTCATCGTTCCCGACTGGCGGCTGAACGTGATCGAAAAATTCGTGCCCGCCACGGTGATGACCTGCTTGTCTTGCACCACTTTCAACGTCTGGGAACCGGGTTGCGCCGTGCGCGCTTGCGTGCGTCCAGGCTTGGCATCCTGGCTGAGAACCATCTGTTGTCCCGCCACTTCAAACCCGGCCGCCGCCCACGTGGCCTCCTTCCGGGTGTGCACGCTCACACGCAGCCAGAATTCCTCGCCCGCCTGGCCCGAAAGCGGCTTTTGCAGCGGAATTTTTAAGCTGGCTTGCCGGCCCGCCGCACAGTCCACGGGCGGCAAACTCCCCGCTTCGAGACTTCCGCGGGTGCTGCTCGTCACCGACCAGCGCACTTCGTACTCGCTCAGATTTAAAAAGGCATTCCGGTTGCTAACCCGCACCGTCACCTTGCCCGGCCGCAAGTTTTCCGGCTCGATGGCCATGGGCTGATAAACCTTTTTCACCTCCCAATACTTCGGGAAAACTTCCCGCTCCGCATTGACAAGACCCTTGATCGCAAAACCCCCGTGGTTGGGCAGGTCGCCAAAATCGCCCCCGAACGCGGTGAAAGCTTTTCCCTCCGCCGTTTTCTGGTGCAGCCCCTGGTCGCACCACTCCCAGATGAACCCGCCCAGCATGCGCGGGTGCGAGTAAATCTCGTTCCAATATTCCTGCAGGTTGCCCACGGCATTGCCCATCGCATGGGCGTATTCCGTCGCGAGCACCGGACGACCCGCCCCGGCTTTCTCCCGCGCCGCCCCCAACAACGGGGCAGGGCGGGGGATGGCATCTTTGCCTCGCGCAATCTCCAACAGCTTGTCCCAGCGCAGATTCCACGCATCGTCCGGCCGCGCGTAAAGTTTCGTTGTCAGGCGCGGATAAAACCGGCCGATGATGTCCACCGTGGCCGGCGCGTCGGTTTCCGTCTGCGCCCCTTCGTAATGCACCGGCCGGGTCGGATCAAACGCGTGCAGCCAGCCGGAAATCGCCGCCAGGTTCGGACCGTAGCCCGATTCATTCGCCATCGACCAGATGATGACGCTCGGATGATTTTTATCCCGCTCCGCCATGCGCTGCGCGCGGTCCAAAAACGCGTCTGCCCAGCGCGGATCATTCGCCAGCAATCCGCGCGTGCCGTGCGTGCAGATGTTCGCCTCGTCCAGGACGTAAAGCCCGTACCGGTCGCACAGCTCATACCAGCGCGGGTCATCGGGATAGTGGCAGGTGCGCACCGCATTGATGTTCGCCTGCTTCATCAGCCGGATGTCCTGCACCATGCGGTCGGTGGTCAGCGCGTGGCCGGTGTCCGGATCAATCTCGTGCCGGTTCACGCCCCGCAGGCGGATGGCCTGGCCGTTGATGAGCAGTTGGCCGTCGCGAATTTCGATTTTCCGAAAACCAAACCGGCAACTGTCCGCTTCCACCACATTGCCGGCCGCGTCGTTCAGCGTAATGACAAGGGTGTACAACGTGGGCGTTTCCGCCGTCCACAGTGCGGGGCGAACCACCTGGGTTTCGAGCCACGCAAACTTGGGTTCCCCGCGCTGTGGCATCCGGTCGTCGAGAATTTTGGCGTTGAAATCCGGGTTCAAGATCTCCGCCGCCTCATGCCGGCAGGCGTTGGCCAGCACCGGCCGCCCGGCCGCATCGAAGAGCTGTGCCCGCACCGTCCAGTTGGAAAGCGAAAGGTTCTTCGCGCTGAGTTCCGGTTTGATTTGCAGCGTTGCATTGCGGTAATCCGCGTCCAGCTCCGTTCGTACGGTGAAATCCCGGATGCGGGCCGCCGCCGTTGAAAATAAATACACCCCGCGATAAATGCCGCTCATGCGCCACATGTCCTGATCCTCCAGATAGCTGCCGTCCGACCAGCGATAAACCTCCGCCGCCAGCTCGTTCGCGCCCGGTTTCACATATTCCGTGATGTCAATTTCTGCGGGCGTGCGGCTGTCTTTGCTGAAGCCCGCCAGCGCACCGTTCACCCAGAGATAAAACGCGCTGTCCACCCCGTCAAAATGGATCACCACACGGCGGCCCGCCCAGCCGCGCGGCAGTTCGAATGTCTTCCGATACGACCCCACGGGATCGCGCTGGGCAAACGCCGTCCAGTTCGTCGGCGGCACGCCCGTCACCCGCGGCGGGTCGATCTTGAACGGATACCCCGACCCAAGATAAATCGGCACGCCGTACCCCTTCATCTCCCAGTTCGATGGCACCTCAATATTCGACCACGCCGAGTCATCGAAGCTTGGCTCGAAGAAAGTTTTCGGCCGTTCGCCAGGATTGCCCGCCCAATGAAATTTCCAGGCGCCATTCAGCGACAAATAAAACGGCGACTGCGTCACGTCGCCGGCCAGCGCCTGTGCCACCGTCGCAAACGGCACGGAGGTCGCATGCGGCGCCTCGGTGTTGCGGTGCTGGACCTGCTCATTTTCCAGGTCCGGTGCGTCCGCGCCGGCGGGCGTCGCGAAACCGAGGAGCAGGAGCAGGCCAAGGCAAAGTTGCCGCCTGAGGGCGGCCGGTTGGCGGGATTCCGGTTCTGATTTCATGCGGTGCCGATGTTTTACGCTTTTTAGCCCCCGCAAGCAACCGTGCCGTCGGGGCTGGCGGTTTTCTGAAGTATTTCAGCGCTTTTGATATGACCCGTCCAGTGCAAATCCGGCACTATCTAACCCGCCGCATGAAACCCGCCATCTCCAAAAGTGTCACCACCTTCCGCTGCCACAAATCGCCCGTCCGCGAAATCATGGATCTCGCGAACCCCGAATTTTTCCGCAAGGCCGGCCTGAATCCGGCCGAGGTGATCTCGTTTTCCGGCGGCTGGGTGAATCACGAGGCTCCCCCGCAGTTGCGCGAGGCGTTCGCCGATGTCATTCGCGACGACCGCCGGTTCCATCTCAGCGGCGGCTATTCGCCCACCATCGGCCTGCCCGAATGCCGCGCCGCCATCGTGGATTTTGAAAAGCACCTGTATGGCGCGCACATGCAGCTCGCCCCCGAAAACATCGCCATCGGCTGCAATTCCACCCAGCTCACCTTCAATCTGCTGCACATCATGCTCAGCCCCGGTGATAAAATACTGCTGCCGGATCCCGCCTACTGCAATTATCCCTCCCAGGTGATGTCGCTGCCCGACGTGCAAATCCTCCGCTTCCCCCTGCTGGATGTTTCCACGTGGCGCTACGTGGCCGATGAAAAAATCGCCGAATTTGCCGGCTTCATCCGCCGCGAAAAACCGAAATTGATTTTGCTCTGCGCGCCCGACAACCCCACCTCGCAACTGCCTTCCACCGAATTCGTCCGGGCTGCGCTCGCGGCGGCGCAGGAAGTCGGCGCGTTTCTCGTCATTGATTTTGCGTACAAGGCCCTCGTCTGGAGCGAGCCCCTGCCGGAGTATTTCTCCTGGGGCCCCACGGACAACTTTGTGTCCATCCATTCCAACTCCAAATGGTGCCGCGGCCTGGGCCGCCGCCTGGGCTGGGTCGAAGGCCCCGTGGAAATCATCGAAGCCCTCGAGGCCGTGCAGAGTTCCAGCATCCTGTGCCC
>Ga0302322_100004561_pt1 | contig 12052 bp, 8 predicted proteins | sample Fen_T0_2_FD_203757 | JGI IMG/M metagenome (GOLD analysis project Ga0302322, IMG submission 203757) | Peat permafrost microbial communities from Stordalen Mire near Abisko, Sweden - Fen_T0_2 | ecosystem: Environmental > Terrestrial > Soil > Wetlands > Permafrost | place: Sweden: Abisko... | reverse complement strand
CAAAATTGCGGAGGTCTGGTTTGGATTTGTTCAGCAAGCCCGCCAGGCCGTAAAGCCCGGAGGCGAACTTGCGGATGTATGCCGATGAAAAATTGAATGCGCGCGCGCCGCCGGAGCGACGACCAGCGCAAAAACCGACGGGATCAGTCCCCGCCGACCACGCACCGCTGCGGGCGCACAGACGGCGCTCCAGTTTCAGCTTTTGGTGGTGGCGGTAAGGTTTCATGACGGGTCAAAGGGTGCCGTTGCTAATGGACTGGGTCAGATAGGTCAGGGTTTGATTGGATTTGGAGGAAGCGGTCTCCATGGCCTGAAATTCAGAAGTCCAAAACGCCGCATCCGCCGTGATTTGCTTTTCCAAACTGGCGATCTGCTTGTCAATGTTATCGCTTTGCGTGGTCAGCGCCGCCCGGTGACTGGCTATGGTGCCATCCTCACCAACGGTCTTGTCCATATAAGTGTTCACCCTGGCCGCCAAACCACTGGTGGAATCCGAAAACAACTTTTTGACATCGCTCAAATTGGTCGTCAGGGCCGAAGCCAGGGTCGCGGTGTCCAACGTCACCGTGTTGCTGTAACCACTTGATTTAACGCCCAAGGCGGCCAGATTGCTGAAGGTTTGCGACAACCCAGTCACTGACACGGACGAAAGGACGTTGGTACGCAGGCTCGCCGCCAGCTCCGCCACCCCTTGGTCGCCAGTCAGTGTGCCCGCCGTCACCTTCCCCGAGGAATCGGTGGTGCTGGCCGATTGCGTGGTGATATAGCCCTGCACGGTATTGTAGGCGTTGACAAAATTTTGTACGGCCGTGGTGATGGCCGAGGTATCCGTACTGACACCAAAATTGGCCGCCCCCGTGGTCAACGCCGTCACTGACAAGCCGTTAATGCCCGAACTGGTACCGTCAATCGTATTGCTCTGGCTGACCAGGGACGGACCGCTGTTGATTGAGTACAGCAGGTTTTTACCATGCGTCAGGGTGCCGCTGCCCAACCCGGTGGCCGCCAGAAAATTCCCCGTCACATCCTGCAAGGCAATGCCCACATCGCCCGTCGCCTTGTTGGAAACCAAAAAACGGTTGTTGGAAACGTCGTATTGCGCGTTAACCCCGGCGCCAGATTCATTAATGCGGTCCAGCACATCCTGTACGCTGTCCTTGCTGGCGTTGTAATTGACGGTGACTCCGTTAACAGTGAAAGCCCCGGCACCGCCGCCACCGTCCGTGACGGCGGTTTTTAAATTGGCGGCGCTCAACGTGGCCGCAGTGTTCACCCGGCCCAGTGCGCCGGTGCTGGAAACGGTATCGCTGTTATTGTTGTAAAGTTTGGCGACCTGAAGAAAATTGCTGGTGTCCGTCGCGCTGCCCAGGACGATTTTGTTGCCCGTCGTCGCGCTGGCCAGCTTGATCGTATCCGTGCCAGACGCATAACTGGCGGTCACCGCATTACCGGTAGCCGCAGCAATCTTGTCAAACACACTCTGGAGTGAATCGGTGGTGGCGATGGTCACCTGGGCCCCGTTGACCGTGAACGAACCCGCCGTGACGGCCGTGGCAAACCCGGCGGCGCCGACCGTGATGGCGCCCGGATCGTTGCCCGGATCCAGGCTTTGGCTGATGCCGCTCACGCCATTCAGCGAGGCCGTCGTGGCCAGTTGCGTGATATTGAAATTGTAGGCTCCGGTGAGCGCTCCGGCACTGGCCGTGGCCGTGGCCACGGTGGCGGCGGAACTGCTCACAGAACGGGCCTCGTAAAGCGTGGGATCCATCAAGGTCTTGGCATAAGCCTGGACATTGTTCAAATAGCTGTTGATGGAGTTGTAAACGCTGCTTTGCTGGTTGAGCTTGGTCTGGTTGGCCAGCCAGCCGGTCTCCGGCGAGCGCTCGGCCTGGGCAAGCTGCGTCACCACAGTCTTCCAATCGAAGCCGGAAGCCAGGCCCGATACTGAGAGATCAACGCTTGCCATAAATTTATCTTTTGTTTGCTGGTTTTTCCCGTTTTCTCACGGGAAAACCCCGGACGACGCACCGGGCGCCGTCCGGGGAATTTTTCACCGGCTCTAGCGATCAGTTCCTCTAGCCCAAAAGGCGGAGAACTGATTGCGGCATCGAGTTGGCCTGGGCAAGCATCGCCGTGCCGGATTGGACGAGGATGTTTTGCTTGGCATAGTTGGTACTTTCTTGGGCCACGTCCACATCAGTGATGCGACTTTTGGCGGCCGAAAGGTTGTTGCTCAACGAACTCAACTGGTCGTTGTAGTAACCCAATGATTCGATGTTGGAACCGATCGAGGCACGATCCGACGCGAGCTGATTGATCGCTTTCTTGACGCTGGTCAACGCGGTCTGGGCGTTGGCCACGGTATCAAGCTTCGCCGTCCCACCGGTAACTGCCGTATAGGTGGCATTCCCGTTCAAGTTCACTCCAGTATTGGAGAACGTATTTCCATCACTGTCTGTAGTGACGTTTAAGGCGGCACCATTGAACAGGCTAACACCATTGAAGTCCTTGGTGGCCACGTCTTTGACGTAGGTCCCCAAAGTCTGAAACTCCGAATTATACAGGGCGCGGTCACTGGTCGTCTTGGTGACGTCCTGCGCCAGCACTGTGAGTTCGGACATACGAGTCAACGCATCATTCACCTTGCTCAGGTAACCGTCCTGAGTCTGGTTGAACGAAACGGCGTTACCCACATTGCTTTTCGCCGCATCAGTGCGGGAAATCTGGGCACCCAGCTTCATCGAAACAGCCAAACCCGCGCTATCATCAGCCGGCGAAACGATCTTCGAACCGGATGACAAACGTGCGAGCGACTTGCTCAAGTTGGTGCTGGATTGGCTAAGCAGCGTGGCGCTGGATTGTGCAGATGTATTAGTATTAATGACCATAACTGACTCCTTCCATGAGTCACCCCTTGCGGGGTTTTAGATGTTTTTTAACGCGGCATCCCTGCCACGGGGCGGGCCTTTGAACAGGGCACCCACCCGAATTATTCCCTCCGACTGTTTGCGGTCGTCGGCGCCGTTTTGTGGATGAACTCTCAGTGAACCACACCGATCGTTTTATCTCACCCACAACATTATATCGGCTCGTCTCGCCGACACTTTAGCCAAGAAAATAATTTTTGAAGCTGAAACTGCGAACCCTTGGAAAACCCTTGGAAACGCTGGAAAAACCCTGGGTAAACCCGTTGGAGAAACCGGCTGAAAGAGGCCCTTGCCAGAGCAGGCGGGACGTTCCTGGCGGGCGAATCCGGCGCCTTCGCGCCATGATCCAGCCCAATCGAGGAAAAACCAGAGGAAGTTTAGTCCCGCCTGCACCTGGCAAAATCCATTTAACCTTGCTCGCCAGAGCGCTTTGCTGCTCTAACCGAGGAGCTTGAGCACGGACTGCGGCAAGGAGTTTGCCTGCGCCAACATCGCCGTGCCCGATTGGACGAGGATGTTGTATTTCGCGTAATTGGTGCTCTCTTGCGCCACGTCCACATCCGTGATGCGGCTGTTCGCGGCCGAGAGGTTGTTCTTCAACGAGGCCAGCTGGGAATTGTAGTAGGTCAAGCTTTCCTCGTTGGAACCAATGTTCGCGCGGTCCGAGGCCAGTTGCGAGATGGCTTTCTTCACGTCCGTCAGGGCCGTTTTCGCCCCGGCAATCGTGGTGATGTTGTCCGCCGTCGCCGTCGTATACGTGACGTTCGCGTTCAAGTTGATGCCGACCATGCCAAACGTATTGGCCTCGCTGTCGGTGGTGACGTTGAGCGTGTTGCCGTCGAACAGGCTGACCCCGTTAAAATCCTTGGTGGACACATTGTTGATGTAGCTGCCAAGGGCGGCGAACTCCTGTTGATACAGGGCGCGGTCGCTGGTCGTCTTGGTGACGTCCTGTGCGAGGACAGACAGTTCCGACATGCGGCTGAACGCATCATTGACTTTGGCGATATACCCGTCTTGCGTCTGGCTGAACGAGATGGCATTGCCAACATTGTTCGTGGCCGCGTCAATACGGGCGATTTGGGCGTTCAGCTTCATTGACACCGCCAGGCCGGCGCTGTCGTCGGCTGGTGAGGTGATTTTGGAGCCGGAGGATAAGCGCGACAAGGAAGCGCTCAGTTTCGTCGAAGACTGCAGCAGCTGCGTCGAGGCAGACTGCGCCGACAAGTTTGTATTGATTACCATAATAACTCTTTCCGTGAGTCGCCCCGGGAGGGGCATTTTAATTTGCGCGACATCCATGTCGCGGGCACCTCTTTGATTGGGCGAGGCACCGTTTATCCCATCCGGCTATTTATGGCGGCCGGCCAGCCAATTGGTCGCTGTGCGTGGTTACCGAACCGCGGCACAGGCGACGACCAAAGTTTTCCAGGCGGTGTGGGCATGCGTGAAGCACCATCGTTGGATGGCCTGGCGCATTTGCGGCCGGCGTTGCTTCAAACCCTGAACCACCGATGACTGCCAGACGGGATTGCCACCCAGGCGCCGGGAGGATTTCCCCGGCAGGCGGACCAGGCTGCGCGGAGCAGCGGTCTCAACCTGATGGCGGGAAAATTCGCAACCTGCAATCCCGCCGGCGTCTGTTCTTGGTGTCTTCATCCTTGGCCTGGCTAAATTTTAAAAAGTTTCTTTTTTTGGGGGGTGGCCGCCGGCCTTGCGGCCGGCGGCTGCTACTCTGAGCTTTCTGCTTTTTGGGCGGACTGGCTCCTTCCCCGGACGTACTACCATTCTCAACGCCCGGGCGGCGGATCGCCGCCCGGGCTTAACCCAGCGGCAGACGACCTAGGTCTAACCGAGGAGCTTGAGCACGGACTGCGGCAAGGAATTTGCCTGCGCCAACATCGCCGTGCCGGATTGGACGAGGATGTTGTATTTCGCGTAATTGGTGCTCTCTTGCGCCACGTCCACATCCGTGATGCGGCTGTTCGCGGCCGAGAGGTTGTTCTTCAACGAGGACAGCTGGGAACTGTAGTAGCTCAAGCTTTCTTCGTTGGAACCAATGTTCGCACGGTCCGAGGCCAGTTGCGAGATGGCTTTCTTCACGTCCGTCAGGGCCGTTTTCGCCCCGGCAATCGTGGTGATGTTGTCCGCCGTCGCCGTCGTATACGTGACGTTTGCGTTCAAGTTGATGCCGACCATGCCAAACGTATTGGCCTCGCTGTCGGTGGTGACGTTGAGCGTGGTGCCGTTGAACAGGCTGACCCCGTTAAAATCCTTGGTGGACACATTGTTGATGTAGCTACCAAGGGCGGTGAACTCCTGTTGATACAAGGCGCGGTCGCTGGTGGTCTTGGTGACGTCCTGTGCGAGGACGGCCAGTTCCGACATGCGGCTGAACGCATCATTGACTTTGGCGACATACCCGTCTTGCGTTTGGCTGAACGAGATGGCATTGCCAACATTGTTCGTAGCCGCGTCAATACGGGCGATTTGGGCGTTCAACTTCATTGAAACAGCCAGGCCGGCACTGTCGTCGGCTGGCGAAGTGATCTTCGATCCAGAAGACAACCGTGCTAACGATTGGTTCAATTTGGTTGACGATTGCATCAGAAGCGTTGAAGAGCTCTGAGCCTGCAGGTTTGTATTAATTACCATAACAACTCTTTCCGTGAGTCGCCCCGGGAGGGGCATTTGATTTGCGCAACATCCATGCTGCGGGCACATCATTTAAGGGCGACATGCCGTTTTTCCCTGTCAGCTCTTTTTGGCTGCTGACCGCCAGTCTCTCGACAACACATGTATCGGTGGATGCGTGCGGAACTTTAATCCAAGTGCAATTTTTTTGTCCGCGCGCAAGGTGGACAAAGCCCGGCGCTTGGACCAAGCTCATCCCGTGTCCGCATCGCCCTTGAAACCGTCGACCACCCGCCCGGCCCCCGCCGCCAGCAGCGAACTGGAAACCGAAATCCAGTCCCTCCTGCACAGCGCCCACCTGTATCGAACCCTCTTTGACGGCCTGCCCGGCATGGCCTACCTCGGCCGCCCCGACCACGAACGCACCATGGACCTCGTCAGCGCCGGCAGCCGCCTGCTGCTGGGCCTCAAACACGCGGACCGCGCTTTTCAACTCGCCCCGCTCATCCACCCCGATGACCGTGCGCTGGTGCTGGAGCACCTCCACACCGCCGTGGCCGAACAACGCCCCTATGCCGTGGAATACCGGCTCCGGCACAGCCAGGGCTCCTGGCGCACCGTCTGGGATCAGGGCCGCCCGTTGCAGTTGGGCCAGCAAACCTGCCTGCAAGGCCACATCGTGGACATCACCCAGCGCCTCCGCCGCGAACGCGAACGTCTGGACGCCGAACACCAGTTGAACCACAGCCAGAAATTCAGCGCCCTCAACAAGCTGGCCGGCGGCACCGCCCATGAATTCAACAACATCGTCGCCGGCATCCTCGGCAGCGCCGAACTGCTCGCCATGGACATTCCCGCAGAGACGCCCCTCTACGAATCCCTGAAACACATCTTTGAAGCCAGCAACAACGCCCGCGAGTTTGTCCAGAAAATCCGCCAGTTTGCCCAGCGCCCCGCGCCGGAACGCAAGCCCGACCGCTTGCAGCCGATGATTGAAGACTGCCTCCAGATTTTGCGCAGCGTCATTCCTCCCGAAAAGGTGGAAATCCAAACGCATGTGGACGCCGGCTGCCCCAAGGTCCACATGGACACCCTCCAGATTCACCAGACCTTGATTGATCTTTGCCTGCAAGCCTGGCAATTGCTCGCCGACCGGCGCGGGCGCATCCGCATCGTGCTGGAAAGCTGCACACTCGGCCAGCCCGGCCAGCCCGCCGTCGGCTCCCTGCGGCCCGGCCGCTACGCCCGGCTCACCGTCCGCGACAACAGTCCCGGCCTGGCACCGACCGCTTGCGAGCGGATTTTTGACCCGTTTTACCTCCGCAAATCCACCGGCAAAAAAATCGGCCTCGAGCTCTTTCAAGTCCGCGAAACCATCCTCGCGCATCAAGGGGAAATCCTCGTGGAAAGCGAACCCGGCAAAGGCATGGCCTACCACATTTACCTGCCCATTGTGGAAGAAAGCCCCTCCCTACCACCGGCCACGCAATAAGCGAAAACCACAACCCATCTTTCACCTGCCGTCGGCCCAATTCCCAAAGTCGGCCCCCGACCGGCGCTCCAACGAAAGCTGTTACTTCGCCGGATACCGCCAGACCCAGTCGCCTTCTTTGTTATCCACCTTTGGCGTATTTCCCGTGGTGTACACCACCACGCCGCCATCATCCTTTTCATTCCAACCGATGGAATAGAGCGTAAACAAACCGTTGGCTTCGCGCCGGTATTTCAGCGGGCCGCCGCCAATCACATCGTGCGGCACCCGGGCGATAAACTGCGGTGCGAGCCCCTCCAGTGCCGCCGGGAATTCCCCCTGCGCCAGCCGGTAACGTTCCAACGCGACCGCCGTACGGGCCAGGTCCACCGAGGCCTGGGCGTAGGCAAATTTACTGGCGCAGTTGCCGAGCGCCGGCACCATCATTCTTTCAAGCGTATTGTAGGGCGTGGCGGTTTTGGTCTCCGCAAACAAGGTCGCCTCCCCTTCGCGGACGGTCTTCGGCACAAAAGTGCCTTGGTTGGTATCCGCCACCGGCAGGTAATATTTCACCATCAGTTGCGCGGCGCGAAGTTGGTTTTGATAATACCAGCCCCCCGGAACCAGATGAACGACCAATCCGCTCAACCAAGATCCATTTTGAGGGTTGCCGGCATCGCCATTCCCATTGATGGAAAAGATTTGTTCGGGATGATGCCTCAGATACGTCGTGATGCCGCTTTGAAAGCCCAATTCACTCCGCATTCCAAGTTGGTAATCCGGGAGAAAATCCAACCTGGTTAGTTCAGCGTCCAGCACACCTAGCTGGGCGTCGGACCATTTGCGCTCCGCCAGGCCTTCCCAAACCGGCTGCAAGATGATTTGCAGCATCGCGATGCGGACCAATTGAGAAATCAAGCAGGGCTCGGTGCGGATTTTGTCCGTCAAGCGCAGCGTCAAAGTCACATCCGCCAGCGCTTGATCGGTCTGGCCGTTTTGCAGTTCCGCCAGACTGCGCAACCGGAGCACGGAACTGCAGTGCTTCAGTGCCGCCAGATGTGGCAGCAAAATTTCCGCCGGATTTTCATTGTCGTAATCGAGCGGGAACCGGGAATATGGCAACTGGCTGGCGGCGCGCAATTCCTCAATTGCGGCAGCATACGGGCTCAATGCCAGCAGCACATCGGCCGCCGGCGACTGCGGCTGTGCCGGGATGGGATACACGTTGGTCCTGGCCGCCAGCGTGCGGTAATAGCCCTGCCAGTCCGCCAAACTGGCAAAGGTTCCCTTGGCGCGATCCCCCAACCGGTTGGTGGTTTCCTGCCCCTCAAAAGTTGCCTCCATTTTGATGCGCTGAACGAATTTGGGATCCCGTTGTTCGGAAGGAATTTTCTTTCCCTCGCGCGTGAGAATGTAGCCGTAGCTGGTGAAGGCAATGGGGGTCAGCGCAAAATTCTGATCATCCGGCACCGGCGCCGGCACCACGCTGGCAAAATCAAAATGCTCCCCTTTGGCTTCCCACTTTTGTTTGAACTGGCTCCAGGCGTGCCAGCCACGCCAGTCTTCCTCCGCATAAAACAGCGCCATCAACGTGGCGAAACAGGCAAGACCAAACAGCGCGCGCCGCAAATTACGCCAGCAGCAAAGCCAGCGGATAAACGCATAAACAAGCAAGATGCCGGCAGAAACCAGCCCGCCAAACAACGGCACGAGCAAAATGAACCACAACCAGTCGGCGAAGCTTTGCACATTGCGTGGCTGGCCCAAAACCACGACGGCATCAATCAAAGTAATCACGCTCGCCAAAATCAGCCACACCCAGAACAACTGCGACGGGCGCAGTGGCTTCTTCCAGATGCTATTCGGTTCATCACTCATAAAATTATTTTGGTTTTGGTATAATAGAAAGCGCCGCCGCCTCTGAAGACGTCAGACAACACCGTCTCCACTCCAGCTGGGGGCCGCTCTCGCCAACCAAATCTCCCTTCCCCTGCGTCCCTCTCATACCATGGATACCTCCACCCACTCGGTGCGCGGATGGCCTTGGTAAGTTTTATGCCGGTCGGCATCGCGTGGCTCCGATGATCCGACCAGTTCGGCAAACAGTTTCTGTTGCTGCCGCAACTCCACGATCACTTCCGGCGAGGACGGCACCGCTTTCGCCACCGGCCGTGGCACCGAGTCATCGCGGATGGAAATATTCAGCACTAAAATAAACACCCACACCGCCGCCAGGCCGGCCCACGCCTTCGGATGCGGCCAGAGGAACGCGGATAATTGCTGGCAAACCGTTGCGAACCAAGACTGCGGCGCGGGGCGGCCGACGCGGGCCGGAGTCTGCGCCGCGCGGGCGGCGGCCAGGATGTCCGCGCGCCAATCGCCCGGCACCGGCCGCAACGGCTGGCGGCTCAGGCGGCGTTCAAACGGGTTGGGTTCATCATTCATACCTGCTTGATTTCTTCATAAAGGGGACGCAGCCGGTCGCGCAATTTGTCTAAACCATAACGGTAACGGCTGGCGGCCGTGTTGGGCGGAATCTCCAGCGCCTCGGCAATCGCCTCAAACGTCAGCCCCTCCCACAGTTTCAGGTGCACCACGACGCGCTGATCTTCCGGCAAATCGCCCAGGGCCACCGCCAGTTCGGCGCGGAAAACGCCTTCGTCCGGGTCGCTGGCGGGGGCAAACGGCGAAAGCAATTCAGCGGCAAAACCCTCTTTCGTCCGCTCGCGCGTGCCCCGGCGGCGCATCAGGTCTATCGCGGCGTTGTGCGCCAGGCGGATCAGAAAAGCCCGCTCCTCGCGGACTCCGGCCAGCAGCTTCGGCTCGCGCGCAAGTTTCACGAAAATTTCCTGCAACAAATCCCGCGTATCCGCCTCATCCCGGGTCAGATTGAGCAAAAAGGCGAACAGCGGTTGCACGTGTTCGTCATAGAGGCGGGCGATGTCCAGTCCAACGGGCATTGGGGTTGTTTCCTTAATGACGCGCCCGACGGATGTATTTGTCTAGTTTATTTCAGCCGCTGCGGATTTGACTTTTGCGAATTTCAGTCGGGCAATTGGCCACCACGGTCATTTTGAGACCAAAGTGCGTTTCCATCGAAATTGTGGCATGCAACCGCCAGCGCCGACTGATCAACCCGGCCGAAGGGCTTCGAATTGGGTTCGCTTCGTAATTTTCACCTTGTGGCGGATACCTCCCAAACCAGAGGCGCGGGAAAGCATTTCCCGGCGGCAGGAAAATCGGCGACCGGGCGAAACCTGGCGGAGTGCGAGCAGTGACCGATGCCTATGGCGTCAATGGCAGTGACACGGGCTGGTGATAGGCTCGCCTTCATAACGAACGCACTTTAAAATATGACTGGCCACTATTGGAGGTTGTTCCGGAATCGTCTGAGGAAATTCATTGGCCAAAACACACATTGCCTGCTTTACAACACCGCTCAGTTTTGACCAAAGGCCATGCGGATTGGCATAACCCCAATCTTCCGGACACCTCTGATTCCAGGTCAGGCAGAAACTTATCGGAACCATTTGGTCTGCCTGTTTTCCGGCTTACATGGCAAACACTCAATACCGCGGCACGTTGCGGTCGATTTCATCCGACCATGCGCTGATGCCGCCCTTGACGCTCTTGACGTATTTGAAGCCCTGCTGGCGCAGGAAATTCAGCGCCTTCATCGAGCGCACGCCGGCTTTGCAATGCAAGTAGTATTGTGTGTTCGGATCCAACTCAGTAAAGCGTTCCGGCAACTGGCTCAGCGGCAGGAGCGTGGTGCCCTGAACCCGGGCAATCTCAAATTCATCCGGCTCCCGGACGTCCACAACCTTGATATTAAGGCTGGCCTTGTCCAGCGCCTGCTTCATGTCCTGCACGGTGACTTCGTCCGGGTTGCCCGTGTTTTCCGGCTCGGGCACGATGCCGCAAAACGTCTCGTAATCAATCAGTTCCGTGATCGTGGGGTGTTCCCCACAGATCGGGCACTGCGGATCTTTGCGCAACTTCAATTCCCGGAACTTCATGTCGAGCGCGTTGAAGAGCAGGAGCCGACCGGTCAGCAAATGGCCTTTGCCCAGTGCGAGTTTGAGAATTTCCGTGGCCTGAATGCAGCCGATGATGCCGGGCAACACGCCGAGCACGCCGCCTTCAGCGCAACTGGGTACCATGCCGGGAGGCGGCGGTTCCGGATAGAGGCAGCGGTAGCAGGGACCGCCCAAATGCGGGGCAAACACGCTGGCCTGGCCTTCAAAGCGGAAAATGGAGCCGTAAACATTGGGCTTGCCGAGCAACACGCAGGCGTCGTTCGTCAGATAACGCGTGGGGAAATTATCCGTGCCGTCCACCACGATGTCGTAGGGGCGGATCAAATCCAGCGCGTTTTCCGAGGAAATACGGGTGTTGTGGATGACGACTTCGCAGTTCGGATTAATGCCGCGCAGCGTTTCCTTGGCGGATTCCGCCTTGGAGCGGCCCACGTCGGCGTCGGTGTGGAGAATCTGCCGTTGCAGGTTGGAATAATCCACCGTGTCGAAATCCACGATGCCAATCTTGCCAATGCCAGCGGCGGCGAGATACATCGCGATGGGCGAGCCCAGCCCGCCCGCGCCAATGCACAGGACGCTGGTGGCTTTGATCTTCTTTTGACCGGCCAAACCGACTTCGGGCAAAATCAAATGCCGCGAATACCGGCGAATTTCGTCGTTATTGAGTTCCATAAATCAGGATGAATAAAGTAGGTTAAAAGCTGGAGAAATCAAGCCACTTGGCCGGTTCCCACTGCAGACGGGCGTACCTTGGCACGGTGTTCATTTTGAGCCCAACCAGCGTCGCCATTGAAACTGGGGCGGGCGACCACCAACGCAAACGAATGAGCCCGAAGTTGGTTGAAAATGACCATCCCGCTGGAAATGGTCGGCCCCATGGCACGCAAAACGAGGCCTGAAACCACCGCCAGTGGGACAAATCCAACCCAACAAGTATGGATAAATTGGGTTTATTTGGGTTCGAATTGGCTTCGTTTTGG
>Ga0302322_100004560_pt1 | contig 12053 bp, 8 predicted proteins | sample Fen_T0_2_FD_203757 | JGI IMG/M metagenome (GOLD analysis project Ga0302322, IMG submission 203757) | Peat permafrost microbial communities from Stordalen Mire near Abisko, Sweden - Fen_T0_2 | ecosystem: Environmental > Terrestrial > Soil > Wetlands > Permafrost | place: Sweden: Abisko... | reverse complement strand
CCCACAGGCGGGGATGCGGCCGCGGGTCGCAGGGCAGGCCATCGGAGCCAATCATGGTGGCCGGATGGCTTAGAATGCGGCGCATGTCATCCTCGCAGATGCTGTGATAGATCGCTCCCGCCGGCTGCAGCAGCCGCGCCGCTTCAAGCTGGCTTATCCCCCATAGGGCGGAGATTGCCGCCAGCGACTGCCCTGCGGCTTCAGGGTACGGCGTGCTCCATGTGATGGTGATCAGGATCCGCTCGTCCACCTGGCGCAGGTCGAGCGTGGTGGACCCGGCCGCATACGGATAGCAGTCGCACCCCGCGGCCTGCCGCATCCGCGCATCGTCTAGCGCCTTCAGCACCTCTACCGCGCGTCCCCAATTGTCCACGCCGGCGCACTTGAGGTGCGAGAGGATGACCGGCGCACGGCTCTCGCGTCCCGCCTCAAAGGCCTCCTCCATCGCCGAGAGGATTTCATCGCCCTCGGTGCGCATATGGGTCGCATACACCGCGCCCGCGGCTCCCAGCAACCGGGCCAGCGAGAGCACTTCCTCACGTGTGGCATGGATGGCCGAAAGATACGCGAGCCCTGTGCTGAGGCCCAGCGCACCGGCATCGAGCGCCTCTTGCAACTGGACCCGCATGGCCTCTTTCTCGGCCGCGGTTGCCGCGCGGTCCAGCCGGTCCATGCAGTTGTTTCGCAGCGTGGTGTGTCCGGCCAATGCAGCCACGTTCACCGCGGGGCGCGCGGCCTTGAGGGCATCCACATAACCCGCAAATGTCGGATAGCGGAACTCTTCTGAAGCGCCCAAGAGGTTCATCGGCTCAGGCAGGTCCCCGCGCAGCACCGCCGGCGCCGCGCTGATGCCGCAGTTGCCCACAATGACTGTCGTCACGCCTTGCGACAGCTTGGGCAGCATCTCCGGCGCGCGCAACACGGCAAGGTCGTCATGCGTGTGCGCGTCAATGAATCCGGGCGCCAGACATAGGCCGTGAGCATCCACGGTTTCCGCTGCCTGCGCATCGAGCGAAGCCCCCAGCGCGCCTATCCTGCCGCCGATCAGGGCCACATCCTGCACGCGCATATCCGCGCCGCTCCCATCCAGGACGCTTGCGCTGCGCAGTACCGTGTCGAAGACCGTCATAGTGCCTCGCCCGATATAGCCTATAACTATCGCGTTCGCCCCATCTACTGTGTCCGCGATTTGACCAGAACAGGAGTCTCCGATGCCTCCGAGCCGTAACGCCTCTCTTGCTCCGCTGCCCTCCATCGACCCCTTGAACAAAGGCATCGGCCTCTTCGACCAGCCCTTGGCCCATGAAGAGGTCGCCTCCCTGGGCTGGAATCTGCTCAACGAAGACATCTGCCTGCCCGCCGCGGTGCTGTACGAAGACAAGCTGCGGCACAACATCGATTGGATGCGGCGCTTCATCCGGGCCTACGGCGTGAACCTCGCACCACACGGAAAGACCACCATGGCGCCGCGCCTCTTCGAAATGCAGATTGAAGCCGGCGCGTGGGGCATCACGGTCGCGACCGCGCATCAGGCGCTCGTCGCCTATCGCCACGGCGTTCGCCGCGTGTTGCTTGCCAACCAGCTCGTGGGCCGCCAAAACATGACGCTCATCGCTCAGTTGCTGCGCGACCCCGGGTTCACTTTCTACTGCCTGGTCGATTCGGCCGAACAGATCGATCAGTTGGGCGCGTTCTTTGCCGGCCAGGGACTTTGCCTGAACGTTCTGTTCGAGCTGGGAGTCACGGGCGGACGTTCCGGGCTGCGCAATGATGAGCAAATGCGCTCCGCTCTAGAGGCCCTGGCACGTTGGAGCCTTTCGCTCGCGCTCTGCGGGGTTGAACTTTACGAGGGAGTTCTCTCTGAGGAAGCTGCCATCCGGGCGTTTCTGCAGCGGGCCGTGGAGACCGCCCGCACACTGGCCGCGGAGGGCCGCTTCCGGCGTTCGCCCTTTCTGCTCTCCGGGGCCGGCTCGGCCTGGTACGACGTCGTCGCCGAGGTCTTTGCCGGCGCAGATTTCGGAAAGGATGCCGAGATCGTTCTCCGCCCCGGATGCTACCTCACGCACGATGTGGGCGCATACCGCCTTGCACAGGAGAGAATCCTCGCCGCCAATCCCGTCGCCCGTCAGGTTGGGGGCAATCTGGTCACAGCCCTGCACATCTGGGCCCATGTGCAATCCAGGCCCGAACCTCGCCGGGCCATCGTGGGCCTGGGCCGGCGCGATGCCGCTTTTGACTCAGGGCTTCCCGTCCCGGCCCTTCACTACCGGCCGGGCCAGAAGGAGCCGCTGCCTCCCCCTGCCCACTGGAAGCTGGCAAAGATCATGGACCAGCACGCCTATTTGGACCTGGCAGCGGACGACGACCTGCACATCGGCGACATGATCGCCTTTGACATCGCGCATCCCTGCCTCACCTTCGACAAATGGCGGATCCTGCCCCTTCTCGATTCGGAGTACCGGGTAGTCGATCTCATCCAGACGTTCTTCTGAGCTTGCCTCTCTACTCCGCGCCAAACAGCTTGCGGAAGAAGTGGCCGAGGCTCTTGAAGAAGCCTGGCTTCTTCTTGGGGCCGGGCTTGGGTGCCGCTGGCACGGCGTCAGAGGCTGCCGCTGGCGCCGCCGATTCGGCGGCGGGCTGCGGGGCGTGGTCGGCGCTCTTGTAAACCAGCGGCTCAATAGCCTCCACCGGCGCGCCATTCTTGATCTCGGGACTGGGTGCTGGCTTGGGCAGGGGAGCGAGTCCCTCGCTCTGCGCCAGCGGGAAGTCGTTGCCTTTGGGTGCGGCAGGCGGGCAGCCGCAGGGCTCCTTCTCCTGGTCCACTACCTGATGCAGGCTGCCGTGCTCGAACATCACTCTCTGGCCGGCTTGTACACGGTAGTCTCCGTCCTCGAAGACGCTGGTGACCAGCACATATGGTGCATTGGCGCCGGCATTGTCCACGCAGGTGTCGCCGTGCTGTCCCAGGCGCACCTTGACCTCGGCCGCGCCGGGTCCGCCGATGAGGATGCGGAAGTCCGGGGTGAGCAGGATGTCGGAGTTGCGGCCGGTGGCAAAGCTGGCCTCGATGGCTCCGTGGTCCATGGACAGCATGAGGCCGGGGACTTCACCGGCCGGAACGCCGGTGTCGGCGGCCAGCTTGACGGTCGTGGCGGCGCAGACGCGCAGCACGCCGCGGTGAGGCAGCGTGACTTCGGTTGTCTGGGCGCCAGAGGTGACCGCGCCGCTGGCGACGATGATCGCCTTGCCCTGGGTGACCTCCAGAGCGCCGGTGACGATGGCGGCCGACTCCGGGTTCTTGCTGTCAAGGGGAACGATGGCGATGGGGCCGGCGCTCTGCGCCATCGCCAGGCATCCAAGCCCAGCAACCAGCATCGACGCGAGAAGCAGGTGAGGGCGGAAGGTCGGACTCATGCGGCTCATCGCTCGATTCAAGCCTCTACATCCCAAGAAAATTGCGGATCATCTGGTGGCCACCCTGGGTCAGGACGCTCTCGGGGTGGAACTGGACCCCCTCGATGGGCAAAGTGCGATGACGCAAGCCCATGATCACCGAACCGATCCCGTCGGGCGCCGGGGTCCGGGCGGTTACCTCAAGGGTTGCCGGCAGCGACTTCTCAGCCACAATCAGCGAGTGGTAGCGGGTGCAGGTAATCGGGGTTTCCAGCCCGGTAAAGATACCCTTGCCGTCGTGGCTGACCGGGCTGGTCTTGCCATGCATCAGGTGCTGGGCGCGAACAACTTCGCCGCCGAATGCCTCGCCGATGGCCTGATGGCCCAGGCAGACTCCGAAGATGGGGACCTTGCCCGCCATGTGGCGGATTAGAGGAACCAGAATCCCTGCCTCGCCCGGAGTACAGGGACCAGGCGACAACAGGATGCGCTCCGGCTTCAGGGCCTCGACCTCCTCGACCGTAAGCTCGTCGTTGCGATAGACCTTGACCTTCGCGCCCAGTTCCCCCAGGTACTGGACAAGGTTGTAGGTAAACGAATCGTAGTTGTCGAGGACAAAGACCATGGTTGCAACAAGTGTAGCGCGTAGGGCGAGCCGATCCCGGCATCGGTGGCTCGGGAAGACCGGCTTGCGTTGGGCCCTCGGCTTGGCGGAGCCCGTCACAGTGCCGTGTATTCATCAAGCAGGCGAAGATACAGCCGGTAATCGTCGATTGAGACCGCCGGCGGGGTCTGGTGATCGACGCTGGGAAGGAACCCGCCCGTCCGCATCAGGGGCGCGAGGCGCTCGAACTCCTGGCGCATGACAGCTTCGCCCAGGTGCATCACCAGCTTGTTGTAGTGGCCCACCATCCGCAGGGTGGGATAGGACTCCCGCAGCGCCATGCCATCCACGCTCGATTGCCGCTCCAGCGGGAGCACACCATCCACGCCGACCGATTGCAGCCACGGCGCCAGCTTGGTGACGTTGCCGTCGCTATCGACAATGACCAGTGCCTTCATTTCCTTGACCCGTTCAATCAGAGGGACGTAATAGGGGGTCATGAACTCGTCGCAGATGCGGCGCGAGACCATGGGCCCGTGGTTATAGGACATGTCCTCGGCGATGGTCGTGAACGTGGGTACACAGCACTGCTCAATCTGCTCCAGCAGGCGCAGGTTGAACTCCAGCAGGTCCTGGTTGATGCGGTGAATCAGCTCCGGCTGGTCCGTGTAGGCCAGCATGAGTGTCTCGAATCCAAGCAGGGTGCGCGGAAACCAGAAGAACCCCTCGAGTGTGGTCCAAACCACCACGTCGCCCTCGGCTTGCCTCCTGGCCCAGGGCCGCATCGCGTCGATCGCCGCCCTGTGGTCGGGATAGAGCGATGGCAGGATGCGGAGGTAGTCGTCCATAGTGTGGACGGTGCCTTCGACATGGTGTTGGACAGCATCGATGGTCGGCGCGGTGGTGCTGAACCAGAACTGCTTGTAGGGATCCAGGCCGAAATATTGGGAAATCTCGAAGACGCCGTCGAGTTTCGGCGGCAGTCCCTCGCCGCGCCATCGTTCGATGGTCAGGTCCCACCACATCGCCCATTCCCATCGCGGCAGCCTGTCTACGGGCTGAAAATTCATGAGGGCGCGAAAGCGTTCAACGTGATTCACAACGGAAAACCCCGGACCCATCGTACTGTACAGGCACGCCGGGCGGCTCGGTTGCGCGCCCCGCGCCGATCTGCAAAACTATCTACGGTTCGCCATGATGGTTCTTCATTTTCTCGTCCAGGGTCGCGTGCAGGGCGTTGGCTTTCGGTGGTATGTCCACCGCGAGGCCAGCGAACTGGACCTGCGCGGCTGGGTGCGCAACACCGAAGAGGGCGAGGTGGAGGTGGTGGCATCCGGCTCGGAGGCCGATCTCGCGGAGCTGCGCGCCAGCCTGCGCCGAGGGCCGCGAGGCAGCCGCGTCGATCGCCTGATCGAGCACTATCTGGACGAGAGCGAAGCCGCCACGCTGGACTCCTTTCGCATCGAAGGGGCGTGGTGAAAAGCCCGAGGGCGGTAGTTTCGCCTCGGGCTTTTGGGACGGCTTGACAGGTTCACTTAGAGCGGTTCCCGAATTCGCATGGCCTCAGGAATGCCGCGGAAGGTGGCATTTTCTTGAGGAAAATGCCACTCGACAGCACTGGTTTCGCACACGGCAATTCGGGAACCGCTATAGCCGGACGCCTGCGAATCTCTTCCTCTTCGACGGCCACGCTCAGCGCAGTTCAGCACGCTCCGCAACTGCCGTCGACTGGATCGTTGCACTCCCGTCATTGAGGCCTGACACTTGCGCCTTGACGGAAATCGATCCGCTCTTCCGCGATGTCCGCACGACAACCAGTGCTCTTCCCTCAAACAGCTTGCGCCGATCGCCCTGGTAGGAAGCTCCGTCCTGGCCGTCTCCGTTCCCCACCGCCACGATCGCGCCTGGTCCGCTGATGGAGAAGATCACTTCATTGTCTGCATGGGGCTGGAAGCGCCCCTCAGCGTCCACTGCCTCGACGGAGAGGAAGGATAGGTCCTGTCCGTCCGCCTGAACTACTGTACGGTCCGGAGTGATGCGCAGGCCAGTCGCCTTGCCTGCCGTCGTCAGCACACTCTCCGCAACGGCCCGATCGCCCCGTACGCCCTCCGCTTTCAACGTTCCGGGGGTGTAAGGGACTGAGAACGTCGCTTTGAACTCCTGTTCGCGGCCCGTTGGCTTCTCCCCGATCAACTTGTCGTTCAGGAAAAGGCGAACCTTCTCAGCGCCGGAATAGACCTCGACCTGAAGGTCCTTGCCCTCTTGACCCGGCCAGCTCCATGTGGGCAGGGTTGGATAGGTCGCCCAGCCAACCGCAATGATCTTTTGTCCCTCCGGTTCGGGGAGGCGGACCGTCGCGAACACGCGGTCGCCGCCGTTCCACAAGATATCGCGGTAGTAGGACTGCGGCCTCCGATGGCCGGTCAAATCCAGATCTCCGCACACTGCCGAATGCCAAGGAAATCCATGGAACATGATCGCCATCGCTGCTTTAGTGGCCGGATCCGAGGGACCCTTGGCCATTTCAGCCATCACATCCACACCGTTGGCCATGCCCAGGAACATCTTGTCGATCATGGATGAGTTCACCATCGCGCCCATGATCTGATCCGCGATCTTCGCCTGTTCCGCAGTCCCATACGACCATGCGCCGATACCGGACTCGCCCAGGTAGTCCATCGCGGTCCAGGTGAGATCACCGAGGACATAGGGATTGTCATGCGAGATCTGCCACAACGGAAATGCCTTGGCCGGATACGACTCGGTAGTCAGCATCATGCGCTTGGGCAGCTGGGTATGATCCGCCGCGTAGGTTGGAATCAGGTTGTAGTTGTAGCCGGTAATATCCAACTGTGAAAACACGGCCGCCGCGTTCGCAGCAGTGGTTGTTCCGGGAAAGGCAAGCGTGAGCGGCCTTGAATTGTCCAGCAATCGCACCTGTTCGGCCAGTTGCTTGGCGATCCCTGGGCCCTGTTCAACCTCCAACTCGGGAATCTCGTTCCCGATTCCCCAGATGACAATCGATGGGTGGTTGCGATCGCGCAGCACCATCGACGAGATATCGCTCTTCCACCATTCGTCAAAATCCTGGCCATAATCGAACTTCACCTTGTGCGCCTTCCATGCATCGAAGGGCTCATCGAGAACCAGCAGGCCAAGCCGATCGCACGCGTCGAGGAAGCCGGGAGACGGCGGGTTATGAGCCGTTCGCACAGCGTTGTATCCGGCGCCCTTCAAAAGCTCGACCCTGCGTTCTTCCGCGCGATCGAATGCCGCCGCGCCAAGCGGCCCGTTGTCGTGATGGACACTGCCGCCAACAAGCTTGATGGGGGTTCCATTGAGAAGCAGCCCCTTCTCGGCCGACCACGCCAGAGACCGGATTCCGAACGGCGTCTCAACCTCATCGCTGACCTTCCCTGCCTTGCGTATGCGGGAAACGGCTCGATACAGGGCGGGCGAAGCCGGCGACCACAGAGAGGGGGTCGCAACCGTGACCGATTGCGCGGCTTCAATCTCCTTCCCCGCTGGAATCGTAACGACCGACTCCGCTTTGCCCGCTTCGCGCCCCGCGCGGTCGAATAACGCGGTCTCGATCACGACTCCTGTCGGCATCGGGGAATCGTTTGCCACTTTGGTCAGGATGGACACCGTCGCCGACCGGTCCGATACCTTGGTCGTGGTGACGAAGACTCCCCAGTGGGCCACATGCGTGGGATCGGTTACCACGATCCGGACGTGCCTGTAGATCCCCGACCCGCTATACCAGCGGCTGTTGGGCTGAGCGGAGTTGTCTACACGCACAGCCATCACGTTTCGGCCGGTGAAGTTCAGATCGGCCGTGAGATCGAAGGCAAAACCTGTGTATCCGTAGGGATGCGTGCCCAATTTGTGGCCATTCAGATACACGGTGGCATCCCGGTATACCCCATCGAACTCGACGCTGACTCGCTTGCCCCGCCAGTCGGGAGAAGCGGTGAACGTCTTTCGGTACCACCCGACGCCCGTTGGGAAGAATCCTCCGCCGGCGGCGGACGGATTGTTCTCCTCGGGCCGGCCTTCGATACTCCAGTCATGCGGCAGGTTCACGGTGCGCCACGACGCATCGGCCAACCCGGGAGCCTCGCCGCCCGGTTGGTCGCCGAGGAAGAACTTCCAATCGGAGTCGGCGGAAAGTTGCTGGCGCGCAGCATGAGTCTCGGCGGATCCAATCTCGGCAAAACAGCAAGGAAGGACCGCAAGGCAAAGCACGATAGCCCGCTGAAGGTTCAAAATCATCGCTAGTCTCCTGTGTGAAGTTGTGTGACCCATAGCCACCGATTTCGGCTTTATTCGCCCATTCAAGGGCATAAAATCAGCTCGCGCGCAAGCCCTGCAGAATCACGCTGGTCGCCTCGCGAAACAACAGTTCGACCGGCTGCCCATATTCCGCTACGACACGATCTCCAAGCGAAGCCAGACGCCGCTGGACCGCGATCATCGTGTTCATTACCGCGTGCATGGTAATGCCAGGGTCCAGATCTGCCCGCAAGGAGCCGTCCGCAATGCCTTCCCGTATCAGCCCCGCAAGCGGTGCAAATCCCTCCGGAAATAGCTCGGCTTCAAGAGACAAGAGCCGCTCCGAACTCCAGTCGCGCGCATAGAGCGCATCAAACTGTGCCATGAATCGCACCTGCACCGGTCTGTGCACCAACTCGTCCCTGGCAGCATCCATGAACGCTGCAATCTTCATGAGCACCGGCCCGGACGATTCCGCAACCGCCTTTTGGAAGTACCCGGCGGATTGCTCCATCGTCTCCCGGACGAGGGCCCACACAATGTCATCTTTGCTGGAAAAGTACTGATAAAGCGTTGATGCCCTCAGGCCGGCAGCAGCGACGATCTCTACCATCGTCACCCGGTCAATTCCATGCTCATCAAAGAGCCTCTCGGCAGCGCTGAGAATACGCCTCCGCTGCCGCTCCCGATGAGCGTGATACGCATTCGGAGTCGATTGCAAATCTCTCCCGGCCAACCGTGACCACCTCAAAAACAGACAAGTAGTGCAATTTCGTACTCTGAATACGAAATAGGCTATCGACTCTTCAAGCGACTGTCAACGTAGATCCGCATAGAATCGCTGCGCCTCCACAGGCGATCTGCCGACTGACGGCAGAAGCCGCTCAATCTGGGTGATTAACTATTCTGAGAACACGCCCAAGGCGCCCACGGTCCAGAGCTTGCTGCCTGTACTCGCGGCATGAGGTGATCGGCGGACAGGTCGATCGGAATCCATTCTCCCCACCCACAGGACCGTCACCGCACCATGCAATCGGGAACGAGCCAGGCTCAAGTCCCCATTCCCTCGCGCCTTCTTTGCCGGTTCCTGATCCGTTTCCCTCTAGCGCGGCGCGGGCTCCGGGGAGTCGGCGAGGGCATAGGCGAGGACGGTCATGATGGCGGCGTTCTCGCTGAGATGCCTGGGGTCCACCTTGTCGAATGTGTCCGCGGCGGAGTGGTGGTAGTTGAAATAGAAGCGGCTGTCCTGGACGGGGGAGAAGCTGGGCACGCCTTGATCGGTTAGACCGCCGATGTCTTCTCCTACTCCGGGGGCGCTGAGCAGGCTGGAGGCGCCGATGGCGTCAAGGACTCCGGCGACGGGGCGGAGCCAGCCGCCGAGAGCCGGCTTGCCGGCGTAGTTGATGCCGGTGGGGTGGTCGGCGCCGAGGTCGCTCTCGATGGCGGCGATGTGATTGGCGACGTCGGCTTTGTGATCGACCATATAGGCGGCTGCGCCCTCGGAGCCCTCTTCCTCGCTCATCCAGGCGATGAAGCGGACGCTGCGGCGGGGATGGATGCCGAGGTCGTGGAGGAGATGAATCACCTGCATGGAGACGACAACGCCCGCGCCGTCGTCGATGGCCCCGGTGCCGAGATCCCAGGAATCGAGATGGCCGGAGACGATGACCACCTGCTCAGGGTGCTCGGTTCCCTTCCAGTCGGCGATTACGTTATAGCTTTGGACATCAGGGAGGGTCTGCGGAGTGAGCACAAGGTGCAGCTTGACCGGGCCCTGGCCAGTGAGGTTTTTGAGCAGGTCGGCATCTTCAGAGGTGACGGCGGCGGCGGGGACTTTGGGCGCGTCCTTTTCGTAGCCGGTGAGGCCGGTGTGGGGGGAGCGGTAGTCGCCTCCACCGGCGGAGCGGACCAGCACGGCCGCCGCACCCGCGGCAGCCCCGGCTGCGGGACCCGCGCCGCGATAGACCACCGATCCGCCGTAGGCCGCGCCGCCGTGGCCCTCGGCTGCCAGTTCCGCGTCGAACTTGTGGTTGAAGAGCAGGATCTTTCCCTTGACGGCGTCCTTGGGGAGGGCTGCGAGCTGTTTCCAGTTGTCCACGACGAGGACCTCGGCGGTGAGGCCTTCGGGCGGGGTGGCGACGCTGGCGCCGAGAGCGGTAAGGACGATCTTTTGCGTGGTGCCGGGGGCCTGGCCGGGCCAGGCGACGAGCTCGCCGGTCTCAAGGCCGCGGACCCAGTGGGGAACGGTAGCTTTTTCGAGGGTAACCTCCGCGCCGAGAGCGCGCATCTGGGCGGCAACGTAGTCGACGGCCTGCTCGGCCTGGGGCGAGCCGGAGAGGCGGGGGCCAATGTTGTCAGTGAGGTGGCGGAGCTGGTCGAGGGCGTAGGGGTCCGTGAGAGCGGCGTCGCGGAGGCGCTCCATGACGGCGATCTGCTCCGGCGTCCAGGCGCTTTTGCCGCCGGCGAGCATGGCGTTGATGCGGTCGAGGATGGAGTGCGGAGCCGTGGGGGCGGGCGGGGCCTGGGCGGTGCAGGCGGGCAGGGCGAGGAGCGCGGCCAGAGCGGCAAGAGCGAGCGTTCTGAGGGACTTGGAAAGGAGTTCCATGAGGGATGTTAGCATGGGCCCGCCCAGGGTCCGGCGCGACTCTTTCAGTCAAATCACGTCTATAGCGTTGGGACGGTTGTCGCGCCGCGCGGGAGCCGCCAGCCAGACGGGTTTGCCCGCGACTGGCTATACTAGAGGTTGGTGCAGTGAACAATCCAGCTCATGCGGCTGGTCACCTTACGAGGTCAACGAATCCATGAATGCACTTCTTGAACGGCTGCGCACGCGCCGTCTGACTTCAATGTTCGTTTTGCTCGCCACGCTTTCGGTCGCGATCGTGGCAGGATCCTTTGCCGCCCACGGTGTGCGCGGCCAGGAGAAGGAAAACTCGAGCACGGACGCCACTCCGTTGAAAGTGGTCAATTCCACCCAGCCTCCCAACGAGTTCGTGAAGATCGCGCGCCAGGTGGGGCCGGCGGTGGTGAATATCAACACGCGGACACTTCCCAAGCAGTCGGCGAGCAAGGGGCGGCGGAATCCCCATCTTCGCGTGCAGCCCAACCCACAGAATCCGGGCGGGGACGATCAAGAGGATCAGCAGCCGGGCCAGGGTCAGGGTCAGGGCAACTTCCAGGATTTCTTCAACCACTTCTTTGGCGGACAGGTTCCGGACCAGGAGGGCGGGGAGGATGGCCAGGTGCGCGAGTCGCTTGGGTCCGGCTTCATTGTGGATTCCAAGGGCTACATCATCACCAACAACCACGTTGTGGACAAGGCCGACAAGATCTTCGTCAAGCTTTCCACGGACCCGGACAACCAGGATGAAGGCCGTCCGGCACGGGTCATCGGCGTAGACAAGGCGACCGACCTGGCGGTAATCAAGATTGAGACCAGCACGCCGCTGCCGATTGTGAAACTGGGCAACTCCGACACGGCGCAGGTGGGCGACTGGGTGGAGGCGATCGGCAGCCCGTTCGCGCTGTCGCAGACGGTGACCGCGGGAATCATCTCAGCCAAGAACCGGACCATCGAGCCGGGCGCGAGTGGCCAGTTCCAGCACTTCATCCAGACAGACGCGGCGATCAATCCTGGCAACTCGGGCGGGCCGCTGCTGAACATGAATGGAGAAGTGATCGGCGTCAATACGGCCATCTATACGCAGTCGGCGGGCTACCAGGGGATCGGCTTCGCGATGCCGTCGAACACGGTGGCGGATATTTACAACGACCTGATCAG
>Ga0302322_100004559_pt1 | contig 12053 bp, 13 predicted proteins | sample Fen_T0_2_FD_203757 | JGI IMG/M metagenome (GOLD analysis project Ga0302322, IMG submission 203757) | Peat permafrost microbial communities from Stordalen Mire near Abisko, Sweden - Fen_T0_2 | ecosystem: Environmental > Terrestrial > Soil > Wetlands > Permafrost | place: Sweden: Abisko... | reverse complement strand
TTGGTCGAGGCGCGGCGTACCGCGATTGCGCTTGGCCAGCACGACCACCGCCACCGCCGTGGCGAGCAGCAGCACCGAGATGATCTCGAACGAGAGCAGGTAGCGGCTGAACATCGCGTTCGCGAGGCCCTGCAGGTCGTCGATGCCGTGCTCGGGGATCTGCGCCCCGGCCGCGACGGCCGGCGGGGCGAGCTCGAGCGCCGTGAAGGCGCCGATGCCGAGCAGCGCGCCCGCGACGACCAGCGTCCAGATCGTCTTGCGCTCGTGGAAGAGCGCCATGTCGATGCGCTCGAGCGGCTTCTCGTCCGCCAGGTTGAGCAGCATGATCACGAACAGGAACAGCACCAGGATCGCGCCGGCATAGACCAGGATCTGCAGCGCAGCCAGGGTCTGGAAGCCGGCGAGCAGGTAGATGCTCGCCAATGCGAAGAAGCTCGCGAGCAGCGAGAGGATGCTCATCATCGGGTTGCGCGCGACGACCACGCCGAGCGCCCCGACGACGACGAGCGCCGCCATCACGTAGAAGATTAGGTTCGCCACCGGTCGTTGATGTGGTTGACGTAGTCCATGCGCTTCTTCAGCGCGGAAGCGGGGCGCTTCAGCTTCTCCATGTCGTAGATCAGCGCCTCGCGCGTGTAGTCGGCGAGCTCCAGCTCGTCCGACATGTAGATCGCGTCCTTGGGGCAGGCTTCCTCGCAGAAGCCGCACAGGATGCAGCGCAGCATGTCGATGTCGAAGCGCTTGGGCTCGCGCTCGATCGCGCGGTCGGTCTCGCCGCCGTCGATCGTGATCGCGTAGGCCGGGCAGGCCGCCTCGCACATGCCGCACGAGACGCAGGCGATGTTGCCGTCGTCCTTGACCACCAGGCGCGGCTGGCCGCGCGTGACCTCGTTCTTGGGCAGCGGCTCCTCGGGGTACTGGCGCGTGATCGGCTTCTGGAAGAACTTCGAGAAGGTCACGGACAGGCCGCGCGCGATCTCCGGCAGGTAGAGCCGTTCGGCGAGCGAGAGTTCCTTGCGCTTGACGATCACCATCGTTCGGTCCTCGAGTTCGCGCTCACAGGAAGGTCATCCTCGCGCCCGTGGCGATCAGGTTGAAGAGCGCCAGCGGCAGCGCCACCTTCCAGCCCAGGCGCATGAGCTGGTCGAAGCGGAAGCGCGGCAGCGACCAGCGCACCCACAGGAACAGGAACAGGAACAGCGAGGTCTTGGCCAGGAAGGCCACCAGACCCAGCGCCCAGTGCGCCTCGGGCAGGAAGGGGATCGTGTGGCCGCCGAGGAAGAGCGCCGTGCCGAGCGCGCTCATCACGATCATGGCCGTGTATTCGCCCAGGAAGTACAGCGCGAACTTCATCGAGCTGTACTCGGTGTGGAAGCCGCCCACGAGCTCCGACTCGCATTCGGCGAAGTCGAAGGGGTGGCGGTTCGTCTCGGCGAAGATCGCCACGACGAAGAGGAAGAAGGCCAGCGGCTGCTGCACGGCGAACCAGGCGTGGCCCTGCTGCGCCGCGACGATGTCGCGCAGCGAGAGCGAGCCCGCGAGCGCCACGACCGAGAGGATCGAGAGGATCAGCGAGAGCTCGTAGCTGATCATCTGCGCCGAGGCGCGCAGGCCGCCCATGAGCGAGAACTTCGAGTTCGAGACCCAGCCGCCCAGGATGATCCCGTACACGCCGAGGCCGCCGATCGAGAGCATGTACAGGAGGCCGATGTCGAGGTCGGTCATCGACAGGAACGTGTGGCGCCCGCCCAGGAAGCCGTTGAGCTCCTTGATCTCGCCGCTGAAGGGGATCACCGCCATGGTCATCATGGCCGGGACCGCCGCGATCGCGGGCGCGACGCGGAAGAGCAGCGGCATCGCGCCGGCGGGCAGCACTTCTTCCTTGAAGATGAACTTCACGCCGTCGGCCAGCGGCTGCAGCACGCCCCAGGGCCCGACGCGGTTCGGGCCGATGCGGTACTGCATCCAGGCCGAGACCTTGCGCTCGGCGAGCGTCATCAGCGCGGCGATCACGATGACCATGTGGTAGAGCACCACCACCTTGCCGAGCGCCACCAGCGCGTACTTCCAGTCGAAGTCGAAGTCCATCAGCGGGGGGCGGGTTGCGCGCGCAGCAGGGCCGCGAGCTCGGGGAGGAGACGGGTGAGCGGGCGCACCTGGCTCGGCGCCTGTCGCGCCGCTCCGAGCACGCCGCGCTGGCCGTCGTTGTTGATCCAGGTGCCGCTCTGCTCGACGTGCGTGGGCACGCCGATGCTGACGGCGACATTGGGCGAGCTCGAGGCGTGGCAGTCGAAGAGCACGACGCGCTGCGCGCTCGCGAGGGCCGCGCCGGCGAGTTCGGCCGAGCGCTCGCCGAGCAGCAGCAGCGTGCGCGGCTTGCCGATCTCGCCCGGGGCGAGCGGCGCGAAGCCGAGCTCCGTCAGTCCGCGGCGGTTCGGGCAGGGATCGCCCGTGTGCAGGAGATCGTCCTTGAGCGCGTTCGGGGCGGGCGAGAGGAAGTAGGGCTGCACGCCCCGCGCGCGCGCGAATTCGAGGATCGCCGCACCCTGCTCCTGCGTGCAGAAGGGCGAGGCCACGAGCATCGCGGAGGGATCCTCGGCGAGCAGCTCGCGCACGCGCGCGAGGTTTTCGCGCGTCCCCGAGCCGTCGAGCCGGTTCACGGCATTGACGTGCCCGAAGGCGAAGCGGCCCGTGTCGCACAGCCACCACTTGTTGACGGCCATGTTCTCGCGCGGGCGGAAGCGCTTGACCTCGCCGCCGCGCAGAACCTCCACGGTGGTCGAGCAGCCGCGGCTGCACTCGGCGCAGGTCGAGACCATCTTCACCAGGTTCCAGACGCGCGCCTGGAAGCGGAACTTCGAGAGCGTCAGCGCGCCGACGGGGCACAGGTCGGCGATGTTGCCCTGGTAGTTGCCCGTGAGCGGCCGGTCGGCGAAGGTCGAGATCGTCGAGCGCGAGCCGAGGTCGGAGACCGTCAGCTGCGGCTTCTTCGTGACCTCCTCGAAGAAGCGCACGCAGCGGCTGCACAGGATGCAGCGCTCCTCGTCGAGCACGATCACGTCGCCGAGCGACTTGCGCTTCTCGAGCGGCCGGCGCGGCTCGTGGCTGCGCCCGGCCGACTGGCCCTCGGCGTAGGTGTAGTCCTGCAGGTCGCACTCGCCGGCCTTGTCGCAGATCGGGCAGTCGAGCGGGTGGTTCTTGAGCAGGAACTCGAGGCACTCGCGGCGCGTGTCGTGCGCCTTGGCGCTCTCGGTCTGCACCACCATGCCCTCGGCCGGATAGGTGCGGCAGGCGACGACGACGCGCGCGGGGCCCGTGCCCTGCTGCACCTCGACCTGGCAGATGCGGCAGCTGCCGACCGGCTCGAGGCCCGGGTGGTAGCAGTAGTGCGGCACCTCGACGTGGTTCGAGTGGCAGGCGGCGATGAGCGGCTTCTTGGGGTCCGCTTCGACCTCGCGTCCGTTGACGGTGATCTTGGTCACGCTAGTGGGCTCCGGCGTATTCGACGCGCGGGTAGGGGATCGGGTCCTTCTTGGCGCGCACGCACTCGAGCAGCTCGTCCTTGAAGAGGCGCACGGCGCTGAGCGTGGGAATCGCAGCCGCATCCGAGAGCGCGCAGATCGTCTTGCCCGGGGCCATGCCCTTGGCGAGCGACTCGATCGTGGCGACGTCGTCGGCCTGTCCGTGGCCGGTGGCGATGCGGTGGAAGATCTGGCTGAGCCACTGCGTGCCCTCGCGGCACTGGCTGCACTGGCCGCAGCTCTCGTGGTCGTAGAAGCGCGCTATGATCTCCATCACGCGCGCGATCGAGGTCTGGTCGTCGATGATGATCATCGCCGCGGTGCCGAGCGAGGAGCCCTTGGTCTTGAGCGAGTCGTGGTCGAGCACGACGTCGAGGTCCTCGCCCTTGACGAGCGCGCAGGAGGAGCCGCCCGGGAACCAGGCCTTGCACTTGCGGCCCTTCCAGACGCCGCCGGCGACCTCCTCGACGATCTCGCGCGCAGTCACGCCGAAGGGCAGTTCGTAGACGCCGGGCCGTTCGACGTGGCCCGAGATGCCGCACAGGAAGTTGCCCTTCGAGCCCTTCGTGCCGATCGCGGCGTGCCAGGCGCCGCCGCGCGCGACGATGGTGGGCACGTTGAAGATCGTCTCGACGTTGTTGACCGTCGTGGGCTGGCCCCACAGGCCGAACGCGGCCGGGAAGGGCGGCTTGGGGCGCGGGTGGCCGCGCTTGCCCTCGAGGCTCTCCATCAGGCCGGTCTCCTCGCCGCAGATGTAGGCGCCCGCACCCTTGTGCATGTGGATCTCGCAGGAGAAGTCCGTGCCGAGCACGTTCTTGCCCACGAGTCCCGCCGCGCGCGCTTCGTCGATCGCGGCCTGCAGGCGCTGGTAGGAGAGGCGGTACTCGCCGCGCACGTAGATGTAGGCCGCCTGCGCGCGCATCGCGTAGCAGGCGATCAGCGCGCCCTCGACCAGGCCGTGCGGATCCTTCTCCATCAGCACGCGGTCCTTGCACGTGCCGGGCTCGCTCTCGTCGGCGTTGATCGCGAGGTAGCGCGGGCGCGGATCCTTGGCCGGGTCGGGCATGAAGGTCCACTTCATGCCGGTCGGGAAGCCGGCGCCGCCGCGGCCGCGCAGCTCCGAGAGCTTCATCTCGTTGATCACTTCGGCGGGCGTCATGGGCTTGTCGCCCTTGAGCACCTTCGCGAGCGCGCTGTAGCCGCCGAGCTGCTTGTAGACGGCCAGCGTGTGCGCGTTCGCGACCTTGCAGCGGTCGAGCAGCCAGGTCTCGAACTTCTTCAACGCACGCCTCCCAGGATCTTCTCGGCCTTCTCGGGCGTCAGGTCCTCGTGGTAGACACCGTCGAGGTCGAACATCGGCGCGTTGGCGCAGGCGCCCTGGCACTCGACCGGCCAGACGGTGAACTTGCCGTCGGCGGAGGTGCCGTAGGGCTTGGCGCCCGTGACCTTGCAGACGTGCTCCAGGAGCTGCGTCGCGCCGCGCAACTCGCAGCTGATGTTGTGGCAGACGCTGACGACGTGCTTGCCGGGCGGCTTGAGCCGGAACATGGGGTAGAAGGAGGCGACGCCGTAGACCTCGACCGGCTCGAGGCCGAAGTAGGCGCCGAGGTCCTCCATCACCTGCGGCGTGATCCAGCCGCCGAGTTCCTCCTGGCAGCGGTGCAGCGCCGGGATCAGGCCCGCGCGCTTCTGTGGGTACTTCTTCACGAGTGCGTCGAACTCGCGCACGAGTTTTTCCGGGAGTGCCATCAGCGGTCGACCTCGCCCATCACGAAATCCAGCGAGCCGATGATCGAGACGGTGTCGGAGAACAGCCGGTCCTTCATCAGCACGGGAATGGCCTGAACGTTCATCAAGCCCGGCGCGCGGATGTGACAGCGCACGGGGTGGCTCGTGCCGTCGGAGACCACGAAGAAGCCGAGCTCGCCCTTCGACGACTCGACGCCGTGGTAGGCCTCGCCTTGCGGCAGCGCCATGTCGGTCACGATCTTGAACTGGTGGATCAGCTCCTCCATGGAGCTCTTGACCTTGTCCTTGGGCGGCAGCACGAAGCGCCGGTCGTCGGCAAGGAATTCGCCGCCCTTGGTCTTCTGCAGGAGGTCGAGCGCCTGGCGGCAGATCTTGGCCGACTGGCGCATCTCCTCGACGCGCACGAGGTAGCGGTCGAAGCAGTCGCCGCGCGTGCCCACGGGCACCTCGAACTCGTAGCGCTCGTAGCCCGAGTAGGGCATCTGCTTGCGCAGGTCGAAATCGAAGCCCGAGCCGCGCAGGTTGGGGCCGTTCAGCGACCAGGCCAGCGCCAGCTCCTTGCTGATCACGCCGATGTCGCGGTTGCGGTCGTACCAGATGCGGTTGCCCGAGAGCATCGACTCGAACTCGTCCACCGCCGTGAGGAAGTGTTCGAGCCACTTGCCGATCTCGCGCCCGACCTCGTCCTCGACATCGGCGTACACGCCGCCGATGCGGATGTACGTGTTGTTCATCCGGTGGCCGGTGTAGGCATCCAGCAGCGTGTAGAGCGTCTCGCGCTCCTTGAACGTGAAGAAGAACATCGTCACCGCGCCGAGGTCGATGGCGGTGGTGCCGAGGTAGATCAGGTGCGCGCCGATGCGGCTCAACTCCATCAGCAGCACGCGGATGATCTGGCCGCGCTCGGGCACCTCGAGGCCGGCGAGCTTCTCGAGCGAGAAGGCGTAGGCGCAGTTGTTGAGCAGCGGCTGGACGTAGTCGAGCCGGTCGGTGTGCACGAAGAACTTGCGCCAGCCTAGCGACTCGCAGGTCTTCTCCTTGCCGCGGTGCAGGTAGCCGACATCGGGCTCGACCTCGCGCATGGTCTCGCCGTCGAGCATCACGCGCAGGCGCAGCACGCCGTGCGTGGCCGGGTGCTGCGGGCCCATGTTGAGCTCCATCAGCTCGCCGTGCAGCGGATCGTCGCCCTCGAGCGAGCCGCGGTTGTATTCGAAGACCTTGGTCGTGCTCGCCATGGCTTTTCTAGTGCTTCTCGCTCGTGTGCGGCAGGTCGCGGTTGACGGGCCGTTCGCGGCGCGCGCGGTCCCACTCGCGGTAGAGCCGGTCGGGTTCGATGCCCTGGTGGGGGAAGTCCTTGCGCAGCGGGAAGTGCTCGTAGGCCTGCGGCATGAGCAGGCGCTTCAGTCCGGCGTGGCCGTCGAAGCGGATGCCGAACATGTCCCAGCACTCGCGCTCGGAGAAGGCCGTGCCCGGGAAAAGGTCGATGATCGTGCGCACGTGCGGGTTGGTGCCGTCGATGCGCGCGCGCACGCGCACGCGGTCGGCGTGCGCGCTCGAGAGGAATTGCCAGACGAGCTCGAAGCGCGGCTCGGCCGGGAAACGGTCGATCGCGGTCACGAAGGTGTTCGTGTCGAAGCCCGCCATGTCCCTCAGGCGCCGGACCGTCTCCCAGACGGCCGCGGGCTCGACCTCGAGGACCAGCGTGCCCTCGCGCGAGACGCTGCTCGTGAATTCCCGGCCCGCGAGGGCCGCCTGCACGCGTTCGAGTGTGCTCATGCCGGTTCGCTCGGGACCTTGGCCTCGGGCTCGAGCAGCTCGTGGCTGCGCGTGGTCGGGACGCCGTGGTTGGGAGCGCGCACGAAGCGCTCGCTGCCCTTGCCTTCGTCGAAGTTGTCGCCCGAGAAGAGCTCGGCGAAGGGCCGCTCGCGCTCGATCTTCTTCTGCAGCTTGAGGATCGCGTCGATGACCGCGTCCGGCCGCGGCGGGCAGCCCGGCACGTAGACGTCGACCGGCAGGATCATGTCGATGCCCTGCACGACCGAGTAGGAGTCGTACATGCCGCCCGAGGAGGAGCACACGCCCATCGCGATGACCCACTTGGGGTCGGGCATCTGGTCGTAGATCGTGCGCGCGGCCTCGGCCATCTTCCAGGTCAGCGTGCCGGCCACGATCATCAGGTCGGCCTGGCGCGGACTGAAGCGCGCGGCCTCGGCGCCGAAGCGCGCGAGGTCGAACTTCGGACCGATCATGGCCATCAGCTCGATGCCGCAGCACGAGAGGCCCAGCGGCATCGGCCAGAGGCTGTTCTTGCGACCCCAGTTGACGAGTTCGTCGAGGCGCGTCCAGAGGAAGCCCTGCTGGTCCGGCTGCTGCTCGACTTCGATCAGCGATCCCATTCGAGACCTCCCTTGCGCCACACGTAGGCCAGCGCGAGACCCAGGATCGCGACGAAGGCGAGGATCTCGGCCAGCACGAAAACACCGACGCCCGCGGCCTTGAAGTGCGTGGCGCCGACCGCCCAGAGCACGAGGAAGACCGACTCGACGTCGAAGAGGATGAAGAGCACCGCCACGAGGTAGAAGTGGATCGAGAGGCGCAGGCGCGCACTGCCGATCGGCGCCATGCCGCACTCGTAGGACTCGAGCTTGCCGACGTTCACGCGCCGCCGGCCCACGAGCTCGCTGAGCACCAGATTGACGCCCACGAAGCCGAGTACGACCGCGAGGAGGATCAGGATGGGGATGTAGCTCTGGAGCATGGGGGGGCGTGCATCCGCGGGCAGACCGGCACCGTCGGGGGGGCGGTTTCTAGGTACCCGCCGGAGAACGAAAATTGGCCGGGAGTGTAGCTACCCCGCAGGGGTGGAGGAAGGGCGGGGGTGGGGTTCCGGCCTGCACGGGCCTGGGCGGTCGATTTTCCAGCCGATCCTCAGCTATAGATCGCTATAAATATCATAAGCACAAGTACTTATACAATAACAAGTCCTACCCATCGATATGCACGAACTCTCCGCCGCTGCCCTTGGCCAGGCGCTCGAGCGTGCCGTCGCCCTCGACCCCGATCTGCACGGCATGGAACATCACCCGCGCCGGGGTGTTGATGCGTGAGAGGAAGGCCGGGACCCAGGCCGGACCGTCGTTGGTGGCGCCGTCGCAGAGCACGATCACCGTGTCCGGATCGACGTGGCTGAGATCGAGCGAGCGGTTGACCCCCAGGCCGAAAACGCGCTCCACGCCGGCGCGCAGGTTCGTCCCGCCGCGCGGTTTCTGGTCGAGCCAGGTGCGCACGGAACGGCGTGAATCCTCGTCGGCATTGACCAGGCTGTCCTTCCAGCTCTCGGCGAAATCGTGGAAGACGACCACGTCGAAGCGCGCGCCCTTGGGCAGCTCGGAGACGAATTGCACGAGCTGCGTCACCGCGGCATCCCAGCGCGAATGGCGCTCGCCTCCGGGACCGGGCGGCCCGAAGGCCTCGAACATCGAGCCCGAGCGGTCGAGCACGAAGACCACGCGATCGGTCCAGGGCTTGAGCGTGAAGAATCCCGGGCGCGTCTCGCCTCCCTGTCCGCCCTCGCTGTGCGGCGGGGGCAGCGCGCCGCTCTGCACGGCGGCCCACCACGCCCGCCAGCGGGCTGGGTCGAAGCCGTAGCTGCGGCCGGCGCGTTCCTCGAGCGCGCGTTCGAGTTCGTGCTCGATGCGCAGGGCCTGCAGTCCGGATTCGGCGCGCTTCTTCCAGGTCTCGAGCGCGTCGATCAGCGTGGGCACGATCACGGTGTGCTCGAGCGGATGCGAGAAGGCGATCGCGCGCGAGACCGTGCGCCAGTCCTGCGAGCGCAGCGCCGGCTCGACCAGCGCGCGCAGGCGATCCGAGAGCGGCCCGAGCGGCTGCGGCAGGAGGTGCGAGAAGTGCCGCTCCGCGAGCTCGCCCGCGCGCGGCAGGCCCGCGGCCGACTCGGGCTGCTCGACGAGCGAGAGGAACAGGCCGTGCACGCCTTTGTCCTGGTAGCCGCAGAGCGATTCCAGCGCCAGGTCGCGGATGCCCGCATCGGCATCGCGCACGCAGGAGAGCAGCACCAGCAGCAGGCCGGGATTGGGCTTGGGCGCCACGAGCCAGAGCGCCGCGCGTCGGCGCCCGAGCGGCTGCGTGCGGCCGCCGCCGAGCACCTCGCGCGCCAGGAAACGCTCGAAATCCGCGTCCTGATGCGCGCGCAGCGCATCGGCGCACTGCTCGCGCAGCTCGGCCTGCGGGCTGCGGTCCTCATCGACGACCGCCAGCTCGCCCTCGCCGATCGTGAAGCCCACGAGGTCGAGCAGCGCGCTGGCGACTTGGGATGTGCGCGTGCTGTCCACGGCCCAGAGCAGGCGCAGGTCGGCCACGGCGATGCGCGCGTCGCGCAGCTCGTCTCCCTCGAGCTTCGCGCGCCCCTCCTGCAGCTGCTTGATCAGCTGCTGGGCACGCTGCAGCGGATCCCGGTTCTGCGCCGCGGCCGCGAGGCAGGGAGCGAGGAGCAGCGCGAAGAAGAGCAGAATCGGGCGCAGGCGGCTCACGGGACGGATCGCGATCTCAGCAACGTTCGTAGTCGGGCCGCCACTCGCGGATGCGTTGCTTGATCGCGCGGCGGTCGACGAGCTTCTCGGCGAACACGGCGCGCACGAGTTCGGCGAGCTCGCCGTCGCTCGCGAAGCGCAGCGCGACGAGTTGCGCCGTCGTGAGCTCCGGGATTCGCCCGCGGAGGTCAGCCGGCAGCAGGCGCTCGAGGCGCAGGCGCTCCTCGAGCCGGATCACGCGGTCCTGCACGGCCAGCGCGAAGACGCGCATGGCGAAGAACACGATCAGCAGCGTCACGGCCATGCAGAGCTGCAGGACCGTGGAGAATTCCTGCGTGCGCCAGAGCTGCAGGCCCGCGTAGCCGAGGTTCACGAGCAGCACCCCGAACGCCACGAAGTGGTAGATGGGAACGATCTTGGCGTGGTTGGCGCGCGTTTGCGGCCGGCGTTCGTAGCGGAACATGCGCCCCAGCCTAGCCGGGCAGGCTCAGCGGACGAGCGGGATCTCGGTTTCGAGGAACAGCGCGCGCTTCTCGAAGCCGGGCGACTGGTGCAGGCCGCGCATACGCACTCGGGCTCCGCTCTTCCCGAATTCGACCAGCGCCTCCTCGTCGACGCCGAGGAAGTGCGTGTGGTCGAAGCTCAGCGTCTGCTTGCCGAGGCTCGTGCCCGCAGCGTCGAGCAACTCGACCTCGATCTCGATCTCGCGACCGATCAGGCCCGGCACGCGGTGGCCGCAGGCGTTCTTGAACGAGACCTTGGTTCCCGCGCCCTCGCTGCGGGCGCTGATCTCGAAGGCGCGCGCGAGGAAGGCCGGATCGCGCGGCGTCTGCAACTCGTGGCTGCGGCCGGCGTGCTTCCTGTAGGGCGCGTCGCCGAGCCTCGCGGCGCTGGCCGGGTCGGAGACGAACTCGCGCTCGAGCGCCTGCATGTGGCAACCCACGCAGCTCTTGCCCTTCTCCCACTGGCGCGTCTCGACGAAGTCCTTCCCGATCCCGATCACGGGTCCGACGTTGGTCGCGTGGCAGGCGAGGCACAGCTGCGACTGGCCCGTCTCGCCGAAGAGTGCGCTCTTGCTCGAGGCGTGGGCCTTCGTCGCGCTGCCCAGCGGTCCGAGGATCTCGCCTTCCTTCCCGAGGTGGCAGGCGTTGCAGTCGACGCCCATGTGCGCAACGCCCGAGCGCGGCGCGGGCTTCGTACCCGGCTCGAAACCCGAGAGCGCCTGCGGGATGTGGCAGTTGTGGCAGGCCTCGGGCTTGCGCTTCTCCTTCAGTTCCTCCTGGTAGCGCGGATCGAGCCAGGCCGTGGCGTGCGTCGTGCGCGCCCATTCGCGCGCCACGTTCTCGTGGCAGCCGGCGCAGGCGAGCTCCTTCCACTGGTCGTTCTCGGCCGGCCGCCCGTCGGGCGCGGGGCGCACGCCCTCGAGCTTCCAGTCACCGGCTCCAACGAGCGCGAGTGTGCACAGGAGTGCGAGGAAATGCGTCGGCATGCGCCGCAGCATAACCTCGGTGCTCGTCTCCGTCCGATGCGCTCAGCGCACTTCGAACTCCGCCGTCGAGGCCAGCCAGCCGTCGATGCGGATCTCGGCCTTGTACGCGCCAACCACGAGGCCCGCGGGCTCGGAGAGCGCGAAGGGCACGGCCAGCGGCCCGCTGAGCGTGATTTCCTGTTCCTTCTGCTCGAGGCGCATCCCGTCCGGTCCGAGCCAGGTCACGTTGAGCTTGATCGGGCGCGCCGCGCCGTCCGCGAGCACCGCGAGATGCACGGTTTCCGCAGGCGCGAAGGTCGTCCGCGGATCGCCGACGTGTCCGTCCGCGCTGCTCGTGCCGCCGGTCTCGAAGCCGGTGACCGAGACGTCGGTCGGACGCGAGCCAGGCTCGATCACAGGCGCGGGTGCCGGCACCGGCGTGCTCGGTTCGAGCGGCGGCGGCATGGGCTGCGCCACGGGAAGGTTCGCGGGCTCCGTCTCCGCCGGCGGAAGGGGGAGGCGCGTGGAGGTCTTCTCGGACTTGAGCGAGTTGTCCGCAGTCGCCGGAGGCGTCTGTGCTGCCTGCGCGACGCGCTTGGTGCAGGCCGGCAGGACGAGGACGAAGAGCAGCGCGGTGAGCGGGATTCTTGAGCGGATCATCGAAGGTCTCCACGGAGGGATGCGAAGGCCGGCGAATGGATCCGCGCAGCGCGCGAGAGATCCTGCCGGCCCGCTCCAACTTCGATCACGAATGCCCGCGCGACACCC
>Ga0302322_100004556_pt1 | contig 12054 bp, 21 predicted proteins | sample Fen_T0_2_FD_203757 | JGI IMG/M metagenome (GOLD analysis project Ga0302322, IMG submission 203757) | Peat permafrost microbial communities from Stordalen Mire near Abisko, Sweden - Fen_T0_2 | ecosystem: Environmental > Terrestrial > Soil > Wetlands > Permafrost | place: Sweden: Abisko... | reverse complement strand
TTGAATAGATTCCGTAATGTAGCGTGCCGGTCGTGTTTTCATGGTTTTAGTTCCTCCTGTTGTTGGCATGTTAGGCCACCTGCTTTGAGTTGAATACGGGCTCATCATAGGTGACGTAATCGTCAAGCTTGTACCACTGGCAAAACTCAGGGAAGCAGGCCGACTGGTCGGAGTTTTGACAATCCTCTGAATACTGTTTCCAGTTCTTCCAGATTTCGTCCCGCGTCTTGAAGTTGACCATTGCCGTAGTTTTGATATCCAAGATGAATTGAAGAGCTAGAGGCGTTAATTCTTTGTTGTCGATTCTCTCTTGAAATGTTTCGTTTGGTCGTTTCATGGTCTTAGTCTCCTTGTTTGTCGTCGGTTGTGTGTTTGTTTCCATACCTAATAGTAACATGAATGGCAATGCATTGCAATGGGGATACAAATGATAATCCTCGACGGTGAATATAATTCTCTCGACGGTAAATGGCATGTAAAAATAAATGCCCAATAGGCCCATTGATCTTTAGGCTATGCATTGCTAGTATAGGGTATGGCGAACGCAAAGAGGCCTTGCAAGCATTGCACCGTATTTTTTGATAGTCGAACCCCGTGGCAGGTGTTTTGTAGTCCTGAACATCGAAATGCGTACCACGGCAAGGTTAGGACTGATGAACGACGCGCACGCAAGCTGGCGGAAACGGGGAGAAATAGATTCAAAAATGCGGGCACGGAAATTCCGATTATTTCCTAGATTGTCCTGACTGTGTTCCGTGGGACGTAATTGAGCCATTGATTGATAAAATTATTCCACAAGATGCCATTAAAATAACATGCGAAGCGCACTATTTGAGAGATAAGATTTATTCATTAATAAGATTAACAACGAAAACGGTATTAAATCGAGTATGTGAGGGCGAAGAATGATTAAGCGAATTGGTTTACTGTTACTTGTTACTGTAAACGTGATGGCAGATAACTGTTACGTGTTTGACCGGAGCAATGCAATCGGGGAACGGCATTACGAAGAATGCAAAGATCAAGCGGCGCAAATGGAACAGTCCCAGGCTAGGTTAGATCGTTGGTCGGATTCGATTAATAACCGGAATGCGGCGGATCAAGCGCAAGCGGATCAGGAACAACAGGCGCAACAGCTGAATGCGATATTGAGGCAGTTACAAGAACGGAATAAGTAATGTGCGAGCATAAAATAGTGCTGTTGTTTAAGACAGTCTACGTAGAGCCACAGCGAGCGCATTGGTGGCAGAGTCGCAAGGGGTGGCATAAGCCTTTTGGGTTTTGTTTGGAGTGTGAGAGCGAGTTCGATATTCAATGGCAGGCATTGCAAGAACAACAAAAGTATGCTAAGTAATGCGGGTAGGCAGGCCTACTAAGGCCGTAAGCGGGTGTTATACAACGCACTGAGGCCGATGAGCTCGTGAGCGTAACAGGGGCACCGAGAATAAAAGAGTGAACGTACTCAATAGCCATTTAAATAAGGGGAAGGGAAACCTATGACGTTTAAGACGTATTCCTCCCCTCATTTCTGTTCCTTCCGTAGGGTGTCGGGTTCAACAAACAAAACGAAAACAGAGACATCGTGGTTAGATAAATGCAGGTGCGGGCGCGTAATACAGACGGATGTGGCGTATGGCGGAGATAGGCCGCTGATCAAGAAGAACTGGTTTGCCAAAGACGGAACGTTTGAGCGTACAACTGGCGATAACCCCACAAATGACAAACAGGCGTAAATCGTCAATTCCTCACATGTTCCACGTGGAACTGGGTCATAAGACCCATAGAATATGTAATATAATAAACGTTATCGGTAGTCAATCACCAAAACGATTGACTATCAACACGTTTAGCAACCAGATGCTTGATGGATTAACTGCATCTGAGTGGGTTGAGTGGGCTCGGTGTCTGAATACAAAAGAATGCTTTACCGTTCCCAGGAACAATCCACCAAGGGGGGCATCATAAATATGATCAGGCATAACCGATGACTGCGGATAAAATTTCAACCCCAAGCAAATCTGGATTACCCCAGAAAGACTGCGCGGAAGATGACTACTTCCAAGGCGAGGAATAGGACTACGACGGCGTACAGCGTCCAAAAGGCTGTGGTACGGCCAGCCTCCGAAGTCGTCCGAAATCATACCCTCTCGTTAAGGACTCTCGCTGAAGACCAAGACGGCTCGTCACCGTCACTAATTTGCGATATCGAAGAAGTTCTCCTCAGCCATGGTCGTGGGAAATTCTTCGATGCTTTTTCCTACTGGAATCCGTCTGGGTCGCGCCCAGAATTTTATAACCCCCAATTCTCCGATGAGTAAGTTCTCTTCTATCCGCTATCCGAACCGAAGGGAGCGCCGTAATGCTTACACGACATCAAGTTTCACTAGAATCCTAAACGCGTCCCTTAAAAAAATGAATACCTACGGGGTTTTATCCGACATGATTTATAAAGCGACGCCGATCCTTTCATGGATAAAAGATGTTGACGTTGCCGTAAAACCGCCGTTGCCTGCGTCGAGAACTTCTGTCGGGGGCGTGAATGAATAGCTGTCCGAAGTGCGGAAACGTATGGGACGGAAGTAACTGTCTTCGGTTTAAACCACCGACCGTTATTTGGCATCGGTGCTGGAAATGCGAATATTCGTGGGAGATGCCGGACATTTTCAAGGAGGCCATTGAGCGATGAGCTGGTTTCAGTGCCGTAGATGTGGGATGTGGTTTGGTCGGTATCGTGGGTGGTGATGAGCGATGACAGCGGAAACGTATAACAGCCTTTCCGATAAAGAGAAGGCGTTTATTGACGCAATGATATTAATGTACAAAGAACAGCAGAAGACGAATGTTCTTTTAGAAGCGATACTCAGGAATGAATGATCAGGCGCGGCCCTCGGTTTGGTAGTCGCAGAAAGAAGAAGAAGCCTGATTTTTTTTTAGGGTTGCGATGGTTGAAAACCTCCGGAAGGAGGGTAGATGATAGTCTTGACGGTTTATTCGGGAAACAAGATCGGCCGAAACGCTATGATCCATTGAAATCGCCATAGGGGATTGACGTATAGTACTTTTAGTGTTATAGAAGTAGTGCGCTGGGGAGCGAACGCCAAGATTTTATGGCATCGTTCCCCATTTTGCGTCCTCCCCAGGATTGCATCTTCCCCCTGACCCGCAAGGCGAAGGGGTCTTTTTTATGAACGAATCCGAGAGCAAAGAAGTACAAGCCATCGCTCGGCAAGATCGTTCGCCTATCGCCATTGTCGGAAACTCCGTCTATGATCCTCTGTTATTTTCCCGCCGTATTGTTCCATTCTCTCGAAGGCAGTACCTCTTCTTAAACGCCTACCGACTCGGAGTTCCTTTAGCGAAAGCCGCTGAGAAGGTGGGATGGACAGTCAAGCAAGCCGACTACTTCTTATCTCGTCCGAACACTCGGGCATGGATTGAGGATCGGGCAAAGAAAGACGCGATCCGTGACGAATGGGCAGAGAGCAATAAGTGGGTTGAGATGGGTAATGATGTTCTAGAAGGGAAGAAGCATCTTTCGAAGGATCAGCAGGTCGTCTACTTGGAATTCGGGAAGCGGTTTTGTCCTGAACAGAAGTTTTCTCCTGAAGTGAACAAAGGCCCGACGATTAACTTTAACTTCTCTGCGGAGGCTGTACAGGAAGCATTCCGTCGACAGAACGCTATTGATGCGGAGATTGCGTAATGATCAGGTATGGGTTTTGCATGATCTGCGATAAAGAGATCGCTCCGAAGTGCCAGTCATGTGATGTTCGAAGGCCAACAGATCAGTTCTCGGAAGTACAAGTCACGTGGTCAAATGGCGCTAAGATGCGGATCGCTATCTGTTCGGATTGTTCTGTTAAAAATTCCCATACAACTGCTTATGGGAAGAATAAGATCACCGCTGCTCATCAGAAGCATTGGGATGAAACGGGTGGAACTTACGATAAGGCTGTTTTCATTGTCTGACAATATCTCTATCGATCAAGTCAGGACTGCTTGCAAAAACAGCCTTCATTTTCTATGCACAAAGATTCTTGGGTATGGGGATTGGGATAAAGTTCATGACGACGTGGAATTATTCATTAATCGAAAATCGATTCGAAAGTTGCTTCTTATTCCCCGTGGACATTTAAAAACAGCCATTGTCACGAAGGGTTTTGCAATTCAGTCTCTTCTTAGGAATCCAGATGTCCGTATCCTTATTGCGAATCAGGTGTGGGACAAGTCGAGGGAAATGCTTTATGAAATTAAACAACTGCTTACCGAAAAGACTGACTTACCGAAACTTTTTGGTGAATTTATTTCTGAGCGTTGGCGGGAAGATGACATTGTTATACGTCAACGACGAAAAGCCCTCGCCGCTCCGACAATCGGAACTTCAGGCGTGGAAGCTGAACTAACAAGTTCTCACTACGACATCATCATTCTCGACGATTTGCAGGGAGAGAAAAACTTTCAGACCGCTGAACAGAGGGAAAAGGTAAAGAGATATTACCGTTCCATGATCGATCTTATCGAGCCCGGCGGTCTAATTATTGTGATTGGGACAAGGTGGCATTTAGATGATGTATATCAGTACATCATTGACAATGAGTCTGAGTACTACGACATTAGTGTAAGAAAAGTGATCGAGGGGAATAAGATCATTTTCCCGAAGAAGTTCCAGAAAAAGTTTAACCCCATCACGAAGGCATGGGACTCCGTCGATTATCATTGCACTGACTATATTGACTACTTGAAGAAGCGTCCTAGTGAGGAGTTCTCAAGTCAGTATATGAATGACCCTATTGATGGCCAGAATCAGGTATTTAAAAAGGAATATTTCAAGTACTACGAAAGACGTCCTGAACGTCTTTATGTGGCGATGACGATTGACCCTGCTATTTCAGAGAAACAGAGTGCAGACTACTTTTCTATTAATGTGTCTGGCATGGACGAGAATTACAACATCTATGTTCTAGATACGCTTAAGGGCCATTGGAAAGTAGCGGAGTCTATTGACAACATCTTTTCCATGTACCAGAAATGGCATCCGGAGGTGGTGGGCCTTGAAACAGTCGCGTATCAGAAAGCTCTTAAATCGTGGCTCGAAGAGAAGATGCGTGAGCGTGGAGTTTACTTCCCCATCACCGAACTTAAGCGAAACACAAACGAATCTAAAGAGTTCAGAATTAAAGCCCTCGAGCCCTTTTACAGAGATGGACTTATCCATCATGCTCCCTGGATGAAGAGCTTAGAGCAGGAGCTTTTGCAGTTCCCGAAGGGGAAACATGATGATGAGATTGACGCCTTAGCGAGTCAGTTGCAGCTTTTAGTTCCTGGGGATTCTCAGTCAGTTAGTCAGATTCCTGTCGGTAGTTGGGAAGATGCTTTTCAGGAAGCGCAAAAGTCAAATCTTCCCTATAACGATTTCTTCAAGGAAGTGGCGTAATGGTTGCTTTAAAAGACATGAAAGAAGCACAGCAGGTTCAGAAGATTCAGGACCGAATTTCCGTCTCTCGGAAATGGCGCACCCAAGTGGCTGAAGAGAACCGCTGGGAGACGTTCCTTGAAGAGCTGAAAGGGAAATACGAAGTGACGTTAGGGCGCACCCCTGTTCCTCCTATTGCGGAGATGTTCGCTTATAAAGACGCTACTCTAGCCAATCTCTACTATAAAGATCCCTATATCGCTGTTAATGCGAAGAAAGACGCAACGATCATGAGTGCCTATATTCTTGAAGCTGGAGTTAACCACTTATGGAAAGAACTGAAACTGAAATCCGACATCGAACTCCAGATTACCGATGCTCTATTTGTTGGTCATGCGTGGAACAAGGTGGGGAGCAATACCAAAACGTCAGGGTCGGGCGATTTGCTTCAGATTGTAGAAGACTCGGTTTATGCGAACCGTGTTTCGTGGCGGGATATGTACATGAACATCGGATGTAAGAATCCTCCCAAAGATAACATCTGGATTGCCCAACGCATTTTCCGCCCTACTGATGATGTTAAGAAGGACTATCCGAAAGTTGCGAAACTGATTCAGGGATCTAGTTATCCTTCGGCTGATCCTAGTCTGATGAAGCGGGTATTGTATAAAGAAGACTTTAATTACACTGGCATTTACGAAGTATGGGACGCTCACGAACGGATGATCTATACCTTAGCCGATGAGGTTAATACGAAGTTCCTTGAAGATCCTCGTCCTTGGCCGGAATGGTTAGATGAGTATCCGTTCCAGATGCTCAGTTTCCATAACATTCCTGATGAACCATATCCTCAATCGGATGTTGCTCCTTGGGAACCGCAAGTTAGAGAGAAGATCAAGCTATTTACGATGATGCTGAATTTCGCTAAACGATGGAATCGTCAGATGTTAATGAAGAAAGGAACGATGGGAGTTCAGGAACTCGATAAATTCGAGAAGGGTATTGAAGGAGCAATTCTTCAGGCATCTACTAGTGGCGATCTTCAGACTGCGATAAAGATGCTGGACTGGGGATCAATGCCTCCTGACTTTTTTCTTCTTGTTGATCGTCTTGACGCTTTGATTGATAGGATTCGTGGTCAGTCTGCGTTTATGCAAGGCGGGACGACAAAGACTAGTACCCGAACCGAAGGTGAGCTTCAACTCATTAAAGGTGGGGCTGATGCAAGGACAGACAGAAAACAAGATCGAATCGAGGCTCATTGTGCGGCCATTGCCAGTCACCTCGTGATGCAGATGAAAAATAATTTTGATGTCCCGTATATCGCAAAGATCACTGGAAAAGAACCCCCAGAGATTATTCAGGCGTTTCAAGATCAAGGGATTTATGATCCTCAGAGTAAGACGATCAGATTCGATAAGTCTATGATCTCTGGGGATTATGACGTTGCTATTGCTGCTGGATCGACATTGCCATTAGATCGACAGACGAGAGACGCTAAACTTAAAGACGTTTATCAGATGTCTGTTCCCCTTGCCTCTGCTCAAACCATCCCTCCATTCCTTGGCGTTCTTGTTGGTGAATTATTAAAAGATTACGACATCAAGGCCCTTGATGTAGCGTTCCAACAGCAGTTGCAGTCTCAGACTCAATCGCAGCAGGATCAAGCGATGATTCAAGAATCGGCTATGGCTAAGACTGAATCAGAGACTCAGAAACGTAAAGCCCAAGCATCAAATATTGAAGCCGACACGATTATTAAGAGCGCAAACGCTCTTGGTAAAGCCAGTGGGGAAATTCACCCTGACATGAGTATCACCAAATGAGCATGATTTGTTCTGGGTGTAAGAATGCGGATGCGTACCATGTCCACGGTTGGTATGACAATCATCTCGGGTATCAGGAAATCTGCGACAAGTGCGGAGAGGTGAGTTCTAGTGATGCGTCGATCCCTGATGTTTTCTGGAACGGGAGACCCTACTACTCAGATGCTCTTCAGGTAGAGTTCACGAGCCGTAGCCAAAAGGCAAGAGTCATGAAAGAGCGTGGCGTTTCGGAGCTTGGTAGCCAGAAATTGACAGGAAAGAATTGGATTGACGGAAGCCGTGAATCCCGTCGAAAACAATTTGAGCAGTATCGACCAGCTGTGAGAGAAACAGCGAAGCGCATTCAAGAGATAGTTCGGAGGCAGAAAAATGGACGATAACCCGTTATTGCAAGCGATGCAGGCGCAGAAGAAAGGGATGGATTTTAATGATCCCCAAGCATTGCTGGAGTTTATCCTTAGCAAATTTAATTTAGTCCCGAAGGAAAACGAAGCAGACCAGAATGACTCAGAGAATGAACCGATGGACGTTCAAACGCAAGAAAGCCACACCCCCTAAAGGAGAACGAATATGGTAGACGGTCAAGTAGTAGAGAATAATTCAGAGGCAGCAGTAGCCGAACCCGCTGCAAGCGGACAATCAGCCGCTACTTCCTCTGGAACTCTCGAAGGCCAAAGCGGACAAGCGAATTCAGGACAGAGCGCACCCGCAGAGGAAAGTTTTAGTTCGGTAGACCCAAAAACTCTTTCTCCTGAAATGCAAGCTATTTATAAGAGCTTGCAGTCTGACTACAGCAAAAAAACGCAGTCTATTGCAGATGTACGGAAAAAGGCTGAAGCGTATGATCAAGTTTCAAGAGATCAACGATTTGTTGATTATTGGAGAGGCTTAAATCAACCGCAGAAAGCCAATTTCAAGGAACAAAAAGCGGAAGTTGAAAAGACGCTAGGCCAGAAGATAACTGATGAAGAGTTCCAGAAATCGTTCGAGAGCAAGGACGCCTATTTGTCAATGCAGGAAAAGATTGCACAACTGGCGTTTGAGAAGTCTCAGCAACGGATTCAGGAACTTGAGAATAAGTTGACAGTGAAAGAAGCTAATGACGTTATTAGTGCCTTTCGAGATGAGTCAGGGAAAGACGGTAAACCCGTTCGTCCTGACTTTGATAGCTTGGAAGAAGACGGTCTTATTACGGGATACTTGAGAGTTAATCCTCCTGAAGGAAAATCTCAGAGCGATTATCTTTCAAGGCTAAATGAGGCTTACACCTGGAGCAAGCAGATCTCCCAAAAGCATTATGAGAGAGGACGATCTGAGGCTCTAAAAATAATCCAAGCAAAAGCTGCCGCATCTTCTGAGCCTCCTACAGGTTCCGCTAAAGGCGCATATACTGGCCCTGATCCTAGAAAGCTTACTGTACGTGAAGCGATGGACTTAGCTAAAAAAGGCATCCGTGTCCCACGTGATGACTAATTAGAGGAGGCCATTTATGGCATTACCATTGACACAAAGCTATGGCCCAGGAAACGTTGACGAAGAACTGACTGCGAGTTTAGTCAATATGATGCCTGGCATTCGAGACAACGTATTCAAATCAAATCCGGTGTTGAAGTGGTTGTACGAAGGAAAATACGGCGGTAAGATGCGGCGTAAAGGTGGCGTGGCTCTCTCTCATGCAGAAATGTATGGAAAGAACACCACTGCGATGGCGTATTCTCGCTATGACCAGTTGGACACGACTCCGCAGGATGGTTTAACTCGCGATCAATGGCTGTGGGCTCAGTATGCCGCAACCGTCACGATTGATGGATTCAGTGAACGTGTTGCTAACACTGGCGACTCGAAACTTGAAGACCTTCTTGAAGCCAAGAAGATGCAGGCTGAAGAGAGCCTTTCTTTGCTTTTGGAACAGGATATTTTTGCTTCGTCCCCAGTCGTGTCGAAACACATTGAATCGTTGAACTCGATTGTTGCGACCTCTGGAACTGTTGGCGGTATTTCTGGGACCACGAATACGTGGTGGCAGGCATGTGCGGCTACTGCTTCTGGTAGTTTCGCTGCTCAAGGTCGTTCCGACTTAACCAACCTCTGGAACCTAGTGTCTGTGCAGAATCCGGTGGGTGGACCTGAGATGTTAGTGTCTGATCAGAATACGTTCCAGTACTACGAATCGTCCTTGGTTTCTCAAGAACGTTTTACTGACAACAAGATGGTCGACATTGGTATTGAAAACTTGAAGTTCAAAAATACGCCTTGGACGTGGTCGCCTCAAGCCACTGCTGGCGTTCTTTTTGCGCTTCATTCTAAGGGTCTTGAATTCATTGTGAACTCCGATACGGATTTCATCACGACTCCGTTTGTTACTCCTACTAACCAAGACGCTCGTACCGCTAAGATTCTTTTGGCGTGTTGCTTGGCTACTGGTGATCGGCGTAAATTGGCGAAAATGACTGGAATTACAGCCTAAAGGAGGCGTTTATGGCATCACTTCGAACGCCGACTCCGCGAGATGGTGGTCAAGGAATCTTTCAGATTCTAAAGATACCGACTTGCGTCACAGGCGATACAGTTAAATTCACAGAATCAGTAACAGGATACTGGCCTGTTAATCGAACGACAGCTGATGCGGTGACTGTGACATACAGTCCCACAACTCAGTTGTTTACGATTACGGTTGCCAATACTCCAGACATTGATCTGTTTGTGGTTCAAAGCTAATTATGCCTGACTGGGCGAAGGACCGGAGGGCCGAAAGGTTCCAAGTTACAGCCCACCAGCAAAGGAGATTCAAATGTTAATTCAACAGCTTAATCGTGCAGACGCAGAAAAGATTCAGATCATGGTCAAAAACGTTGATGGTGGCGGTTCAATCACGACTGGTTTGGGAGTTTGTATTCCATCCTCTGGTGCTTCGATTGACGGTATCAGCGTTGTAAAGTCGACTGCCGCTCTTCAGCGCGGATTCATTGGTGTTGCGACGCAGGATATCGCCATCAACGGATACGGGTTGGCGACGGCATGGGGATACGTTAATAGCGTTCAAATCTCCAATGTGGGAACGTCTATCACCATCACGGCAGGGAATGTTCTTATCCCTGGAGCGGTGGCTGGGACTTTCTTCTCGGTCGTGACGGATGCGGCGATGTCGACTCTTATGTATCGATACGTGACGGCGGCGACGACTGTCCCCGTAGACTTATCGGTCCTTGGTCAGTCGTTTGTTTCTGGGTTTGTGCGAGCCCTGTAAATGTCGACGAAGATTGAAATTAAGAACGCCGTTCTGAAAGGACTAGGACGTAGACCAACGAGTCTTTTGATTCGATGGGCTCCTAGCTGGAAGAACCCATTCAATTTCGATCTTCTAGAAGTTTCCAAGTGTGAGATTGACGGGGATGTTGTGACTCCTACGATGCCACAGCATCTCCGTCCTCTACATGCGGGTCATAAGATAGGAAGTCCAAAACGATTTACTCTATGGGAGGTTTTACAAGTGCAACTGAGGCTTATTTCATGACTGAGAATTTAAACCCAGAAGTCATTGGTCAATCAAAGGACGATGGTGTTATCCGTGTACTTGTAGGAGTTCCTCACGAAGGGATGACGGGGTCTGAAGCCTATACGAACCGCCTCATGAACTTCATGCACTTGGGGAAACTAGAAGAGCGTGGGAAACTGCTCAAGAGTAATCCTCGATTTGAGTTCTTCTTTAAGACCTGTGGACGGATGCACGTTCATGTCGCAAGAGACGAGATGGCAAAGACTGCGCTTGTCTCGAACTGCGACTACCTATTTATGATTGACGACGACATGATCGCTCCTGACGATTTGTTTGAGAAGCTGTACGAGAACCAGAAGGACGTCATTGCGCCATTGGCGTTCACGAGGAACTTCCCTCATAAGCCTGTCCTCTATAACTGCATTGAGGGATGGGATAACGTGACGCAGACGGAACATTTCACAAATTACGCAGTCATGAACTACCCGAAAGATAAGCTCATTGAATGCGACGCAGTTGGCTTTGGTGCGGTTCTAATCAAAGTAGATTGTTTCCGAAAGATGCCTCAGCCGTGGTTCATGAATCCAAATAAGACTGGAGAAGACATTAACTTCTGTTATCAGGCTAAGAAGTTCGGATTCAGGAATTGGATGGACACCCGATTAAAGCTAGGGCATGTTAGCCACCCCATTATCGTTACGGAAGAATACGTCCAGACTCAGTGGAAGCACTTGAATATGGATGTCGACAAGCGGTTTGGTCCGGCGAAAGAGATGCCGATAACCAAAGAAGCGGTCTTGGTGCTAGGCGAATGAGTCAACACGATAATGCTTGGTGGACAGTTTATCGAGAACTTAATCGAAAGAAATTAAGAGCATATTCCAATAATTATTACCACATGAACAAAGAAAAGAATAAAGAGAATATGAGATTGTGGAGATTAAAAAATAGGGACAAGCTCAGAATAGCTAAACGAGAGAATGCTAGGAAAAGAAGGCTTGAGATCCTTTCAATGCTCGGTGACCACAAATGCGTAAAGTGTGGTTATTCAGAAGATTATCGCGTACTTCAGATAGACCATGTCCGATCAAATGGTACTGAGGATAGGAAAAAAATGGCTCATTCATGGAGTTATTTATTTTGGAAGAAAGCTCTAATTGAGCGACCTAGCGATTATCAGATTCTATGTGCGAATTGTAATTGGATTAAAAGATATGAAAATAATGAATTGGAGAGAAAATGTTGAAAACTCCTATAAGTATTTTGATTCCCACATGGAACAATCCTCAATATTTTGATCCTTGTGTTGAGTCTATCGC
>Ga0302322_100004555_pt1 | contig 12054 bp, 14 predicted proteins | sample Fen_T0_2_FD_203757 | JGI IMG/M metagenome (GOLD analysis project Ga0302322, IMG submission 203757) | Peat permafrost microbial communities from Stordalen Mire near Abisko, Sweden - Fen_T0_2 | ecosystem: Environmental > Terrestrial > Soil > Wetlands > Permafrost | place: Sweden: Abisko... | reverse complement strand
CAGGACCATCAGAAATTTCTGGGCGATTAAGAAAATCAATCCGAGAGTGGTTGAAATAGATCCAATCGCAAAGAGGAATGGAATAAGTATTTGCGCTGAAAATCCAAGTGCCAAGATAAGTAAGAGCAGGGCTAAGGTGACTCCAATCAGCTCGCCGCGTCGCAAATCGGAGGCCAAAACCGGAGTTACATCGCTCTTGATAGCGGGAGGTCCGGTTATTAAAGCGCCTTTGAGCCCAGCCTTCTTTAACGCTTCACGCAAACTATCGGTAAAACTGGAAGCTTTTGCTAATGAGAGTGAGGTATTGATATTTGCAAAAAGAGTACCGCCCACGGCCTTCTCTTCTGCCACGGTCGCCGTGGGAATAACGATTATTGCCTGCGCTATTTGATCTTCATATCGTTTTAACTGTAAAGCGCTTGCATTTTTAAATGAATACACGATTGTAAAAGTACCTTCTATGTTTTCATTGAAGCGTTTGGAGAGAAGAGAATCAGTTTTAGCGGAAGGAGTATTTGGAATAGAGAGTGCCGTAGTGAGAAGAGAATTCAATCGTGTGCTTCCAAATGATCCTAAAACCACAGCAAGTAACCAGAGCGCTAAGACTAATTTGCGCTTTCTGATTACGAATCTTGTCCAGTTTTCTAGCACGCTCAAAGTCTAGGGGGAAACCCCCACTATATAATTTACATAGGGGAAAACCCATATCGTGAACTGTTTGTAACGAATCCGATAAGGGTTGTAAAGGGTTTCCATGTAAGAATGCATAGTGAACAAAATGGGAGCTAGCGATGCACGGAAAGCGCTCTCACCTAAGTTGTCAGCTGTCGAAGTGGAACTGCTCAGGTACATCTCTCAGGGCCTCTCAAATCGAGAAATAGCACGCCTAAAAGGGGTGAAAATTAAATCGTGCGAAAATGCGATTTCACGTGTTGCTAAAAAATTGAATGTTCGACAGTCACCAACAACTAACCAGCGCGTACTCCTAGTAAATCTATTCCTAGCTCTTGAAATTGAATAGTTTTCCCAATCCCATCAGCACTCAATTCAACTCGTCGAATATTTTCCGTAATTTCCACTCTGGATAATCAGTAAAGCGAAAGTGGCGAATAGGGGTAATTCGACGGATCAATTCTGGGTCATGGTGCTTGAGATATCTCATGAAGTTGTTTATGCCGCTCCATCGACCAAGCCCACCACCCACCACGTAGATCATTTCAAAACCTTTAATATGCTGATAAATCAGACTGCAATAATGGTCATCAAGGAATGGCTCCATCCACCCGGCAAGAAACCCGAATCCAGCCCGCGCTCCAAATGCCAATTCTTTGGTGTCATAGTTTGAAGTCGATTTAGGTCCCGAAACGATCCGAGTGTGCGGTCGCGACTTTGGGTCATAAATGACGTGAGGTTTGTGATGGCCCCCGGAGCCGTAATCCCAAATTTGAGTACGGGTCTTGCCAATAACTACAAAAAGGGGATTGATTGCATTGGATCCACCGGGCACAAGAATCTCCTCACCTAGCACATATACAACAGACCTTAATTATTCACTCTCATTTATCAGAATACCGTTCGAAAGGCTGCCAATAGCTGGGGGTAGCACTATTTTTCTTACAGTCACCTAACTTTCCAAGAACTTGCATCCAAAAGCGAGGATACTGAAATCCATAAACAAATAGTCGACGGAGATAAATCATGACCAAACATATTGAAATGGGAAAAGCGCTCGTTGCATTGGATGGGTCGCCATCTTCGATTGCAGCGTTGGCTTGGGCGGCTGTGAATGCTCCGCTATTAAAATTGGAGATCGAAGTTGTCAATGTTTGGGAGTACGCCGAATCTTCGCTCGATGTTGCTGGAGTTGGATTCGGGTCCGCTGGTTATGTAGGTGAGAGCGATCCCAAGATCTGGTCTGAGCAGATTCTAAAGGAGGGTGTCTCGCTCGTCTTGGGGGCTGATACTGGCGGAATTATTATTAGATCGGTTGAAGGAGGGACGGTCCGCACCCTCGTTGAATTATCTAAAGGAGCCGACTTATTAATCATGGGTTCGCGTGGACATGGAAAGCTCGCCGACCTGATTTTAGGCTCAGTTTCGGAGAGTTGTTCTGCCAAATCCAAGTGCCCAGTGGTGATAGTTCACGCCTCTGCCTAATCACTTTAAGATTGTGGCATGACAATCCGAATCTCACACTTCATCGACGGCCACATTTGGAACGGAACCAGCGAGCGAACCGCCTCCGTCTATGACCCTGCCACTGGAGTCGCTGGTAAGGCAGTGGACCTCGCTTCGCGGGCAGTCGTAGATGGCGCTGTTGCGGTTGCAACAGGTGCCTTCAAAGAGTGGCGCGAGGTTTCTCTGACCAAGCGCATCCAGATTCTTTTCACATTCCGCGAATTACTCAATTCGCGTAAAGGCGAACTCGCGGAGATCATTACTGCAGAACATGGCAAGGTATTAAGCGATGCTCTCGGTGAGATTACTCGTGGCCAAGAAGTTGTCGAGTTCGCTTGTGGACTTGGGCACTTGCTTAAAGGCGGATTCTCCGAGCAAGTTTCGGGTGGCGTCGATGTGCATTCAGTACGGCAACCACTTGGGGCAGTAGCAATCATCTCGCCCTTTAACTTTCCTGCGATGGTTCCGATGTGGTTCTTCCCTATTGCGCTCGCTGCTGGCAATACCGTGATTTTAAAGCCGAGCGAGAAAGATCCTTCAGCTGCAAACTTTATTGCGCAGTTGTTGAAAGAAGCGGGCCTTCCTGATGGCGTTTTTAATGTTGTACATGGAGATAAAGAAGCGGTCGATGCTCTGTTAGAGCACCCGGATATTAAGAGCGTCTCTTTTGTGGGTTCAACTCCCATTGCACAATATATTTATGAGAAGGGAACTAAAAATAAGAAGCGAGTTCAAGCTCTAGGTGGAGCCAAGAATCACATGCTGGTGTTGCCAGATGCCGATCTCGATTTAGCAGCAGATCAAGCCATCAACGCCGGTTTTGGTTCTGCGGGAGAACGATGCATGGCGATCTCGGTAGTACTTGCCGTTGAACCCATCGGTGACGAACTTGTTAGGAAGATCGCGCAGAAGATGCCACAACTTCGCACAGGTGATGGCCGCCGCGGCTGCGACATGGGGCCGCTTGTTACGGGTGCGCACCGTGACAAGGTAAGAGGTTATGTTGATGCTGGGGTTTCAGTAGGCGCAACTCTGGTTGTCGATGGCCGCAATCCAGTTGTAGATGGAGAACCTGGCGGGTTTTGGCTTGGACCAACGCTTTTTGACCATGTGAAAACTGATATGAGTATTTATACCGACGAGATCTTCGGACCAGTGCTATCCGTGGTTCGCGTTAAATCCTACGAAGAGGGTGTGGCTCTCATAAATGCGCACGAGTATGGAAATGGAACCGCGATCTTCACCAACGATGGTGGCGCTGCCCGGCGGTTCCAGAATGAGATTGAAGTAGGGATGATAGGTATCAATGTCCCCATTCCAGTCCCAGTGGCCTACTACTCTTTTGGGGGCTGGAAGTCCTCTCTCTTTGGCGACTCTCACGCCCACGGAACCGAAGGGGTGCAGTTCTTTACTCGCGGCAAGGTGGTTACCAGCCGTTGGTTAGATCCGAGTCACGGAGGGATAAATCTGGGTTTTCCTACTCAAAGCTGATCTAAATACTGAGCCTAGTTTCAGGGGGCTCTCAGAGCTCTCACAGCACCAAACCCTTTAATTCATCTATTGCACGATGAGTTGAGGGAGTCTGAAATTGGTAGCAAGTAAATTTGTTAAGACCGCCGCGATATTTGGAATTGGTGCGGTCGCGTCATTCATCCCAGCGGGAATCACTGCAGCCGATGCTGCTACTACGAAGTCGACGAAGACACCTAAAGCACCCGCGAAGAAGTCAGGAACTTTTTTAGGGTCCGCTTACATGACTCACTACGGTGCGGTTCAGGTTTCGGTCACCGTCAAGAATGGCAAGATTACAAAAGTTACTTCACCGGTTTATCCAGTAGGAACTTTTAGAGATCAGCAGATTAATGCGCAAGCAATTCCAATGTTGGAGCAAGAAGTTTTGCAGGCCCAATCTTCAAGCATCAACAACATTAGCGGAGCCTCATTTACCGCTCAAGGGTTCTATATGTCTTTGGTCTCAGCACTCGCAAAAGCTGGACTTAAGTAAGCAAACGATCTCAGCTTGAGCGATGTGAGGGCATCGCTCGCTGAGACTAAATGATCGACCCCTACCCCCGATCAGATATAGAAAGTTGGTAGAGATTTGAACCAACTTCGGGCAAACTTCTGCTATGAAACCGAGTCGACTCGAAGCATTTAGCGATGGCGTCTTTGCTGTGGCCATCACCTTGCTGGTTTTCAATCTCAAAGTCCCGGATATTTCTGGGGGTCATCTACGAAATGCATTGGGTCACCAATGGCCCTCCTATTTAGCCTATGTAATTAGTTTCTTATCAATTGGGGTCTGTTGGGTTAATCATCATTCAATCTTGGATCGTGTAGTGATGGCCGATCGCGAGTTACTTTTTATCAACCTGGGTTTACTCCTAGGAATTGCCTCGATTCCATTTTCCACCTCATTGGCAGCGATTTGGTATAGCCAAGGATCAAATGCGAAATGGGCAATTGGAATCTACTGCGCCAATTGGGTGTATGTCTCGGGATTTTTTATGTTGACGATTCATCACTTGATGGATCACGAGCACCTCAATTCGAAAGCTACGGGAACTACTCTTAAATCGTTGTGGCGAAAGGGCTACATTGGAATCGTTGCTTACGTCATTGCGACAATATTTTCCTTGTTTTACCCAGTTGTTGCCTTCTCTATCTGCCTACTTCTTGCCGCTTACTATGTCTTTGGGGTGGCAGAGGAAGTATTAGTAGAATAAGAATTAATGCATTCGCTTTGCAACTAACAAATATTCTTGACTTCTCTTTTCATTTCTAATCATCTACATTTTGCAACGGTCACGAGCACCGATATCAAGCCCCGGCTTATCGGTCGGCAACCCTCCCACGCGGCGGGGTGCCCCGGGTGATGACCAGGCCAGAAAGTCTGGCAAGCGCGTTTCGTGAATGCGTACTACATATGCCTGCATATGTAGTTCATTGTGTATTGGAGGGTGAAAATGGTTGCGACCGATCTGAGTGAAGCTTGGAATAAGTGGCATATCGATCGCCTAACTTCAGTTGCAAGCGCTTCAGGAAATCTTGCATTGATTCAAACAACATGGTTTGAGGATGATGAGCGCTACGAGCCCGCACGAATATTGGCAGGTAAACCTAACTCCGTGATAGCCACGGAGTTAGTTCGTCGAGATTTCGATGGAAATGTGGTCGCGACCGGATATCGCCTATGGGATTCACAATCCCCGGCGATTGCCGCCTTCCAGGGTATTGATGTCTATGAATTTGATCCTAATTGGCTTATTAAGGGGAGCTTTAGGGCTTTTTCCACAGACGCTGCCGTCCCATTTGAATATCTTCGTGATAACGGCGGCACCAGAGACTTAGCGGTCCCTGGTGAGATAAAAGTCGAAATCGCAGGTGAAACCTATGTATTGAATGCATTTGATGACGACGGTCAACTAATTCTGGTTTTCGGAGACTTAACAAACAAGACAGAGACTTATGGCTCTGGTCGCTTTTTATTTGTAACTCGAAACCCAGAAAGTGAAGAAGTCACTTTGGATTTCAATCGAGCCTTTGTTCCACCGTGCGGGTTCTCCATTCACTACAACTGCCCAATGCCACCGATGCAAAATCGCCTCAAGGTAGCGGTTCGAGCCGGAGAGAAGAACCCAGTCTTCTTGCCGGAACATCAACACTGAGCAGATTAATTGAATGGACTCAACGACAAAGGAAAAGGAAGATAATGACAATTAAGCAAAATATCGGCCGCAAAGCAATTGCAGCGGCCGTTGCACTCGGCTTTGCCGCAAGTTTGATTCCGGCAGGTGCACAAGCATCTAACCCAACAACGGTTATCAACGTTGGATCACTCTATGAACCGCAAAATTTAGATAACACCGCTGGGGGTGGCCAAGGAGTAACCGAAGCCCTCAACGGCAATGTTTATGAGGGTCTATTTAGACTCAATGATGATGGTTCAGTTTCAAATTTATTGGCTACCGGTTATTCGGTTAGTTCGGATGGATTGACTTACACCTTCAAATTGCGCAGCGGCGTGAAATTTGCCTCTGGCAAACCACTTACCTCGGCGGATGTAAAGTTCAGCATCCAAAAGGTAATTGCCCCGGCTTCATTATCTGCTCGGAAGAGCAGTTTTGGACCAATTGCAAGTATAACTACACCTGACGATTTGACAGTTGTGATTGCACTTTCAGCCAAATCTATCTCGTTGATATACAACCTTTCTTATGTTTGGATCGTAAACTCAACAGCGACTGACTTTGCAGCGCATGCGGATGGAACAGGGCCGTATACCTTTACCAACTGGGTTAAGGGATCGACACTTACATTGACTCGCAATCCAGCATACTGGGGCCCTGGAGCCAAAAATGGATCGGTAGTTTTTCACTATTTTACTGATGCGACTGCTCTGAACAACGCACTCTTAACAGGTGCAGTTGATGTGATTACAAGTGTCCAAAGTCCCGATGCATTGAAGCAATTCTCTACATCTTCATACAAAATCAATAATGGAAATTCCACGACCAAATTACTCCTGGCTTTCAATGATCGAGTTGCGCCGTTTAACAATAAATTGGTTCGACAGGCTGTTACCTCGGCGATTGATAGGAAGAAATTCCTGCAATCAGTTTGGGGTTCTTATGGCCAAGTAACTGGTTCCATGGTTCCGCCAAAAGATCCTTGGTATGAAGATCTCTCTGGTGTTTATCCGTACAACCCAACACTTGCCAAAGCAGAGTTGGCAAAAGCCGGGTATCCAAAGGGATTTACCTTCCGCTTAGACACTCCGACCTATGATCCCCATCCAGCAGCTGCCGCTTTCATTAAAGCACAACTTGCCCTCGTGGGAATTACGGTCAATATCAATAGTGTGACTGATAACCAGTGGTATCTCAATGTCTATAAAGCGCATGACTTTGTGGCGACGCTGCAAGAGCACGTGAATGACCGTGACCTGGTTTGGTACGGAAACCCCAACTTCTACTGGGGATATAACAATCCTGCAGTAACAAAGTTGGTCAACTTATCAGAGCAAGTCAAATCCGCCCGTACTCAAACACTTGACCTCAAGAAAGCGAATGAGCTGGTAGTGGCCGATGCGGCGTCCGATTGGATCTATCTATATCCACAGATCGTTGTAGCAACTTCGCACCTGTCGGGATATCCTTTGAATGGATTGAACTCACAGTTCTATGCGTACAACATCGTAAAGGCATAAGTAATCCGAAACGATTACTAACATAACAAATGGCGAGATAGGTATCTGCTAGTGGTAAAGCATCCATTGCTCAGATATCTATCTCGTCGCCTTATAATTCTTCTCTCTAGTTTTGCAGTGGCTCTGGTGGCGCTCTTTGTGTTACTTCGGGTAATCCCAGGCGATCCGGCGGCCACTCTGGCGCCTATAGGAGCTACTCCGCAACAAATTGCGGCAGCTAGGCACCTCGTTGGAACCGATCAGACTCTCCTTTCTCAGTTTATTCATTGGGTTTCTCAGATCAGCACATTCCATCTTGGAAATTCATTAATCAGTGGATCCCCGATTGCACCAGAAATCGCTTCCAGATTGCGAATCACAATTCCCCTGACTCTGATCTCTTTTGCGATAGCAATCTTGATAGCGGTGCCTGTTGGGTATCTTGCGGCTCAGAGAAGTTCAACGTGGTATGGACGAGTGCTTAATACTATTTCTCAATTTGGAATTGCTATTCCCATATTTTGGGTGGGGTTAATATTCATTTACTCATTCGCGCTGCGCCTTATGATTCTGCCAGCTGGGGGATTTCCGCCTAACGGGTGGTCAGATTTTGGGGGTTCGTTAAAATCTTTGGTTCTGCCAGTAGCAACTATTTCTTTCGTGATGAGCGCATCGCTCACCCGATATGTCCGCTCGGCTACGCTCGATGTTTTGAATAGTGAGTATTTGCGAACAGCGAGGGCATTGGGGTTCTCTCAGCGTCAGGCCATTTGGAATCACGGGGTGCGAAACGCCGCTTCACCAATAATCTCAATTCTTGGAATTGAATTAGCGACAACTTTCGTTGGTGCAGTGGTGGTTGAAACGGTTTTCGCCCTGCCGGGACTTGGAAGCATGCTGGTCCGCGCGATTCAAGAGAGTGACTATGTGTCCATGCAAGGTGTTCTTTTTGTTAGCACTCTCGTTGTGATGATGAGTGGATTCTTCGCTGACGCGTTACAAAAATGGGTTGACCCACGCCTCAATAGATTCAGTATCAAGAGTGAAACTCAATGATGAAACTAGGAAATCCACGTATGAGGGCTGGCGCAACAATCGTCGGCCTCATTGTTCTTATTGCGTCCATTTCGCTTATATGGACCCCTTTTAGTATCAACGATATGTCGGGCGGTCGTTTAATCTCGCCTTCTTGGCATCATTGGCTCGGCACTGACACTTTAGGACGAGATCAACTTTCCAGATTGATGATCGGTTCTCGTATCGCAGTACTAGTCGGAGTGAGTTCAGTTCTCATTGGCCTGCTCGTCGGGGTTTCGATTGGATTATTGGCTGGTTTTGCTCAACGTAGAATCGATGATTTAGTCTCTTCTATTCTCGATATTTTGATCGCCTTTCCAACTTTACTTTTGGCAATGCTTATCGTTGCCGCTCGAGGTGCTTCGCGAATTTCCGCCATCTTGGCAATCGGTTTCGGCATTTCTGCGGTATTTGCGAGATTAACGAGACTTCTTACGAGAACTATTTTGAGCAAGGATTTTATAACCGCTGCTCGGATATCTGGCACATCGTGGCCGCGAATCGTCCTGCTTCATATTTATCCAAATATTTGGCCTACCCTGCTCGTTGCCGCAGCGTTGCAGTTTGGAATTGCTGGTTTGGCCGAGGCAAGCCTTTCGTACCTTGGACTTGGCGCCCCTCCCCCCAATGATTCGTGGGGGAGTCTTCTCCAGCAGGCTCAGAACACTGTGTACACATCTCCACTCGCAGCCATCGTCCCAGGGCTTCTCCTGATCATTTTGGTGGTAGGAGTGAATTTGTTGGCAGATGGGCTCCGACTCAATTTTGATCCGAATCTGAGGGGTCGTTCGTGAGCGCCCTATTTATTGAAAATCTAGCCATTGAAACCAAATTAGGTGAGAAGTTAGTTGATTCGTTGAGTTTTGAACTTGTTCCAGGTGGTCGAGTTGGAATCTTGGGCGAGTCAGGCTCGGGAAAGTCATTAACCTCGTTAGCCATTACCGGCCTTTTAGATTCGAACTTAAAGGCTACTGGATCCATTCGATATAACGGTGTCGAGTATGTCTCGGCCAATGAGCGTGATTTTTGCAAAGTACGAGGATCTGGAATCGGAATCGTTTTTCAAGACCCACTCGCTTCCCTTGATCCCCTGATGAAGATTGGAAATCAGTTAGGAAAGCCCTTGCGTAAACATCAAGGACTGCGAGGCGACGAGTTAACTGCGGCAGTTGAGGCAGCATTGGCTGAAGTGAAGATTGCCAGCCCCTATCGCACAGCACATTCTTATCCTCACGAAATCTCTGGAGGCGAGAGACAGCGAGTTGCTCTCGCTCTAGCACTTGCCTGCCGACCTAAGATATTGATTGCTGATGAAATTACTACATCCCTTGACGTAAGCGTTCAAGCAGAAATCCTCTTACTCCTAGAATCTATTATAAGAGAAAAAGGAATGAGTTTAATTTTTATCACGCATGACATTGCTGTAGCTTCGCAGATCGTCGACGATGTGCTGGTGTTAAGAAATGGAACTCTTATAGAATCTGGAAATTTACGATTGGTACTTGCCACGCCGAAGAGTGATTATGTAAGAACTCTAATCGCAAGCGCTCGCTCCCTAGATCAACTTCTTGGGAAAATTGAGCAAAGTCGTGCAAAGTGATTACTTTTCATGGGGTTTACTTCTCATACACACCGAAGCAGCCGACTCTACGAGATATCAATTTGGAGATTATCGCTGGTCGTAATCTCGGTATCGTTGGTGAGTCAGGCTCTGGTAAAAGTACCATCATGAGCCTAGCTTTGGGACTTCACCGACCGCTTACAGGCACCATTGATTTTGAAGGAGAATCCCTAAATTTTGTTAATAAGGAATTCAGACTCAACTACAGAAAAGTAGTTCAAGCCGTATTTCAAGACCCATATAGCTCTCTCGATCCAAGGCAAAAGGTAATCGATATTGTTGGGGAATCCCTTGTCTCTCTAGGAATCGCTTCGGGTGGCTCGCGCGATTGGTTACGTGAGCAGGTTGTTTCGGTCCTGCACTCTGTAGGCTTATCCGAACGTGACCTTCTCAAATACCCTCGTGAATTTTCTGGCGGTGAAAGGCAAAGAATCGCGATAGCAAGGGCAATTATTTCTAGACCAAAGATATTGTTAGCAGATGAGCCAGTGAGTTCACTCGATGTCACAAACCGGCAGCTCATATTGGAATTGTTGAAGAAATTGCGAAAGGAATTTGGTCTGACAATTGCAGTAATTTCTCATGATCTCTCTGTCATCGCATCTCTTTGCGAAGAAACGATTGTTGTCGAACGTGGCATGATTGTTGAATCGGGGGAAACTGAAAGAGTTTTAAGTCAACCATCGCATCAATACACCAAAAAGTTGTTAAGGGCTGTACCCCGGCTACCTCCGGAAATTGAATTGCTGAAGTAGGTCACCTTTCGTGTGACGAGAAACACTGTCAAATTCTTTAAAGTCAATCAAGCGGAGAATCTCTAAGAAACCGACCGTGCTCTACCAAAAAAGGTCGAATAAGGGATTGCTTGGCACTTCCCCGAAAGGCACTACTAAGAGGATACTTGGCAGGGTGGAAAAAAGTTTTATAAAGAAATTATCGAAGAGTTCCCACAAGTACTCTCACGGCACGGTGGCAGTTGTGGCTGGTAGCCCTGAATACTCAGGGGCGGCCTTACTCTGCGTTGGCGGTGCACGCCGCGGTGGGTCCGGGTACATCAATTACATCTCCCCTGACCAAATCACCCGCAATCTAGTTGTTCGCGCCTATCCCGATGTTGTAGTTCACAAATCAATCAAAGCTCTCGATGTCGATACCTGGATTGTTGGACCGGGTTCGCCCAAGTTAGGTCGAAGATTTTCGTTGCCGCATAGCAAATATGTCGTTTTAGATTCGGTAGCCATGAAATATGCGGACCGGATCCACCCCGAATTTTTAGTTATCACCCCTCATGAAGGAGAGGCTCGAGATTTGGGCTTCGATATAGGGGCGGGCGATGAAGGTCGCCAGAAGAGCGCACTGGAGATGGCGGTAGCTCTTCACTGCGTCGTAGTGCTCAAGGGGCACCACACCATTGTGGCCTCACCAGAGGGACTGGTTGTTCAGGATGATCTGGGCGGACCCGAATTGGCAACTGCTGGGACCGGTGACATCTTGGCTGGGTTGATCGGTTCCATGCTCGCCAGTTGGAAACCCGAGAATTTTAATGATGTAGTTGTGGTGGTATTTAAAGCGGTTAGCGCTCAGGCTCTTGCAGCGAAGGCCGCCGCCAACGATTTAAAGCCAATAACGTCCTCAGACATCCTTCAGTACTTACCCATCACCTTGAAGCAATAAGTAGACTAATAACAACACCACCAAGGAGGGTTTTGTGAAAGCCAAAGTACTGACCGCGCTCGTTCTTGCCCAACTCACCTTCTTGAGTTCTACGGCTTGGGCTGAGGAATCACCAGATACCCGCCCTCGGATTTCAAATATCGGTGGCGATGATCGAAGTCCAGGCGTAACGATTGTTGTCATTGCAGCACTTCTACTTATTGGTTTCGGTGTAGGTCTGACTGTCGGTCGACGCACTCAACGCAAATAAAATGGGAATGCATCTAACGTACTCTCACGATGGAGTTACGGGAGAAGGTTATCTCGCACTTCCCGA
>Ga0302322_100004554_pt1 | contig 12056 bp, 11 predicted proteins | sample Fen_T0_2_FD_203757 | JGI IMG/M metagenome (GOLD analysis project Ga0302322, IMG submission 203757) | Peat permafrost microbial communities from Stordalen Mire near Abisko, Sweden - Fen_T0_2 | ecosystem: Environmental > Terrestrial > Soil > Wetlands > Permafrost | place: Sweden: Abisko... | reverse complement strand
CGTAACGCTGACCACAAACATGCAGTGGCACCGTGATCACGGTGATGATGGCCCCCGTGTCCCGAGCATAGGTTTGCACCAAGAAGTCCAGACGGCCGCTGGGGTTTTCACCGAGATCTGCCACACGTTGGAAGTCGGGTCGGCGCGCCCGGTCCGAAAGGGCTTCGGCCGCCTCGCCCAGCCCATGGCGCGCACCCCGCACCAGCACCAGATTGTCCGTAAAGAACCGCTTCACTCGGTTGCCAGCCAGATCCTTGTCGGGTTGTCCCGCCCAGTCCTGGGAGAAACGCCGGTTGTGGGACGGCGCGTAGCTGTTGAGGTCTATGACCAGGGCAAAGGTGAGGCGCGGTTCCACGTCCAGGATGCGGTCGAAGGCTTCCTGCAGGGGTTGCTCCACCAAGGCATCGTAGGCCGTGCGGTATTTGGGCGGCGTGAAACCTTCTGGCGGCACGTGCAGCACGTTGAAGAACCGCGACAGACCATGGATCTCCGAGCCCCGGATTTCGCGGTAATCCAGAGCCAACAGGTCGGCCTCACGGAGCCGCCCCTCTGCTACCGGGGCTTCAAGAATGCCTGCGCTGGTGGTGGCCAACTCACGTGCCAGGCCCAGCGCACGGTGGAACAGGCTCCCTGTGTCGTACGGGGCAAGGTGCCGGTGGCCTTCTTCGGAGAGGTGGGAGAGGCTGAACGCATCCTGAGCGAGGGCATCCGCCCCGGTTTTCAGCATTCCGGTGGACTCGATCAGCCGCCCGGAGGCATCCACCAAGGTCTGCGCAGCCTCGCGCTCCGCCATGGACGTCAGGGCGATGCTGGACACGTTGCCCGCCGTGGATTCAGCCAGATTCGCGATGCCGGAGAACCGCTGCTCCACCGCCTCGACCTGGGATCGGGTTTCCGAGGCCAGGTTCAGGCTCCGATCCATGGCCTCCCGGGCCGGATCCAGATCTTTACGGATGGCCTCAAGCAGATCGGCGATTTCCTGCGTCTGCCTGGAGGTCCGATCCGCGAGTTTCCGGACCTCATCAGCCACCACGGCGAACCCACGCCCAGCGGCGCCGGCGTGGGCCGCTTCGATGGCGGCGTTGAGGCTGAGCATGCCCGTCCGGTCCGCAATCTCGCCGATCACCGTGGAGACTTCGTTCACCTTGAGGATGTGGCCCATCAAGGATTCCAACCGCTCCGAGGTGATCTGGGTCTGTTGCTGAAGCTCTCGAACCGTAGACACGGCCTGATCACTTTCCTGGCGACCCTGAAGCGTCAGGTCCGCCATGCGGCGGGTGGATTCAGCACCCTCTTCCGCGGCCGAAGCCGACTGGGAGATATTGGCCCCCAGGCCTTCCAGGGTTTCCTGGATGGCTCGAGTGCTGGTGAGGATCTGATCAATCTCCCGGGCCAATCCCTGCACTCGTACCGAAGTCCGGGCCGCGCCGGCGGCGGAACGGTTGATCACCTTCTCCAGGACCACGAGGTCCTGATTCAGCTGGGCTGAACCGCCTTCGGTGGAGCCATCCATGGAAAAACCGGTGGCGGGTTGGGCCATGTGAACCGTCCGGGGAATACCTCCCCATCGGCAGCCTGGCTCAAGTCTGAAGTTTAGAGGTCGCAACAAAACCCGACAACACCGCGATGAAGCCAGGCGGATGCACCGCAGATATCAGTTCGTCTCGCGTATCGCCAGAGGCGATACCGAGAAGGAAGGGCCCGCAGGGCAACGTGGTTCGTTGTTCACCATCTGCAAAGCCGATAGGGCCGCATCGGCACAGCCGATGGCGGGGGCGAAGCCCCGAGGGCCAAGGGCCCGAGCCAAGGGACCTGACACCGCGGGGGAGGCTCCGCCTCCGCGAGCTTGCGAGCGGGAGGGACCTGCGGAGCAGGGCCCGTCAGGCGGAGGCGCCTGGTTTCATCCCTCCGGGCGAGGGTGGCGGGCGTCGCCATGCTTCGTCAGCCTCGTTTCGCGTAGTACCTGCTACGCTGCCACTCGCCTTCCTCGCCCGGCACCCCTCGCGCGGCGCCGTGGGGTTTTGTTGCGACCTCTTAGTCCAGATGCCCCAGGCGCCCCTGCTGGTAATCCAGGAGGGTCTGCTCGATCTCCTCGCGGGTGTTCATGACAAAGGGTCCGTAATGGGCGATGGATTCACCGATGGGCTCCCCCGCCAGCAGCATGAGGCTGACCTGCGAACGGGCCTCCAGGGCGAGGGTGGCACCCTCGCCAAGCAAGGCCACCGTGTCTGCTGGTACCTCCTTGCCCTCGATGAGGATCGAACCGTGCAATGGCACTACGGCGGCGGTCCATCCGACTGGAATGGCGTGTTCAAAACGGGCGCCACTCGCCAGTTCCAGGTGGGCATAGGCGATCTTCGCTGGGGTTCGGGCGGGGCCGGTCACGCCTGCCCAGGTCCCTGCCAGCACACGCATGCGACCTCCGGGGACGGCCTCCCAGGGCATGCTTTCAGGCTGGAGGTCCGTGTAGCCGGGCGCCGTGCCCTTGTCGGCCTTCGGCAGGTTGATCCACAACTGAACGCCTTCGATGGCACCGCCTGTCTCGAGGTGTTCAGGCACGGGCATCTCTTCGTGCACGATGCCAGCGCCCGCGTTCATCAGCTGGGCGCCACCGGGGCGCAGGAGGCCGGAACCGCCCGTGCTGTCCCGGTGCTTGAAGGCACCCTGGATCAGGTAGGTGAGAGTCTGGAATCCCCGATGAGGATGGGGTGGGAAGCCCGCATCCGTGCCCGGGGGCAACACCATGGGGCCAAAGTGATCCATGAGCAGGAAGGGATCCATGGCGCGGAAGGCCTCGGCACCATGCTGGCCCGCTCCAGGCACCAGCCGCGTCAGGGGTACGCGATTGCCATCCTGGGTCGGCATGCCGGAAATGAGTGATGCAACAGCTTTGATGGACATGGGACCTCCTCAGGCCAAGTCGAAGTACAGAATTTCGGAAGGCGCTCCGGCCACCACCGTGATGGAGGACTCCCCCTCGATCCGCGCGCCATCTCCCGCCTGCAGGGCCACCCCGTTAAGGGAAACCTCTCCCGTGGCCACCTGCAGGAAACCGGCCCGGCCCGGCAGGATGGTCGCCTGCACCTCGCGGTCCGAATCCAGCCACCCTGCAAATACCCTCAGATCCTGGAGAACTTTCACGGCGCCCCCCGCCCCATCCGGACTGGCAATGAGGTGGAGTGAATTCCGCAGATCTGCCTCCTGGAAAGCCACCTGGTCATAGCGGGGCGGCAGGCCCGTCTGCTGGGGCAGAATCCAGATCTGGAGGAAGTGCACTGGTTCCGTCGCCGAAGCGTTGAACTCGCTGTGCCGAATGCCAGTGCCGGCACTCATGACCTGGGCCTCACCGGGCCGGATGACGCCGTGGGTGCCCAGGTTGTCGCGGTGCTCCAGGGCCCCTGACAGCACCCAGGTGAGAATCTCCATGTCGCGGTGACCATGGGTGCCGAAGCCCTTCCCGGCCTGTACACGATCCTCGTTCAGCACCCGCAGGGCCCGGAACTGTTCGTGCTCAGGGTCGAAGTAATCACCAAAGGAAAAGGTGTGGTGAGTGTCCAGCCAACCGAAATCGAAGTGACCACGCGAATCAGAAGGTCGTAGGGTGATCATGATGCCTCCCAGGATTCAGTATATGTGTTGCAACTCGTATTTCAAGTCCGGACCCGAAAATTTAATCACCGATTGATGACCTTGGACTTATCTTTGGGGTGTCCGACCGGAGGTCGTCATGATCACGCGCGTGTTGGCAGGTGTCGATTTTTCGGAAGCCTCGAAGCAGGCCCTGGAGCGGGCTGGCAGCTGGGCGACTCAATGTGGTGTGCCCCTGGTGGCCATGCACGTGCTGCAACCGCCTGCCCCCATGCTGCCCGAGGCTCAAATCGCCCTGCCCGACCCCGCCTGGCTCCGCACCATGGAGGATCACGCCCGGGAGCAGCTGGAGGGCTGGATCAAGCCCTATGCGGGGGCCTCAGCCCTCGTGAAATGGGGCGGCCCAGCGGAAGAACTGGTCTCCGAGGCCGATCCGAAAACCCTGCTGGTGGTAGCCCAAGTGGGGCACTCCACCCTGGAGCGCCTGCTCTTCGGCAGCACGGCGGCACGGGTGGTGCGGCTCGCGCCCTGTGATGTGCTGGTGGTGCGGACGGAGAAGGCGCAATAACTTGCTTTTATCTGTCCCGCTTTGTTGAGAACGACCGCTGGTCAGTCGAAACGGAAGGGCCCGCCAACTGGCGGGCCCACTCGAGGGAGAACGACTGCCACCCGAATCAACGGTAGGCGGGAATCCCCGTGACTTCTTGGCCGATGATGAGGGTGTGCATGTCATGCGTCCCCTCGTAGGTGTAGACGCTTTCAAGGTTGGCCATGTGGCGCATGATCGGGTACTCGTCGAGGATGCCGTTGGCACCCAGGATGGTGCGGGCCTTGCGGCAGATCTCGAGGGCCACGTTCACGTTGTTCATCTTGGCCATGGAGACCTGGGCGGTGGTGTAGGTCTTGGCGTCCTTCAGACGGCCCAGCTGATGCACCAGGAGCTGGCCCTTGGTGATCTCGGTGACCATCCAGGCCAGCTTCTCCTGCTGAAGCTGGAAGCTGGCGATGGGCTTGTCGAACTGGATGCGCGTCTTGGCGTAATCCAGGGCGCACTGGTAGCAGGCGTCCGCGGCGCCGAGCGCCCCCCAGGCGATGCCGTAGCGGGCCTGGGTGAGGCAGCCCAGCGGGCCTTTCAACCCTTTGACGTTGGGCAGCAGCGACTTGGCCTCGTCCACGATCACGTCTTCCAGCACCAGCTCCGAGGTGGTGGAGGCGCGCAGGCTCCACTTGCCCTTCATCTCGGGGGCGCTGAAGCCGGGGGTGCCCTTCTCCACGAGGAAGCCGCGGATGCCATCCTCGGTCTGCGCCCACACCACGGCCACATCGGCCACGGTGCCGTTGGTGATCCACATCTTGGTGCCGTTGATGCGCCACTTGCCGCCGGGTTCCTTCACAGCCTTGGTGAGCATGCCACCGGGGTTGGAGCCGAAGTCAGGCTCGGTGAGGCCAAAGCAGCCGACCTTCTCGCCGGTGGCCAGCTTGGGCAGCCAGTGCTTCTTTTGCTCCTCGCTGCCATAGGCGTAGATGGGCCACATCACCAGGCTGCCCTGCACGGAGGCAAAGGAGCGCAGGCCGGAATCGCCCCGCTCCAGCTCATACATCAGGAGGCCGTAAGCGACGTTGGATACGCCCATGCAGCCGTATTCTTCGGGCAGCGAGGGGCCGTAGAATCCCAGCTCGCCCATCATGGGGATGAGGTGTTTGGGAAAGGTCTGATCCTGGGCGTGCTTTTCGATGATGGGCAGCACTTCGGCGTTGACGAACTTGCGGGCCGATTCACGGATCATCCGCTCTTCATCGGTGAGCAGGCCCTCGAAGCCCATGTAATCAGTGATGTGGGTGAAGGTGGCGTAGGCGCCAGCCATGGGGACCTCCTGGTATGCCCTGAAGCCTCGGGCAATTGATGGGTGGAAACGGCGCTGCAGCAGCGCGCCGGGGTCAGTCTACCGTCCCGTCAAAACGGGGCCACGGCCGCAGACCATTCCACCCGGCTGATTGGTGTCATGGCGGCCATCACCTTGACGAAGTGGAAAATCACGACCCCGGGGTGAGGTCTTCCAGAAGCCTGTCCCCTGTGGCGTGAGGCACCTCGTGGCAGTGGCGGCAGCGGGCCTCATAGGCCTCGGCTGCGCCCACCAGCACCTGTCCTCCCGTATGCACCATGCGCTGGGTGCGGCCCGCCAGGGCGCCGCAGACCATGCAGATGGCCTGGAGTTTGGTGACGTACTCCGCCTTCGCCAGCAGCAGCGGCATGATGCCGAAGGGCTCGCCGTTGGAGTCCTGGTCGAGGCCGCCGGCGATGACGCGCACACCCCGGTTGGCCAGGCTCTCGATGATGGGGATGAGTCCTTCGTCCATGAACTGCACTTCATCCAGCGCCACGACCTGGGCCTCGGGATCCAGGTGCCGCGCCAGCTCCACCGTGTCCTTCACCGGGATGGCCTCGTGCTTGCGCTGGCTGTGGCTCGCGATGGCGGAGGCATCGTAGCGGTCGTCCAGGGCGGGCTTGAAGACCTGGACCTTCTGCTTGCCGATGATGGCCCGCTTGATGCGTCGGATGAGTTCTTCCGATTTGCCGGAGAACATGGGGCCGCAAATCACCTCCAGGGAACCCTGGCGCTGGTGCACGAACATCGCGAATCCTTCTTACTTCTTGGGGGTGGTGGCGGGCTCAGGGGACGGGGCGGCCAGTTGGGCCATGGGATCCGGGAATGTCGAGAGGTCAGGGACAGGGTTCATCCCATCCAGGGGCCGACCCAGGTCCTTGGCCAGCATGACACCACCATCCCTCGGCGAGGCCATTCTGAGTGCCCATGCTTGCCGGAGTCGGGTCGGTCCTTCTGGCACCAGTCGCACATCCACCGGCTGAAGGCTGGCCAGGCCCATGTTCATCGATCCCCGATGATGGGGAACATAGAGGGCCAGCGGCAGAAGGAAGCCCAGGGCCACCAGGGGCCATAGGAACTGGCTGGGGTCCCACTCCTTGGGCGCCAGGTCCGGATGCCCGTCCGTCACCCACGGCCGCACAATCTTCGGGGCGTCTCCGGTGATGGGTTCCAGGAGTCCCGCCTCGATGAGGTCGGCGATGGCCTTGCAGGTATCCAGCTCTTCGTAGCGGCTGACCTGGATGACATCCTTGATGGCCTGGGCGTTTTCGAAATACGAAAGCACCATTTCCTGTTCGTGCGAGAGCCCCGAGGTTCCCTGATGAATCTGCCCTCCCCGGCCATCCAGGAGCTGAGATACATCCCGGTCGATATCGAGATGCAGGGCCTGGGCTCGGGGTGACTTCCCAAGCGGGGTATCCATTCCCGGCAGACGCCGTTCCACCTCCGGCCATTCATCTTGAATGCGGGCCGCTTCCATGAGCACCGTGTCCACAGGAATCGGCACGAAGTGATCGCGATCCAGGTCGGGTGGCAGCATCGAATCGAAGCGGTAATCCCCCTCCACCCAACGGAAGGTCCGATGAAGGATGGATGTCGCCTGGTTGAAGAGGGCGTCCTGCAGATCAGAAGAAGCGACCTTGCCGCTTTCCAGCAGCAGCGTGCCCATGCGTTTGAGCGTCTGTCGCTGGACCTGGACCATGCCCAGAAGCTCCTCGCCCGTCAGACGTCCCAGGCGCACCAGCATGGTGCCCAGGCGATCTTCCATGCGCACCTGGTTGGAGTCGCAACCGACAATCTCACCATTCTCAAAGAAGACTTTGACGAACTCCTGCCCCTGGGAAAGCACCAGGGTGCCGTTCTTCCCCTGGATCTTGATCATGTTGAACAGGGAGAAGAGATCGAAGTCCCGGAGGGATCCTTCCAGTGCCATCTCAGGCCCTCCTCAAGATCAATTTCAGCCAGGAACGAAGGTAGAAGAGACCCACCAGAGCCGCACCCACCGCCAGCCAGGTGGACGTGGGATCCGCCAGGATCTCACCGGGGTAGCGCACCGATCGGCCCGTGGCGAGCACCATGCCCACGGCCATGCAGAAGGGCAGGAATTCGATCAATCCTTCTCGCGTCTCCCCCAGAAAGGCCAGGTCACAGCCAGGCAGCAGCACGATGAGGGTTTTGTGAATCCAGCGCGTGGACTGCTGGTGATCGGCCACTTCGTCGAGTTTCTTGCGGCGGTTCTCGGTGTGGAGTCCGTCCCGCAGCACGAAGAGGTGATGGCATTTCTGACACACTTCGACATCAGGGCTGTCCGTGGTGTGGAAAGGTTCGCCACAGCGGATGCACTGGGTGGGATGGGCCATGCGAACGCTGGCCCGGACTCTGAACAGAAAGACGACCAGCCCCAAGATGGGAAGCATGAGAGCGACCAGGAAGGCCCGTTCCGTGAGATGGAGCGTCTCGGCCTCCTTCCTCGACCCCGCGGCATCCATGAGGGCTTGCACCCGCTCGGGTGTGTCCGTCAGGGAGATGGGATAGGTACGCACCTCCTTCTGGGCATCGTTCAGGGCGATCAGAAGGGTGTAGGCATCAGGTGCGGCCGCCTGGGCTTCATCGCGTTTCGAAGCACCCACCGTTGTATCGAGCCGGTTGAAGGCGAGAATGCTCTGGTTCAGCAGCACTTCCATCTTTGGTCCCGCCAACAGGGCCTCTTCGAAGGCCTTGTCGGCTCCGGCTGCATCACCGGACTGGTACTTGGCAACACCCAGGTTGTTGAGCACGGCGGCCTGGTCGGGGTGCCGACCCACCAGATCCTGGAAGGTGGCGACGGCGTTCTTCCAGTCCTGGTTCTGCAGTTGGCCCCATCCGAACAGGAAAACCTGATCCGAAGGAGGCAGGAAACGCAGAGCAGAGGCAGGAATCGGCTGCACCTGAGGCTGCAGCTGCAGGGTCAGGAGGCTTGGTTGAGGCTCCCGGGCTGCCCAGGGTTCCAGCGCCGCCAGGGCCGGGTGGACCAGCTGGAGCAGCAGGATGAAAGCCGTCACCTTGACTTCTGCCCCGAGCAGGAAGGGGGCCAGCAGGAACAGCCAGAGCATGGCGGCGACCATCGGATCCAGGCCCAGGACCACTGGACCCGCCAGGATCAAGGCCCCAATCACCGCGACCACAATTGGGGATAGTCCGCGATGCTTCAGTGGTTCTTCCCACAGGTGGCGCAGGACATTCCGGTACCGGAGCCCCATGGTCAGGGCCCAGCCCCAAAGCAGCAAAGTGGCCGCCAGGCGAATCATGCCAAGGTGCTGAACCAACCAGAGCCACCGGTGGGCCGGGTGGTCCATGCGCTGCCGGGTGAGTCGCAGCAGATCAGGAAAACTCCAGAGCCAGCCCTGCACTCCTTGTCGGCGCATGAGGATGATCCGGGTGCCGAGCAGGGTCGGATGATCAGGAGCCCATCGTTCGACCGCCTGCAGGCCATCCAGACCGAGAGACACCTTGCCTGCCATGCCCTGTTGCCGTGCCCACAGCGCCATGGCTTCGATCAGAGGAGCCACATCGAGGGTGGAGTAGGTACGACGGAGGGCTTCCACTTCCAACTGGGCGGTCCGAACGGCCTCCTGGTCTCCCTTGGCCAACGCGTCCATCAGGTGCTGGGCCCGATGGCTCAGGGCGATCGCAGGAAGAGGTGTATTCAGAGGAGACGCCGGAACGCCTGCGCTGGACGCCTGCGCTGGAGCCGCCAGGGCGACCAGCGCAGCGGCAGCCATCAGACACACAGTCCGGAAGGCCTGCAAGAATCCCATGCCGATCCTCCTCGCGCTCGTCACTTCGGGACCGCGGACGCTTCCGCGGCGGGCTTGAGGTCCATCACACGCATGCGCAACTGGTACAGAATTTCATCAAGCTGGGCAGTCTCGGCGTCGGTTCTCGCCCCTTCGGTCTTCTCCTTGAGCACGCTGAGAAGGTCCACATAGAAGCGCGCCGCGGCGGGATTCGCCGGGGGCACTTCCTTCATCATCGGATGTGGAACTCCCATCGCCAACAGAGCCTGCTCGGTCAGGAGGTGCATCAAGGCCGTCAAAGATGCTTCCGGCACCGCTGGATTCATGGGCTACCTCAAACACTTTCAGGACTTGTCTGCCGGGAAGCCTACCACAGCCCGAATTTTCCTGCATCCAGCCTGGAAAGGCGCCCCTTCCAGAGGGTCGAAGTGCACATCAAACCTCATTTTGACGAAAAGCACTCGGCGGAAGCGTCTGCCTGTGGAACGATGAATGGGTTTGGAGGAAGACCCATGCGACGCCTCATTTTCGCTCTTATGCTCCCCGCAGTCTGCCTGACGGTTTCCGCAGAACAGACCGGCCGGATCTCCGGCAAGGTCACGACAAAGGATGGCAAGCCGATCCCCGGCGCCAAGATCAACCTCAAGCGCATCGATCGCAATTGGAACAAAGATCTGATCGCCGACAAGAACGGGAACTTCCTCCAGGTCGGCCTAGAGCCCAAAGATTTCACCATGCTGGTCACCGCCGAAGGCTTCGTGGGCTATACAGAGCCCGTCAAAATCCCTTTGGCTGACGTCATCGTCAAGAACATCACCCTCCTGACCGCTGCCGAGGCCCGCGCCCAGGCTCCCGCTGGTGGCGCGGTCGTCTCCGAAGACCCGGGCCAGTCCCTGAACGCAGATGGCCGTGACGCCTTCAACCTGGCCATCCCGCTTTACAACGAGGGGAAGTACGACGAAGCGCTCCCGCAGGTCGAGAAGGCCTATAAGACCTTGGTTGACGCCAAGGACAAGCTCAAGGATGAAGAGGCCAAGGCCGAGCTCGCTCCCGAAATCCTCAAGATTGAGCGGGTGCTGGGCATCTGCATGGCCCAGGCTGGGGCGAAGAAGGAAGACGCGGAACCGTATCTGCTGAAGGCCCTGGAACGGAATCCCAAGGATGAACGTGTGGTTCTTAGTCTCATCGAGACCAGCAAGGCCAAGGCTGACAAAGCCGCTGAGCTGAAATACACCGCCATGCTGGAGACCCTTCAGGGGCCAAACCCTGATGTGACCTACAACAAGGGCGTGGAAGCCTTCAATGCCGGCAAATCCAAGGACGCCAAAGCCCACTGGTTGAAGACCCTGGAGATCGCCCCCACCTACGCCGAAGCCCACTACATGCTGGCCATGGTCGAATTCGGCGAGAACAACCTACGCGGCACCAAGTTGCACCTTGAGAAATACCTGGAGATCGCCCCCACGGGCAAGAACGCGGCGACCGCCAAGGAGATGTTGAAGGATCCTTCCCTGAAGAAGATCAAGTAAGCACTTGCTTCAAAAGGTGAGGGCCCCTAATTGGGGCCCTCACCTTTTGAAGTCGGGAAAATCAAATCAATTCGAGGCTGATCGGGCAATGGTCGGATCCCAGCACGTCCGCGTGGATGCGCGTGTCCTTCACGCGGTCCAGCAAGGGGCGGCTGGCCAGGAATAGATCGATCCTCCAACCCACGTTGCGCTCCCGGGCTCCGCCCCGAGCGGTCCACCAGGTGTAAAGGCCAGGCACCCCGGGGTTCCGCTCTCGCAGAACATCCACCAACCCGGCGCCCAGGTAGAGCTTGAAATCTTCGCGCTCCTCTGGCGTGAAGCCGGGGTTCTTGGTGTTGTCCTTGGGGCGGGCAAGGTCAATCTCTTCGGGAGCCACGTTCATGTCGCCAGTGAGGATCACTTGATCGCCCGCGGCATGGAACTTCGCAACGATGCCTGCGAGGTCCTTTGCAAATTTGCGCTTGAAGGGCAAGCGCACCAGACCCTGGGAAGCGTTTGGAAAGTACCCCGAGATGAAGACGAGCTTGTCCTTCCGAGAAATGATCATCCGCCCCTCGGCGTCGAATTCCTCGATGTCGAGTCCCTTGGCGTGGCTGAAGCCCAGGTCCTTCTTCACGAGCGTGGCGGCTCCGGCGTACCCCTTCTTACTCCGGGCGGGGAACCAGCAGACGTCATAGGCGCTTTCGAGTTGGCGCCGCACGCCCAGATCCACCTCCTCCCATTCGCAACGGATCTCCTGCAGGGAAATCGCGTCGGGCTCGGTCGTCTCCAGCCAGTCCATGAAGCCCTTCTTCAGGACCGAGCGGAAACCATTCACGTTCCAGCTGTAGAAGCGCATGGATCCTCCTTAGGAGACCAGGGTGGCATAGGTCGCGGCATCGAAACCAATGATCACACCTTTGGGATGCACCAGGATGGGCCGCTTGAGCAGGTTGTTGTCCTGCACCATCAGCTCGATGGCCTCAGCCTTGCTGAGCCTGCGGTCCTTCAGGCCCAGCTCTTTGTACTTCGGGCTCTTGGTGCCCAACATGGGGCTGGGTTCTGCGGGCAGCAGGCGATCCAACTCCGCAGCCCTGAGTGGCTGCTTGTAGTAATCGCGCACCTCGAAGTCAATGCCCAGTTCCACCAGCCTCGCCTTGGCGTTGCGACAGGTGGTGCAGCTCGATTTCATCCAGAGCACAGCCTTCACAGTTCCTCCACAAACCGATCGAGCAGCCGATCCGTCCGCCAGCGCAACAGACCGAAGCACAGAAAGCCCGTCCAGCCTTTCATGCGGC
>Ga0302322_100004552_pt1 | contig 12059 bp, 10 predicted proteins | sample Fen_T0_2_FD_203757 | JGI IMG/M metagenome (GOLD analysis project Ga0302322, IMG submission 203757) | Peat permafrost microbial communities from Stordalen Mire near Abisko, Sweden - Fen_T0_2 | ecosystem: Environmental > Terrestrial > Soil > Wetlands > Permafrost | place: Sweden: Abisko... | reverse complement strand
GCAGGATGCTCCACACGAAGGGGTACACCGAAGCCCCGCCGACCATCGTGTAACGGTCGAAACCCCGGTCCATGGCGGCCAGGGAACGCAGGTCGGCGAGCACGGCGAGGAGCACGGGCGCCTCGTTGATGTGCTCTGCGAATCCGCCGGGTCCCGCCTCGGCGGCGGCGCGGTACTCGGCCTCCCGCGCCAGTGCGGCGGCCTCGGCCGCGGCGTCGTGCACCGGCGCGAACGGGGTGAGGCCGGCGTCGCGCAGGGCCAGGTACTCGTACCAGTGCAGGAGATAGACGTCCCGGATGCGGGCGCGCACCTCGGGGTCCCGCAGCACGACCACCCTCCACGCCTGGCGATTTCCGCCGTTCGGGGCGAACCGGGCGGTGTCGAGCAGCCGGTGGATCACGGCGTCGGGCACCGGCTCGTCGGTGAAGTCGCGTACCGCACCGGTGCTGCGCAGGGTCTCGATCAGGTCCATGCGGGCGACTGTATGACCGACGGAGCGAGCTCGGCGGGCGACTGCATGACGGCCCGTAGGTCTACGCTCGCGGGTCACAGCGGGAACCAACACGCAGACACCGCCAGACGGGGGAGACCGACATGCTCGACGTGGTGATCAAGGGTGGCGAGATCGTCGACGGCACCGGCGCTGCGCGGCGCAGGGCCGACGTCGGGATCCAGGGCGACCGCGTCGTCGCCATCGGTACCGTCGAGGGCGAGGCCGCGACCACGATCGACGCCACCGGGAAGGTCATCACGCCGGGCTTCGTCGACGTGCACACCCATTACGACGCGCAGGTCTTCTGGGACGACGCGATGACGCCGTCGCCGCTGCACGGAGTCACCAGCGCGTTTGCCGGCAACTGCGGCTTCACCATCGCGCCGCTCTCCGACGACCCGTCCGACGGCGAGTACCTGATGAAGATGCTCTCCCGGGTCGAGGGCATGCCGCTCGAGTCGCTGCGCACCGGCGTGCCGTGGAACTGGAAGAGCACCGGCGAGTACCTCGACACGCTCGAAGGCCACGTCGGCATCAACATCGGCTTCTCCGTCGGCCACTCCGCGATCCGCCGTGTCGTCATGGGCTCCGAGGCCACGGTGCGCGAGGCGAAGCCCGAAGAGCTCGACGCCATGCGCGCGCTGCTGCGCGACGGGCTCGAAGCCGGCGGCCTCGGTTTCACGTCGTCGTACGCGCGCACGCACAACGACCCCGACGGCAACATGGTGCCGTCGCGGTACGCGTCGATCGAAGAGCTCGTGGAACTCGCTCGGGTGACCGGCGAGTTCGAGGGCACCGCGCTCGAACTGATCCCGATGGTCGGGCCCTTCGAGCCGTGGGCCGTGCAGCTCATGACCGACATGTCGGCCGCCGCGCAACGACCCATCAACTGGAACGTGATGGCCGTGAACGCGGCGAACCTCGCCGACTGCGAGCTGAAGCTCGAGGCCGGTTCCTACGGCGCGCAGCAGGGCGCCCGCATCGTGGCGCTCACCATCCCCATGAGCTTCCCGCTGCGGCTGTCGTTCCGCGCCGGGTTCGTCCTCGACGCCATGCCCACCTGGGAATCGGTGATGCTCCTGCCGCTCGAGGAGAAGCTCACAGTGTTCCGCGACCCCGACCGGCGCCGCGCGCTGAACGAAGCCGCGCAGAGCGACACCAACCCCATGAAGGGCCTCGCCCAGTGGGAACGCATGCGCATCTTCGACGTGTTCGCCGCGGAGAACGAGCAGTACCGCGGCAAGACCGTCGGCGAGATCGCCGAGGCCGAGGGCCGCGACCCGTGGGACGTGCTCACGTCGATCGCGCTCGCCGACGATCTCAACACCGGCTTCGGCACAACGCCGATGCCCGAGTCTGCCGACGACTGGAAGGCCCGCGTGCAGGTGTGGCGCGATCGTCGCGCCCTCATCGGAGCCTCCGACGCCGGCGCGCACCTCGACATGTTCTCCACCGCCAACTACGCGACCAAGCTCCTCGGCGCAGTGCGCGACCACTCGCTCATGCCGCTCGAGGAGGCGGTGTCGCTGATCACGCAGGTGCCCGCCGAGCTCTACGGCCTGCGCGAGCGGGGCGTCGTGCGCGAGGGCTGGAAGGCCGACCTCGCGGTGTTCGACCCGGCCACCGTCGACAGCGAGCCCGTGGCGATGCGCTACGACCTGCCCGGTGGCGCCGGCCGGCTCTTCGCCGACTCGATCGGTGTGACCGACGTGCTCGTCAACGGCACGCCCATCGTGCGCGACGGCGCCCTCACCGCCGACCGGCCCGGCACCGTGCTGCGTTCCGGCCGCGACACCACGAACGGCGCGATGCAATAAGGCGTCGCCACGGCCACGCCGGCCTCGCCCGACACGCCCGACAATCTCAGGGGGATCACCAGATGCACGACCTCGTCGTGAAGGGCGCACTGCTCGTCGACGGTAACGGCGTACCGGCACGGCCCGCCGATGTCGCGATCGACGACGGCGTGTTCACCGAAGTGACCGAGCCGGGAGCCCTGGCCGACGGCACCGCGCGGCGCACCGTCGACGCCGACGGTCTCGTTGCCACTCCGGGATTCGTCGACCTGCACACCCACTACGACGGCCAGGCCACCTGGGACCCGCTGCTGACCCCGTCGTGCTGGCACGGCGTCACCACCGTGGTGATGGGCAACTGCGGCGTCGGCTTCGCGCCGGTGCGCCCCGACGCCCACGACTTCCTCATCCAACTCATGGAGGGCGTCGAGGACATCCCGGGAACGGCGCTCTCGGAGGGCATCACCTGGGGCTGGGAGACCTTCCCCGAATTCCTCGACGCGCTCGAGGGAATGCCGCGCTCGATCGACATCGGTGCCCAGGTTCCCCACGGCGCGGTCCGGGCCTACGTGATGGGCGAGCGCGGCGCCCGTAACGAGCCCGCCACTCCCGACGACATCGAGGCCATGGCGGCCATCGTGCGCGAGGGCATCCGCGCCGGCGCACTCGGGTTCTCCACCTCGCGCACGATCATGCACCGCGCGGTCGACGGCGAACCCGTGCCCGGCACCTTCGCCGCAGAGGACGAGCTGTTCGGCATCGGCCGGGTGCTCGGCGAACTCGACGCCGGACTGTTCGAACTCGCACCCGCCGGCGTGATGGGCGAAGACCTCGGCGCGCCCGAGCGCGAGGTCGCGTGGATGCGCCGACTCTCCGCGACGATCCACCGCCCGGTGAGCTTCGGTCTCTCGCAGCACAATCTCGCCCCCGACCAGTGGCGTGACGTGTTGCGCCTCGCGCAGGACGCGCGAGCCGACGGTGCAGAGTTGCGCGCGCAGATCGCGGGCCGCCCCCTCAACATGCTCATCGGGTTGCAGACGTTCCACCCCTTCGTGACCCGCCCGAGCTACCAACGGATCGCCGCGCTCCCGCTCGACCAGCGCGTGGCCGAACTGCGGAAAGCCGAGGTACGCGCCGCGATCCTCGGCGAGCAGGACCCCGACAACCCGATCATGCGCGTGGTGCAGACGCGCTTCGACCGCGTGTTCGTGATCGGCGATCCGCCCGACTACGAGCCCGCGCCCGAGCGGAGCGTCGCCGCGATCGCCGCACGCGAGGGCCGCAGCGAAGAAGACGTCATGTACGACCTCATGCTCGAGGACGACGGGCACGTCCTGCTCATGCACGCGCTGCTCGGGTACTCCTACGGCAACCTCGACGACATGCGCGAGATGATCCTCGACCCCAACGCCGCGCTCGGACTCTCCGACGGCGGCGCGCACGTCGGCGCGATCTGCGACGCCAGCATCCCCACGTTCATGATCACCCACTGGACCCGTGACCGCACCCGCGGCGAGCGGCTGCCGCTCGAGCTCGTGGTCCAGAAGCAGTCCCGCGACACCGCGTGGCTCTACGGGCTGCGCGATCGCGGCGTCGTCGCCCCCGGGTACAAGGCCGACCTCAATCTCGTCGACTACGACCGCCTCACCCTGCACCGGCCCGAGCTGGTGCACGACCTCCCCGGTGGGGCGCGGCGGCTCGTGCAGCGCGCCGACGGCTACGTCGCGACGTTCGTGGCAGGGGAGCAGACCTGGGTCGAGGGCGAGGACACCGGCGCGCGTCCCGGTCGGCTCGTGCGCGGCGCTCGGGGTGCGCGGGGTGCGCAGGGAGCACGCGGATGACCTACGACGTCCAGATCCCCGGGGGCCCCGCCACGCTCGACATGACCGAGGCCGCGGTCGCGCAAGCGCCGACGCGCGCCGTGCCGGTGCGCATCCCCACGGCGCGCTACACGGGGCCGGAGTTCTTCGAGCGCGAGGTGCGCGACCTGTGGCCCCGCACCTGGCAGCTCGCCTGCACGGTCGACCACGTGTCCGAGCCCGGCGACTTCTACGAACACCGCGTCGGCACGCTGTCGATCCTGATCGTGCGCGGTGACGACGGCGAGCTGCGCGCCTTCCAGAACGTGTGCCGCCACCGTGGCGCCGAACTGTGCTCCGGCGCCGGCGAGGGACTGCAGGAGCTGCGGTGCCCGTTCCACCGCTGGACCTGGGGCCTCGACGGTCGCCTGCGCGAAGTGCCGTCGCGGCGGGAGTTCGGCGTGCGCAACGACGACTACCCGCTCTTCGTCGCGAGCGTCGGCACGTGGGGTCCGTTGGTGTTCGTCAACGGCGATCCCGACGCGACCACGACGCAACCGCTCGCCGAGTTCCTGGATCCGGTGCCACGCGAAGCCGCGTGGTCCCGGATCGACGACTGGCGCTGCACCGCAGTCGTGTCCATGCGCCAGGAGTGCAACTGGAAGACGCTCATCGAGGCGTTCAGCGAGACGTACCACGTGCAGGGCATTCATCGCGAGATGCTCGGCATGGCCGACGATGTACACGGGCCCGAGGTGCTGTGGGCGCGCCACGGTCGTCTCGTGCAGTCGTACGGCGTGCAGTCGCCCCGCGTCGGCCGCGTCCTCGACGACGCCGAGGTGTACCGGTCGTTCATCGAGGTGATGGGCGGACGCATGGGGATCGAGGACCTCGACGCGCCGTTGCCCTCCATCGCGGAAGGTGCCACCCTGCGCGACGTGCTCGCCGCGCAGATCGTCGAGCACCACCGCACCCAGGGCATCGAACTCGGCGACTTCACCACCGAGCAGTTGCTCGACCTCGAGCAGTACAACCTGTTTCCCAACATCACCGTGCTGTTCTTCGCCGACATGCTCTCGATCGTGCGCTCGCGCCCGGGCGCCCACGTGGAGGAGGCGTTCATGGACGGCTTCTTCTTCCGTCGCGTGAACCCCGGCGACCCGTCACCGCGCACGAAGCCGTACGCGGTCGACCTCGATGCCGGCGACGAACCACCCTTCGGCCTGGTGCTCAACCAGGACGTGCGCAACTTCGTGCAATCGCAGCGCGGGCTGCACCAACCGGGCCTCGAACACCTCACGGTGTCGCCCACTGCGGAGTGCCGCATCGTGAACCTGCACCGCAACCTCGAGCGCGCGCTCGGCATCAACCCCACCGAGATGCCCGGCCTCGTCGAGAACGGCTTGGAGCTTCCGAGATGAACGGGGGCGAATCCGGACGCCGACTCGTCACTCCCGAAGACCTCGTCGCCCGCGCCGAGATCACCGACGTGATCATGGACCTCGCCCGGGGCACCGACCGCCTCGACGAAGAACTCATGGCGGGCTGCTATCACCCCGACGGCTTCGACGACCACAACGCGTTCCGCGGCTCGGGCACCGAGTTCGCCCGGTGGGTGATGGAGGTGCTGCCGCACTTCGAGGCCACCATGCACTTCGTCGGCCCGCCCCGCATCCGCCGCGATCCCGACGACCCCGACGTCGCCCATGTCGACACCTACTGCGAGGCCCACCACGTGAGCCGACCCGATGCGGCAGGCAACCAGACCGACATGGTGCTCGGCCTGCGCTACGTCGACCGCTTCGAGCGCCGCGCCTCTTTTTCCGCCGAGTCCGTCCATTCCGCCGAGTCCGCCAGCAACGAGGGACGCTGGCTCATCGCGAAACGGGTGTGCGCCTTCGACTGGTCGTCTACCGTGACCACCAACGCAAGCGACCGCTACCACTTCGAGCCCGACTTCACCATCGGGCGACGTTTCGGTGATGGCGACCAGACCGACATCACGTACCTGCACACCAAGCAACCGGCGTCCGGGGAGGACCGACCATGACCATCACTTCGCCCGTCGAGGAAGCGATCCACCGCGGCGCCGACGACATGCCGTGGGTCGAGATCGGCGACGGCTCGCAGCTCAAGGTCCTCCAGGTCCATCCCAAGGAAGGCCTCTGGATCGTCGAGAACATCTTCATGGCCGGCATGGAGGTGCAGAAGCACAAGCACACCGGCCCGGTGTGGGGCTACACCGTCAGCGGCGCGTGGAAGTACAAGGAGTACGACTACGTGAACCGCGCCGGGTCGTTCCTCTACGAGCCGGCCGGCTCGATCCACACGCTCCAGTGCATCGAGGACGACACCCACGTGTGGTTCCACATGTACGGCTCGAACCTCAACCTCGCCGAGGACGGGTCGGTGGAGTCGGTCACCGACGGCTCCACCGCGCTGGCCGGGTACTACGCGCTCTGCGAGATGCAGGGGTTGCCGCGTCCGAACGTCATCGTCAACTGACGGACGACCGCGGCCGATCACCCCTCCGTGACGCCACGATGAAGATGGACCGAAGTCCCTTGTGAGGATCGCGTCCGACAGGTAGGCAGGGGCCCATGGCGATGCCGAAGCACGAATCGAGCAGCGACGAGCGCGAGGGGTCGCACGCGCTCGGCGAACTCCTCGGCATCGCGGCCGGCGCCTTCGACACCACCGATCCCGTCAACCTGGCCCGCAATTACCTCCGGGCCACGCGCAAGGTCGCAGTGCGACCGCGTCGGGCGGTGCCCGCCGCGCTGCGCTACGGCGCCGGCCTCGGCCTGGTGGCCACCAACCTCGCCACGCGTCTCGTCGGCGTCGAGCTCCCCGGCGTCATCGAGCCCGATCCCGCCGTCCGCCGGTTCGCCGACCCCACGTGGCGCGACAACCTCCTGTTCCACGGACTCCTCCAGACCTACCTGCTCACCGCGCAATTGATCGTGGAGGTCGCGGAGGCCGCCCGGCTGGATGCCCCCGAGGGCCCCAAGGCCGAGTTCGCCGCGCACCTCCTCGCCGACACCATCGCACCCACCAACGCGCTGCTCACCAACCCCGCGGCGCTCAAGCGGGCGTTCGAGAGCGGTGGCCGCAGTGTGGTGCGCGGGCTCGCCAACATGGTGCGCGACATCGCCCGCAACGACGGCTGGCCCCGGCAGGTCGACACGAGCCCGTTCCGCCTCGGGCGCACCATCGCGGCGACGCGCGGCAAGGTCGTGTTCCGCAACGAGCTCATCGAGGTGTTGCAGTACACGCCACAGACCGACGAGGTGCACGAGATCCCGCTCCTCGTCTGCCCGCCGTGGATCAACCGCTATTACATCGCCGACCTCGCGCCGGGGAAGAGCCTGATCGAGTGGGCGCTGCGCCACGGTCACACCACGTTCGCGATCAGCTACCGCAACCCCGACGAGTCGATGGCCGATCTCACCTTCGACGACTACCTGCGCCTCGGGCCGCTCACCGCGATCGACGTCGCCCGGGAGATCAGCGGCAGCGACACCGTGAACACGCTCTCGATCTGCCTCGGCGGCACGATGAACACGATGGTGCTCGCGTACCTCGACGCGGTCGACGACAAGCTCGTCAACTCGTCGACCTATCTGGTGTCGGCCACGGATTACCAGGGTGCCGGCGCGCTCGCGACGGTGTTCGCGGACCCGAGCACCGTCGACGCGCTCGCCCGCAAGATGGACCGGCGCGGCTACCTCGACGGTCGCGAGATGGCGCGCACCTTCGACCTCATCAAGGCCAACGACCTCGTCTTCCGGTACCTCATCGACGGTTGGCTCATGGGGGAGCAGCCCCCGCAGTTCGACATGCTGGCCTGGAACGCCGACAGCACCAACATGCCCGGCAAGGCGCACGCACAGTTCCTACGCGAGCTCTACATCGAGAACTCGCTCGCCAACGATCGCTTCGAAGCGATGGGGGAGCGGCTCCTGGTCTCCGACATCAAGACCGACAGCTACATCGTGGCCGGGGTCGACGACCACATCGTGCCGTGGTCGGTCGCGTACCGCACCACGCAGTTGTTCAAGGGACCGGTGCGCTTCGTCATGACGTCGGGCGGCCACATCGCCGGCATCGTGTGCCCGCCGAGCCCCAAGGCGCGCTTGTGGACGAACGACGATCTTCCCCCCGACCCGCAGGCCTGGCGCGCCAACGCGACCGAGCACCACGAGAGCTGGTGGACCGACTGGGCGGCCTGGATCGGTTCGCGCGCCGGCGAGTTGCGGGAACCGCCCACCACGGGCAGCGCCACGTACCCTGTGCTCGGTGAGGCCCCCGGGAGCTACGTCCGCAGCTGATCTCCGATCGCTCGCGGGCGCGCGCGTCCGCGTCTCGGTGCGAACGGGCTCGGCGGAAGAGACGGGCTCGGCGGAAGAGACAGCCAGTGGTGCGGGCACCCGGCCCCTGCTCCTGCTCCATGGCATCGGCGCACCGCTCGAGACCTGGGACCCGCTGCGCGACCGGCTCGCGCACCGGACCACGATCGCGTTCGACGTGCCCGGCACGGGCGGATCTCCGGTGTCGTGGATCCCGACCACCATCCCCGCGCTCGCCCGGATCGCCCGTGCCCTGCTCGACGATTTCGGCATCGAGCGCGCCGACGTGCTGGGTTACTCGTTCGGTGGCGCGGTCGCCCAGGAACTCGCGTGGCGAACGCCCGAGCGCGTCGGCGCACTGGTCCTCGCCGCGACCAGCTGTGGGTGGGGCTCGGTCCCCGGCGATCCCGCCGCGCTCGCCGCACTGGTCGCGCCGTTCCCGGTGCATCTGTTACCGCCGGGAAGCGGCTCCCTGCTCGCGTTGAGCGGCGACCACGGCACGCGTGCGCAGTTCGGCCGGGCCGACACCGCGTGGGCCGCGCGACCGCCCAACCCGCTCGGAGTGTGGTGGCAGGCCGTGGCCATGGGCGCGTGGACCTCGGCGCCGTATTTGGCGCGCATCACCGCGCCGACCCTGGTGCTCGCCGGCGCGGATGATCGCATCGTCCCGTCGACCAACGCCCGGTTGCTCGCTCGCCGCGTCCCGAACACGACCCTGCACGTGACACCGAAGGCCGGCCACTTCGCGCTGCTCGCCGACGACCCCGGGGAGTCGGGCGACGCGGTGGCCGACTTCCTCGATGCCCAGGATCCACCGGCTCCGGATCCACTCGCGCAGGATCCACTGGCTCAGGCGCGGGGATTGCTCTCCACGTAGCTGCGGTACACGCTGAGCAACGCCTGCTTCTGCTCGTCGGTGAGGCGCGCATCCTGACGGATCGCGGCCTCGGTGCTGACCTCGTCCTTGGGTGCGTCGTCGGCGAGGCCGGCCTGGGCGAGCAGGGTGTCGGCGGACACGTTGAGTGCTTTGGCGATCGACTGGAGCACCCGCACCGACGGCTCGTGCAGCCCACGCTCGAGCTGGCTCAGGTACGGGTTCGACACATGGGCGACCTCCGACATCTGGCGCAGCGAGAGATTCGCGAGCTGGCGCTGGGCGCGGATGAACGCGCCGAGGGCGTGCAGCTGATCGTCACGGGTGTCATCGCGGTTGGTGTCGCTCATGGTCCCATCTTGCCCCGGACGCGAGAGGTCCCCGGGTCACACGGACCCGGGGACCACTCGAGGGGGGATTGGTGGTGCAGTGTTACTTCGCGCTCGCGGTCGCCATGGTCTCGACGAACTTGATCGCGAACTCCTTCTGGGAGGCGAGCAGCTCCTCGGCGAAGCCGAACGAGGCCTCGATGAACTCCTTGGGCGACGGCACCGACTCCATCATCGGGAGCGCCTCGAGGGAGGGGAAGGTGAACGCCTTGCCGGCGAAATCGGCCCAGGCGCTGAGGCCGCTGAAGGCGAACTCCTGGCCCTGCTTCATACCGGCGAGCACGGAATCGGTGACGAGGGCGGTGGGGTCGTTGGTCTTGGCTGCCATGGGGAACTCCTGTTGGGTTCGGGCGGGTCTGGTGGGGGGCGTCCCCGTGGGGACGACGTGATAGCGGCAGTATAGACAGCGCCCGCTTGGTTTGTCAAGCACCACGGATTCCTGCCGTGTCCTCGACCCTCCGAGGTCGACAGGACGCCCTTGGGTAGCCTGCGCCCATGGCCCCCGTCGGACACGAGTTGCGCGTGATGACCGTCCACGCGCACCCCGACGACGAAGCGTCCAAAGGGGCGGGCACGATCGCCCGGTACGCCGCCGAGGGCGCCTACACGGTGCTGGTGTGCTGCACCGGCGGCGAGGCCGGCGACATCCTGAACCCCGAGGTCGACACGCCCGAGGTGCGGGAGCAGCTCGCCGAGGTCCGACGTCGGGAGCTCGACGACAGCGTCCGGATCATCGGCTACCACGAGCTCCACCTCCTGGGCTACCGCGACTCCGGCATGCCGGGCACGGAGCCGAACGCCCATCCCGACAACTTCGCCAACGCGGATCTCGACGAGGCGGTCGGGCGTCTGGTCGCACTGGTCCGCCAGGAGCGGCCGCACGTGATCGTGAGTTACGGCCCCGACCGCGTCTACGCCCATCCCGACCACCTCCGCGTGCACGAGATCGGCGAGATCGCCTTCGACCGCGCCGGTGACCCGAGCTGGTACCCGGAGTCCGGCGAACCGTGGCAGCCGCTCAAGCTCTACTGGTCGGCGGGCTTCACGCGGGGCCGCATCCTGGCGATGCACGACTGGTTCGTCGCCCGCGGCGAGGAGAGCCCGTTCACCAAGTGGCTCGAGGCGCTCTCCGACGACCACGACGACGACGTCACCACCCGCATCGACGTGCGGGAGTGGGCCGATGTCGGCCGGGCCGCGCTGCTTGCGCATCGCACCCAGATCCCCGCCGACAGCTTCTTCTTCCGGGTGCCGCTCGAGGAGGCGCGCGAGCTGCACCCCTGGGAGGAGTACGTGCTCGCCCGGTCGCTCGTGGGTCCCGCCGGCGGCGCGCCCGGGGAGGGCGTGTACGAGGACGACCTGTTCGCCGGCATCCGCGACGACACCCCGATCGCGAACGCATCCTGACGTGACCGACCACCCCGGCCCCGACGACGAACTGCAATCGCTCGAGGACGCCCTCTTCGCCGACCCTCCGGTCGAGACGCCGGCAGCCGCGGCCCGGCGCCTGGAGTCGGCCGACGACCTCGAGCGCGATCTCTTCGCCGACGCGCCCGCCGACGAGGCGACCAGCGGCGCCGCCGGGGCAGCAGCCGGGCGCGCAGGAGGGCGCGCAGGAGGGGGAGCCGCCGGGGGCGAAGAGATCGCCGCCGACGACGAGGTCGACCTGTTCGCGGCGATCCCCGACGTCGTGCCGCCGCGTGCGCCCCTCCTCGAGGAGGAGTTGCCCGGTCTGGTCGCCGCAGCCGAGGTGCTGCCAGAACCGCAACCGGAACCGGAGCCCGAACCCGTGCCCGAACCGGTGCCCGAACCGGTGCCCGAACCGGTGCCCGAGCCGGTTGCCGAGGCGGCACCTGCAGTCGTGCCCGACCCGGAACCAGTGCCCCAGCCGGTGCCCGAGCCGGAGTCCGATCCGTTCGAGGAGCTGGCGGCCACCAGGGAGCCGGTGGCGCCACCCTCCGAGGAAGCCGACCTGCTCGGGCCCGAGCTGCCGGCGGCCCGGATCGTCGACATCGATGACGACGAACTCGCCGGCGATCTGACCGACACCGGCCTGGTGGCCGCGGCGGCGTTCCGTCCACGCCGTGAACGGCGCGCCCAGGCCGCCCGCCGCCGTCGCCTGGCCTGGGGCTTCGGCGCGGCTGCGGTCCTGGTACTGGCCGGCGGGGGCGCCGCGGTCGCCGGTCTCACCGGCGGCGGTGGCGGCAGCCCCGCACCCCGCATCGAGGTGAAGGGCACCGAGGTCACCCGCACCACCACGAGCACCACGGTCGGCCCCACCACGACGTCGTCCGCCCCGACGTCCACCACCACCACCACCACCACCACCACCACCACGCCGCGGCCTGCGACCACCCAG
>Ga0302322_100004551_pt1 | contig 12059 bp, 6 predicted proteins | sample Fen_T0_2_FD_203757 | JGI IMG/M metagenome (GOLD analysis project Ga0302322, IMG submission 203757) | Peat permafrost microbial communities from Stordalen Mire near Abisko, Sweden - Fen_T0_2 | ecosystem: Environmental > Terrestrial > Soil > Wetlands > Permafrost | place: Sweden: Abisko... | reverse complement strand
TCTTCGCGCTGCACCAGCAGGGCCACCCGCTTGCCCGCCTTGGCCACCAGGCTGCGCAACTCGTCGACCGATTTGACCTGGTTGCCGTTCAGCGACAGGATGATGTCGCCGGGCTGGATCCCGGCGCGCTCGGCAGGACCGCTGACCTGCTCGACCACCAGACCGTCGGTGCCGGCCTCGCGCCGCTCGTCGCGGTCCAGCGGGCGTACCGCCAGGCCGAGCCTGCCCTGCCCGGCGGAGCCGCTGTCGGCCTTGGCCAGCTTGGCGTCCTTCAGTTCGCCGATCTGCGCCTCCAACTGCTGGGCCGCGCCCTTGCGCACGATGTCTATCTTGGCGCGCGCGCCGGGCGTGAGGTCGGCGATTTGCGCGGACAAGGCGCCCGAGCTTTCGACCGGCTTGCCCTCGACGGCGACGATCACGTCGCCCGGGTTCAGGCCCGCTTTTTCGGCCGGGCTGTCCTTTTCCACCGAGCTGACCAGGGCGCCCTTGAGTTCCTTCAGACCGAAGGAATCGGCCAGCGCCTGGTTGACGTCCTGCACGCTCACGCCGATCCGCCCGCGCACCACCTTGCCGTGCGCCAGCAACTGGTCCTTGACCTTGCTCACCACGTCCATCGGGATCGCGAACGACAGGCCCTGATAGCCGCCGCTGCCGGAGTAGATCTGTGAATTGATGCCGATCACCTCGCCGCGGGCGTTGAACAGCGGCCCGCCGGAATTGCCGGGATTGACCGCGACGTCGGTCTGGATGAAGGGCACGTAGGCGTCACCCGGCAGGCTGCGCGACTTGGCGCTGACGATGCCGGCGGTGGCGGTGTTTTCAAACCCGAAGGGCGAGCCGATCGCCAGCACCCATTCGCCGACCTGCGAGTCGGCGGGATTGCCGATCCGCACCACCGGCAGGTTCCTGGCGTCGATTTTCAGCACCGCGACGTCGGAGCGCTTGTCCACTCCCACCACCTTGGCGCGGAACTCGCGCTTGTCGGTGAGCTTGACGTCGACTTCCTGGGCGCCATCGACCACGTGGGCATTGGTGAGAATCACGCCGTCAGCCGAGACAATGAAGCCGGAGCCTAAGCCGCGCGAGAGTTGCGGGCTCTTGGGCACCTGCGGGAAACCGGGGCCGAAACGCTTGAAGAACTCGAAGAATGGGTCGTTGGGGTCCATCTGCGGGGCGCCGCGCCGCGCGCCGGCCTCGCCATCGGCCTCGCCGCGCACGCCGGTGACGGTGATGTTGACCACCGCCGGGCCGTAGGTCTTGACGATGCTGGAAAAGTCCATCGCCGAGGCGCCCGGCACCATCAGCGGGGCCGTCGACACCGGCAGGACCGCGGCCGAAGCGCCAGGCGCCAGGGCCTGGGCGTGGTTCATGCCGGGCAGGCCGGCTTCGACGTAAACGTAGCCGCAAGTGGCGATCACCGCGGCGGCAATGATGCTGCGACCTATGGAGGGATTGCGGGACGGGCTGGACATGGGGTTCTCCTGGGGCAAGACATGGGCCGGATCGGCCCGATGGAGAACATCCTAGGGACGCAGGCTTAAGGGCAGCTTAAGGCCGGCGCGCAATTGTAAGCAGTTGTATCGGGCGCCCCTGGCAGCCCCCTTGCGGGGCAGCCCCCCGCCAAGCAGCCCTCCTGCGCGGGGCAGTCCTTCTGCCAAGCTGCCCGCCTGCGGGCGGCCCCGGCCGCCGCGCATCCATCAGTGCATCAGGGTGCTTTCCAGCGCGGCGAAGGGCTGCGGGTGGCCATACAGGTAGCCCTGCATCTGGCTGCACCCCAGGCCCTTGAGGAAATTGGCCTGGATCGCCGTTTCCACCCCTTCGGCGACCACGTTCATGCCCAGCCCGGCGGCAATGGCGACGATCGCCTTGATGATCGGCGAGTCGTCGGTCTGGCTGCGGATCTCCATCACGAAGGCGCGGTCGATTTTCAGGGTGTCGATCGGCAGGGAACGCAGGTAGTTGAGCGAGGAGTATTGGGCGCCGAAATCGTCGATCGCGATCCGCACGCCGTGGGCCGAAATGGCCTTCAGGATCTGGGTGGTCGATTCCATGTTCTGGAACGGCACGTTTTCGGTGATTTCCACTTCGATGCTGGAAGGCGCGATACCGTAGGCGTCCAGGGTCGCCATCAGGTCGGTGATGAAATCGGGCTTCTCGATCATGCGCGGCGAAAAATTGATCGCCATCCGGTCCAGCTTGATGCCCTTGTCGCGCCAGCTTTTCAGGTCGCGGCAGGCGCGCTCCAGCACCCAGCGGGTCAGGTTCGACATCATGCCCAGGTCTTCGGCGATGCTGATGAATTCGCCGGCGGTGAGCAGGCCGCGGGTCGGGTGGTTCCAGCGGATCAGCGCCTCCAGCCCGGTGACGCGCAGCTCCCTGGCGTCTACCTGGGGCTGGTAATAGAGGTCGAACTGCCCGTCTTCCAGGGCCTTGCGCAGGTCGTTGGCCACCGTCAGGCGCCGGCTCGATCCATCGTTCATCGACTGGGTGAAAAACGCGAAACCGTTCTTGCCCTTGGACTTGACGTCGTACATCGCGACGTCGGCATGCCGCATCAGGGTCTCGCCGTCTTCGCCGTCGTCGGGGAACATGGCGATCCCCAGGCTGCTCGAGAGCAGCATCTCGCGGCCGTCGAGCGCGAACGGCTGGCCCATGTCCTCGACGATCTTGTTGGCCACCAGCCCGGCATCCTCGGGCCCATGCATGTTGGGCAGCAGGATGATGAACTCGTCGCCGCCCAGCCTGGCCAGGGTGTCGCTCTCGCGCAGCGTCGCCTTGAGGCGCTCGGCAACCTGCCCTAGCACCACGTCGCCCTTCAGGTGTCCGTAGGTATCGTTGATCATCTTGAAGCGGTCCAGGTCGACGAACAGCACGGCGAAGGACTGGCGGTTGCGCCGCGCCTGCACGATGGCCAGTTCCAGCCGGTCGACGAACAGGGCCCGGTTCGGCAGGCCGGTGAGGGCGTCGTGGCAGGCCTGGAAGGCCAGGCGATCGTGGGCGAGCTTCTTGTCGGTGACATCCCGGGCGACCCCGTAGATGCCATATTCGGCGGGCAGCCTGGCCTGCTGCCACTCGCCGGCGGTCCCGGTCAATGAGGCGAGCGCCAGCTCGAAGTGGCGATAGCCCGCCTCCGGCTTGCTGTGCTTGAGGCGCAGTTCGATCGCGCAGGTGTCGCCGGCGCGCAATTGCCGCACTGCCGCGCGCGCCCGGTCGAGGTCTTCGTCGGCGACCAGCCAGAAAAAGCCGGTTCCCAGCAGGTCCGGTGCGCCGTGGCCGAGCAGCGCCTGCACGCCGTCGCTGACGAAACTGAACGAGCCGTCGCCGTCCAGGATGAATATGATGTCCGGGGAATTGGCCACCAGGAAGCGATGCAGCGCCTCGGAGCGCGCGATTTCCTGGCTCATGCGCTGATGCGCCTGTTCCAGGTTGTGGCGCCGCAGGGTCGCCTCGACCCGGTGCAGCAGCATCTCCGGCGCGCAGGGCTTGCGGATGTAGTCCTGCGCGCCCAGTTGCAGCGCGCGGATCGCCGAGTCGATCATCACTTCGCCGCTGAGCACCACCACCGGCATGACGTGGCCGGCGGCGCGCATTTCATTGAGCACGTCGAGCCCGCTTTCTTGGTGCAGGCGCAGGTCGAGCAGCACCAGGGCGACCGGGTTGCCGGCGATCAGCGCGGCGGCCTCGTGCTTGCTGCCGCATTGCACCGTCCGGTAGCCGTAGGCTTCCAGGAGGGCGGCCAGGCTCTCGCGCAGGCGGTCGTCGTCCTCGATGATCGCGATGGTGGCGTGGTTGGGCGCCGCTCTTCTGGGCGGCGTGCCATGCGGGCCCGGCTTGCCGGCCGGCGCGCTCGCCCGCCCTTCGGGCAACCCCTGGTTGGCGATGTGGTCACTTTGCATGGGCACTTTGATCATCGGGTCTCCAGCGGGAGAATGATGCGAAAACGGCAACCGTTCTGATCGGAATGACAGTTGATGAGACCGTGCATTTCGCGGATCAGTTGGCCGGCGATGGACAGGCCGATACCGAAGTGCCGGCCGCCTTTGGTACTGGTAACCGGCTGATACAGGTTGCGGCGGATTTCTTCGGGGAGTCCGGGTCCGGTATCCTCGATCGTGATTTCCACATGGCCCTTGGGGCCGCCGTCGCTCCAGCTCGAGGTGGACACCCGCAGCACCCCGCCGGAGGGCATCGCTTCGAAGGCGTTTTTCATCAGGTTGAGGAGGACCTGCTTGAGCTTGTCCGGATGGGCGACGATCGCCGGGGCGGCGGCGAGAAAGCCGGTTTCGATGCGCACCGCGGGCGGCGCCAGTCCCGAACCGGTGCACAGGTCGAGGATCCCCTGCACCAGTTCCTGCAGCTCGGCGGAAGCAGCAGAGGCGCGCGGCCCCTGCTGCAACTGGTCGAGTATTTGCGAGACCCGGCCGATTTCCTCGGCCACGATCTGCAGTTGCCGCTCCGCGGCCGGGTTTTCTCCCAGGCTGACCTGCAGGGTGGCCAGGTAGTTGCGCACCGTCGTCAAGGGGGTGCTCACTTCGTGCAGCAGGTGCTGTATTTGTTCGCGGGTGGCGCCGATTTCCGCGGCAGTCCCGCCACTGGCGCGATCCGGCCCGGCCAGCGCGCCGTCCAGCAGGCCGCAGGCCAGGGCGCCGAAGGCGCGCAGCAGGTCCAGATTGGCGTTCAGCAGATCGGCCTGGGCCCGCGAGTGCAGCGCTGCCACCAGCAGGCCCCGGCAATCGGGACCGGTACCGATCGGGATGCAGACCACGCCTTCGGCCTGCAGCAGGCGGGCCAGCTGCGAGTCCAGCGGGGTCTGCCAGTTGCCATTGTCGAACCAGATCGCCGGGGTTCCGGAGACGGCCATCGAGGCCGCCGAATCGGCCTGCCCGGCCTGGAACCTGAGCTGATTGGCCTTGGTATGCCGGGCCAGGATCGCCCGGCCGATATAGGCATCGCTTTGCCCTTCGCGCAGGAAAAACACCGCGGGCTGCAGCCCCAGCAGCACCAGCCCCGCCTGGGCGATCGCCTTGAGCCCGGCATCCGGATCGGCGGCTTCCGGCGGGTTGGCGGGCGCATCCAGCAGACACTGGGCAGCGTCGATCAGGACCCGTTTCTCCAGCCTGGCCTGCAATTGGCCGATCCGCCGGTCGCGCACGGGTTCGGGCTCGAATGACAGCTTCGCCCGGGCGCCGCCGGCTTCCGGCGCGATCCCGAGTTCGGCGGCGATACGGCCCAGTTCCGCGTCGGCCCGCTCCAGCGCGGGCGCCAGACAGTCGGCGGGGGCGCCGCAGCGCCGCGCAAATTCGCCGGCCTCGCCGAGGTCCGCCGGGGACCCGAGATGCGCCAGGTGATTGGCCAGCAGGACGATGCGGATCAGCGGATGCGCACTCGCCACCCGTTCGGCCGGTGCGTGGTGGTAAAGGATGCTGTCGGACAGGAAGGTGCCCAGGCGCCATTTTTCGGCCAGGGTGCTGCCCACCTCCGCATGGGTGACCCGATAACGCTCAAGCTCAAGCCGGCACTGGGCCTCGTCGTCGCGGCCCTGGTGGAGAAGCTGGGGATAGCCGGTCGGGTCGGTCGCCGCCAGCGCCAGCGCGCCGATGTCGTGCATCAGGCCGGCCAGGTAGGCTTCTTCGGTTTCCGGATAGCCCATCGCAGCGGCGAGCGACTTGGCCAGCAGAGCGCTCTTGAGCGCATGGGACCAGGCGTGCGCCAGGACGGATTCCTGCCCTTCGCTGGACTGGCCGAACACCCGGGCCGCCGATTCATTGCCGGCGATGTTGCGGATCACGCCCGGACCGACCGCGCTGACGCACTGGGTCAGGTTGGCCAGCCTGCTGCGTTCGTCGCTGACCGCCGCCGATGCGACGGCAATGACCTGGGCCGCGATGGCCGGATCCAGGCTGACGATGGCGGCCAGTTCATCGGTGCCGGGATCGCCCGCCAGGCAGGCGTCAAGCAGCCGGGACAGCACCTGAGGCATCACCGGCAAGCGGGCTCCGGCCAGGCTGTGCCGCACGGGTGTTCCGTCCGCGATTGCCGGACCGGGTTTTTCGAGCTTGCCCGCCCTGGCCAGCGTCCCGTTGAGGTCGTCTAGCATGTGCTGGCGGCGGGGCTGCTGGCGGCGCTCACGCTAGCCGCTGACGGGACTGGTTGCCAGGTGGCAACCGTCGGACTAGAACGCGCATGACCTCGATCGCAGGTCCGCAGGGCCGATCAAACGGGGACGGAAGTCCCTGCCGGGAGCGCGGATCGACTCGACGTTTTCAGGTGCCGCTACAAGGCAATTGAATCGTATTTTGGATGCCACTGTATTCAATTTAATTGACGGGCATTGCGATTGAGTACAAACAGTCAATCAAAGCCGGCAGCAGCCTCGGTATGCAAGCGTATGGACCCCTTCGCCGCAACGCTCCCCGACGCACCCGTGCCACCCCCGGCTTAACCGCACAGATTAGACGATACATTCGGTATTTTGGCAAGCGGCATGGGTGCCGGTCGTGACTCCGGACCGGCAGGCAAGCCCGGCCGTAAATCAGGCCTGGATTGAGCCTTACAATGCCCGCGCCGGCGCGGCCGCCCCCTCAAGATGGCGCCGCTGCTGCGCCGGGCGCAAATCCGACCACCACCCGCAGCCCGCCGCCCGGGTTGTCCAGCAGTTCGATACGCGCACCGTGGACTTCGGCTATCCGTTTGACGATGGCCAGCCCCAGGCCGGTGCCCGGCACCCGGTTGTCCGGGGCGCGGTAGAAGCGGTCGAATACGCGCTCGCGCTCCTGCATGGGTATCCCCGGTCCGGTGTCGGCCACCACCAGGGTGGCGGCGCCGGCCTGCCCGGATTGTTCGCCTGGCCGGGCCTGCCCGGCTTGGCCGCCTTGCCCGGCCCGACCATCTTGAGAATACACTTCAACATCGACCTTGCCGCCCGGCGGGGTGTAGCGCAGCGCGTTGTCGACCAGGTTGCCGAGCAGGGCCTGCAAGGCCTCGGCATCACCGCTCAGGGCACAGGGCTCGGCGCGCGCCAGGCCCAGGTCGATGCCGCGCGCCAGGGCCAGTTCGGTGCGCTCGGCGATCACCCCGCGCGCCAGCTCGGCCAGGTCGACGAACGCAAACCCCCGCTCGGCAGCGCCCGGCTCCTGGCGCGCCAGGGTGAGCAGTTGCTGCACCAGGTGGCTGCTGCGCTCGACGCCCGCCTCGAGCTTGTGCAGAGCCTCGGTGCGCTCCGGTTCGCTCTGCGCACGAGCCAGCAACTGGGTCTGCAGGCGGATCGCGGTCAGCGGAGTGCGCAGTTCGTGGGCGGCATCGGCGACGAAAGCGCGCTGGGTGGTGAGCGAGCGGTCCAGGCGCGCCAGGAGCTGGTTGAGCGCCTGCACCAGGGGCTGCACCTCCTCGGGCACCGGGGTATCCTTGACCGGCTCCAGGGCGCTGGCGCTGCGCGCGTCGACCTCGGCGGCCAGGCGGCGCAGCGGCAGCAGGCCGCGGCCGACGATCCAGAGTATCGCCACCCCCAGCACCGGCACCAGCAGCAGCAGGGGGATCACGGTGCGCAAGGCAATGTCCTGCGCGAGCTGGCGGCGCGCCTGCATCGGCTGCGCCACCTGCACCACGTTGGCGCCGACCAGCGAGCTGTAGACCCGCCAGGCGCCCTTGGGCGTCTGCACGGTGGAAAAGCCCAGCTCGGCGCGCTCCGGCAGGCGCGAGGACGGACGCGAGAAGTAGAGCTGCACGCCGGCGCGGTCCCAGATCTGGATCACCACGCTGCCGTCGTCGCCCTGCTCTATGCTTTGCACCTCGGGGTCGATCGCCGAGAACGAGCGCCCGGGCAGGGAGCGCGCCACCTGCTCGAGGTGGTAGTCGAACAGGTCGTTGGCCTCCTGGCGGGCCAGCAGGTAGACCGCGCCGGCGGCGATCAACAGGCCGCCGGTGAGCGCCGCCAGCAGCAGCACCAGCAGATGGCGGCGGATCGAGTTCATGCCTGCCTGGGCACCGTGTAGCCGACCCCGCGCACCGTCTTGATGAAATCGGCGCCGAGCTTCTTGCGCAGCCCGTGGATGTACACCTCCACGGTATTGCTGCCGACCTCCTCGGACCAGCCGTACAGCTTGTCTTCGAGCTGGGCGCGCGACAGCACCGCGCCGGGCCGCTCGATCAGGGCCTGCAACAGGCCGAACTCGCGCCCGGACAGCGTGAGCGACTTGCCTTGGTACTCGGCTTGGTGAGTCGCGGGGTTCAGGGTCAGGTCACCCAGGCGCAATACGCTGTCGGCGTTGCCGGCGCGGCGCCGCACCAGGGCGCGGGCGCGCGCCGCCAGCTCGTCCAGGTCGAAGGGCTTGACCAGGTAGTCGTCGGCACCCGCATCCAGACCCTTGACGCGGTCGGCCACCGCGTCGCGCGCGGTGATCAGCATCACCGGCAGGGTGGATTTCTTCTGCCGCAGGCTGGCGAGCACCTCCATGCCGGCCTTTTTCGGCAGGCCCAGGTCGAGGAGCAGCAGGTCGTAGACCCCGGTGGCAAGGGCCAGCTCGGCGGCTGCCCCGTCTTCCACCCAGTCGACGGCGAAGCCTTCCTGGCGCAAGCCCTTGCGCACGCTCTCGCCGACCATCGTGTCATCTTCCACCAGCAATACACGCATCATTCATCCGTTTTCCGCACTTCCAGGCCGGCGTTTCAAGACCCGAGACACGCCGGCGGGCGCCGGTGGTTTTCCGGCCGCTGCCCGGCCATAGATTATCTATATCAATCAATTACCGATTATCAATTGGATAATACTATCACCCCGTCCTATGCTGTGTTCCACGCGCAATCCGCGCCCCAGAACCATCAACAGGAGTGCCACGTGATGTCCCCCACCGCCCTGCTGCAACCCCTTTGCGCCGCTTCTTTCACGCTGGCGGCCGGTGCCGCCCTGCTCACCGATGTCCTGGCCGCCTACGCGCACGCCGCCTGAAGCTTGCAGCATCAAGCTTAAACCACCCTGAAAGGAAACCGCATGAGCCATCCAACACTTCTTGCTATCGCCCCCGGCATCGCAGTCAAAGATAAGCAGTGTCAATAAGACCCATTTATCAAACTAAATCGAGTTATCGGTGCCCAACCAGCACTGTGGATAGCTCAGCAGACAGTAAAGCGTAAGCAACAACAGGAGAGAACCATGACAAACGAAGCAAAGTGCCCGTTCCCGGGCGCCGTTCCCAAACACGTTGTAGCCGGCGGCCCCTCGAACGCGGACTGGTGGCCCAATCAACTCAAGCTGGGTATGCTGCACCAGCACTCCCCGCTGTCCGACCCGATGGGCGAGGGCTTCGACTACGCCGCCGAGTTCCAGAGCCTGGACCTGGATGCGGTGATCAAGGACCTGCATGCCCTGATGACCGATTCCCAGGACTGGTGGCCGGCGGACTTCGGCCACTACGGGCCGTTTTTCATCCGCATGGCCTGGCACAGCGCCGGCACCTACCGGATCGGCGACGGTCGCGGCGGCGCGGGCAGCGGCAGCCAGCGCTTCGCACCCCTGAACAGCTGGCCGGACAACGCGAACCTGGACAAGGCGCGCCGCCTGCTCTGGCCGATCAAGCAGAAATACGGGCGCAAGATCTCCTGGGCCGACCTGATCGTACTCACCGGTACCGTGGCTTTGGATTCGATGGGATTGAAGACCTTCGGTTTCGCCGGCGGGCGGGCGGATATCTGGGAACCGGAAGAAAACATCTACTGGGGCGCCGAGGACACCTGGCTGGGTGACAAGCGCTATTCCGGCGACCGTCAGCTCGAAAACCCGCTGGCCGCCGTGCAAATGGGCCTGATCTACGTCAATCCGGAAGGCCCGAACGGCAACCCGGACCCGCTGGCCGCGGCGCGGGACATCCGGGAAACGTTCGCCCGGATGGCGATGAATGACGAGGAAACGGTGGCCCTGATCGCCGGCGGACACACCTTCGGCAAGACCCACGGCGCCGGCGATGCAAAACTGGTGGGCGCCGAGCCCGAGAGAGCCGGCATCGAGGAGCAAGGTCTGGGCTGGGCCAGCAGCTTTGGCACCGGCAAGGGGGGCGACGCGATCACCAGCGGCCTGGAGGTCACCTGGAGCGCCACGCCGACCAAGTGGAGCAACCACTTTTTCACCAACCTGTTCGGCTATGAATGGGAACTGACCAAGAGCCCGGCCGGCGCGCACCAGTGGACACCGAAGAACGGCGCGGGTGCCAATACTGTGCCGGATGCCCACGACCCGTCGAAGCGCCATGCACCTGCCATGCTGACCACCGACCTCGCCCTGCGGGTCGACCCAGCCTACGAAAAAATTTCCCGGCACTATTTCGAGCATCCGGACCAGCTCGCCGACGCCTTCGCCCGCGCCTGGTACAAGCTGACCCACCGCGACATGGGCCCGATCACCCGCTACCTGGGCCCGCTGGTGCCCAAGGAAGCGCTGATCTGGCAGGACCCGATCCCGGCCCTCGATCATCCGCTGGTGGGTGAGCAGGACATCGCGGCCCTGAAAGCGAAGATACTCGCTTCCGGTCTGTCGATCTCGCAACTGGTGACGACGGCCTGGGCGTCCGCCTCCACCTTCCGCGGCAGCGACAAGCGCGGCGGCGCGAACGGCGCGCGCATCCGCCTGGCGCCACAGAAGGATTGGGCAGTCAACCAGCCGGCCGAACTGGCGCAGGTCCTGGCCAAGCTCGAAGCGATCCAAAAGGAATTCAACGGCGCGCAATCCGGCGGCAAGAAGATATCGCTGGCCGACCTGATCGTCCTGGGTGGCTGCGCAGCCGTCGAGGCGGCCGCGAAAAAGGCCGGCCAGGACGTCAAGGTGCCCTTCTCGCCGGGGCGCATGGACGCCTCGCAGGAGCAGACCGATGTGGAATCGTTCGCCGCGCTGGAGCCGGCGGCGGATGGGTTCCGCAACTACGTCGGCAAGGGGCTGGAAGGCGCGGCAGCCGAGTTGCTGGTGGACAAGGCGAACCTGCTGACCCTGACCGCTCCCGAAATGACGGTCCTGATCGGCGGCCTGCGCGCCTTGAATGCCAATCTCGGGACGTCCCAACAGGGGGTTTTCACCAGGCGGCCGGAAGCCTTGAGCAATGACTTTTTTGTCAATTTGCTCGACATGAAGACCAAGTGGCAAAAGTCCGCCACCTCGGGAGGCGTGCTGGAGGGGCGCGACCGGGCCACCGGCGAACTCAAGTGGACCGGCACCGTGGTCGATCTGGTGTTCGGCTCGAACTCGCAGCTCCGTGCAATTGCGGAAGTGTATGCCTGCGGCGACTCGCAATCGGCTTTCGTGCGCGACTTCGTAGCGGCCTGGAGCAAGGTGATGAACCTGGACCGTTTCGACCTCGCGTAAATCCGAAGGGAAGGGCTCCAAAGGTCCGGTAAGTAGCAAGGCAACAACGCAGCAAAGCAGCAACGCGCCCCGGGCCACCCCCCCGGGGCGTTTTTCTTGCCCTGCCAGCACCGCGCGTGGCACCGAATTTGCATTGCTCCGTGCATTGCATTTTCCCCGGAGCTTTTGCCATGCTGGTAATGCAACATCCGGTATTCCGCCGCTTCTGGTATCCCACCATCGCCCTGTCTGCCTTGGCCGACGGCCCCAGGCCCTTCACCCTGCTGGGCCAGAAACTGGTGCTTTGGCTGGGCGAGGCCGGTGCGCCGGTGGCCTTCCACGACCGCTGCCCGCACCGCGGGGTGGCGCTGTCGATGGACAGCAAGATCATCGATGGGGCATTGCGCTGCGGCTACCACGGCTGGCGCTTCGGCCCGAGCGGCCACGTGGTCGAGATCCCGCAAGCACCCGGCCAAAGCACCGCCGGGCACCGGCGCTGCGCCACCAGGGTCAATGCGCAGGCGCGCTACGGCTATGCCTGGGTCTGCCTGGATCAGCCTATGGCCGACATCCCGGTGTTGCCGCACGCCGGCGATGCCGCCTTCCGCCAGGTGTTCGAGTTCGACGAACCGTGGAACGTGAACATGTTCCGCATCATGGAAAACGCCCTGGACATCGCCCACGTCAGCTATGTGCATGCCGGCACCTTCGGCTCGGAGGCCAAGCCGGTCTATGG
>Ga0302322_100004550_pt1 | contig 12061 bp, 10 predicted proteins | sample Fen_T0_2_FD_203757 | JGI IMG/M metagenome (GOLD analysis project Ga0302322, IMG submission 203757) | Peat permafrost microbial communities from Stordalen Mire near Abisko, Sweden - Fen_T0_2 | ecosystem: Environmental > Terrestrial > Soil > Wetlands > Permafrost | place: Sweden: Abisko... | reverse complement strand
GTGGTAGAAGAACGCCAGGTCACCGAGTTTCATGTCCCTGAGAAAATTCCGGGCTACGTAATTGCGCACACCAAACCAGTCGACGGTCTGTCCGGGCTTGGCGGCCAGATGATCGATGGAAACTTCCGAAGGTTCGCTTTTCATCAGCCAATGATTCACTTATCGCCACCTCTAGGATAAGATACTGCCATGAAACCCGTGTCGAAGCCAATAAAGCCGTGGAGTTTCGCGCCAGCGAAACTCCCAGGGGCTCGGGCGTAGCCCGAACCCCATGTCATACTGTACTTACTGTCGGGACAATCCCGACGACCCTTGGCATGTGCCGTACCACGATACCCAATATGGGTTCCCGCTGGAATCCGACAACGAGCTGTTCGGACGGCTCCTCCTCGAGATCAACCAGGCCGGCCTCAGTTGGCTGACCATCCTGAAAAAAGCCGAAGGATTTCGGAAGGCCTACTCAGAATTCTCCATTGAGGCTGTGGCGGCCTACGGTGAGGCCGACAGGGCCCGGTTACTCGCGGATCCGGGCATCATCCGCAACAGGCTGAAGGTCAACGCCGCTATTGAAAACGCCCAAAAACTGCTGGCCCTTCGTCAGAGCCACGGGTCCTTCCACGGCTGGCTGGCCGCCCACCATCCCCTGACCAGGGACGAATGGACGAAATTGTTCAAGAAAACCTTCCGGTTCACCGGCGGGGAAATCGTGAACGAGTTTTTGATGAGCACCGGTTGGTTGCCCGGGGCCCACGACGAGGACTGCGCCATCTTGGTGAAGATCCAGGCTAGGAGACCCCCAGCCTCTCGATAGGCCGCCGTTACGGGGACAACGGTTGCTGTCTGTAAAAAAGGACTAGTTGGCTGTACACCCCCGGGTATTCCTTGTGGAGCACCTGGGGCGCCTCGAAGAAGTACTCGGTGCAGACGGCGAAGAACTCGGCGGGGTCGGTGGCGGCGTAGGGGTCGATGGCCAGCACCTTCTCGGCTCTCTTTCCCAACCGTTTCACCTTGCCCCTCAGGTCTTCGTACGCCTCGGTGAAACTTCGTCCCCATTCGGCGTACGACATACCGTGGTGCAACGGCGGGCAGCCGTCGTAGTCTCCGGACCTCAGGTCGAGTTTGTGGGCCATCTCGTGGATCACCACGTTGTAGCCGTCGCCCCAACCCGAGTCTTCCACGTCGCGGTATGACAGGATGACGGGTCCCAGTTCCATCACCTCGCCGCCGAGTTCCTCGTCGTACTCGTGGACCAAGGCGCCATCGTGGTCCCGGCGTTTCTCCTTGAATTCTTTCGGGGTGAGGATGAGGGTGCTCCAACCCTGGTACCAATCGATGCCGAGGTGGAGGATGGGCAGGCACGCCTGGACCGCGATGCTGGCCTTCTGGTGCGGTTCGAGGACCAGGCCCTGGACGCACTCGAACTGCTTCTCCGCCAGGAAAATGGTCGTCAGGTCCTTCAGAGCCGCGGCGTCCGGGTCGGACAATCGGGTGAGGATGGGGTGCTGGTCCAACACCTGAGACCACAGTGCCGCCGGGAGAGGCCTTTTGGCCAAGAGCCGGCGTCGACGCCGGGCGCGGAAAAAGGCAAACATGCTTCCACCTTAGGGGTAATCGGGGTCCCTTGACCAGCGGCCGGGGACAAACGACTAATGAAGGACCAGAGGTTCATCATGTCGGCCCGTTGTCCCCTCCTGTTGCCCTTTTTCCTTTTCGTCGGTGGTACGCTGTTTGCCCAATCCTACGCCTCCGACCTCAAGAATGAAGACTTGAACGCGCTGGACCAGAGGTTGAAGACCCTCGGAACCACGTACCGCGCGGAACCGCTCCTGGCCGCCTACCTGGCCTTCGGGCAGAACGAGGAGTTCGTGGCCGGCCTCCTGAAGAAAGGGTCCAATCCGAACCAGAAGACGAGTTCGACGTTGTCTCCGTTGTCCCTGGCCATTGTCCGAAACCTCGGTCCCGGCTTGGTTTCCCTCCTCCTCCAAGCCGGTGCCTCCCTGGAACCGCGGGTGGTAGGCTATTCAGGGACCATCATTGATGTGGCCCTGGACAAGCAGGAATGGGAAAACGCCGCCCAGCTGGTCAAGGCCAACCAGCGGAGCCTGCCCAAGGCGAGGCTTGTCCCCGTTGATCGATTCAAGGACTATCTTCCGGTTCTGCTGGATGACCTTGTCCAGGTGAGGAACCTCCTGCGTTTCGGGAACCTGGACAACACACTGGTCTGGAATTTGGCGCTGGCGGGAAACAGCCGGAAAGTGCTGAAGTACCTTCTGGAGTTCCAGATCGCCCCTCACCTCAATGACCCCGGAAATCCACGGGAAAACGGTGTGGGCCTGGACCTGCTGGCCTCACACCTCGACCTTCTGGCGTACTTACTCTCTGACGGTCTCTCCCGAGACGACGTGGATTTCGACCAGCTTTACCTTCGCCTTTTTGCCCGCCGGTCCCTGGACTCAGTTGTCGCCCTCAGGGCCCTCGACCCGGTGGACAGGCCGACGCTCCGAATTCCCGCCCTCAATGCAGGGTCCGATTTCTTCAAGGCGACAACCAAACTTGCCGAGCTTCCTCCGTCCGAGTTTACGAACCTCTATCGGCTCGCCTTCGTCAAGAAGGACGCTGGGTTGATCGGAAGCCTCATTTCGGCGGACCCCCAACGGGTCAGACCCGAGCTCTACTCCGAGGGTATGGACTCGGGGTTCGACCTCTTCAAGGCCCTGACCCGCGACATGGTCGACCTCAAGGACCCCACCCTGTACCGGAGCGGCAACCAAGACAACGGCCGGGAGAACCTGACCGCCGTGCTCTGGCGGTCAGGCCCGGGAAACCGCACGCTGATGGAAAGGATTTTTGAAAAGACCGACTTCGCCACGGTGCTTTCCCTGGTTCAGCTTCTGAATCCACCCCAGGAGCTTCTTGTGGGTAAGGAGTTTTCCGCCGCCTATCAGCAGTGGCTGAATCGGGGGAACAAAGACATTCTGGCCTTTGGCTTCGGGTCCTCTGGTGGCCAGGCCAGCCTCTTAGGTACCGACATCACCGTTGTTGTGCCCGCAGAAACCAATGTGACAACCTTGGTCGCCGAATTTCGCCTTTCGGGGGGCGAGGCCCGGGTCGGGCCGGCCGTCCAGGTCAGCGGGAAGACGGCCAACGACTTTTCGTCTCCTGTGGTGTACGAGGTGACTGCCCAGGACGGCTCGAAAAAGGCCTACCTTGTCACGGTAACGGTGGTCCCATTGGAGCCCAAGGTCGACGTTCCCGCACCCTGATCGAAAGCAGAACCCCGGGAAGATGGCCTCCTAGCGGTTTCCGCCAAACTCGTGCACTTCAACCCGGTTCCTGTCAACTCTGAGGACTGCCGCCGAGTAGTTCACCAAGTGCCTCACCCCAGCCTGGATGAAGCGCTCGGCTACTTTTTGGGTCTCGAGGGGGCCCAGGGCCAGGATGGCCGACTCGATGCCGAGCCGCAGGCAGACAGGGATAATTTCGGTGGTAGGGAACACAGGGAACGGCACTTCGACGGTTTCGAGACGGTTGGGACGACCGTCGAAACCGGCGACCAGGGCCCAGGGGCCCGCGCCGTTCCCCTGGGCCAGGGCCAACCCCAGCTCCCCGAGGCCTGCCAAGACCGTCTTTCGTCGGGGGGGGAGGGGAACCAGCCTGTCGAGCCGTTCGAGCAGATCGCCGAGTTCATAGGCGGCTCCCGGGGTGCCCGCTCCGGCCCCCGAGAGGTCCTTGCGGATGATTTCGGGGGTGGTTCCCACCCATCGGGCGAGGTCGCGGCTGGTGACCCGGACCCAGGTTTCGCCGTCAAGGCCATGCAGCACCTGCCGCAAAAGGTCCAGCCGGTGGCGGGTCAGGCTCCCCATACGGCCTTGACCGCGTCCTGGATGCGCCTCACCCCGTCTTGTCCGGGGACGATGGTCTTCGGATATCCCAGGTCGGCGGCGGCCTTGATCCGGCGCCTCAGGTGGGTGGTCGGCCTGACCTCCCCGGCCAGCGACAATTCTCCGGCTGCGGCCACCCCGGGAGGCAAGGGCGTGCCCGTTCGGGCGCTGTAGAGCGCCAACGCCAGGGGCAACTCGGCCCCCGGGTCGTTGATCTTCATGCCGCCGGCCACGTTCACGTAAACGTCCTGGTCGCTGAACCTCACCCCCGTGTGTTTTTCCAACACGGCGGCGATCCGGCTCACCCGGCTGGCGTCGATGCGGTCGCTCGAGATACGGCTGAGGCCGCCCTTGGCCGGTACGGTGAGAGCCTGGATTTCGACGAGCAGCGCCCGGCTTCCCTCGAAGATGGGGGCCACGGCGATGCCCGGGGGAAGCTCGCCCTCCCTGCGGGTCAGGAACAGAGCCTCAGGGTTGGTCACCTCGGAGAGGCCCTTCTCGTCCATGGTGAACAGCCCCACTTCGTCGACACTGCCGAATCGGTTTTTCGCGGCCCGCAAAATCCGGATGTCGCCGGCGGCCTGGTCGAAGTGCAGAACGGTGTCGACCATGTGCTCGATGAGTTTGGGGCCGGCAATCTGCCCCCCCTTGGTCACGTGGGCGATGAGGAACACCGCTGCCTCGTGTTCCTTGGCCCAGCTGACGATCTCGTGGCAGCCGTAGCGCAGCTGGTTCACGGTACCGGGCACGTCGCCGGCGTCAGGGTTGTAGAGTGTCTGAATGGAGTCGATGACGATGACCACGGGTTTGATCCTTTCGAACACCCCTGTGATCACGGGAACGTGGGTCTCGACGAGGATCTCCAGACCGTTCCGGGCCAAGCCCAACCTGTCGGCCCGCATCTTGATCTGGGCCGCCGATTCTTCGCCCGAGACGTAGAGGATCCGGCCCGGGGTTTTCACCTTGGCGGCGAGCTGGAGCATGAGCGTCGACTTGCCTATGCCGGGCTCGCCACCGACCAAGACCGTGCCGCCCCTGACGATGCCGCCGCCGAGCACTTGGTTCACCTCGCCGATGCCCGAGTCCATCCTCCAGTCTTCCTGGGCCTCGAGGGCCGCCAGGGGGATGCTCTTGCCCCCCGATGTGGCCCGAGGCGCGCCGACGGCCACCGAACCAGCCTTGGTTTCGGCCCCTTTCGTGGTCTCTTCCAGACTGTTCCATGATCCGCATTGTGGGCATCGTCCCAGCCACTTGGACTCGGAGTGTTGGCATTCCTTGCAGACGAAGACCGTCGTTTTCTTCATGGGGAGAGTGTACCGGAGCGGTCCCCGGGACACCAGAGGAAGGGCGGTACCCGAGGCGGTGAGCTACCATGAGGTCGGTGTACTCAATTTGTACCACCGATTTGTCACTCCTTGAAAAAAAGTGGATTCTGAGCATCATGCAGTCCCAGGGGGTGTCGATGAAAATCCGCGGCAAACTGATGGCGGCCTTTCTTTCTTTGGCGGCCACTGTCGCCATCGTCGGGGGCGTGGCCATCTTCCAAATGCGGGAGCTGGCCCAATGGTCCCAACGGGCCTACGACCAAGCCACCCAAGGTATTGTCGTCTTGGTCCGGATCGAGGGCGCCTTCCTCAACTTGCAGAACTCCCTCAAAGACCTGCTCTTGATCCAGACCCCGGGATTTGAGCGGCCCGATCTTGCTACCGACACCCGGGCCGACTTGACCCGGGAAAAGGCCGAGTTGCTCGCGGCTTTGAAGGAATATGAGGCAACATCCACGGGGGACGACGACGATGCCCTGGCCAAGGACCTCTCCAAGGCGGTTTTCACGTACTTCTCCTCCCTGGATCGGGCCCTCAGGACCCTCGACTCCGGCGACCTGGCCGGGGCGAGGATTCTTTGGTTGGTCAGTGTCGGAAAATCGGCCTCGACGGCCGTGGCCCACGCCATCGCGGCCCTCATCGATTTCAAGACGAAAACCGCCTCGACCTGGATTGCCCTCCAGAATGAAACCGCCGCCCAGGCCACCTGGTGGATCCTCGGTCTGGCGCTGGCCGCCGTGCTGGCGGCCGTCGGAGGGGGGGTGGCGCTTTCTTCCAGTCTGTCTCGAGCCCTGGGGGCCGTCACCCGGCTGGGAGCCCGGGTCGCCGACGGCGACCTCACCGCCCGTCCCGAGAAGGCTGTGCTCCTGCGGGGCGACGAGGCCGGCGATCTCGGCCGGGGTTTCGACGGAATGATTGGGAAGCTGGCCGGCAACGTCAAGGCGATCCGGGAGGTGGGGCGCGATCTGCTCTCAGTAGCTGCCTCCCTCGATGGAGAGGCCTCCCAGGCCTCCTCCTCATCGGCCTCCATCCTCGTCGAATCCACGGCCGTTCAGGCATCGGTCGGAGCCCAGACCCAAGAGGTTCAAGCAGCGGCCCAGACAGGCGCCGCCATCACCGCTACCATCGGAGACCTGCGCACCCTCATCGGTGACCAAAGCCGCGACATCGTCCAAGCCTCGGCGTCGGTGGAGCAGATGATCGCGAACGTCAGTTCCATCCAGGCGAGGAGCGAGGCCATGGGGAGAGCGTTCTCCCAATTGTTGACCGCCTCAGACGATGGCAGAACCCTGGTGGCCGAAATGGTCGAACTCACCGAACGCATCGGCGAAGAATCCGGCCGCCTTGTGGAGGCCAACCAGGTACTGAGAACCATCGCCGAACAAACCAACCTCCTGGCCATGAACGCCGCCATCGAGGCCGCCCACGCCGGGGAAACCGGCAAGGGTTTCTCGGTGGTCGCCGAAGAGATTCGAAGGCTGGCCGAGGGGGCGACCTCCCAGTCCTTGGGCATTGAAAAGGACATCGCCGGCATCCAGGTGCACATCGAGGCTTCCCGGAACGCCTCCCGGGCCACCGAGAAGGCCTTCGTCCTCGTGGTCGACCAGGTGGGGGGCGTGGCTCGGCTCGAAGCCGAGATCCAGGCCGCCTTGGTCGAACAGGCCCAGGGGTCCCAGCAGGTTCTCGAATCGATTTCAAGGATGAACACCCGGACCGACCAGGTAAGGGACGGTTCAGACGCCGTGTTCGTCGGTGGGGAGAAAATCCGCAGCCAGACCGACTTGCTGACGGTGCGTACCCGGGAGGTCGCCCAGGGAATGGATAGAATCGCCGGAGGGGCGGCGGCCATCGAAGCCGGGACCTCCCGGGTGGAGGAATTGGGCCGGGCTCAACGGGCCCTGGCCGACAGGTTGGCCGGGGCCACGGACCAATTCGTCCTCGATACTCCCGTGGATTGAGCCATGGAACACCCCACCTCTTCTGACACCCTGACCTTCCGGGTCACCCACAAAATTTTCCTTGTCGGCTTGGTCCTCAAGGGCCTCAATGCAGCGTTCGAACTTGTCGTTGGTAGCCTCTGCCTGGTGGTGCCGTTCGAAACGCTCAAGGCCTGGGTCGGTGGCGGCTCGAGGTGGCTCGAGGTGTTCATTCCTGCTGGCTGGGCGACAAAATTGGACGGCCTCGTGGTTTCCCTATCCCCGGCAGCGGTGGCTTTCGTGGCGTGGTATTTCCTCAGCCACGGAGTGGTCAAGGCGTTCGTCATCGCGTGCCTCGCCTGGGGTCAGCGGTGGGCCTATCCCCTGGGCATCGCGGTGTTCGTTGGCTTTGGTGTCTACCAAACTTGGGAGTACTTTCGAGCGGGAGGAGCGTTCTACTTGGTCCTCGACGCCCTGGATCTGGCGCTCATCGTCTTGACGGTGCTCGAGTGGAGGCATGCTACCCGCTAATCCTCGGATTCGAAAGAGCTAGGCTGTCTCTTTCCGGAATGAAATGGGAAACGCTGGCTTGACATGTAGCCAGGCTCGGTGATTCTCTAATTAGAGATTCCTGTAGCGAATCGTATCGATTTTATAAGGATGTTCCCATGAAAACGAATCTTTTCATCGCCCTACTCCTCGGAACGGCAACTCTCGTATCGGCCGACCCCGGCAAGTATGCCATCGGTTTCGACGGATCGATCGACAATAAAGGGGAGACTGTCACTGGTAGCTCAGATATGTCGGCTAGCTTTGTGACGCTCCGGGCTCTGGTGAGCATTCCCGTCGGAGAGGGCGAAATTGTTCCATTTGCCTCAGTGGATTTCGTCAATATTAAAGATACTTCGGGCCTATCCTACTCGACGGGCACCGACTTCTCTCAATCGGGGTTTGGAGCCGGGTTGGCGTACTACCACAGTTTGGCCGCCGCGGGTCCATTCAACTTCAAAGCAGGCATTTCCGGCGATGCGCTCTTCTGGGGCGCCCCCAAAAACAGTAGCGGCACATATTCCGACAACCTTTTTGAAGGAAGTCTTCCGGTGATTGTCGATGTGACAGTGGGCGATTGGTTTTTCCGCATCACCCAACCCGTGGTCACCTTTGGTGTCGAGCTCTACGACAACGGTGTCACCAAGCACAGCTGGACCCACTTTTCCTACCTTTCTTATTCCCCTTCGGTCGGCTTCTTCAAGACATTCTGACCTTCTGCGTTGTCAACGGCGGGACCTGCTCACGCCGTTGACAAGCCTTCCCCTCTCCCTCCATCCTGATGTCCATGGAACACAAGGACTACCGACTGGCCGCCGTCATGTTTACCGACATTGTCGGCTTCAGCCGGATGATGGAAGAGGACGAGAGGGGCACGCTTGAAACCCTCGATTTCCACAACAGTTTGGTCAGGGAGCAGGTGGATAGGTTCCGGGGCACGGTCATCAAGACCATAGGCGACGCGTTCCTGGCCCAGTTCAGCACCACCCTCGACGCTGTCCAGTGTTCCCTGGCTGTCCAGGAAGGAATCCGGGAATATAACGAAGCCAAGCTCGGTAAATCGCTCACCCTCCGCATCGGGGTCCACCTCGGCGACATCTACTTCTATGAAAACGACGCCCTGGGCGAAGGCATAAACATCGCCAGCCGCTTGCAGTCGGTGACCAAGCCTGGACACATCACCATCAGCCGCGAGGTCTATAGCCAGGTTTCCGGCAAGATCCCCATGAAGGTCGAGGCCATGGGTCAGGTGCACCTCAAGAACATCACCCGGGAAGTCCACGCCTACGAAATCATCCCTGGGGGAGAGGACAACAACTCCAGCGCCTACCGCAAGGCCCACCAACCCGAGGTGGCACCAGCACCCGAGCCGGCTCCCGCCCCCCGGTTCGGCGGTCCCGGTTCCGGAGGGCCGTCGGGCCCGCCCCCGGCGTTCCGGGACCTGCGGGACGAGTGGCGCAACCTCAAGGACCAGATCAAGGATCAGGTGAAGTCCGAGTTGTCGGGTCGTCCCGAGCGCTGGCGCGACGTCAGGCACCAGGTGCGAGACGAGTTTCGGCGCACCCGGTACGAGGGCGGTTACGGCAATGTGAACTTCGACCCAGCTTCGGTCGTGTCTCAGATATTTCGTGATCCCCTCGACGACCTCAAGAACGAGGACGGTACCCCGGCCACCAAGTTCCAGGTCTACAAGCAGAAAAAAGTGCGCGACGCCAAACGGGCCCGGGCCAGTTTTCCCGGCCACCTAATCCCTTTCTTGGCGGTTAACGGGTTTCTGATTTTCATCTATACCGTGGCCACCCCAGGGGCCCTCCCTTGGTTCTTGTTCCCCCTTTTTGGCTGGGGTATCGGTCTGGTCAGCCACTGGACGGCCGTGAAGTCCGCGAGGAAGACAGCCAGGGAAATCGAAAGCTTGGAAGACCTCTCCGATGAGGACCTGACCGTCGTGAAGAAATTCCAGGAGTCCCGGGGTGGGTTCTACGGCCATCTCGCGTCCAACCTGGCGGTGATGGCCCTGGTTTTCATGATATGGGTGGTGACGGGAGGAGGGTTCCCCTGGCCTCACATCGTGTCTGCCGCCCTGGCCATCGGGATTTTCAGCCACGCTTCGGTGTTCAGGGCCAAGAAGCAAGAGTTCAAGGAACTCTGGAAGGGTCTGAAGACTGGGGGCTCCCGCCCCACCAAGAAGGTGAAGGCCGAGGTACCTGAGACCGACCCCGTGGTGCGTAAGGCCAAGGGTCTCAGGGATTCCATCGTGGCCCAGGCCCAGGGCATGAAGGGCGGCAACCCCTTCGGCGACGATATGACGCTCACCCTCGACAACTATGTTCTCCAGATCACCGAACTCTCGGCCATCGAGAAGGAGTTGGGTAGGGTGGTGACCTCGTTCAACCCTGCCGACCTGGAGGCCGAAGAGGTCCTGCTCCGGGGCAAGGTGGCCGCAACCTCCTCAGCTACCCTCAAACAGGAGTACGAAAAGAACCTCGCTGAGGTCGGTAAACAACGCAAGTCCTTCTCTGACCTCGCCGAACAGCAGGAAATTCTCGGATTGCGGATCAAATCGTCCCTGGGAAACCTCCAGCAGATGCAGGTCGACTTGGCGCGGATCAAGGGCCTCTCCGACGGGCAAAAGGGAGGGTCCTTCCTCTCGATCAAGGAGAGGAGCGAGGAACTGTCCCGGTATATCGAAGACTACCGTGAAGGTCTGAAAGAAATTCCCGACTGAGGGGTGAACCGCCCCAAAAGGACCCCGATGTCTTCATCCTGGCGGGAGCGTTTGTCCGAAGGACGCATCGTTCCCCACTACCAACCCATAGTCTCGGTCGAAACCGGAAATGTCGCCGGCTATGAAGCCTTGGGCCGCCATGTCGTCGGTTCTGAGGTCAGCAGCCTGGGTCCGTTCTTCCAGGCCTCGGCGGCCGATTCGAAGCTGGCGAACCTGCACCGCGAAATCGACAGGTCCCTCCGCAGAATCGCCTTGACGGAATTCGCCACGGCCGACCCCGAGGTGTTGCTCTTCCTCAACGTCACGCCTCGGCTCATGGTAGAACACCTGGCCCTTCGTCCCGACGAACTGCCCTGGACGCTTCAGATGATGGATGAAGTAGGGATAGACCCCCGGCGGGTGGTCATCGAGCTCACCGAGGAGGCCGTAGGATCCCGGACGGCGTCGCTCCGAAGCCTCATTGACGTGTACCGGGCCCGGGGTTGTGCCATTGCCGTTGACGACGTTGGAGCCGAGGCGTCGAACCTCGACCGAATCGGGTACTTCGAGCCCGACATCATCAAGATCGATGCGCTGATGCTCCGGCGGTCGATTCGGGAACGTAGCTTTCGACAGGTGCTCCGGGGTCTGGGCACCATGGCCGAAGGGCTGGGGGCCTCGTTACTGTTCGAGGGAGTTGAGACCGAGGAGGAATTGCAGCAGGCCCTGGGGTTCGGGGCCCGGTTTCTTCAGGGTTGGTTGTTCGCCAAGGCGGGACCAACCCTGGTCGCCGCCGACGCTTTTTCGGCGGGGTTCAGGCCTGTGTTGGAGCAATTCGGGAGGCAACAGGGCACCGAAGCCGCCCTGCGGTCCCGAAGAATCGATTACGTGATGGGCGTTCTGGGGGACGTCGATCCCCACGCCCGGTCCGAGGGCGGAAGCCTCGTCCTCGATCCCCAGGCCATGGAATCCTGGGGCCAGGTGGCCTGCCGGGTGTATGTCACCGACCTTGAGGGTTTCCAGGTTTCGAGCAACTACGAACGCGAAGGTGGGTCCTGGGCTTTGACTTCCCGGGGTTTCGGCCGATGTCGGTCGTTTCGGCCCTATTTCTCGGGGCCCCACGGCATCGGCCAAAGGCCCTGGTCTGTTAGTCCCACCTACTACGACCTGAACGACAGGTCGCTTCTGAGGACCTACGGACGCCCCTTGGGACCCTACCACCTGCTCTTTGTCGACGTTCCAGAGATTGAAAAACAGGCCTGAACCGACTAGAGTAGCGTGAGAGGAGCCCCCATGCCTGTTTGGAACCGCATCGTTGAGATCTTGAAGCCCCAGGCCGACCACAGGGCGCAGGCCGAGGCCTTGGTCCAGGAATTCCGCCAACGGGGTTGCCTTCCTCAGACGCCGAAAGACCTCCTCTCGTTGCCCGACGAGACCATTGCCGTCTTCTACCAAATGCTGATGGACAACAAGGTTCCTGTGAGCCCCGTGGCCGACCAGCCCGACTCGGGGTGGATCACCCAGGCCTCGGCGTGTTTCGTCAACATCCGGGCCACAGGTCTGGTCGAAGGCCAGTTCGGTAACTTCCTGCAGGCAGCGAAACTCCTCCCCGGTCTTCGGGTAAAGGCCCTCCACCTGGCGCCCTTCCTCGAGTACGAATTCGGCACCGTCTACGCCATCCGAAGC
>Ga0302322_100004549_pt1 | contig 12063 bp, 12 predicted proteins | sample Fen_T0_2_FD_203757 | JGI IMG/M metagenome (GOLD analysis project Ga0302322, IMG submission 203757) | Peat permafrost microbial communities from Stordalen Mire near Abisko, Sweden - Fen_T0_2 | ecosystem: Environmental > Terrestrial > Soil > Wetlands > Permafrost | place: Sweden: Abisko... | reverse complement strand
CGGCGCTGGGTCTGGGCGCGGCCATCGCGCTCCTGGTGGAGGTGCTGGGATGAGCGAGCCCGGGGCCACCTCCCGCTGGCGGAGCCAGGCCGCGTTCGACCGCATCGCCTCGGTCCTGATCGGGGTCGTGGCGATCCTCGCCGCCATCTTCGCCGTCCAGCAGGCGCATGAGGGGCTCGCCGGGACCCGGGCCCAGGTCGAGGGCGCCCGCCTCGCCGCCGACGCCGCCGCGCGGATCGCCGCGAGCTCCACGTCGGGCGCGGCGGGGCTGCTCGCCCGCCAGGACGCGCTCGTCGTGGGGATGCAGGGCGTCAGCCGCCAGCTCGCGGGCACGACCGCCGGCGACGCGATCGCGGTCTCCATCGGGTCCGCGCAGGTCAGCGCGTCGGAGCGCCTCACGACGGCCATCGGGGAGACGCTGGCCACCACCGGAGGCGAACCCGTCGATGGCTACACGCGCAGCCTGGTCAACGCGACCGACGACCAGATCCGGGCCGTCGTAGCTGAGCAGAACCGGCAGGTGGACCTCGCCGACGCGGCGGGCTCGCGCCAGCTGGTCGCGGTGCTGGGGCTCAGCCTCGTGACCCTCGCCGGCGTGCTGGCCGGCGTCGCCGCCGTGCTGGGCCGCGGCCGGGCCGGCTGGCTGATGCTCGCGATCGCCTGGGGCGTGGCGGCCGTGGCCGCGGTCCCGGCCCTGGGCTGGCTGCTCTCGTAGCGCGCACCGGCCGAGCCGGCGTCGTGGTCCGGCGAGCCGGCGTCGTGGTCCGTGATGGCGCCGCGCCACGGGCCGGTGCCCGGTGGGAACACCCGCACCCGCGGCCGCCGGTAGAGTGCCGCCATGAGCGACCGCACGATCGACTGGGTGGACGGCGCGATCCACCTCATCGACCAGACCCGCCTCCCCGATGCGCTGGTGGTCCTGCGCATCACGGAGCCCGAGGGGCTCATCGACGCCATCGCGCGGCTCGCGGTCCGCGGCGCGCCCGCACTGGGCGTGGCGGGTGCGATGGGCACGGCGCTCCTCGCGGCGAGACACCCCGGCGACGCGTTGGCCGTCCGCGCGGGTGCCGCCCGCCTGCGTGCCGCCCGGCCCACCGCGGTCAACCTCGCCTGGGGCGTGGACCGGGCGCTGGCGCGGCTCGGGGGCGGCCCGGACGCGGTCCTCGCCGAGGCCCTCGCGGTCCGCGACGAGGACATCGTGGCGTGCGCGGCCATGGCGTCCCGCGGCGCGGACCTGGTCCGGGAGCTGGTGGCACGGCCGCTGATCCGCGTCATGACCATCTGCAACACCGGGGCCCTGGCGGCCGTGGAGCGCGGCACGGCCCTCGGTGTCGTGGGCGAGCTCCACGCGCGCGGGCTCCTGGAGGAGGCGCTGCCGCTCGAGACCCGGCCCCTGCTCCAGGGCGCCCGCCTCACGGCCTGGGAGCTGGCCCGCATGGGTGCCCCGTTCCGGCTCCTCGTGGACGGCGCGGCCGCCTCGGTGCTGGCCCGCGGCCTGGCGGACGCGGTGCTGATCGGCGCCGACCGGATCACCGCCAACGGCGACACCGCGAACAAGGTCGGCAGCCTCTCGCTCGCCCTCGCCGCGCGGCACGCGGGGGTCCCGTTCCTGGTCGTCGCCCCGGAGTCCACCGTGGACGCCGCCACGCCGGACGGGTCCGGCATCGAGATCGAGGAGCGTGGCGCGGACGAGGTCACGAGCCTGCGGGGCGTCCCCACGGCGCCAGCAGGGACGCGAACCCTCAACCCGGCATTCGACGTGACCCCCGCCTCGCTGGTCACGGCGATCGTCACGGACGGCCGCGTGATCCGGACCGACCGCGGGGAGCGCCCCGCCGGCTGAGCGGTCAGGCCTCGGCCGGCCGTCCGCGCAGGTACACGAGCCAGTAGACCGCACCCACGAGCAGCGTCCCGCCCACGATGTTCCCGAGCGTGACCGGCACGAGGTTGCCCACGAGCCCTGGCAGATCCACGGCCGCGTAGTCCGCGGGCGTCTTGCCGATCGAGACCCAGAACGCCGGCGGCGCCACGAGGCGGATCAGCATCGCGACGGGGATGAAGTACATGTTCGCGATCGAGTGCTCGAAGCCCATGGCAACGAAGGCGGCGATGGGCGGGACGATGGCGAGGATCCGGTCGGTCGTCGTGCGCGCCGAGTAGGTCAGCCAGACCGCCAGGCAGACGAGCCCGTTGCACAGCACGCCCAGCGTGAAGGCCTCCAGGGGCGAGTGCGCCACCTTGAGCAGGGCGGTGGACAGCGCGGTGGCCCCCACGGCGTCGCCGCCGAACCGGTACTGCCCGGCCACGACGATGAGCACGGCCGTCCCCACCGCGCCGACGAAGTTGCCGGCGTAGACGATGCCCCAGTTGCGGGCCACCGCCCCGAGGGTGATCCGGCGCGAGGCCCAGGCCATCGCGAGCAGGTTGTTGCCGGTGAACAGCTCCGCCCCGCCCACGATCACGAGGATCAGGCCGAGCGAGAACGCGAGGCCGGCGAGCAGGCGTGCGATCCCGTAGGGCACGACGCCCGAGGCGCCGGCCGTGACCGTCGTGGCGAAGGCGGCGCCGAGCGCGATGAACGCCCCGGCCAGGACCGCCAGCACGAAGGTCGGCACGAACGCTGCGCCGGCCTTGCGGGCCCCGACGTCGCTCGCCTTGGCGGCCATCTCCGGTGGGAGCAGGGCGTCCAGGCGCGCCTCGGCGGACGGACGGTGGGGTTCGGGAGAGACGTGGCCGGTGTGGACCCGGTGGCGGTCGGACATGCGCCGATGATCGCAGCGGCGGACCGGGCGCGACAAGGCCACTCGGACCACCGGCGGCCATGGTCACGGGGCGCGGCCACCCACGGCCGGCGTCCGCCGACGCGACGCGCGTGTTTCCGGGCATGACGACCATCGCCCGCAGCGTGACGGCCGTCACCTCCGGATGCGACGGGGGTCGCCCGTGACGACGGGCATCACCGCCGGGAGGCCGAAGGTCGCGCAACTTGGGCACTCATGACGGGTCCAGTTGCCCCGTTTGGCATCTGCCGCTACCGACGGGCGTCACCGACGATCAGGGTATCGGCTGCAGGTGGCGGCCGATGGCCGCGGGAGCGTCACGAGATGCAGATCAAGGACCTGATGACGAGCGTCGCGATGGTCGTGCCGATGTTCCTGCTGGTCGCGGGCATCGTCGCGCTGGTCGCGTGGTTCGCCGCCGGGGCGAAGGGCGGGCGCGGAGCGCGGTTCGCGGCCTGGCTGGGCCTGGTGACGCTCAGCCTGTGGTGCGGCTCGCTGGTCGCCCTGGCGCTCCTCACGATCGTGTACTTCCTGCTCGGGTCGCTGGCGACCATCGTCGCCGCCACGGTTGTCACCGTGCTCATGGTCGCCATGCCGTTCTTCTGGTGGTACATCGTGAAGAACCGCAACAACGACGACTCACCGGCCGCCTGACGACCTTCCGATGGCCATCACCCGCGAGCCTGGATCCGACGCGACCGAGCGGTCGGCGCAGCTGGGCGTGATGCTGGCGATCGTCGGCTTCCCGATGCTCAGCACCGCGTTCCGCTCCGTGATCGACCAGGAGCCGGACATGCGCATCGTCGCCGAGGCGGGCGGGCGGGAGTCCATCGTCGAGCAGGCCCGCGCGGCGTGCCCGGACGTGATCCTCCTCGAGTGCGAGAGCGTCGGCGGCTTCGGCTGCGGCACCTACGACTCGATCGAGGCGATCCGGGGTGCGTGCCCGGCAGCCAAGATCATCGCCCTCGACTGCCGCTGCGCGACGGAGCAGTTCTCCATCGCGCTCAAGGCGGGTGCCAACGGGTTCCTCACCCGCGAGGCGCAGGACAACGACGTGGTCGGCGCGGTGCGCAGCGTGGCCGCCGGCCACACGTACGTGAGCCCGGCCATCGTCACCCGGATGGTGGACACCTACGTCCGCAGGAGCCCCGACGCCACCCTCGAAGACCCGTACGAGTCGCTCAGCGAGCGCGAGCGCCAGATCCTGCTCCTGGCCGCGATGGGCCACACCAACCGGGATATCGCTCGGTCCCTCGGGCTCTCGGAGCAGACCGTCCACTACAACCGCGCCAACGTGATGGAGAAGCTCGGCCTGCACGACCGCGTCGAGCTCCTGCGCTACACCGTCCGGCGCGGCCTCCTGAGCGCCTCCACGCTATGAGCAGGCTGCGCAGCTTCTGGACGTCCGTCCGGCCGCGCACCCGTCGCGGCGGCTTCCTCGCCGTGACCGCCATCGTCGTCGGGGCGGCGGCACTGTCTGTCGCCCTGTTCGTGGGCGCCGCGATGGCCTGGAACCCCTACCTCGACTACACGCTCAACCGGGACGTCAACGCGAAGCAGTGGGCTGCCCTGCCGCTCTCCTTCACGAGCTCGGGGACCTGCCAGCAGTGCCACGAGACCGAGCACGCGCGGCTGGTCTCCAGGAGCCACGCGGGCATCGGCTGCCAGAGCTGCCACGGGGCGCTGCTCGCGCACGCCGAGGCGGGCGACAAGGCGACGAGCGAGCAGGTCGCCGTCCGAGTCCCCACCGACGAGGTCTGCGTCCGCTGCCACTCCACCGCCGTGGGACGGCCCGCCGGGTTCCCCCAGATCAGCCCCGGCGGGCACTACGTGACGCAGTGCCTGGAGTGCCACGACCCGCACACGGCCATCGCGAACCGGCCCCCGGTGGTGCGCCACCCGCAGGACAACCTCCCGCCCTGCCTGACCTGCCACGGCCCGGAGGGCTTCAAGGCGCGGAACCAGCGCCACCCGGCCGGCACGCAGGACGACAAGCGCTGCCTGGAGTGCCACGCGGCAGGGCGCGGTCCCGCCCAGACCGACGGCGAGCCGAGCGCCACGGTGACCCCATGAGCGACCCCACGCCCGAGCCCGGCGTCACGCCCGAGCCCGTGCCGGGCGAGCCGCAGGCCGAGGCCGTCGCCGAGCCGCTGGCCGAGGCCGTCGCCGAGGCCGTGCCGGCCGTGCCGGCCGAGCCGCAGGCCGAGGCCGTCGCCGAGGCCGTGCCGGCCGTGCCGGGCGAGCCGCAGGCCGAGGCCGTCGCGGAGGCCGTGCCGGCCGTGCCGGCCGAGCCGCAGGCCGAGGCCGTCGCCGAGGCCGTGCCGGCCGTGCCGGGCGAGCCGCAGGCCGAGGCCGTCGCGGAGCCCATCGGGACCGACGCTGTTGAGCCGCTCCCCGTGGAGCTCGCCCCCGCCGACGCCCAGCTCGTCCCGCTCGAGGCCTTGGCCCCCGCGATCCAGAGCGCCTCGGTCAGCCGGCGCGCCTTCCTGGGCTTCGGCCTGGCGCTCACCGGCGGCCTCGTCGGCGCGGCCGCCCTCGCCAGGTTCACCCCGGTCTTTGCCGAGGCCACCCCCGACATCAGCCCGGTCGTCTCCACCTACGACCCGACCACGAAGAAATGGGTCTACGTCGTGGACACCACGCTCTGCATCGGCTGCGGCCTGTGCGTGGCGGCGTGCAAGGAGGAGAACCACATCCCCGAGGACCCCGAGTTCACGCGGACGTGGATCGAGCGCCACAGCACCACCGAGGACGGGGCGCTGCACATCGACTCGCCCGACGGCGGCATCAACGGCTTCCCGCCCTACACCAGCGACCCCACGGCCGCCGGCCAGGCGGTTGAGAGCTCCTTCTTCATGCCCCGCCTGTGCATGCAGTGCGCGAACTCGCCGTGCACGAAGGTGTGCCCGGTGGGCGCGACCTACCGCACCGTGGACGGGATCATCCTCGTGGACGCCCGCCGGTGCATCGGCTGCGGCTACTGCGTCGTGGCCTGCCCGTACGGTGCCCGCTACATCGTCCCGGCCGGCGACCGCGCGCCGAACGACACGCCCGGCGTGGCCGACAAGTGCACGTGGTGCTACCACCGCATCAGCCGCAACCAGCTGCCGGCCTGCGTGGAGGTCTGCCCCGTGGGCGCGCGCAAGTTCGGCGACGCGTCCGACCCGAACAGCGAGATGGCGGTGCTCGTCCGCGAGAGGGCGCCCGAGCAGTACCGCCCGGAGTACGGGACCGATCCGCGGGTGTACTACCTCGGCCCGGTGACCGAGGAAGCCTGATCGATGCACGCGACGACGAGGCCGCTCGAGCTTCACCTCCTGGACTACGACATCCCGCTCGCCCCGAGGTCGCTCGTGCGCAACGCCGTGGCCGAGGTCCGGGGCATGCCGGTGGGCCTCCAGGCCTGGTTCGGCCTGTTGCTGGCGCTGATGGCCGTGATGGGTCTCGCCGCCCTCGTGTCGCTGCCGCCGGGCTGGGAGGTGTTCGGCACCACCCCCGCCTTCGAGTGGGGCCTCCTGATCATCGGCTACGTCTTCTTCGCGATCATGACCAGCGGCCTGTGCCTGGCGTCGTCGCTGGGCACCGTGTTCGGCATCGAGCGCTTCACGCCGTTCGAGAAGCGGCACGCGGTCCTCGCGATCCTGTCGCTCACGACCGCCTTCCTGATCATCGCGCTCGACCTGCACTACCCCGTCAGGATGCTGTTCGGCGCGATCCTCGTGCCCTCGCCCACCTCGCCGATGTGGTGGATGGGCGTGTTCTACGGCGCCTACCTGATCGTGCTCCTGGTCGAGGTCTGGAGCATGTTCACGCCCCACCCGAAGGTCCACCAGTACGCCTGCACCACGGCGGCGGTGATCGCGATCCTCGCCCCGTCCACGCTGGGCGCCGTGTTCGGGGTCATGAACGCCAAGGCCTACTGGTTCGGCATCTTCACGCCGATCCTGATGGTCGCCTCGGCATTCCTCGCCGGGACGGCGCTCCTGGGCATCGTGTTCTACCTGGTGTACCGGCTGCGCCTGGCCGACTTCGAGCGAGCGGCCCCGATCGCGCTGCCGTCCGTCCGCCTGCTGATGCTCGTGGGCCTCGCGCTCGTGAGCGCCCTGGTCATCCGCCAGGTCGCGGCCGGGCTGGCCGGCGAGGAGCGCGGGCTGCGCCAGGCCACGGAGGCGCTGGTCACGGGGCCGCTCGCCCCGCTGTTCTGGGTCCGGATCGTGGGCGGCCTGGTGATCCCCGCGGTGCTGCTCATCCTGCCGCTCGGCCGCCGCCCGGGCGTGGTCTTCACGTCCTCCGTGCTGGCGCTCGCCGGCATCCTGCTGGACCGCTTCCTGTTCGTGGCCACGGGCCAGGTCGCCCCGGTCACGGCCGCCTCGGGGACGGTGTCCCACCCGTATGCGGCCTACTCCCCGACCGTGGTTGAGATCGCGATCATCGTGGGTGCCGGGGCGTTCATGGCGTTCTTCTACACGCTCGCGGAGCGGTACCTCGACATGGGCGAGGGCGACGAGCACATCTTCTTCGCCTGGCCGTGGATCAGGAAGCACGGCCACGACGAGGACGTCCACGAGCCCGACGAGAACGAGCACCCGGTCGAGGCGGGCGTGGCCGCCAGCATGCCCGCGGGAGCGCGAGGGGCCGAGTCGTGATCCGCACGGTCTCCCGCTACGCGTTCCGCATCGCCGCCGCGCTGCTGACGCTCGGCATCCTGGTCGTGGGCACCTTCCTGGTCCTGGTCGCCGTGCCTGACCTCGCGGGCAAGACCGCGGTGGGCCCCTCGCCCACGCCGGTCGTCGGGCCCAGCCCCTCGGCGCCGTCCGCGATGTCCCCGGTGGGCATCGAGATGCCGGCCGACGCGAACTGCAACGGCTGCCATCTCACGACGACGGGCACGGTGGGCACCAGGCCGATTCCCGTCATGGGCCACCCGCTCGCGGGCTGGCGCGACTGCACGGCCTGCCACTCCGTCGGCAGCCTCGTGAAGACGGCGCCCGGGCACACCAGCCTCCACAAGGACGACTGCCTCATCTGCCACAAGACCCGGGACGAGGCCGGCGCCAGCAACGCGCCCGCGCCGCGGCCGGAGCACATGGGCGGCGACAAGCCGTGCACGTCCTGCCACGGCGTTGACAACCACGCGCCGCTCCCCGATTCCATGAAGGGTCGCGGTGACAACTGCTGGATCTGCCACAACGGGCCCGAGTACACGTACCTGTTCGAGGAGAAGCCCACCCCCACGCCGTCGCCCGCGGGCCAGACGCCGGCCCCGGCGAGCCCGGTCACCGACCCGGACAGCGTGGGCTACGTGCTGCAGGCGCCCGCCCACTGACCTCCTGCCCGGACGACCCGGGCGCGGGTTGAGCGGCGCCGCGGCGCCCCCGGATTCAGGCCCGGCCCTTGACCATGTCGATGAGCCGCCCGACGACACGCTCTCCGTCGGCGCGCAGGCCGTTGTGCGCGTACTCGTTCGTGATCCAGGGCCGCAGGCCCCGCACGAGCGCGGCGGTCTCCTCGGCGAATGCCCGCTCCACGTAGACGTCGTCCACGTAGATCGTCGCCGCGACCGGCACCTCGTTGGCGGCGAGGGCCGCGGCGTCGGCCATGCGCGGCCACGGATGCTCGGCGAGGAGGTGCGCGGCTTCGCGGTGTGCGCGCAGCCCCGAGCACTCCTCCCACATCCACGGGAAGACGTGCTCGGCGGTGAACGCCTCGGTGCTCTCGATCTCGTCGGGCAGGAGGCGGGCCGCGGACCAGCGGGTCGCCACGCCATCCGCGTAGGAGCTCTCGTGGAGCGTCGCGTACATCGGGTTGCGGGTCCAGCGCACCGCGTTCTCGACGTCGTGGAGGAACGCGGGCGAGGTGGCCGGGAGCTCGAGGACGTTGTGGAGGGACTCGAAGCCCGCGCTGTCGCCCAGCCACATGCCGATCTGCCGGAACCGGCGGACCGAGAGCCGGTCGCCCGACGGCAGCCGGATGTCCTCCGCCTCGAGCCGGCGGTGGATCTCGCGAACGCGGGCGCGATCGCCGGGGTACCGGTCGAAGTAGCGGCGGTTCGCCTCGAGCGTGCGCGCGTACGTGGCGCCATAGATGTCGTCGACGGGTCGCCCGACCGGTGCGAGGCCGCCGGTCATGAGCGCCGCCTCGAGGCCCTCGGGGGCGAAGCTGAGGTACGTAAGGGTCGTGAACCCCCCGAAGCTCTGGCCCAGCGTGGTCCAGCGCTCCACGCCCAGGTCCCGCCGGATCCACTCGCAGTCGGCGACGATCCCGTCGGCCCGGAAGTGCGCGAGGTATGCGGCCTGGTCCGCGGCGGTCGCACCCGGGATGTGCTCCCCCACCGGCGTGGACCGGCCGGTCCCGCGCTGGTCCAGGAGCAGCACGCGGTACTCGGCCAGGGCGCGCCTCATCCAGCCCGACGGCGGGACGGTGGGCCGCGTGGCCTCGAAGCCGGGGCCGCCCTGGAGGAAGACGAGGTACGGGCGGTCGAGGCCGTCGGGGTCCGAGACCTCGCGGGTGAAGACGGTGATCGTGGGTCCGTCGGCGATGGCGGGGTCGAGGGGGACCTCGTGCTCGCGCTCCGTGAAGACGGCGCCGGGGACGTGGAACGTGGCGGTGACGGTCATGGTGTCCTGCCTACCAGCGCTGGTGGACCAGGGGCTTGACGCGGGTCTCGTAGAGCTCGGTCACGCGGGCCATCGCCTCGGGCGGGAGCGGCGCGAGGTCCCCTGCGGCGGCGTTTGCGCGGGCCTGTGCGGGGGTCTTCGCGCCCGGGATGGTCGCGCTGACGCCCTCGTGCTGGAGGATCCAGCGCAGGGCCACCTGGGCCAGCGTCGCGCCTTCGGGGACGAGCGCCTTGAGCTCCTCGACGACCTCGAGGCCCGTCTGGTAGTCCACGCCCGCGAACGTCTCGCCCACGTCGAACGACTCGCCGTGGCGGTTGAAGAGCCGGTGGTCGTCTGCCTCGAAGGTGGTTGCGGCGGTGAGCTTGCCGGTGAGCAGGCCTGACGCGAGTGGCACGCGGGCCAGGACGCCCACGTCACGGCGCGCCGCCTCGGCGAGGAACCGGTCCGCGGGGCGCTGCCTGACCATGTTGAAGATGACCTGGATCGAGGCGACGCCCGGGAACTCGATCGCCTTGAGCGCCTCCTCGACCTTCTCGACGCTGACGCCGTAGGCGGCGATCGCGCCGTCGGCAACCAGCTCGTCGAGCGCCTCGAACACGTCGGGCATGTACAGGACCTGGGTCGGCGGGCAATGGAGCTGGACGAGGTCCAGCGTGTCCACGCCCAGGTTCTCGCGGCTGCGGTCCGTCCACGCCCGGAAGTTGGCGAGCGTGTACTCGGCGGGGTCCAGCGGCGCGCGGCGGCCCATCTTGGTGGCGACGAAGAACGTCTCGCCCGGCCGCTCCCCGAGGAACCGGCGGATGACCTGCTCGCTGCGGCCGTCGCCGTAGACGTCCGCGGTGTCGATCAGGGTCACGCCCGCGTCCGCGGCCGCGTGGAGGGCCTCGAGGCTCTCGCCATCGTCCACGGTGCCCCAGGAGCCGCCGATGGCCCACCCCCCGAAGCCGATGACGCTGACGTCTCGCCCGGTCCTGCCGAGCCTGCGGTGCTCCATGGGGTCGTCTCCTGTGTCGCACGGTGGTCGCCGGGACGGGTCGCCACGGGGCCCGCGGTGCGGGGCTCCAAGCCTAGCGCGGGTGCGCCCGGCGGACGCGGCGGCCGCCAACGTGACCTCCGGCCCTGTCCCCGTGCCTCGCCCGGGTCGCAGCATGCGCCCTTCAACGCGCAGCGTTCCAAGCGGAGGACCACCCGAGTGGCCGACCTCGCATCGGTGTTCACCGGCATCCGGTTCGTGAACCCATTCCTCCTCGCATCGGCGCCACCGACCGAGTCCGAGGGCAACATCGCGCGGGCGTTCGAGGCCGGCTGGGGCGGCGTGGTGACCAAGACCATCGGCCTCCACCCGGTCCACAACGTGCCGGGCCCCAAGACCAGGTTCTGGCGCATCGACAACGGTGGCAGCCGGCTGTCGATGGCGAAGCGCCCGGACACGACGCTGATGGCGTCCTGGAACTGGGAGCTCATCAGCGACAAGCCGATGGACTGGTGGCTGCCGCGACTCGAGGCCATCAAGAAGGCCTGGCCGGACCGGATCCTGGTCGCGTCGATCATGGCGGGCTCCGGCAACGACAAGGAGCTGGGCAACTGGCAGACCCTGGTTGAGGGCGTGCAGGCCGCCGGCGTCGATGCCATCGAGCTCAACTTCTCGTGCCCCCACATGGACCGCGTCGACATGGGCGCCAACGTGGGCAAGGACCCGGTGCTGTGCTCGGTCTCCACGCAGGCCGTGAAGGCCGTCGCCACGGTCCCGGTGTGGGTGAAGCTGACCCCGGCGACGGCCAACATCGTCGAGGAGGCGGAGGCGACGTTCCTGGGCGGCGCGGACGCCATCTCGTCGTCCAACACCTGGCCGAGCGTGCCGCTGGTGGACCCGGCGACCGGCGAGTTCGAGGTCAACGTGGACGGCCGGGTCTCGGCCGGGGGGATGGGTGGCCCGGCGATCCTGCCCCTGAGCCTCGCCAAGATGGCCCAGCTGACGCAGGCGTTCCCGGGCCGGGCGTTCTCCGGGATCGGCGGGATCTCCACCTTCGCGCACGCGCTCAACTACCTCATGCTGGGCTGCGGGACGGTCCAGGTGGCGACGGCGGCGATGCTCGACCACGCCATCGGGCCCAACGTGATCCGCGACCTGACCACGGGGCTGTCCGACTTCCTGGACCGCAACGGCGAGCGCGGCTGGAACACCGTCGAGGACATCCGCGGCCTGACCCGCGGCAAGGTGGTGGCCCAGTCCGCGATCGCGCGGCCGGACGGCTCGGGCTACCGCGGCGGGTACCAGGAGGACGACGCCGAGGGCTACGCGCGGGGGTGACGCGGGCGGCCCGGGGGCGGGGGCAGCGCGAACGCGGGCTGAGTCGCGTCCGCATCAATCCCGGGGTCCGCGAGCGTGGGCCACGCGGCAAACCGCGGGTTCGGCCCCCGAGTCACGCTCGCGCCGGCGGCTCGTGATGCCGTGGCGCATCAGGGCGGCGAGCGGCGAGCGGCCTGCTGGCGCTACCTCCCGAGGCGCCACTGCCAGCGGCGCGCCGCCCCGAGGCGGACCTGGAGCTGCTCGGCGGTGGCCTCGGTGACGCGGCGGATCCCGGCGAGCCGGTTGAGCTCCAGGTTCACGGCGGCGAACGCCAGCCCGGACACCCGGGCGATGTCCTTCGCAGCCTCGGCGTTCG
>Ga0302322_100004548_pt1 | contig 12065 bp, 10 predicted proteins | sample Fen_T0_2_FD_203757 | JGI IMG/M metagenome (GOLD analysis project Ga0302322, IMG submission 203757) | Peat permafrost microbial communities from Stordalen Mire near Abisko, Sweden - Fen_T0_2 | ecosystem: Environmental > Terrestrial > Soil > Wetlands > Permafrost | place: Sweden: Abisko... | reverse complement strand
CATGCGGGCGTCGTCGGCCTGCGACTCGCCGGCCAGGACCCACGACACCTGGCTCGGCAGCCCGTAGTCGCCGAGGGGCACCGCGTCGGGGTCGCCGAGCGCGGTCTGCGCGGTGAGGGCTGCGGTCCACGGCCCCACCCCGGCCACGGCGGTGAGGCGACGGCGGGCCTCGCCGAAGCCCACGTCGACGAGCTCCTCGAGCTGGTTGGCCTGGGCGCACACCCGGCGGATGGTGTCGGCGCGGGAGCGCTCGACCCCGCACTGGTGCAGGTCGTAGTAGGGCACACCGGCGAGGCGCTGGGGGGCTGGGAGCAGGCGCAGCTCGCGGGGCCCGGGTGCCGGCTCGCCGTAGGTGAGGACGATCTGGCGGAACGAGCGGCGGGCCTCGAAGCCCGTCACGCGCTGGCCGAGCACCGCGGGGATGAGCGCCTCGACGACCGCGTCGGTGCGTCCGAAGCGCATCCCGGGCGCCGAGTGGTGCAGCCGGGCCACCACCGGGTGGGCGCTGGGGTCGAACCCCGAGGGGTCGTCGAGCAGGCCGACGAGCGCGGGGACCCGGTCGGCGGCCCAGTCGCCGCCGTCGCCCCAGGCCTCCACGGCCAGCTCGCCGCTCGCGGCGACGAGGTGCAGCGTGGCCGCGCCCTCCGGCGTGTTCATGGCCCGCCAGACCTCCCGGCCGTCGAGGCGGATGGTGGGGTCGTCGACGCCGTTGCGGAGGGGCGCGAGGGTCTGCGCGAGATCCAGGGGCGAGGTGAGCGGGACTCGGCGGGTGATCATGTGCGACAGGGCCCAACAGCGGGAACGCCCGTTCGATGGGATCGGAGCACGCTAGGCGGTGGGCCCGAGCAGTCGCCATTTCGGCACGGGCGCTGCCACGATCAGGGCGCGTCGGTGGCGAGCAGCCGCGCCGCCGCGTAGTCGGGCTTGCCGCTGGGGCTGCGGGGCACGTCGGCGACGAACACCACCGCCTTCGGCAGCTTGTAGCGGGCCACGTGCTCGGCGGCCTCGGCCACGAGCGCCTCGGCGGTGGGCGTGGTGCCCGGGCGGGCGGCGACCACGGCCACGACCTCCTGGCCCCAGCGCTCGCTCGGCCGCCCGACCACCAGGGCGTCGTGGACGTCGGGGTGGTTCTTGAGGGCGTGCTCGACCTCCTCGGCGAAGATCTTCTCGCCGCCGGAGTTGATGGTGACCGAGTCCCGGCCGTGCAGCTCGATCGACCCGTCGGCCAGCACCCGGGCCCGGTCGCCGGGGACGGCGTAGCGCTGCCCGTCGATCTCGGGGAAGGTGCGCCGGGTCTTGGCCTCGTCGCCCAGGTAGCCGCGGGGGACCCGGCCGCGGGTGGCCAGCCAGCCCAGCTCGGTGTCACCGGGGGACAGGATGCGCAGGTGGTCGTCGCTGATCACCACCGAGGTGGCGTCGCGCTCGAAGTTGGCCGAGCGGGCGGCCTCGGTGGCCGACGTGCGCCGGACCCCCTGGCGGCCCGACTCCGACGAGCCCAGCACGTCGAGGATCCGCAGCCCGGGCACGAGGTCGAGGAGCGCCTGCTTGAGCGGGCTCGACAGGATCGCGCCGCTCGAGAAGACGTGGCGCAGGTGCGGGAGCTCGTAGGTGTGGCGGGCGAGCTCGTCGACGAGGGGGCGGGCGAACGCGTCGCCCACGATGAGCAGGGTGCTGGCTCCGTGCCGGGCCGCGGTGTCGAGCACGTCGGCGGCGTCGAAGCGGTCGACGTGGTCCTGGATGATGACGGTGCCGCCCGACAGCCACGTGCTGAGCGCGTTCCAGTGCGCCGCGCCGTGCATGAACGGCGGCGCGGGGAGCGAGCGCACCCGGTCGCCCCCGGCGGCGCGGGCCACGATCTCGTCGACCGAGGCGAAGTCGGTGCCCTCGCGCCGGCTGAGCCCCAGGGCGCTCACGAGGAAGTCGGCCTGTCGCCACAGGACGCCCTTGGGGTACCCGGTGGTGCCTCCGGTGTAGAGCACGTAGAGGTCGTCGGGGGAGAGGCCGGTGGGCTCCAGAGGGGTGGCGGCCGCTAGCGCCGCTTCGTAGTCGAGCGCGCCGGGGAGCAGGTCGTCGCCGCTGCCGTCGTCGACGCGGAGCAGCAGGGGCGCGGTGGCGAGCTGCGGCAGCACCGTGGCCAGGCGCTCGGCGAAGCAGCCCTGGTAGACGACCACGGCTGCGGCGCTGTCGGTGAGGACATGGGTGAGCTCCTCGGCGACGTAGCGGTAGTTGACGTTGACCGGCGCGGCGCGGGCCTTCCACGACCCGACCATGGCCTCGAGGTAGGGGTTGCCGTTCTGGAGGTACAGCGCCACGTGGTGGTGCGCCGACTCCCAGGGGGCCGGGTCGATCACCTCGGCCCGGCGCCCGATGCCGTGCGCGGCGAGGACGCCGGCGAAGCGGCGGGTGCGTTCGGTCAGCTCGGCCCACGTGAAGCTGCGGCCGCGCCACACGAGTGCCTCACGGGACGGGTGCGCGGCGGCCACCGCCTCGTGGAGGCCGGCGTAGGCGAACTCCATGTGGAGCCGGGGGCTCAGTCGGCGGGGCGCTCGGCGACGGTGACGCTCTTGATGCGGTCACCGACCTTGACGGCCTGCGCCACCTCGATGCCGGAGGTGACGTGCCCGAAGAGGTTGTAGCTCTTGGTGAGCTTGTTGCGGCAGTCGGCGATGCAGATGAAGAACTGCGAGCCGTTGGTGTCGGGCCCGGCGTTGGCCATGGCCAGGGCGCCCAGGGTGTACTCGCCCTTCACGGGCTCGTCGGCGAACTTGTAGCCCGGGCCGCCGCGGCCGGTGCCCTCGGGGTCGCCGCCCTGGATGACGAAGTCGGGGACCACGCGGTGGAAGGTGAGGTTGTCGTAGAAGCCGTCGCGGGCCTGGACGACGAAGTGGTTGACCGTGATCGGGGCGAGCCGGGGGTCGAGGTCGGCGACGATGGTGCCGCGGTCGGTGTCGAAGGTGACCGTGTAGATCGTGTTGGGGTCGGTTGCGATTGCGGGGGGCTGTGCCATGCGCCCATCCTGGCACGGCTCCCGAGGGGCGCGTGGCGCCGTGGCGGCCCCGAGCAGGTCCCGGACCGGCCCGTCGCGCCCTGGCGACGATCCGGTACGTTCACCCCGTGCCCCGACCCGGACTCGACGAAGCCAGCCGGGCGGTCGCCGCGGCCAGCCCCGTGATGGCCCGGCTGCACGCCGAGCACGGGCCGTACCGCCCCGGGCGGCCCGAGCGTGCCGCCGAGCGCTTCGAGGGGCTCGCCAACTCCATCACCTACCAGCAGCTCGCCGGGTCGGCTGCGTCGGTCATCTGGGGTCGGGTCCGGGCCCTCGTCGACGGGCCGTTCACGCCCGAGGCCGTCGCCGCGGTCGACATCGAGGCGCTGCGCGGGGCCGGCCTGTCGGGCGCCAAGGCCCGCTCGATCCACGACCTGGCGGCGCACGTGGCCGACGGCCGCGTCCGGCTCGAGCGCATCGGCCGGCTGTCGGACGATGACGTCATCCTCGAGCTGACGCAGGTCTGGGGCATCGGCACCTGGACCGCGCAGATGTTCCTGATGTTCACGCTGCGCCGCCTCGACGTGTGGCCGGTCGGCGATCTCGGCGTGCGGGCCGGGTGGGCGCGCGCCCACGGCCTCGCCGAGGTGCCGGGCCCCGCCGAGCTCGAGGAGCTGGGTGAGGTGTTCCGCCCCTACCGGAGCGTGGCGGCGTGGTACTGCTGGCGCGCGGCCGACACCAAGGTGCCCACGATCTGAGGCGGCCGCTCGCGCTCGGCGCTTCGAGGTCTCGTGAACGGCGGCCGCTCAGATCGAAGAGCCCGTGCTCGCCTGGTCGGACGAGCGGAATTGCGGCAGCTGCGCTGCGAGCGCCTCTCGCTCGCCCTCCGAGACCTAGGACGGAACGGCGTCGGGTGCGACCGTGGCGGGTGCCGCGACGGGCTCGACCAGCGGGAAGTGGCAGGCGACGTAGTGGCCCTCGTCGACGCGTTGGAGCTGCGGCTCCTCGGCGGTGCAGCGGTCCTGGGCACGGGGGCAGCGGGTGCGGAAGCGGCAGCCGCTCGGCGGGTCGATGGGCGACGGCAGCTCCCCCTTGAGGGGCGGCTCGTCGGCCACCTTGGCCGTGGGGTCGGGGACCGGGATCGAGGCCAGCAGCGCGTTGGTGTACGGGTGCGCGGGCTCGGCGTAGAGGGTGTCGGGTCCGCCCACCTCGCACAGCTTCCCGAGGTACATCACGGCCACGCGGTCGCTCACGTTCTTCACCACGGCCAGGTCGTGGGCGATGAACACCAGGGTGAGCCCGTAGCGGGCCTTCATGTCCTCGAGCAGGTTGAGGATCTGCGCCTGCACCGACACGTCGAGGGCCGAGACCGGCTCGTCGCAGATGATGACCTTGGGCTCGAGCACCAGCGCCCGGGCGATGCAGATGCGCTGGCACTGGCCGCCGGAGAACTCGTGGGGCCGCTTGTCCATGGCGGTGTCGGGGTCGAGGCCCACGGCGTCGAGGACCTCGCGGACCTTGGCCTTGCGCTCGTCGGGCGTGCCGATGGACCAGATGTTGAGCGGCTCGGCCACGATCTCGCCGACCTTGCGCCGGGGGTTCAACGACGAGATCGGGTCCTGGAAGATCATCTGCAGCTGGACCCGGGACGCCCGCAGCTTGTCCTTGGCGAGGCCGGTGAGCTCCTGCCCCTCGAAGTTGACCGACCCGCGCGTGGGGGGCGGCAGCTGCATGATGGCCCGGCCGGTGGTGGACTTGCCGCAGCCCGACTCGCCCACGAGGCCGAGGGTCTCGCCCTTGGCGAGGTCGAGGCTGACGTCGGACACCGCGTGCACCAGGCGCCCCTTGCCGGCGGGGAACTCCACCTCGAGGTGCTCGATGCGGAGGATGGTGTCCTTGTCGCGCAGGTGTGCGGTGCCGCTTCCGGCCATGTCAGTTGTCCTCGGGCGTTGAGGCGGGCGCGGGAGCGGGCCGCGGGGCGGCGGGGGGTGGGATCGGCGAGGTGGGTGCGCTGTCGGACGCGGTCGGCGCCGCGGGCGGCTTGGCCGCGCCGGGCTTGGGCTGACCGTTGGTGGAGATGGGGGCGGGGGTGGTCTTGACCGTGGGCGAGCCGACCGGGAACCAGCAGCGGTACAGGTGGCCCGGCGTGCCCGACTCGGTGAGCGGCGGGGCTTCCTTGAGGCACTTGTCCTGCGCGTAGGGGCAGCGCGGCGCGAAGCGGCAGCCCTTCGGCGGGTTGATGAGGTCGGGTGGGCGGCCGCCGATGACGTTGAGGCGGGTGTGGCTGGCCTCGTCGAGCTTGGGGATGGAGCGGAGCAGCGCCTGCGTGTAGGGCATGCGGACGTCGGCGAAGAGGTCGGCGGTGGCGGCCATCTCGACGATCTGCCCTGCGTACATCACGGCCACGTGGTCGGCCCGACCGGCCACGACGCCGAGGTCGTGGGTGACCAGGATCATGCCCATGTCGCGCTCGCGCTGCTGGTGGGCGAGCAGGTCGAGGATCTGGGCCTGCACGGTGACGTCGAGCGCCGTGGTGGGCTCGTCGGCGAACATCAGCTTGGGGCCGCACGCCAGGGCGATGGCGATGGTCACCCGCTGGCGCATGCCGCCGGAGAGCTGGTGGGGGTACTCGCTGTAGCGCCGCTCGGGCGCCGGGATGCCCACCGACGCCAGGCCCGCGATCGCCGCCTCCTTGGCCTCCTGCTTGCTCATGCCGAGGTGGTAGCGGAGCGACTCGGTGATCTGACGGCCGATGCGCATGACCGGGTTGAGCGAGGTCATGGGGTCCTGGAACACCATGGCCATCTCCGTGCCCCAGAGCGCGCGGCGGTCCTTGACGCCGAGCTTCTCGAGGTCGTGGCCCTCGTAGCGCACCTCGCCCTGCGTCTCGACGTTGCTGGCGGTGAGGATGCCCATGACCGAGCGGGACAGCACGGTCTTGCCGGAGCCCGACTCGCCGACGACGCCGAGGGTCTGGCCGCGCTGGAGCTTGAACGACACGCCGTCGACCGCGCGGACGAGGCCGTTGCGCAGCCGGAAGGCGGTGTGCAGGTCGTCGACCTCGAGGAGGGCGGCACCGGGGACCGGCTCACGGCCGATGCGCTGCAACCCGATCGGGCGGACCGAGGCTGCGGGGCTCACAGGGCGGTGTCCTTGACGTCGAAGATGGTGCGGAACTTGTCGCCCAGCAGGTTGAAGGCCAGCACCGTGATGAACATGATGATGGCGGGCGTGAGCGCCACCAGCGGACGGTCGGTGATGACGTTGTAGCCGTCGTGGATCATCGTCCCCCAGCTCGACGTGGGCAGCGGGACCGAGAGGCCGAGGAAGGCGAGGGCGCCCTCGGCCACGATGGCGATGGCCACCGCGACGAGCGCGAACGCGGTGACCGGGAGGATCACGTTGGGGAAGATCTCACGCATGATGATGCGCGAGTTCTTGGCGCCCATCACCCGGGCCGCCATGACGAACTCGCGCTCTGCGTAGGTGAGGGTGGACGCGCGGGCGATGCGGGCGAACGCGGGGATCGACACGATGGTGATGGCGATGCCCACGTTGAGGAGGCTCTGCCCGGCGAACGCCACGAAGGCGATGGCGAGGATGAGGGCAGGGTAGGCGAGCATGATGTCGGCCACCGTCATCAGCAGCGTCTCGGGCTTGCCGCGGTAGAAGCCGGCCAGCAGGCCCATGATCCCGCCGAGCAGCATGCCGACGGCGATGGCGCCGATGCCGACCGTGATGGCCACCCGGGCGCCCCAGATGACCCGCGAGAAGGTGTCGCGACCGCTGGTGTCGGTGCCGAGGATGTGGGTGGCGCTCGGGTAGGCGTTGACCCGCGAGTCGAGCGTGGGGTTCTTGCACCCGTTGACGTCGGCGGGCACGGTCATGCCCTGGTCGATGAGGCTCTGTGCCTGCTGGGCGCTGGTGGCCTGGCCGACGAAGATCAGCTTGGCCTGGTCGGGCGTGGCCCCGGTGTTGACCATGGTGCTCGCCACGCCCGCGCACGGGTCGGCGACGTTGGGGTTGTCGATCGGGAGCCACGGCGCGAAGGCCGCCCCGAACACCACCAGGAAGATCCAGATCACCGAGAACCAGAAGCCGAACCCCAGCTTCTTGCGCTTCTTCTTGAGCGGGACCGTGCCGTCGGCGGCGAGCTCCGCGTTGACCTCGGGGTCGGGGGCCGAGAGCACCCCGGCCGACGCCACCATGACCCGGTCGGTCTCGACGGGAAGCGGGTCAGGCATGCCGGATCCTGGGGTCGAGGAGCGAGTAGATGATGTCGACGAGCACGTTGATGATCACGAACACAGCGGTGATGAGCAGCACGACCGCTTGGATCACCGGGAAGTTGCGGGCCTCGATGGCGGCGATGAGCAGGTAGCCGAGCCCGTTCACCACGAACATCGACTCGATGATGACCGTGCCGCCGATGAGGGCGCCGAGGTTGATGCCGGCGACGGTCAGCAGCGAGAACGACGAGGGCCGCAGGGCGTGGCGGAACAGCACCTGCATGGGCGGCAGGCCCTTGGCCCGGGCCATGAGGATGAAGTCCTCCTGGAGCGTGGCGATCATGTCGCTGCGCAGCAGCCGGGCGAACACCGCGATGGTGCCGGCGGCCAGGGCGATGACGGGGATGATGATCGACTTGACGTTCTTGACGGGGTCCTGGCTCCACGGTGTGTAGAGCAGGGGCAGCCAGCCGAGTGCCACCACGAAGAACAGCACCAGGAAGATGGCCAGCACGAAGTTGGGGATGGCGAGCGCGAGGAACGAGAACCCGGTGGCGACCTTGTCGCCCAGCTTGTTCTCGCGGTAGGCGCTGTAGACGCCGAGCGGGATGGCGAACAGCAGCGCCACGACCTCGGCCAGGATCATGAGCTCGATGGTGGCGGGGAGCGCCTGGGCGATCTGGTGGCTGACCCGCTCGGGGGCGGCGTCGTAGGTGGTGCCGAAGTCGCCGTGCAGCGCCCCACCCACCCACTGGGCGTACTGCCGCATGATGGGCAGGTCGAGGTGGTGCTGGTGCAGGAACTGGTCGCGGGCGAGCACGCACTGGGCGGCGTCGCACTTCTGCACCAGCGGGGGTGGTCCGACGGCGCCACGCGGGTGCAGCTTCGACGGCGAGATGCCCCGGCAGTCGGCGACCGAGCTGTCGTTGGCGGTGCTGGGCCCGGGGTTGGTGGCGCACGGGATCATCGTCCCCGACGAGGTTCCGAGCACGATGAGCGCGGGATCGCCGGGCAGCGCCTTGGCGAGGGCGAAGGTGAGGAACGACACGATGAAGATGGCGGCCACCATGCGCCCGAGCTTCCCGGCGACCATCTTCACGTGGTCACCCCGGCGAGCTGGCCACGAGCACCTGTGGTGTTCGTCACCTCAGCTCGGCTCGTCGGTGTGATGGATCGCAGCGGCACCCGGCCCCCCGGTTGAAGTTCGCAAGACGACGGCGGCACAGGGCCCCACGCGTGTGACCGATGGCAAGTGCCCGGCGTGGGCGCACCGTAGGACCGTGCCGCCACCGAGTCAACCACCCCCCTGACACCGGTGCACGGCTGCAGCCGAAGGGCGGAGGCTCAGTGTGGGGGGACCGCGGTGAGCCCCACGAAGGGGGCCAGCGAGTCGACCAGGCGCTGGTAGACCGCGTCTGCGGTGCCCGTGCCATCGACGCTGACCAGGCGCCCCCAGGCCGCGAACCAGGGGGCCAGCGGGCCGGTCTCGCGCTCGTAGAGCGCCAGCCGGCGGTCGATGGCCTCGTCGCGGTCGTCACCGCGGCGCACCGCGGTGCCGTCGCCACGGGGGCAGGGGATGGCCTCGACGGCCGCGTCGTCGACGCTCACGATGGTGCCGCACACGGGGCAGACCCGGCGGGTGGCCAGGCGCCGGCGGGCCTCGGCGAGCGGGACGTCGAGCGAGATCGCCACGTCGAACGCGCCGTGCGAGGTGGCCTCGGGCAGGTCGATGTGCGGCGTGCCGAAGAAGGCCTCGGCCTGGGCGACGGTGCGGGGGAAGCCGTCGAGCACGTAGCCGGTGACCGACCACTGCGACCGCTCGGCCTCGTCGCGCACCACGTCGATGACCAGGTCGTCGGGCACCAGCAGGCCCTCCTTGAGGAGGTGGTCGACCTCGGCCCCGACCTCGGTGCCGGCCCGGACCGCGGCCCGGAACAGGTCGCCGGTGGACAGGTGGGGCACACCGAGCTGGCTGGCCAGGCGCACCCCCTGCGTCCCCTTGCCCGAGCCCTGGCGGCCGAGGACCACCACGCGCGGTCGGGCCGTCATCGGCGGCGCGTCCCGGACGTCGGTCGCCACGCGTCCCGGTGTCCCCACAACCGACGTCGCATCGGCACACGGTACAGGGAAGCGCGTCGGCGTGGCGGCGATTGGTGCCCATTCCGTGCCCCACGGCGGCGCCGGGCAGCCGGCCCGCCCAGGGGGAGCTCGGGACACGCCGGTGCGCTGCCGCCAGTATCGTCGCCGGCATGGTCGCTGAGCAGGTCGATGTCGTCGTCGTCGGAGCCGGTCTGGCGGGGCTCGTCACCGCCCGCCAGCTCACCCGGAGCGGGAGGTCGGTGCGGGTCGTCGAGGCCCGTGACCGGGTCGGCGGCCGCACCTACGACCGCGTGCTCGACGACGGCACCCGCGTCGAGCTGGGCGGGCAGTGGATCGGACCCACCCAGGACCGCATCGCCGCCCTGGCCACCGAGCTGGGCCTCGCCACCTTCCCCACCTACAACCAGGGTGAGAACCTGCTCGACCTCGCCGGGCGGCAGAAGCGCTACAAGGGCGCCATCCCCATGATCAACCCGGTCGTGATGGCCGATGTCGGCCAGGCCCAGGCCCGCATCGAGCGGCTGGCGCGCCGCGTGCCGCTCGACGCCCCGTGGGACGACCCCCGCGCCGACGTGCTCGACAGCCAGACGGTCGAGACGTGGATCCGGCGCAACGTGGCCTCCCGCCCGGCCCGCGACCTGCTGCGGCTCGGCGTCCAGGCGGTGTTCGCCGCCGAGGCGCGCGACATCTCGCTGCTGCACTTCCTCTTCTACGTCCACGCGGGCACGTCGTTCGACGCCCTGCTCTCCACCGCCCGCGGTGCGCAGGAGCAGCGTTTCCTCGACGGGCCCCAGGAGGTCTCGGTGCGCATGGCGGCCGAGCTCGGCGACGCGGTGTGGCTGGATGCCCCGGTTCGCAGCATCCGCCAGGACGACCACGGCGTGGCCGTCACCACCGACCGGGGCGAGGTGCTCGGGGCCTACGCCGTCGTGGCGGTGCCCCCCACGCTCGCGGGCCGCATCAGCTACGACCCGCTGCTGCCCGCCGCGCGCGACCAGCTCACGCAACGCATGCCGATGGGCAGCGTCATCAAGGTCCACGTCCGCTACGACGAGCCCTTCTGGCGCGGCGACGGCCTCACCGGCCAGGCCACCAGCGACCGCGGCGCCGTGCGGGTCACCTTCGACAACTCGCCGCCCGACGGCTCCAGCGGCACGCTGCTCGCCTTCATCGAGGGCGCCGAGGCACGGCACTGGAGCGCGCAGGACCCCTCCGACCGCCACCGCGTGGTCATCGCCGACCTGGTGCGCTACTTCGGGCGGCGCGCGGGGAACTACGCGGAGATCGTCGAGCAGGACTGGTCGACCGAGGAGTGGACGCGGGGCTGCTACGGCGCCCACCTGGCGCCCGGCGTGTGGACGGCCTACGGGCCGGCGCTGCGCACCCCGTGCGGTCGCATCCACTGGGCGGGCACCGAGACCGCGTCGGTGTGGACCGGCTACCTCGACGGCGCGGTGCGGTCGGGGGAGCGCGCAGCCTCCGACCTCACGGCACTGCTGGGCGCCGCGTCCGCCCCGGGATCGGCACCGTGACCCGCCCGGAACGATGAGCGACGCGGACGAGGGCGGCGAGGCGGGCGACGGCCCCGAGAGCCCTGGGGTGGCGCGCGCCCGCGCCCGGGTCGACGCGGCGACCGACGCCGACCTGGCCGCCGCGCTGCTGCACCTGGCGCAGGCCCTCACCCTCGACGACCGCCTCGCCGAGGCCGAGGTCGTCGCCCGCGAGGCGGCGGCCGGCTTCGACGCCCAGGGCGACGGCGGCGCCACCAACCGGGCCATGCGCGTGGCCTCGGCCGCGCTGATCGGGCTGGGGCGCGTCGACGAGGCCGTCGACCGGCTCGACGGGCTGCGGCACCACCTGCTGAAGCAGCGCGCCGAGCCCGACGTGATCGCCACCTGCGACGGCCTGCTCGCCGAGGCGCTGCGCGCGGCCGGGCGGCCCGTCGACGCCCTCGGGGCCCTCGAGCGCGCCAAGGCGGTCTTCGAGGGCCTCGGCGACGAGGCCGTGCTGGCGAGCCTCGATCACGACCGGGCCGTGCTGCTGGCCGAGCTGGGTCAGCCCGAGGTGGCCATCGGCCTGCTGGTGAACGCCCGCGAGGCCTTCCTCGAGCTGCGCGACCGCCTCGGGGTGGCCGCCTGCGACCACAACCTGGGCTTCGCCCTCCACGACGCCGGGAACCTCGACGACGCCGTCGAGTACCTCCAGGAGGCGCGTGGCATCTTCCTGGCCGTGGGCCACCAGGAGGAGGCCGCGGCGTGCGACCAGAACCTCGGGGTGGTGCTGCACGACATGGGGCGCCTCGAGGAGGCCGGTCGTCGCCTGGCCGTGGGCCGGCACCGCTTCGCCCAGGCCGGTGCGCGGCGCAGCGCGGGGGAGTGCGACCACAACCTCAGCGTGGTGCTGGTGGCCATGGGGCACCACGACGAGGCCCGCGTCTACGCCGACCGGGCCATCGCGGCCGGGGTCGGCGCGCCCCTGCCGCCCGGCATGTCGGGGCGGGTCCCGGTGGTGGAGGGCCCGCTCGCCGCCGACCTGCCGTTGCCGCCGGCCGAGGCCGAGCCCGAGCCCGAGCCCGAGGTCGAGGTCGGGCCCGAGGTCGAGGTCGGGCCTGAGGTCGAGGTCGGGCCTGAGGTCCAGGTCGAGCCTGAGGTCCAGGTCGAGGTCGAGGTCGAGCCTGAGCCGCCTGCGCCCTGAGCCCGCGCCGCCGGGGTCAGGGGGTGACGCGGCAGAGGGTGAGGCCGTCGCCGATC
>Ga0302322_100004547_pt1 | contig 12065 bp, 10 predicted proteins | sample Fen_T0_2_FD_203757 | JGI IMG/M metagenome (GOLD analysis project Ga0302322, IMG submission 203757) | Peat permafrost microbial communities from Stordalen Mire near Abisko, Sweden - Fen_T0_2 | ecosystem: Environmental > Terrestrial > Soil > Wetlands > Permafrost | place: Sweden: Abisko... | reverse complement strand
GCCACGAAGGTACCGAGCAAGGCGCCCACGAAACCGACGGCGATCGACACGAAAAATCCGCCGCCGGTGCCGCCGCCAATGGCGCGACCGATACCGCCGCAGATGCCGGCGACAATCAACAGAACCACTAGACCGGTGATGGAAATCGTCATGTCGAAGGGTACTGCAAGAGGCGCGCCGGTCGCGCTAGCGGCGGCCAGCCGGTCTCACGTGCGCGTGCCGACCGCCGCCACTTTCCGCGCTGGGGTCCAAGTCGCTTGCGGAGTCCACCGACGCCAGCCTGCGTTCATGCCTCAGAGGGCCCAAATTGCCCCGTGTGAGTTTTGTTCTTCGGGTGACGGCGTGGCGACATAGAAGTAGGCGGACACCGACGCGCGATAGCGGCCCTCTGGGCAGGCCAGGGGTTCTGGGTGACCATGCCAGTACGCTTCGCCATGGTCCATGACGATCAGGCGGTCGAGCGCGGGCAGGTAGCTCGCGGCGCAGCGGGTGCGCGGCTCGTCCCACAGTTCCAGCGCGCCGCCCCAAGCAGGTTGCCAGTCGAATCCTAGGTAGTAGATGACGGTCAGCCGGCGCTGGAGGTGGCGAGTGCGGTCCCGATTGAAATCGGCGTGCAACGCCAGATGCCCACCAGGCAGGGTCAAAGACGGCCCTGCCCCGCGAAAGTGCGGATCGGCGATCAGTCCTTCGATACCGGTCAAGGCGCCCAGAAAATCCAAAAACGCCATCGCCGAGAGCTCCGAAAGCAGGTGCCGTATGCCGGGATCGACCCCCTCGAAACCAGTTCGCTGCAGCTGCCCCAGGCGCGCTGATTGCTCGCGGTAGTCGCGGCGCATCCAGGCGGCATGCTCGGGCCCCGGAAAGCGCTGCGCGAGCTCGAGCGCGCACGCTTGACCCAAGAATTCGTCGAACACCGCGTGCGGAAATGGACGCGCGGCGCGGTACGCTTCACGCTGTGCCGAGCCGAGCGCTTTGAGGCGTTTGCGGTCCAAGTACCACGCGGGAAGGGGCTCGGAGTGCACCAGCGTCGCGGTCATCCTTGGATCTGCTGAAACAGGTCGATCATCAGCCGGTACGAAAGCAGCGCCAACGCTGGATCGTAGCGTGGACCTTCGTCGCGCAGGAAGGCGTGCGCGGCGTTGAACTCGTGCCAGGTGAAGCGACGCTTCGTCTCGATCAGCCGCATCTGAATCCGCGCGCGGCCTTCGTCCGGGACGTGCGGATCCTGGCGGCCCCAGACCATCAGCAATTCCCCGGCGATCTCGCCGGTGCGAGCCAGCGAATCGTCGCCACCCAAACCAAGTGAGCCCTTGTGCAAATCGGTCGCGTAGAAGCAGGCTGCGGCGCGCACGCGAGGATCCAGGGCGGCGCGATAAGCCAGGTGACCGCCGATGCAGACGCCAGCGCTGAATAGTCTGCCATTGCAATCTTCGCGCGCCTCCAAGTGATCGAGGCAAGCCCGCGCGTCAGTGTCGTAGCCAACGACGGGTTTGGTGACCTTGTGTCGATTGCCGCGTTCGGTGCCGGCCGCGTCGTAGGCAAGGACACTGCCCGCGGGCTCGAGCTCGTGAAAGATCTCGGGCACGAGCACCACGAAGCCCTGCCCGGCCAACATCGCGGCCATGCGCTTGATCGGCCCGGTGCGTTGGAAGATTTCGGAGAACAAAACGATGCCCGGGCGGCGACCCGCGGCCACCGGTTTGGATACGTGCGTTAGCATCACTCCGGTTGGCGTCTGCAGCTCCAACGCTGACTCTTCGAGTATCATTGGCAGAGGATAGCCCGAGTCAGCGAGCTCCCGAACAGCACCGGCCCGCCAAAAAGCCCGGCGCCTGCTCATCACTGCCGCGAGATCACTGATGTTTCGGCTATTTCTGCGACCGGACCGCGATTTTCGCTATGGTGCCGCCGTGGGTTCTTCCAACGAGAAGCGCACGCCGAGCGGAACCAGCGGCGGGGAGTGGTTGGTCAACGTCTCCGACGACGTAGTCGTGCCGCTGACGACGTTGGAAGTCGTCGACGGCCTGCGCGCTCAACGGCTATCCGAACGGTCCCTGGTTTGGCGAATCGGCATGCACGATTGGACGCCGATCATCGATGTCCCCCAGTTGCGCCTGGCGGCCGGTGTGCGCACTCGCGCTCCGGCCAAAGTGGGCATGAGCCAGGCGCCGTCGTTCGCGCAAGCGGAGTCACAGCGACGTCGCAATACCCTGCCGTTCGGATTTCCGGCGGTGCGGGATCCGGCGAGCGCGCTGCAATCGGACGCCGTCGGCTTGCGCTCGTCGCCGCCGGCCTCCGCGTCCGCAGCGCCGCCTGACCAAAGCGAGCCGCTCGCGATTTACGAGCGTCCGATGGCAAGCCTCACCTTCTCGGAATCCGGGCGTGCCGCCTGGGAAGGCAACCCCCACCCGCCTCTTACTCCTGTGCCATCGGTGGCGGCCCCGCTCGCTCGAAAATCCACGCAATCGACGATTCCCAATTCGCTCGCGCCTACTACGGCCGAAGCCAGCGACGAGCCAGATCGAGCGCGGGCGCCCGGGGAAGAGTGGGGCGATCTCGACGAATTGCTCGCCAGCGAACGGCGCGCCGATCGACTCAGTTCCCGGCGCGCGGTGGTATGGGCCGCCGTTGGCTCAGCAGCGTTGGCCTCTGGGTTCTCGCTTTGGCTCCTGCGCTCACCGGCTGCCCAAGTTGCCGACGGGCCAGCCCGCACGGTACAAGCCAGTGAAGCTCCTGCGCCCACGCTCGCGCCGCTCGAAGCCGTCATCGCTCCCAGTGCCAGCGTCTCGAAGAACGCCGCAGAACTGGTGCGCGTAGCCCCTCAGCCAGTCGTCGTCGGGCACGTTACGAAACGGCCGAAGCTCACGACGCGCGTGGCACGGACCGCACCGACCGCACCGACCGCACCGAGCAGCGACTCGCAATCGACTCCATCCGATGCCAACCCCGCGATCGCGGTGGTTCCGGTACCAGCCACGGAAGCCACGGGCGCCCCGAGCGTGACGCAGGGAGCAGTGCCGGCACCGATCGCACCGATCGCGCCGATTGAGCCTGGCACCCCCTGAGCAAACCGCGACTCAGCGCTCGCCCAAGTGCTCCGCAATGAAGATCACGTGGCGCGCGCGGGAGCCTTTGCGTGCCGCCACGCGCAGCACGTCCACTCCGAAGCCCGCATTGGCGAGCCTGCGCTCGAAGCGTGCATTGGGGCCCGACGACCAGACCGCGAGCACACCGCCGGGGCGCAGTGATTGATGGCAGGCGCGCACACCGTACTCACTGTACAGGCGTTGGTTCTTGGCACTGGAGAGCGCGATCGGCCCGTTGTCCACGTCGAGCAGGATGACGTCGAACGTGCGCGGCGAACGCTTGATGGTGTCGTACACGTCCCCCACGACGACCTCACAGCGCGGGTCATCCAACGGGCTGTCGTTCAGCTCGGCCAAGTGGGTACGATTCCAAGCCACGAGTTCCGGCACCAACTCCGCGACCGTCACGCGCGCGTCGGGAGCGACGCGATCCAGCACGGCTCGCAACGTGAAACCCAGGCCCAGGCCGCCGACCAACACCCCTTCCGGATCTTCGCAGCGTTCGATGGCATGTTCCGCCAACGCTTCTTCGGAATCATGCATTCGGCTCGACATGAGCACCCGACCATCGACCCGCACGATCCACTCTTGATCGTGACGCGCCAATACGAATTCACTTCCGCCCTCGATGCGCGCGCTATCGATTGTCTGCGATTCGAGCATACGTGCCGTCTCTCCGAGCCCGGGACCTTGGGCACAGAGCGTGGCTCGGGACAAGCACCGAGACGCGCGGGGCGGCCCCGATCAGGCTTTGGCTCGATCATTTTCCGAATACGCGACGCCAAACCGCCAAGCGCAGCGCGTCCGCTGACGCCGGCGAACCGCTCGCGCGACGCCAGCTTGCCTCTTCACGCGCAGATGCGAGCGCCGCCGCGCCCATGCAGCCGATTTCGTAGTCGACGGCCTCGACCGCGGCCTCGATGCTGGAAAATCGGTCCTTCAGCTGGCCATCGAGGCTCACCTCCCAGCGCTTACCGCGCGCGGCACGCCGCAAAATCACGACTTCGCTCGGCTTACCCGGGCGGCGCTGGAAATGCAGCCCGAGTCCGTGGTGGCCGAGTGAAAACCAAGCGTTCGCAGAGATCGCGCGCACCTCTTCGTTGGCTTCCAAAGTGAGCGGGTCGAAACTCGCGGCTCGCTGCTGAATGTCCGGCAACGTGTGCGCACCGGCCTCGAGCTCGAACCCCGGCCGATCGAACGAGATTTGCTGCCAAACTCGGCGTGCTTCGTTCACGTCACCGCCCTGCAAATCGAGCTCGCGAGGCACGCCGAAAAGCGACGGCAAAGTGCACAAGCTGAGCTGGGACAGGTCGACGAAATCCAAAATCAGGCAGTCTCTTTTTCCGGGCGCAAGGCGGGCGCCGCGACCGACGCATTGCGCGTACAAGCCTTCCGAGCGAGTGGGCCGAGCCATGGCGATGCACGACACGCCCGGATCGTCGAAGCCCTCCGTGAGCACCGCCACGTTACACAGCACCTGCGTCGTGCCAACGCGGAAATCTGCCAGCGCTTGCGCGCGCTGCTCGCTCCGCATTGCGCCATGCACGATGCCAGCGGGTACTCCCAAAACGTTGAGCGAGCGACACAGATGTCTCGCGTGGTTCACGGTCACGCAGAACGCTATCGTACGCCGGTCGCGCGCAAGCTCTTGAATCGAGCGCGCCACGAGCGCATTCCGCTCCTCGATGTCGACGGCACAAGCCAGCTCCTCGTCGCGAAAATCAGCACCGCTCGCCGACAAGCGAGTCAAATCAGCGGCGGTCGAAATTCGGAAACCGCGCAACTTCGACAAGTAACCCGCGTCGATCAAATCCGGCAGCGTGCGCGAATACACGATGCGTTCGAAGACCCCATCCAGGCCCTTCCCGTCACCGCGCGCGGTCGTCGCCGTGAAGCCGAGCAGCGTTCCCTGCCAGGCTGAATCGAAGACACCGAGCTGCCGTAGCACCCGAAGGTTGTCCTCGGCGGCCGCGTGGTGACACTCGTCATAGATCACTAGCCCGAGGTTTCGGCCGCGGATGACTTGCGACAGGCGTTCTTCGTGGAGCGATCGCAGCGAACACACCACGACTTTGGCGTCCTCGGCTGCCCGTTCGGCACCGCGTTCCAAGGCGACGACGGAAGCGCCCTGCAGAGCGTGCTGGAGCTTTGCCCGCGCCTGTAAGAGCAGCTCCTCGCGGTGGGCGAGCACCAACACCTGACGCCGAGCGAGCTGCGCCAAATGGGCGAAAATCACGGTCTTGCCCGCGCCAGTCGGAAGGCAGACGACCATCCGCCGGACGCCAGAACGGCGAGCCTCGAGCACGGCCTCGATGGCCTCGAGTTGGTACGGTCTGAGGGTGGGTGAAAGTGCGGTCATCACTCATAAAACCAGTGCGAGCCGGCCGTCTTTTCGTGAACAAGCCGGACTGCAGAGATATGCTCGGACTCGAACAGTGCCTTGTTTCCGGAATTCCGCCTTCTCGCGGTAAGATCGGTCACTATTGAGAATTGAGCACTCATCGCCTGATGGTTTTGGTGCGCGGGTCACTCGCCACACCGCGGAGGTTTCTCTGATGCGCTTAGTACAAGTCGGGCCAGTTTTCGTGGGCATCTTCATCGCACTCGCCTGTGGCTCGACCAGTGACGAGTCGAAGGTCGGGGGCGCTGCCGCGAGCGGCAACATCAACACCAACAACTCCGCGGGCAGCGGCAACATGATCGACACCGGCAACGGCGCCACCACGGGCAATCCCGGCGGCGGTAATGGGTCGGGCGTCGACCCCAGCTGCGCGTCGATCTCCGCCGACGGCGAACCGACCCAGGTCGATTTGTACTTCATGGTCGACATCACGGGCTCGATGAATTGCCCGGTGCCGGACGGCGGGATGGCCTGCGACATGGTCAACGGGCCCCCTGCCACGGGCGAGTCACGCTGGTCGGTGGTGAGTGCTGCGCTCAAAGCGTTCGTTGCCGATCCCCAAAACCAGGGCTTGGGCGTCGGCCTACGTTTCTTCCCCGTCGCTGGCGGAGGGATGATGGGTGGCGGCAACGGCGGCGCCATTTGCAACGTCAATTCTTACGCGACGCCTAACGTGGAAATTGGACCGCTGTCCATGACTTCTCAGCCGCTGACGGCATCGATCAACATGCAGATGCCCAACGGCAGCACGCCGACCGTGCCTTCGCTCACCGCCGCGGTCGAACACGCGACGGCTTGGGCCCAAGCTCATCCGACACATCGCGTCGCGGTCGTCTACGCGACCGACGGGCAGCCCAACGGCTGTGGCGCCACCACCCCGGCCCAGCAGGCGGCTGCGGTTCAGCAAGCGGCTGCCGTTGCGCTCAAGGGGGCGCTGGGCACCCCCAGCATCCCCACCTACGTGCTCGGCGTGGGTCCAAATCTCGCAAGCCTGAACTCGATCGCCGAAAATGGAGGCACTAAGGCCGCGTTTCTGGTCGACACCTCGGGGAACGCTGCCAGCCAGCTGAGCGCAGCGCTTGCCAGCATTCGCAGCACGACCGCGCTGGACTGCACGTACACGATCCCGCCTCCGCCCGCAGGCCAGGTCTTCCAAAAGGATCAGGTGAACATCGAGTACACGAATGGCGCAGGCACAGTCACCAAGGTGGGCCCCACGCAAGCGAACGCCGACTGCGGCACGGCCCCCGGCTGGCAATATTCCGCCGACGGCAAACAAATCAACCTGTGCGGCAAAACCTGTACCGATGTCAAGGCAGACAAGGGCGGCAAGATCCAGGTCCTCTTCGGTTGCCCGACTCAGCCCGGCGAGCCGCCGACCTGAGCGCTCACTCACCCCTGGCGGCCGCGATCAGCAAGCGCAACATCTCGGCCACCTGACTCTCGAAATCCGGTCCGCGCGCGATCGGCTCTTGAAACGCCACGCGCGCGCTGACTGCGCCGAGCGTGGTGCGCAGCGCGGCCAGGCCCAGCCTTCCGCGCAGCGGACCGGCAACGGCACTCGTGATCGCGACCAGCTTGCCTTCGAGCTCACCACTGCCGATCAACCAGTCGATCGCGTTTTTGAGCGAGCCGGGCAAGCTGTGACCGTACTCCGGCATGGCGATCAAAAGCGCGTCGCAGCCCGCAACCAGACGACGTAGCTCGCTGACCGAGGCTGGCGTCTCGTGGCGCTCGAGATCGGGATTGAAGTGTGGCAAGGCGCCGAGGCCCTGGAAGAGCTGCATTTCGACCCCTTCTGGCGCGCTTGCGATGGCGGTTCGGAGTAAGCCGAGATTGCCCGAGTTCTGCTGCAAGCTGCCGCAAACCGCCAGGATGCGCACGACTCAAACGCCCGAAGTGTTGGCCAGCAGCCGCCGCAAGCCCTCGAGCCCGAGCGCGCGCAATGTCTCGATGTTCTTGTCGACGATCAGCGTCGCGTCGGGAAACGCGGCAACGGCGCGGTCTACGCTCGCTTCACGCAGGAGATGCAGCATCGGATACGGTGAACGCGTCACGTAGTTTGCTAGATCGTCCGCGGCGTTGCCCGCGTACTGGTAGGCGGGATGAAAGCTCGCGATTTGCAACTGACCGGCCATGCCCAAGTCCTCCAATGCAAACTCAGCAACGCTCAGGAACTCATTGTAGTCCAAGAAATCCAGCAGGGTGCGTGGGTGGATCAGGAGAGTCGTGTCGACTAGCGCCGGGTCGCCATCGGCCAACCCGTGCAGTTCGTTCAGCAGGTCTTGCAGCAGGGCCTCCGGCTCTTCGGCATCGCTCACGAAGTAGCGAATCTGATCCTTGACGTGTACGGCCTTGGCAAACGGACACAGCTCGAGGCCAATCACGACCCGGGTCAGCCAAGCGCGCGTTTCCACCAGTACCGTTTCATGGCTCGGCCACGCCGCGCTGCAGGGCATCGGCTCCGGGTAGTGTCAAATCGCCCGCCGCGCTAGTGTGTTCGCGCCCGACTGATGTCCTCCGCGCTGTTTGCCCCGGTTTGTGCGATCGCCCCGACCCGTCGTCGTCGCTTCTTGTGGGCGGCTTGGTGGACCGCCGCGCCATCGCGCCAGCCATTTCGAAAGCCGGATGCTTTTGCGGGCGGAGCGCGGACCCGCGCCGAAGCCCAAGCCGCAGCCGAACGCGCCGCCAACTGCAAACTCACCGAAATCGAAAGCAGCTGGGCGCGCGCCTGGTCCAACATCCTGATCGGCAAAGAGCCCTGGCCCTCGACGCAGACGCAGACCGAGGCAAACCAAGCGCCGCGAGCGCGCACGAGCAGCAATGCCACCTCACTGTGGCAGACCCTGGGCCTCGAACCGAGCGCCACCGTCGCAGAGATCAAGCAAGCGTATCGCGCGCGAGCGCTGCAAGTGCATCCGGACCGAGGCGGAAGCTCGGAAGCTTTCCGAACGCTGCACGACGCTTACCAAGCCGCGCTCGATCGGCGAAAACACCGCCCGAAAACGCGCTGATCCGAAGCGCCTGCGCTCCGCGCTGTTGGATCCGCGAACGTTCGACCGGGGTTGCTGGCCATCAGCTGCGCGTCCCAGGAAAGCCTGCTACGCTCGAGGCATGTGCATCATCTGCATCGACTTCGAGCGGGGCGCGCTGCGCCCCAAAGAGGCTCGGCGGGCACTGCGTGAAATGCGCGGCGGGATGGACGCCGCGCACGTCAAAGAGCTCGAGAAGAAACTCGACGACGCCGAACCGGCTTCCTCTCCGCGTCCGGGTGGTTAGGGTCCGCCCTCTGCCCCGCGGGGCGCCCCCGGAGGCTTGGCGGCCATAAAACCGCAGCATTCGCGGGCCCTCTCCCAGCGCCCATCGGGACGGTGTAGCGTGTGAGGTTGCCCATGCTCTCGGTACAGGCGGAAGAAGCGTTTGCAGTCCTTGCCACGTCGCTCGTCGGACAACCCGAGTTCGAGGAGGCAGTGCGCGATCGCTGGCGGATACGACTGCGCAGCTCGGCCGCGAGCCAGCACGATCTGATGCTGCCCGAGGCGCTGCGCGCTGCGGCGGACTTGTTGCAGAATGAGCTACCTCTGCAAACGCACACCGCGAACGACGTGAACGCGCTCGGTGAGCGCTTCGCTTCACCGAGTGGCGCGCTGCTCCTGCTCTGGTGTTACTCTTCGACTTGGCGCAAAGATACCGAGCTAGCGCAGCTACTCGCGCTGGCGCGGGCGGTGCCGGGCTTCGAGCAACGGGTGGCCGCAATCGCTGCTGATCGCGTGATCGAAGGTCCGCTCTTGGACGCGCTGGGCTGCGCGCCGCTCTTGGGCACCGGAGCCGACCTTCGGCTACCCGCCAATGCCGAGGCGCGCGCTCGGCTCGAAATCTTGATCTGGGAGGCAGGTGCCAGCGCACGCGAGGTGCCGGCATTCGGACGTTGGCTTTGGGCCTCGACCGACACGTTCGAAGCGCTGGTGCGCGATCCCGCGCGGGGAGCACTCCGCGGTCGGGTGCTGGCGGCACGCTGCCTGGAAGTCAGCGTGTGTGGTCTGTCGGGCAACGCCGACCAAGAGTTGGTCGGACGCGCATTGCAGATCTTGCAGCCGCTCTTGCTCCACCCGGAGCCCTTGGTTTGGGTGCACGCGGCGCGCGCTTTGGGGCGACTGACAGGCCAAATCGAGCAATTGGAAGGCACACTGCTGGATTGGGTGCTGGGGGATTCTCCGCTCTTGCGCCAACGCGCGTTGACCGCGTTCGCATCCCTGCCCGCCGAGCGCCTGAAATTTCTGGCCAGCCAGTTGATTGCCATCCTCGACTCCCCGAGCGAGGTCGACTGGGCGCTGGCCGCGGTGGCGGCCGCCACGCCCTACCTGTTCTTCGAAAGACCAGCGCTTTGGCAACGTTTGGCCGCGCGCATCATCGCCGGCGACGGGGGTGCGGTGGCGGCACGAGCACTCGCCCGCGGACTCTCGGTGCTCTGGCGACGCGGGCAAAAGCTGCCAGAAGTCGAAGCGCCGCTGCGCGCGCTGCGTGAGCTCGCCTGGTGCGCGCGCCCGGCCTCGCTCGACGAGTCGCGACGTTGGATAGAAGTGACGGCGTTGACGGACTCGATCGACGGCGCCGAGCGCGACCCACTCGATCTGGAATTGGGGCTCGAAAACTTGATGCGCGTGGCGGCACAGTATGACGACGAAGAGGCCGACGCGCGCGCCGCGCGCTTCGCAACCTCGCTAGCCGCTACTTTCGCCGAGGCGCGCCGGATCGCGTTGGCGCCAGACGGTCGTTTGCGCCAACGCGCGGCTGCGATCAACGCGCTCGAGGGCTGCGCCCGTGCCTTCGCGCTCCGTCTTTGGGGACCGATGCTCGCCACCCGCCCCGCGGGCGAGCCAATCGAAGAACCGGATCTGGAGGAGACCTGGAACCTGGTAGCGAGCGCGCCTGCCGAGATCCTCGATCTGATCAAAGAGCGGCGTCAGCGCGACGGCGGTGATCCGAACGCAGACCTGCCGCTCGAGGTCTTGGCCATTCGGCTGGGCGGCTACGCGCTCGATGCCTGCGGGGAAGCTACCGATCTGGGCCCCGGTCGCGGACCGACGGCGCACGATACCTGCCATTGGCTGCGCAAAATCGAGGGCCTATTCGACGGCTCACGCGAGCTTCCGCCGCCGCTCAAGGCGGCGCTCAGCGCGCTCTTTTGGCGCCTGGTCGACACTACACGCGGCACCGCTCTGGGCGAAGTCGACGATCTGGAATGGCTCGGCCCGTTCGCCGCTTGGTGGGCCCTCGTCATCGATCGCCCCGCTTTGCTACTCCAGCTAGCAACCGCGTTACCGATGATGGCGGAAGGCGCCCTCGCTCGCTGCTGTGAGCGCGCGGAGCTGCTGCGCACGGCAGTCTCTTCCGGCAGCAGTGACGGCGAATGGGGCGCTTCGGCCGCCGAAGCGCTGGAATCCCTGCATGCACTGAACACGGAGCTGTCACACGCCTTGACCGGCCTGGCCGACGCGCTGCTGTCGTTCAACACCGCGGCCGGCCCGAAGCCGAACCTCGAGGCGATGTGCTTGGAGCTGGTCCTCGCCGGTGAACGCCTGCAGGGCGCCCTCGCCGATCCGGTAAAAGCGCTGCACGCGAGCGAAGCGAACCGCATCGAAGACACCCTTTCCCGCACGGCCACCGAGAACGCGCCGCGCATCGCCGCTTTGGTGGCACGCGCAATCCGCGCCCGTGAGCTATCGCTGCTCGATGTGTGGTTCGCCTCGCTCGGTCCGGTTGCGTCCGCCCTGCTCGAGGGCGCCGTGCGCTCTGCGATTCGGCGTACACCGCCGCCGCCGCCCAAGACCAAGAAGCAGGAGCCGACGATCATCCACGGCTACGAGCTCGTGAAACCGCTCGGCGAGGGCGGCATCGGCTCGGTCTGGCTGGTGCGCAAACCCGGCGCAGACCGCTTGTTCGTGCTGAAGATCCCCAAGGCCGAGGCGCTGGCCAACGCCACGGATAGCGAACGCGAGGGTATTTTGGCGTCGTTCGTGGAAGAAGCCCGCGCGCTGGCCGGCCTCTACCATCCGAACGTCGCCAACATCATCGATCGCGGCGTGGCCGACGGCATGCCCTTCCTGGTGCTCGAATACTTGATCGGCGCCGATCTCAAAGAGTACGCGGCTGCCCAGCCCATGTCGCTGTTCGAGCTCAGGCAGGTCGTGCTCGATTCGTGCGCCGGGCTCGCGGCGTTGCACAGCGCGGGCCTCGTCCATCGCGACATCAAGCCCGCCAACATTTGGCTGCGTTTGCCGCTCTCGGGCGGCGAGCGCTTCGATTCGCACAAGCATCGCGACCCAGCTCGCGCCCAGCCACTGTCGGCGGTCGTGATCGACTTCGGCATGGTGCGCGCGATCCGCGTGCCGGCGGACGCGAGTGGGCGCTTCGTGGCGGGCACGGCCGGCTACATCGCCCCCGAACAAGTCCTGGATCCCGTCGAGCTCGATCCCCGCTCGGACGTTTACGCTTTGGCCGGCACGATTTACAATGTGAGCACGGGCCGAGCTTTCTTCGACGAAATCGACAACGCCCGCGATCGCATCATCGCACAC
>Ga0302322_100004546_pt1 | contig 12065 bp, 11 predicted proteins | sample Fen_T0_2_FD_203757 | JGI IMG/M metagenome (GOLD analysis project Ga0302322, IMG submission 203757) | Peat permafrost microbial communities from Stordalen Mire near Abisko, Sweden - Fen_T0_2 | ecosystem: Environmental > Terrestrial > Soil > Wetlands > Permafrost | place: Sweden: Abisko... | reverse complement strand
AGGTCGAGGAGCGCAGCGACGAGGCCGCCCGCCGCAGCGAGAGTATCGGCGGGCGCAGTATCAGTTATTTCTGGGCGAGCCCTAAGTCGGCCGAAGATAGCGGCCCTGGCGACCGGCCCCTTAGGGAGCGCTCGGGCGAGACTCGAGCACGCGCGGGACGAGGCCGAAGCGCTTGTTGGCGCGCGCGATGGCACGAAAGACCTGCACACGCCACTTCACTTGGAAGCGATCGACACCGAAGCCAGCGAGCAGCGAGGTGATGGCCGCTCGGAGCGAAAGCCAATCAACTGGCGACATCAATACATCCACGAATTCCGGCGTGTAGAATCCTTTGACGAAGCGACGGTAAGTGGCCACGTTCTTTTGCGTCTCCCGCTCATAGGCCAGAAACTGCGAACGATCGAACTTGCCCGCACGAAGCGCACCGTCGACGGCTTCAGCCGCGCGAAATGCGCCGACCATGCCCAGGTAGACGCCGGTCGAGAACACCGGATCGATGAAGGCGGCTGCGTCACCGACGAGCACGAAGCGATCGCCCGAAAGTCTGCGGCTGACGTAGGAATAGTCCGACACGCTGCGCACGGGCGCCACGCGCGTGGCGCCCGACAACCGCTCGCGCAAGAACGGCGTGCTCGCGATTTGCGCGTTGAAGTAAGACTCATCCGGCTTTTGTCCGCGCAAATTGCAGGATGGCCCGACGAGCCCGACGCTAGTGCGGTCGTTGCGGAGCGGAATCACCCACCACCAACCACCCGGCACCAGCACTACACTGATGTCGCCCTCTTCTTCGCCGGTAGCGCGCCCGGCACCTTCGAAATGCGAGAAGACCGCGAAATTTTTCAGATCCTGGTCCATCTCACGCAGGCCCAAGCGGCCGGCGAGCAGGGACGATTGCCCGCTCGCGTCGACGAGTATTGCGGCTCGAAATGTGGCTTCGGTACCGTCTTCTAAACGCGCGACGACCGAAACTCCCAGCTTGCTGTCGAGATCGAAACGGATCACTTGAGCGCCTTGGCGTACGTCAACCCCCTGCTCGGTGGCGTTGTCGAGCAAGAGTTTGTCGAATTCACTGCGGTCCACCTCGAAGGCCGACGGAGCGCCGGGCACGAGGCCATCCCGGAACGAGTAACGACGCCTCAACGAACCGTCCGCGGTCACGAACTCCGCCGCGTACTTGGGCAAGAAGTTGGCAGCCTTCAACCTCGGCATAGCGCCCAACTGTTCTATCAGCGGCATCGAACACGGCAAGAGCGACTCGCCGATATGAAAACGCGGGAATCGCTCCTTTTCCAAGAGCACCACCCGATGGCCACGCTGAACGAGACGAGTGGCGGCGGCAGAACCGGAAGGTCCGCCACCGATGACGATCACGTCGAACGCACTACTTCCACTACCAGGCATGGCAGCGGCTTTAGCACGCTCGTGCCCCGCCGTTGAGCGGGTGGCAAATACAAGTACACTTCTGCCTGTGCGCTACGTTGTCTACGATCCCAAAGATCCGCGCAAAGGCCAGACCCTCCCCGATCCGCTGCTCGGACAAATCGTGATCAGCGAGGGTCCAACCATCACCAAAGCGCTAGCCGCGGCGAACAGCCAGGCCCCGCTGCAATCTGGCTCCGTGGTCTGGGACCGGCAGCAAGCGAGAGTCGCCTATCGGGTGCCGTGATCTCTCGCTTGCCGTGCTCGTCCGACCGTGCACGGATCTTTCCACTGCGCCGCCGCTCGACGATTGCCTTCGCGTTCGCAAATCAGATTTGTTCTGCTCTCCCCGAGTGCTCTGCTCGCTCGAGACCCATGAGCGGGAAAATAGCGAGCGCTCGGTTTTGATGCGGAAAGGCGGTCTCCGAGCCCACAGCGAGTGTGTCACGCTGCGCCGATTCGGAGACCGGCCACCGGCCCTGTCATGCGGGCGGATCGCTACGCCCCTCGCTACTGATCGAGAACGTAAGCGGCGACGAGCGGGAACACGATCGTCGCGTCCGATTCGATCACGAAGCGGGGGGTGTCGACGGCCAGTTTGCCCCAAGTGATCTTCTCACCGGGCGGCGCGCCGCTGTACGAGCCATAAGAGGGCGTCGAATCCGAAATTTGGCAGAAATAGCTCCACACCTTCACTTTTTGCTGCAGATCTTGATCGATCAGCGGCACGACGCAGATCGGGAAATCACCCGAGATGCCGCCTCCGATTTGAAAGAAGCCGATGTCGTGCATGGCGTTGAGCTCTTGGTACCACTTGATCAGCGCGCCCATGTATTCGGTGCCGCCACGCATGATGGTGTAGTCGTACTCGCCGCGGATGACACCAGCGACGAACATGTTGCCGAGCGTCGAGTCTTCCCAGCCTGGCACGAACAGCGGCAAGTTCTTCTCACACGCCGCGAGTAGCCAGGAATTCTTGGGGTCGATCTCGTACTCTGGCTCGAGCTCTTTGCTGCGCAGCAGTTGATAGAAGTACTCATGCGGCAAGAAGCGTTGGTTGTTCTTCTGGGCGCGTTCCCAGAGCGCGAGCATCTTCTTCTCGATTTTGCGCATCGCTTCGTGTTCGGGGATGCAGGTGTCGGTCACGCGGTTGAGACCCTTTTCGAGCAACGCGGCCTCATCGTGCGGGCCGAGTTCTCGGTAATTCGGCACCCGGCGGTAGCTGTTGTGCGCGACCAGATTGAAGACGTCCTCTTCTAGGTTCGCACCGGTCAACGAGATCGCGTGGATCTTGTCTTTCCGGATCAGCTCCGCGATGACCAGGCCCATCTCGGCAGTGCTCATGGCGCCGCCCATGGTGAGCAACATCTTGCCGCCCTTCTGCAAGTGCGTTTCCCAGCCCTTGGCGGCATCGATCAGGGCGGCAGCGTTGAAGTGACGGTAGTGGTGAACGATGAAGTCTTTGACGGCGCCCATTTTGGTCTCGTAAACGGAAAGAGGTGGAAGAACCGCTTCCTCGAGGGAGGAAAAAACGGAACGCGCGCTCGACAGCAAGCGCGCGCGGCAAAAAAGAACCGTTTCTGCCGCGCGTCAAGCGTGGAACCCGGTTTTCGCGCGCTGCCTCGCGGCCTACCGACGGGACTCGCCGCTGTGCCGGATTTCCGTGGTAACCTCATGACTTGGAGAGGCTCGTCCGTCATCCGGTCGAGCGCCAATCGATGTCGGATCGTCACCTTAGCGTATCCGGACCTGCGTCCCTGAGCGGGCAGGTCGTCGAGTCGGAGTTTCAGCCGGGCGTGAGCTATCGGTTGGAGCGACGCATCGGTGAAGGCGGAATGGGACAAGCGTTCCTCGCGCTGCGCCAAGCGCCCGAGGGTATTTCGCCCGTCGTGATCAAGATGGTGCGGCCGACCGTCGAGTCGGGCGCACAAAATTCGGCTGGAATTTTGGTGCAGAAGGAGGCCGTCGCGCTCGGTCGCCTGAACGAGCGCATTCCCCCCTGTCCCTTCGTCGTGCGCCTCGTCGACACGGGCAGCACGCACCTGAGTGGCCCCGCTCGCCCGCCCACTCCGTGGCTCGCCGTGGAGTACGTGCATGGCGGCGTCGAGGGCACGACCCTGGAAGATCGCGTGCAGGGCTCGATCGAACGCACCGGCGTCGCCTTCGACTCGGCGCGGGCCGCGCACGCGCTAAAATGCCTCGCTTCGGGCCTGAACGCAATTCACGGTGTTGGCGTGGTGCACCGAGATCTCACGCCCGGCAACATCCTGTGTTGCGGCTTCGGCGAGGCGGAGATTTTGAAGATCTCCGATTTTGGCATTGCGCGCCCGCAAGGCTTGGCCGCGACTTTCGGCGGGATTCCGGTCGGCACGTTGGGCTACGCCGCGCCCGAGCAATGCCTGCCGGACTCGACGGGAACCGGCACATTTACGGATATTTTCGCGCTGGCCTGCGTGCTGTACTTCACGTTGACCGGGGAAACGCTGTTTGATTCGGACACCCTGCTCAAGAACATGTTGGCGGTTCGTGACTCGAAGCGTCGTTCCCTGTTGGACGGTCAGGCGCTGGTACCCGAACTTCGTCAGCGCGCCGATGCCTGCCGCGCGATTGACGCAGCGATCGCACGGGCCACCTCGCTGGATCCTAGCCAGCGACCGCAAGAGGCGCTGGAGTTCGCGGCAAGCGTGGTGCCGTGGCTGACCGAGACCCCCACACCACCCAAGCCGAGCCGGCGCTTGATCAACAGCTTGATCAATCTCTCGCCGCCGGGAGATTTGACACGCTGGGAGTGGACGGTTCGTCACCCGGGCGGCGAGCGCATCATCCGAAGCGCCGCGTGGGACGTAGACGGACACTGCCTGGCCTTCACCACCGATGGCCCGGCCTTCTGGAATGGACAAGCCTGGGTTTCGGCACCAGAAATTTCTCGCAACCTACCGTCAGGGATGGGCTTTGCCCGACGCATCGAGGCCGGTGGTTGGTTGATTGGCGGCGCGGGCGGTCAGCTCGTAGTCTACGCGAGTGACGGCGTGCGCGAGGTGGTGCGTGCGCCGCACACCGACGTCACTTTCACGCATGCCAGCGGCCGCTTCGATGATTTGTTGACCGCCGTGGGACAACGCCCAGGTGAGCCGCCTTCGCTCTGGGCCATGGCTGCCCGACGCTGGATGAAGCCGATCCCGCTCGAGGGAGTCGCCTACGTGGCGGGGCTCTTGCGACTCGACGACTCGCGTTGGGTGATGTGTGGTCGACTGGCCCAAGGCAATGGCTTTGCGGCCATCTATTCGCCGATGCAGTGGGAGGTCAACTATCTGCAAGTGCCCCACACGCGCGCGTTCGTGGCCGGAGCATCGGAGGCGGACCGCGGCCTCGGGCTGATCGTCGGCAGTCAAGGTATCGCGCTCCGCGTCGAGGGGCAGAGCGCGGTGGTTTCCGTCGCCGACAGCAGCCCCGACCTGACCGCCGCCGCGATGGACGTCCTGGATCGCGAGTGGGTCGCGAGCCTCGGGCGGCTGTGGGTGCGCGATCCCGCGCGGAGCACCGCTTGGCGCAGCGTTTGGATGGATCCCAATTGGCAGGCGCCATTCGTGAGCATCATCGCAGATGCCGGTATGCTCGTGGCCATGAGCGCGGACGGCGGGATCTTGGAGGGGCGCGCGAGCTGGCGTCCTTCCGGCAGCCTGGCTTGATTTCGCTCAAAACGCGACGTCTAGGTTGGCGTTGCCGACCCCGACTTGTTGACTGTAGTGCCCACTCGCATCCGGTGAGCGGCTCGGCGACGGGTAGTCGGCGAGGCGTCCTTTCACGTCGCGGGGTACGAAGACGAAGTGCGTGTACGAGAGCGCCGCGTGCACTCGCTTGCTGAGCGCGAAGCGCCCGCCGAGCGCGAACGAAGCGCCCGCCCAATCCGGCAACCCCGGCTCCAGGGTGCTGTCGGGCACGGCGCTCGAATCGTAGCCAATGCCCGCAAAGAACTCGAAATTTGCGCGGGGCCAAACGCTCGCGCCAACGCGAACCCCGACGCTATCCCGGAAGTCGCGCGGCACGTTCTGCAAGACTTGCGCGCCGCTCCGTTCCCCACCACCGGAAGTCAGCTCGCAGGCGGCGCCGCTGACCACCGCGCATTGGTTCTTGAACGCCGAAAAACGCGTATAGTCGCCGAACGCGCGCAACTCCAAGTTGGCGCGCGGGCGATAGCGCATGCCCCAACGCACGACGTCCGGTAGATCGTAAAGCACGTCCACGTTTGCGCTACTCGGGCCGCCAATGTCGTTTTCGAGCGAGCCATGTAGCCGCATACCACCGCTCACGTTGGGCCGCGATTTGTACGACAAGCCCAGCCAAAGGACGTCCGGGGTGACTTCGTACATGGCGCCGATGGCGAAGCCGAACGCGTAGCCGCTGACGTCGAGCAGAGAACGGCCCTCGTGGGTCACGTCGTTGCCTCCGCTGCTCCAAGCGCGCACGTCGTCGATCCAGGAACGGATCACGCTGCCACTCACGCCGAGGCTGAGCCCCGTCCCCGCGATGCGGAGCGCGCCGCCCAGAGAGAATTCACTGCTGACGAACTGCCCCTCGATCGACTGAAAGCGAGTCACACCGTCGACGACGCCCGGGTAACGCGAATTCGCAAACGCAGGCCGCGTGTTCCAGCTGACCATACCGCCAAAGGGCGTGAAGAAGCCTGCCCCGAGACTAAAATTCCCGATCTCGAGCGAAGCGGCCAAGACCGGGTTGAAGAGGGGGTTGACGAGCACGGCACGCCCCACGTTGGCGCCGGCAGCTTCGGGTGGATCCGGCGCATCCGTCGACGCGCGCTGCCGGTCATAGCTCACTCGACGGATGGCCAGACTCACGTCGGCAAATAGATGTAGGCCCTCCGCCTGGGTCAGGGCGGCGGGATTGAAGAACAGCGCGGTCGGATTGGACGTAGTCGGGTGCCCGTGCTCACCCGAGAAGCGCGCCACCGAAAAACCGCTAGCGTGCGCAGACTTCGCGGCAAACGCGCACGACAAGCCGAAGCCAAAGAGGGACAGGACGCGCCGCATGCGAACTCAGCACGCTACCCAACTCGCTCGAACAATTCACGCACGAACTGGATGGTATCCGCGTCGCTCGCTGGTTTGTCTTCCCGATAGCGCTTCACGCGGGCAAAGCGCAGCGCCAAACCGCCGGGATAAGTCGAGCTCTTTTGCAGCCCGTCGAAGGCGATTTCGACCACCAGCTCGGGGCGGACTTTCACCACCCAATCGCTGCGCTCCGTAGAGAGCCTTTGGAACTTTTCCGTTTGCCACTGGAGCATCGCATCCGTGAGCCCCTTGAACGTCTTGCCCAGCATCACGAAGCCGCCCGTCGCCGGATCGCGGGCGCCGAGGTGAAGGTTGCTGAGCAGTCCCTTGCGGCGGCCGCTGCCCCATTCGGCCGCCAGCACGACCAAGTCGAGCGTGGGCGCGGGTTTGACTTTGATCCAACCCGCACCGCGTCGGCCCGCGTCATAGCTCAAGGCCAGGCTCTTGACGACTACGCCTTCGTTACCCGAAGCCAACGCGCTGTTTAGCGCAGCTTCTGCTTCGCTCGCCTCGACGACCGCCAGGCGAGTTACGCGCGCCTCTGCCGGCACGGCAGCGCACAGGGCTTGCCAACGCGCGCTGTTCGGCAGGGGGGCGAGCACTTGACCGTCCGCGAACAGGCAATCGAAGAAGAATGCTCGCAGCGGCAAGTCTGCGCGCGCGGCGTCCACATCGAGCTTGCGACCCACGCGTTGCATCGTCACCTGGAACGGCTGCGGACGGCCGTCAGCGCGGAGCGCGATTACTTCGCCATCGAGCACCAGGGATCGCGCGCTGAACGAACGCCCGAGTTCGACGATCTCGGGTAACGCTTCGGTCAGCTGATTGCCATACCTGGAGTAGATCTCCACGCGATCCCCATCTCGGTGCAGTTGAATTCGCGCGCCGTCCAGCTTGTACTCGACGGCAGCGGGGGCCGTACGCTCGAATGCGTCCGCCGCGTCCTTCGCAGATTGCGCGAGCATTGGCCGGAGCGGGCGAAACAGACGGATAGTGAACGAGGAAAGCTCCGCTTCCCCGCCGCGAAATGCACTCACCGCAACTTCTGCAGCGTCACCCGCGAAGAGCATGGCCTTGCGCACGGATTCGGTGGACACGCCCGCCGCTTGCGCCAGCGCGTCGAGCACGATGCTCTCGAGCGCGCCCTGACGCAGCTCACCCAAGATCAAACGCACGACGAATTCGCGCTCTTCGGCGCTCAGACGCGCGAACAGCGCGGACAACAAATGTTCGCGTTCGCTAGCCACGCCCTTCCCCGACAAATCTTGCAAAGCCTGAAACACGGCATCTAGCTCGAGCACGCTCACCGAGGGGGATTCGGGTTCGGGTTCGGCGCGCACCCGCTGGAACGAACGCGGCCCCAAACCGAGCCGCCCTTGACGCAATTCGCCACACAAGAAACCGACGCCAGCCGGCAACTCAGTCGCGTCGAGCTGCTGCAAAACCCGAGCGAAACGGGCTATTTTCCGGAGCCGCGAGCGCGTTGCCGCGACTTCTCGCGAGGCAGCCACGATGTCGGTTAGCATGAGCATGGCGATGACTCTTCCTAGTGACAGAAGCCACCACTGGCTAGGCCCGCTGGCTCTCGCATGGTTCGCGAGTCAGCTCGCGGGCTGCGCCGATGCGCGCGCACGCTTCGAAGAATTCCAGAACCGCTTTCAAAACAACGATGCTGGTTCGCCGAAACAAGATAGTGGCATTTTGGACGAAACCTACGACGGGGGTCCATGCGACCCGCCTGCTCCCGGCACGGTGAGCGGCCCGGCGCTCCTAGCGATCGACACCAGCTTGGCCGCCGGCCACCCAATCCTGTTTTTGGGCAACATCGATACCCCCGAGCAAGACCAGACGACCGCCGTGCATTTCAGCTACCGCGCGCTCGATTCGGAGGACCGCAAGACGCGAGTCGGTGACGAGCTCGAAGTAGGGCCCTTTCCCTTGCACGAAGGCGAGCTCGTGGCGCTGGTGCCCGAGTTGGAGCTCCCCGGCGACGCGAACCCCGTACTACACGGCGCGTCGATCACCTCGGAGATGACCCTCACGGGGCACATCTGCGGCGTCAGCAGCTTTTATTGCGGTACACTGCAAGGCCAAAGCACCGGTTTGCTCAGCGGTCCGTTCAGCGGGACTTTCGGCATCTCGCTGCTCGACGGCCCGGACGCGGTGCCGGTGCGTCCGCGCTTCGGTTGCGGGTCAGAGGACTTCGCCGAGCCACTTCCGAACTAGCTCACCGTATCAGTCCTTTCGAAAAAAGACGACGATCAAAGACCAGGATTGCACGGGCCACGGTTGCCTTGCCGAGGGAGCGCAGCCCTCGAGTCACGTGGTCCACGAGCCGCAGCGCGGGGGCCTCCACGAAGTGGAAGGAGAGCAAGGAGAGCACGACCAGCATACCGCCACAGGCGGCGATCACGCACCAGTACCAGGCAGTGGGCAGCGTCGCAGCGCGCTGATAGCCCACGACGAAACGGAAGCAGACGTAAAGGACGATTCCCTGTAGCAGGTAGATGCCGTAGGACAGATCACCAAGCCGTCGGGAGAGCGGATGACTCAATGCACCGAACAGCGTGCTGCCGGAAGCAATCGCGACGAACGCGAGCGTGACCAGCCCCAGCACACAGAACTCTTCCGCAGTGGGAAATTCCGTCGCTTGTAGATAGGCCACCGGGAAATGCGCCACGGTGAATACCAAGGATGCAAGCACGAAGGCGCTGCCAAGGCGGGTACGCGCTAGCTTCCGCAGTTTCGGCTGCTCTGCACACAAGGCGGCGAACATGCCAGAACCGAAGCCGAACAACACTATCGTCGTACGGAACGGCGAATTGAGCACGAATGCGGACACCGCGATGGCGCTGAGAATGACGTAGCGCCTCGGGGATACCGCCGCGCCAATCAGCGGTAACGCGAGATAGAACAACCACTCGTAGCGAAGCGTCCAGGTCACGCCCGCGGTGATGATCCAGGTAGGGCCGAAGCCGTTGAGCGGCGGGCTGTCGAAAGCGCAGAACGACAACCAATGCAGGGCGTCTCGAGCCAACTTCGACGGTTGCTCTTGCAACACGAAGTGCGTCTCGAAACCCACGATGACAACGACCGCCGCCACGGCGACCCAGTACAGCGGGGTCAGTCTCAAGACTCTCGATACGAAGAGTCGTAACCAGTCGACCGGCGCGCTCTGATTCGCGCGTATCTTCGAAAAGAAGAGGAAACCGGTGATCATGAAGAACAGCAGCACGCTGCTCTGCCCAAAGTGAGCAAAGAGATGCGAGTCCGGCACGGGCCACGAGTTCGTTTTCACGTACGCGTACCAAAACGCGGAGTGGTGAAGAAATACGAAGAAGGCCAAGTAGCCGCGCAAACCATCGATCGTGCTCACGCGCTCTGGGCGCCGCGACACTGCGTTGCCGGTCAAGAGCCTCAGCACCAAGAGTGCGAAGACCAGACAAAGCACCGCATACGCGGGATTGAAGGGATTCGCCGCGAGGGAACCGATGTCAGGCACCGGAACACACGCACAAAGGAGCCATGATTCTTCGTCCTATCGCTGATCTGGAAGTCGCAGTGCGTGGCGCAGGTTGGGCCACATTTGCCCAACCGAGGCCGCGCCGTCATGATTCGTTCGCACGCATGGCGCAGCAGCACGATCCATGCCGGTCCGCGAAGCAATCGGTGCCCCTTCTGGCGGCCGCGGATCCGCGTGTTACTCCTGGGACGTCTAAACGTACGCGGCGAGCGCCCGCTCGATCGCCCCGAGGTAGCCGCTCCCGAACAAGTTCAGGTGCACCAGGAGCGGGTACAATTGGCACAAGAGAACGCGCTCGGGATGCCCGGTCGAGAGCGGGAATACCTCGGCGTAAGCCGAAAACACTCGCTCACTGAAACCGCCAAAGAGCCGCATCATGGAAAGGTCCATTTCGCGGTGGCCGCCGTACACGGCGGGGTCGATCAAACACGGCGCGCCGTGCTCATCCACCAGCAAGTTACCGCTCCACAGATCGCCGTGCAGGCGCGCGGGCGCCTCTGGTTCGCCGACGAGTTCGGGCAGTCTCGAGAACAACCGTTCGAAGCTGCGTTGTAGCGCTGGCGGAACGTGCCCGGCCGCCTCCGCTGAGCGGAGTTGCGGCTCGAGCCGCTCGGCGCGATAGAACTCGGCCCAGCCCGAGTGAGCGCGGTTTTCTTGCGGGAGCCGCCCGATGAAGTTGGGCACATCGAAGCCAAAGCCCGGCGCGCCGAAGCGATGTAGATTCGCGAGCCCGCGACCGAGCCGCTCGTCGAAACCGCGCGCCGGCCTGACCGGTCGAATGAACTCGAGCAGGAGGAAAGGCTGCCCCTGGTCATCAGCGGGTGACACGGCCAGCACCTCCGGGATGCGCAGTGAGCGAGCTTCGCGCAGAAATTCCAGCCCTCTTGCTTCCGCGGTGAACATCGCGCGCGGAGCGCCCGCGTGGGTCTTCAGGAAGACTTGCCGTTGATCGGACAAGCGGAGCTCGAACGCTTCGTTGATGTCGCCGCCGCTCAGCCGTGTGAGCGAGCGCACCGGCTGGCCGAGCGTCGACTCGATACTAGCCCGCAGCGCTTGTGTGATCACGGCTGTCGCTCGCGATGGATCTCCTTCAGCAAGCCCTGGCACGCCGTCCGGCAGAGCTCCAGCACGTGGTCGAAACCCGCATCGTCACCAGAGTAAGGATCGGGAACCGGCGCGTCTTTGGGCGCCCCGGGGTCGAAGGATCGCAGCAGTCTGACTTTGCCTTCGGCCTCGGCGTTCGGGGCAAGGCGCTTCAATTGGCTCAGGTTCGAAAAGTCCATGGCGATCACGTGGTCGAACCGCGAAAAATCGACGGTCGAGAACTGCCGAGCCGCGCCGTCGATCACGATGCCCGCGCGTTTGCCCGCGGCACGCGCACGCGGGTCCGGAGGATCGCCTGTGTGGTAGCCGGCCGTGCCCGCGCTCTCTATTTCGAAATCGGCCAGAAGCCCGGCTTCGGCTACCAGGTGGCGGAACACGCCTTCTGCCGTTGGCGAGCGGCAAATGTTCCCCAAACACACGAAACAAACCCGAACCGGGTCTCCCGTCCGCTTCACTGGTGCATTCCTTTGAGCAAACGGAAGATCGCGTAACCGAAGGCGTAACACGAGCCGATTAGCAGCAGCAGGACCAGCGTCGGACGGCCCTTGAGGGTGCGTCGCTCAGTCGTGGGTTCGGGCTCGGTCATGTTGCACGAAGTGTATGCCAAATGGCGAAAGTGCAATTAAAAGCCGCCAAACAGAGCATCTTTGCCCGTTCTTCCAGCCAGGATACACTGGCGGACTCGATCCCATGCTCCAACCCGGCCAGATTATCCAAAACAAGTACCGCATCGTCCGCTTGATCGGGCAGGGGGGTATGGGCGAGGTGTACGAGGGAGAGAACGTCTCGATCCACCGGCGAGTCGCGATCAAGGTGCTGCTCGGAGAAGCCGCCATGAACGCCGATATCGTTCAACGCTTCGAGCGCGAGGCGCAGGCTGCGGGGCGCATCGGTAACGATCACATCTTGGAAGTGCTCGACTTGGGCGCATTGCCGACCGGCGATCGCTT
>Ga0302322_100004545_pt1 | contig 12065 bp, 10 predicted proteins | sample Fen_T0_2_FD_203757 | JGI IMG/M metagenome (GOLD analysis project Ga0302322, IMG submission 203757) | Peat permafrost microbial communities from Stordalen Mire near Abisko, Sweden - Fen_T0_2 | ecosystem: Environmental > Terrestrial > Soil > Wetlands > Permafrost | place: Sweden: Abisko... | reverse complement strand
GGGGCCGGCCGCTACCTGGACCTCGACGCGGAGGAGGACGGCACCTGGACCCTGGACTTCAACGTGGCCTACCACCCGTCCTGCGTGTACGACCCGCGCTTCTCGTGCCCGCTGACGCCGGCCGAGAACCGCCTCCCGGTCCGGATCGAGGCCGGCGAGCGCCTCGCGGCGGACGCCGGGGAGCATTGACCGCCGGGCGGGGTGAGTCGCGGCAGACCGCCTCGGCGTAGCATCCGTCGCGTGGCAGACCTCGACGCGATCCGCGCCATCCTGGCCGGGGCCCGCGCGGCCGGCCGTCCGACCCTCCTCGAGCCGGAGGGCCTGGCGCTCCTCGCCGCGGCAGGGCTGGCGGTCCCGGGCTGGGCCTTCGTCGCGCACGGGACCGCCGTCGATGACACGCTCCTCGCCGCGTTTCCGGGTGAACGGGTCGTGGTCAAGGTGGTGGCCGCGGCGGTCCGGCACAAGACCGAGGTGGGCGGCGTGGCGATCGTGTCGCGAAACCCCGCCGCGGTGCGGGACGCGATGGCCGACATGCGTGCACGCCTCCCGGAGGCGCCCGACGGGTTCACCGTCTCGTCCTTCGTCCCCCATGACACCGGCCCCGGCGGCGAGCTCCTGCTGTCCCTGCGCTGGACCGACGACATGGGGGCGGTGGTGGCGGTCGGCGCCGGCGGGATCCTCACCGAGGCGCTCGCCGCGGACCTCCGTCCGGGCGCGGAGGTCGCGATCGTCTCCCCGTCCCTGACCCCGCCGGACAACCGTGAGCGGCTCGTGCATGCCCTCGCGGGCGCCACCGCCGTCCGCCTCGCCACCACCCCGCTCCGCGGCCAGCCCGCGCGCCTGCCCGCGGCCCGCCTCGCCGACGCCGTGGCCTGCGTCATGGCTCTCGCGCCGCTCTGCCCGGACGAGCTCACCGAGCTGGAGGTCAACCCGGCGGCGGTCACCCCCGACGGCCTCGTCGCGCTCGACGTGCTGGTCAGGCTCGGCGACGGGCCGCGCCCGGTCCGCGCCCCGCGGCCGCTCGCGAAGGTCGCGCGGCTGCTCGCTCCGCGGTCCATCGCCATCGTGGGGGTCTCGTCCCGCGGCGGGCCCGGGCGCGTCATCCTGGGCAACGTCCTGCGCGAGGGCTTCGACCCCTCCGCCGTGACCGTCATCAAGCCGGGCACCGACCGCATCGACGGGGTGCGCTGCGTGGCGAACCTCGCGAGCCTGCCCGGCAAGGTGGACCTCCTGGTCGTCGTGCTGCCCGCCGCCGCGACGCCTGCGTTCGTGGCGGAGGCGGTGGAGCGAGACCTCGCGGAGTCGCTCATCGTCATCCCCGGCGGCCTCGAGGAGAAGGAGGGCGGCGACGCGCTGGCGGCCCGCATGCGCGCATCGCTGGCCCAGGCGCGCACGAGCGATGACGGCGGCCCGGTCATCAACGGCGGCAACTGCCTGGGCATCCGGTCCCGGCCCGGCCGTTACGACACGCTGTTCATCCCTGCGATCAAGCTGCCGCCGGGCACGCGGCCCGCGCCCGTCGCGCTCGTGACGGGGAGCGGCGCGTTCGCGATCACCCGCCTGTCCCGCCTCGCGCCGCTGGACCCGCGCTACGTGATCACCATCGGCAACCAGATGGACCTCACGGCGGGCGACATCCTGGCTCACCTCGCCGGCGACCCCGAGGTCCGCGTCTTCGGGGTCTACGTGGAGGGCTTCACGCCCGGCGACGGCCTGCGCTTCATGGAGGCGGCGGCGCGGATCCGGGCATCGGGGCGGCGCGTGATCCTCTACCGCGCGGGGCGGACGGCGGCCGGGGCCAGCGCGTCGGCAAGCCACACGGCGGCCATCGCGGGCGACGCGACGGTCACCCGGGAGCTGGCGCGTGCGGCCGGGGTGACGGTCGCGGAGACGCCCGGAGCCTTCGACGACCTCGTGCGGACCTTCGCGCTCCTCGACGGCCGGCCGGCGGCGGGGCGCCGGCTCGGAGCGGCCAGCAACGCCGGCTCGGAGTGCGTGACGATCGCGGACCATGCCGCGCCGCTGGAGCTTGTGCCCTTCGCTCGGGGGACCGCCGCGCGGCTCCGCGCGATCCTGGAGCCGGCCGGGATCACGTCCGTCGTCGACGTCCACAACCCCCTCGACCTCACGCCCATCGCGGACGCGGCGGTGATCGACGCCGTGGCGCGCACGATCCTCGGCGCGGACGAGACGGACATGGGGATCCTGGGGATCGTGCCCATGACCGACACCATCGACACGCTGCCCCGGGGCCCCGTCCACGGCGAGGACCTGGATCGTCCTGACGGGCTGACGGCTCTGCTGGCGCGCCTCTGGGCGGAGACGGCCAAGCCGTGGCTGTGCGTCGTGGACGCGGGCTCGCTGTACACGCCCTTCGCGGAGCGGCTGGCCGAGGCCGGCATCCCGGTCCTGGCGACCGCCGACGCCGCGACCCGCGCCCTCGCCGCGTGGTGCGACGAGGGCTGAGCGGTCTCCGGAGGATCAGCCCCCGGTCGGCAGGTGCGTGTGGATGAACGTCGTGAATGGCGTGGTCATCGCGTGCAGGCCCGTGACCCGGATGTCGAGCCGCGGGTTCAACGCGTGGATGACACGCCCGCGGCCGATGTAGATCGCCGCGTGGCTGCCGTTCCCGTAGATCACCACGTCGCCGATGCTCGGGTTGGTCCGGCTGGTCAGGTGGTGGAGGCGCCCCCAATACAGCATCCCGCGCGCGGAGCTGCCGCCGCCGAGCTTCCTGGTCACGCCCGCCTTGCGGTACGAGTAGCGGACGAGGCCGGAGCAGTCGAAGACGTTGGGGCCCTGGCCGCCGGCGACGTACTGGTCACCGCGCTGGGCAAGCGCGATGCGCACGACACGCAGGGCCAGGTTGGGCCGGACGACCGCGGCGGGAGCGGGAGCGGGGGCGACGACCGAGGTGGGGGCGATGGCCGGCGCCGGGTCGACGGTGGAAACGGCGGCCGGATCGACGGTCGGCGTCGGGGCCAGGGTGGACGGGTCGGCAGTCGGCGCGGAGGAGGGATCGGGGATCGGACCCGTCGAGGGGGCCGCGGCATCGACCGGTGCCGGTGACGGGCTCTCGGACGTGGCGGTGGACGGATCGGGGACGGGCGCGGACGACGGGCCCGGGGACACCACGGCTGCGGGATCGGTGGCCGCGACGGGTGCGACGGCGGCGGTGGTGCCGGCGATGGCGATGAGCATGGACAGCGTGACGGCCCGGAGGCCCTGCGTGCGGTTGGGCAAGATGCTCCTCTCTGCCAGGACACGGCGTGCTGAACGCCATGGCGATGGGACATGCGCCGACCGACGCGGTTGAGAGAGGGCTGACCCGGGACACCCCGACCTGGGTGAGCGACGAGGCGACCGAACTGGGGTTCGGTCGCGCGGCAGGAGTCCTGCCGGACGGCGCTATGGAGTTGTGTGCTCCTGTCGGATATCCGTTTCGGGCGGCACCTTAGCAGCGATCCCGAAAGCGTGCGAATGCCATCGGTCACCATCGGACACCCACGTCGGCTCCGTTGCGCCCCGCGTCAGCGGCTCCGGGCGCCGGTCAGACCCTCAGGCCGCCGTCCCCTGCCGCCGCAGGTACTCCGCGGTGAGCGAACCCTCCGCGTCGAGGAGCCGGGCCGGCGTGCCCGAGAACACGAGGCGGCCACCCCGGCTGCCGCCCTCCGGCCCGAGGTCGATGATCCAGTCCGCGTTGCGGATCAGGTCGAGGTTGTGCTCGACCACGAGCACCGTGTTCCCGGCGTCGACGAGCCGGTCCAGCATCGCCAGCAGGTGGCTCGTGTCGGACATGTGGAGCCCGGTCGTGGGCTCGTCGAGGACGTAGATGTTCCCCGCCTTGTGCAGCTCGCTCGCGAGCTTGATCCGCTGGCACTCGCCCCCGGAAAGGGTGGAGAGGGGCTGGCCGAGGGTCAGGTACTCCAGGCCCACGTCGCGCATCGCGCGCAGCTTGCGGACGATCTCGCGCTCGTCGAAGGCCTCGAGCGCCTCGGCCACCGTGAGGGCCAGCGCGTCGGCGATGGACCGCCCGTCCAGCCGGTACGCCAGCACCTCGTCGCGGAACCGGCGGCCCTCGCACGTCTCGCACGGCGCGCGCACGTCATCGAGGAACGCGAGGTCCAGGACCACGACCCCGGCGCCGGCGCACGCCCCGCAGGCACCGCGGGAGTTGAAGCTGAACAGGCCCGCGTCCACGCCGTTCGCCTTCGCGAACGCCTTGCGCAGGTCGTCCATGACGCCCGTATAGGTGGCGGGGTTGGAGCGCGGGCTCGTCCCCACGCCCGCCTGGTCGATGACGATGGCCTCGGGGTGCTCCGGCAGGAACGCGCCCTCCACCAGGGAGCTCTTGCCGGAGCCCGCGACGCCGGTGACCACCGTGAGCACGCCCGTCGGAACGTCCACGTCCACGCCGCGCAGGTTGTTCACCCGGGCGCCGCGGATCGGCAGCCACCCCGACGGCGTCCGGACCGGTGCCTTGAGCGGCATCGACCGGCCCAGGTACCGTCCGGTGAGCGTGTCGGCGTGGCGCAGGTCCGCGACGGAGCCCTCGAACACGACCCGGCCGCCGGCCGGCCCAGCGCCCGGCCCCATGTCGACCACGTGGTCGGCCACCGAGATCACGTCCGGGTCGTGCTCCACCACCAGCACCGTGTTGCCCCGGTCCCGCAGCTCCCCCAGGAGCTCCGTCAGGCGGTGGACGTCACGCGGGTGGAGGCCCGTGCTCGGCTCGTCGAGGATGTACATGACGTCCTCGAGGCTGCTGCCCAGGTGCCGGACCATCCTGATCCGCTGGGACTCGCCACCCGAGAGCGTGTCGGTCTCGCGCTCGAGCGAGAGGTAGTCCAGGCCGATCTCGGCCAGGTGGCGCAGCCGCTCCAGCAGCGTCCCGATGATGGGCTCCGCCACCGGCCCGCCGATCAGCCGCAGGAGCGGGACGAGCTCGCGAACCTCCATGGCGGCGAGGTCGGCGATGGAGTACCCGTCGATCCGGCAGCGCAGCGCCGCCTGGCCCAGGCGGGTGCCCCTGCACGACGGGCACACGCGCGGGCGAGGGTTCGGCTCTATGGCCGCGTCGTCCGCGACTGCCCCGACCGTGCGGCCCAGCCCCGCGCACTCCGGGCAGCGCCCCTGGGGGTCGTTGAACGAGAACAGGCGTGGCGGCCCGACCTGCGGCCGGCCGACCCGCGAGAAGAGGAGCCGGAGCACGGGCGCGATGTCCGTGACGGTGCCCACGGTGGAGTGCGAGGCGCCGCCGAGGCGCTTGTGGTCGACGATGACCGCCATGCCCAGGTGCTCGATCGCGTCCGCGTCCGGCTGTGGGTAGCGCGGCAGCAGGCTCCGCACGAACAGGCTGAAGTTCTCGTACAGCTGGCGCTGGGCCTCGGCCGCGATCGTGTCGAACACGAGGGAGCCCTTGCCCGAGCCGGACACGCCGGTGAAGATCGTGATCTTCCGCTTCGGGATGCGCAGCGACACGTCGTCGAGGTTGTGCTCGCGTGCGCCCCGGATCTCGATGTGCTCGGTCATGGCTCCTCGGGCGGGCGGGGCTGGGCGGGCCGCCAATGGTAGCCGCCGGTTGGCGGCGCCCGGGCATGACCACGACCGCTCGCCGTTGCCGGCTCGCCGCGCACGCCAGCTGCACCGGCCGGCGGCGCTCGATCGGCCGGCGGCGCGATCGGCAGGCGGCGCTCGATCGGTGGGACGCTAGGCAGGGACGGACGCGAGGTCCGGCGGCGTCCGGCCAGGCTCCTTGACCGGGCGCAGGAGCAGCGCGCCGACCCCCAGCAGCGGGACGGACAGCCCGATCGCGAGGCGCGGCCCGATCCCCTGCTCGATCACGGCGTTCGAGACGTCGATCACCAGGCCCCCGATCGCGAGGCCCACCAGGCCGGCCGTGGCCGTGGCCACGTTGCTGATGCCCATGTACCGGCCGGCCGACGCCTTGGGCACGAGGTCCGTCAGGAGCGCCCAATCCACGGCGAGGAACATCCCGAACCCGGCGCCCAGGATCAGGCCCCCGAAGACGGCGACGCCCAGGGCGGGCGCGGCGGCGACGATCGCCAGGCCGACGGATCCCACGCCGCAGGCCATGTAGATGACCGGCTTGCGCCCGATCCGGTCCGACACGCGGGCGGCCGGCAGCACCGCCACGAGGTTGCCGATGACGGTCGCGGCAAGCACTCCGAGCATCGGCACATCCGTCCTGGCCTGCTCGATGTGGAACGACTGCACGAAGTAGTACAGCGCGAAGTTGGTGAGCATGGTCATGCCCATCAGCACGAACCAGCGCGACGCCACCAGCCACAGGAAGGAGCGCTCGTGGAGGATGTCGGTGCCCCACGCCTCGAGGCCGATCGCGCCCCAGCCCTTGCCGTCACGGGGCCGCGCGGCCCGTCCCTCGTTCACGCGGATGACGACGGAGAGCATGGTCGCGAACTCGAGCGCGCCGAGCGCCATCGTGCCCAGCCAGAAGCTGTTCGTCGCCACCGCCACCGCGCCGATCGCGAAGCCGGCGGCGTTGCCCAGGACCTGGAACAGCCCGACGAGCGCGGACGCGAGACCCACCTGGCGCTCCGGGACGAGGTCGGGCACGTAGCCCTGGAACGGGCCCTGCGCGAAGTTGGCCGAGAACTGGAGCAGGGCCATGAAGGCGGCGATCGCCAGCACCGTGTTGGAGCTCGCGATCCCCAGCAGGAACACGATATCGAGCGCACTGCCGATGAAGATGTAGGGCTTGCGGCGTCCCCAGCGGCTCATCGTGTAGTCGCTGATGGAGCCGATGGTGGGCTGGACGAGGACCGCGATCGCCGTGCCCATCACGCTCAGGACGAACAGCGTGGTGGCCTTGAACTTCTCGTCGCCCAGCCCCTCGAACAGGATCCGCCCGCCCAGGATGTTGGTGAGCCCGATGAAGACCGAGCTGAGCCCCAGCCAGTACAGCGAGAGGCGGACCAGCTGCGCGCGCGGCAGGACGGCGGTGGGGCGACCGGCGGGGTCGTCCGCCGTGGTCACGGGTGCCTCGACGGTCATCGCGGGGTCCTCCGGCAGCTGGAAGGCGCGGGTCCGGACATGGTTCGCGGGGTGGCACGTGGGTGCAGCATGCCAGCCCGTTGGACGGCTCGCGCGGGCCATCCGTCACGTCGGGGCGGAGTGGCAATCGGGCACGTCCAGTGCCGCGCCCGGTTCCGCACCCGATCAGCGCCGGGTCCTAATCGCATACCATGGCACTGTGTATTTGGTCCGTTCCGACCGGTCCGCCCGGCGCCGCCTCCAGGTACGGTGACGGCATGACCGCCGTCTCACGCCCGGTGGCTCGCCCCGTCGCCGGCCACCGCCTTTGGGTCCCCCGCCAGCACGGCGCGTGGGCCATGCTGCTGCTCCCGGTCCTCCTCGGGGTGGCGGCGAGCACGCCGGCGGCGCCGCAGCTCGCCGTGGCGGGCGCCGCCCTCGCGGCCTACCTCGCCTCCGCCACCGCGCAGACGTGGTCCCGGAATCGCCGCCCGCCCGCCTACCGCCTGCCGATGGCCGTCTACGGATCCGTCGCCGCGGTCCTCGCGCTGCTCCTGATGCTCGCGTACCCGGCGCTCGCGCTGGCCGGCCTCGTGCTGGTCCCAACGGGGGTCGTTGTGTTCCGCGGGGCCCAGCCCGGCACGCGCCGGGACCTCGCCAACAGCCTGCTCCAGGTCGCGCAGGCGCTGGTGCTGGTGCCGGCGACCGCGTGGGTCTCGGGCGCGTGGGACCTGCCCCGGGTGGCGACGTACACGTGCGTCGCCGCGGGCTACCAGCTGGGCGCGGTCCTGGTGGTGCGCTCGGTGCTGCGCGAGCGCGGCAACGGGGCCTTCGCTGCGCTCTCGGTCGGCTTCCACGCCGCGCTGGTCGCCGCCGCCGCACTCTGGCTGCCGCTCCCCTATGCGCTCGTGGCGGCGGGCCTCGCGGCGCGCGCGGCGGCCCTGCCGATCATCGGGCTGCGCCTCGCCGGGAGCCCGCGGCCGCTCCGCCCGGTCCACGTCGGGATCGCGGAGATGGTGGCCTCGCTCGCGGTGGTGATCGTGAGCTTCGCCGTCCCGATCTGAGGCCGGCGGCGGAACCCGCCAGGTGGCAAGCGGGAGGGTCGGGGCGCGGCGGCGCTAGACCTCGAGACCCGTCACGCCCTCCACCGCGTGGCGCGCGTCGCCCGCCACGCCCAGCCTGGCCACGATCCTCATCCTGCGCAACATGTCCACCATCGGCGGCCCCATGTGTCCGGCGACGACCACCTCCACGCCGTGGTCGGCCAGGAAGCGGGCGACGCGGGCGTGGTGACCGCCCTCCGTGCCGATGTCGTGGAGCGCGTCCCAGGCCACGGCGTGCTCGTCCCAGGCGGTGATCCGCCCGCCCACCAGGCATGCAACCGCGACCCGCGCGGCGCGGCCCCACCGGCCGTCCACCTCGCCCTCCGCCGTAACCGGCACGCACACGATCACGTCCCGACCTCCTCGATACCGCTCGCCCCGCCGTCCCCATTCGATCACACCTGTCGCCGGACCATCTCCGTCGGCCATACTGGCACCACCCATTGGGGTCAACTGAGGGAGGTCGGCATGCAGCGAGTCATCGGGATCGTCCTGGGGGCGGTCGTCACGTACCTGATCCTTCTGCTCATGGACGCCACGAGCGGCGAGGCCACGATCCGCTACGGGCTTGCCGTGGTGATCGGCGCGGTGGTGAGCCTGCTTTGGCCGTGGGTCATCGGCTTCTTCCTCGTGCGCCGCGCCAAGCAGCGCCGCGAGAACCAGATCGACAAGGAAGTCGACAAGCGGATGTCCGAGAAGGGCTAGGGCGCCGTCGGCCGCGGTTGGGCACGCGCCCGCCGCGGCAAGGTCACGGGGTCGGCGTGGGATCCGCCGGCGGCTCGGGGGTGGGCTCCGGCGTGGACTTGGCCGTGGGCTCCGGCGTGAGCGTCGCACCGGGCCTGGGTGTCGGCTTGTGCGTGGGTTTCGGCGTCGGCTTTGGCGTCGGCCTGGGGGTGGGGCGCGGAGTGGCGACCGGCCGGGGGACGGAGATCCTGCGCGGATTCGCCGAGCCCGGCAACAGGTCGGCGACGTCCCGCCGGATCTGGTTGACCCAGGCCGCCGTCAGCCAGCTCGGGTAGTGCGACGGCACGATCCGGAGCTGGTGGACCTTCTCGCCCGAGGTCTTCCCGAAGAGCTCCACGAGCGCCGGCAGCGCCTCGCGCGGCAGGTCCGTCCACGCCGCCCCCTTCGCGGCGCCGAACAGGCCGGGCGCCTCCAGGATGACCTGCGGGCCCAGCTGCTTCCGCATGGCGAGGAGCAGGATCTGCTGCCGCTCCATGCGGCCGTAGTCGCTGTCCATGTGGCGGCTGCGCGCGTACGCGAGCGCCGTGTGCCCGTCGAAGTGCTGCTTGCCGGCCTTGATCCGCAGCTCGATCAGACCGTGACCGGGGTCCGGGTAGGCGTGGTCCACCACGGCCTCCGGGACGTTGATGTCCACGCCGCCCATCGCGTCGACGACGCGAATGACGCCGACGAGGTCGACGATGAGCACGGCGTCGATGGGCCGGCCGGTCAGCGTGCTCACGACGGATCGCACCGCCCCGATGCCCTTCACCGCGCCCTTGCCGGGCCAGAGCCCGGGATGGCGGACGGTCGCCTCCACGTACATCTCGTTGATGAGCCCGCTCTGGCAACCGCACGCGGTGGCGTCCCGCGCGGGGCCCGGCGGGTAGGGCGCGTTGACGAGGTTGCGCGGCAGGCCGATCATCGCGACCTCGCCGGTCTTGACGTCCACCTCGACCAGCAGCATCACGTCGTTGCGACGGCTCCACCGCCCGGCGCCGGCGTCCGAGCCGATCATCAGGAGGTCGAAGCGCCCGTCGTCGCCCCAGGGCTGCGCGGGGTCGGCGCGCTTCCAGGGCACCGCGGCCCCGAACGCCGGGAGCGTGCCGTTGCCTCCGTCCTTGGGGTACGGGGCGATCACCGGCGTGGGCGACGGGGTGGGCTCCGGCGACCCGGACGGGACCGGTGATGGCGAGGCCCCCGGCGCGAGCGTGGGTGCGTCGGTCTCCTCCGGCGGTTCGGTGAACTCGGGTTCGGGCGTCTCGAGGGCGGCCGTGTCACCCGGGTCCGTCGAGACGTCCGCAAACGTGTCGTCGAGGAATTGCTCCGTGGCGATGATCGTGTTGGCGGCGATGATGTGGGGCACGCCCACGACCAGCAGCAGCACGACCGCGGAGCCGGCGATCGCGACCTTGCCGGGGCGGGTGCGGCCCACGGCCTCGACGGCGGCCGAGGTCCGCCAGCCCGCGGCGAGGATGTTGGCGGCGAACAGGACGCTCAGGGCGCCGGGCGTGACCAGGGCCGCTGCCACGCCGTACACGCCCTGTCCGGCGGCCCACGCGGCGAGGGCGAGGAACACCAGCACGGTCGGGACGAGGTACAGGAGCGCAATCCGGCGCTTGCCGATCGCGAGGTGCCCGAGACCCGGCAGGAGCGCGCTCGCGAGCGTGATGAGGACCGGACGCGTGCGCGAGACGACTCCCCGGCGGTCCGCTCCGGCCGCCGCGCTGGCGGTCCCGTCCGCCCGTGGAGCGGCGTCGGCCCCGTCGGTGTCCGGCGTCGCCGCGACGTGCCCGAGCGGATCGCCCTCGGCCGCGGGCTCGGTGGTGGTGGCGTGCTCGTCGCCGCCCGGTGTCAGTTCCCCCACGCCCGAACTCATCCCTCTCGCATGCGCGCCGTCGCCGTCCCCGAGCGTCTCGCCGGATCGTTGCACGGATCGGCGGCGCCTGCTGGCCTGCGGCGGGTTCCCGTGCCCCCGGGAAGACGCCGCGGTGACCTGCCGCGTGATGCCCTGCGGCCGCCATCGCCGGCGGCGTGGACCTCCCCCGTTGACCGGCACACCTCGCGTTCCTGGCCCGCCCCGGCGACGTGGCGACGCGCATCGCGTCCGCATCGGCCCGCCTCCACGACGGGGCGGACCCTACAGCACCGGAACGGCCTCCGGCTCGCCCGGTGCCGCACGCGCGACGAGGAGCCCCTGGAGCAGCAGTCCGCCGAGCACGACGGCGACACCGGCCATGGCGACCGGCGCGAGGGTCTCCCCCAGGACCGCGACGCCCAGGACCGTCGCGACCACGGGGTCCGAGAGCATGAGCGTGGTGACCGGCCCCGCGGTGAGGCCACGGATCGCGCGCGCCAGCAGGACGTTCGCGACCGCCATGGTCGCGATGCCCAGGTACAGCGCCAGGGCGACGCCGGACGGCTCGTGGAGCCAGCCAAGGGGCTGGGTGAGGAGGATCGGCAGGAGCAGCAGGCCGCCGAGGGTGAAGCTCCCGGCCGGCACCTCGAGCGCGCTGACACCACGGTCCAGCTGCACCTTGGCCGCCACGTTGTAGGCCGAGATGCAGAGTCCGGCGCCGAGAGCGAGCGGCAGGCCCCGGGCGCCGCCTCCGGCGAGGTCCGGCGCCGACAGCAGGACGAGCCCCAGGACGCACACCAGCGTGGCGGCGAGCCATCCTCGCGTGGGCCGGTGGCCCAGCACGAGCCAGCCCACGAGCCCCGCGAACAGTGGCCCGCTGCCCACGGCGACGAGCGTGCCGAGCGCCACGCCGGCGAGGCTGACCCCGGCGAAGAAGCAGAGCTGGTAGGCGGCCGCCGCGACCGCGGTCACGAGCATCGCCGGTGTCCGCCACAGGGCCAGGAGGCGCCGGGGGGACGCGCCGAGGATCGGCATCGCCACGAGCAGGGCGACCGCGCCGACGAGGATCCTGAGGATGCCCACGCCAGTGGGGGTCGCGGCGGCCGGGCCCAGCGCCTGCGCCGTGCCGGCCGTGCCGAACAGCGCCCCCGCGGCCACGACGGACAGGATGGAGAGGCGTGCGGCCGACATGACCGTGAGGCTACCGGGAGTGGGCGGGCTGGCGTGGGCGGGGATCGGCGGCGCAACGCGGGTCGTACCGGCGTTCGGGCGGGACGACGGCCCGGACCGGCGATCGGCCCGTACGATGGCGTGAGTGTCACCCTATCGGCTGTCCGGTGGCTTGGCTCGTACGCTGGCTGCCCACC
>Ga0302322_100004544_pt1 | contig 12068 bp, 5 predicted proteins | sample Fen_T0_2_FD_203757 | JGI IMG/M metagenome (GOLD analysis project Ga0302322, IMG submission 203757) | Peat permafrost microbial communities from Stordalen Mire near Abisko, Sweden - Fen_T0_2 | ecosystem: Environmental > Terrestrial > Soil > Wetlands > Permafrost | place: Sweden: Abisko... | reverse complement strand
TCGCGGACGGCGGCGAAGACCTCGGCCTGCTTGACCGTGTCGACGCCGAGGTCGGCCTCCAGGTCCAGGTCGGGGTCGAGCAGCTCCGGCGGGTACCCGGTCAGCCCGGCCACGATCCCCAGCACGGCCTCGACCACCGGGTCGGCCGCGGCCGCCGGGGCCGCGACCTCGACGGCCGGTGCCGGTGCCGTAGGGGCGGCGGACGGCGCGGGAGCCGCGGACGGCGCCGCGATGCCGGTCCTGTCGCGGACCCAGCCGATGACGTCCGTCAGCGTCGGGAAGTCGCGCAGGCGCAGGTTCGGGTCGCGCTCGACGTCGTACTCCTCGCGGACGGCGGCGAAGACCTCGGCCTGCTTGACCGTGTCGACGCCGAGGTCGGCCTCCAGGTCCAGGTCGGGGTCGAGCAGCTCCGGCGGGTACCCGGTCAGCCCGGCCACGATCCCCAGCACGGTCTCGCGCACCGGGTCGGCGACGGCCACGGGCTGCGGCGCGGCGGCGGGCTGGGCCGGCCGCTCGGGGGCGGGCGGCTCGGGTGCCGCGGCGGCCCGCTCCCGGATCGCGGTGACGTCCGGACCGCGCCCCGCCTGCCCGAGGACGGCAGGGGCGGCTGGGGCGGCAGGGGCGGCAGGGGCGGCGGCGTCCGCGATCCGCAGGCGGCGCTGGACCACCTCCAGCGTGGCGCCGGGATGCCCGACGAGCCGGTCGAGCCACGCCTGCCAGCGCACCCGGTCGAACACCCGGTAGGCGTGGCCGAGCTCGTGCGGCGCGCGCCGCACCCCGTCGGGGGCCGGCACGTACCGGAACAGCGACATCGCGATCTGCGAGCCGAACCCCGCGGCGAGCCGCAGCGCGTACGTCACCGGGTACCCGCCCCCGCGGGACAGGGTGAGGGGGCCGAGGTCGGGGTCGGGCTCGCGGTAGTTCGGGACGGGCGGCACGAGGCCCGTCTCCAGCGCCTTCACGGCGACGACGTCCTCGATCCCGGCGCCCATCGCGTGCCCGGTGAAGCCCTTGGTGTTGGTGATGACGACCTTGTCGGCGTCGGCGCCGAACACGTGCCGCAGCGCCGTGATCTCCGCCGAGGCGCTGCCGCCGCGGGCGGGCGTGTAGGTCTCGTGCGAGACGAACACCGTCTGCCCGGCGATCGCGTGCCGGTCGACGCCGCGCAGCTCCGCCCGCCGGACGAGGCCGTCCATGACGCCGCGGATGTGCTCGACGTCGAGGCGGGTGCCGTGGAACGCGCTGTTCGCCGTCGCGGTGGAGAGGACCTCGACGATCGGGGTGATGCCGCGCTCCCGGGCGACGTCCGCCGCCTCGACGACGAACGCCGCCGCGCCCATGCCGACGATCATGCCGTGCCGGCGGCGGTCGAACGGGGTGGCGGCGTCCTCGACGCGGGCGTCCGTCGCCGCGGCGCCGGAGGCGAGGAACCCGGAGGTGAGCCAGGGCCCGAAGTGGTCGCCGGTGCCGTCGTCCGCGGACACCACGACGACGTAGCGGCAGCGGCCCGCCCGGATCCAGTCCTCGGCGAGCGACGTCGCCTGGGTGGTGCTCGCGCAGGCCGCGTTGAGCTGCGTGTTCGGGCCGCGGGCGCCGATGATCTCGGCGAACTGCGAGTGGCCCATGGAGAGGATGCGGAACAGCAGACGCCGGTCGAGCCGGAAGGGATGGGCCGCCAGCTGGGCGCGCAGGTCCGCGATGAGCCGGTCGACCTCGGCGGCGGCCGGCTCGGTGCCGGTCAGCCGGGCGCGGACGCCCTCGAGCGCGAGCAGCTGCTCGCGCCGTCCGCGGTCCGCGACGTACGCCTCGATCTCCCCGGCGAAGTTGTCGTAGCCCGGGAAGGCGGACGCGAAGATCACGCCGACCTGGTCACGCAGCTCCTCGGGCAGGCCCCAGCGGTCGGGCAGCCGGGTGCCGAGCGTCGTCGTCTTGTAGTGCATGACGAGCGGGACGCCCGCGTCGCGCAGCGCGTCGAAGCCCGCGCCGATGGCGAGCCGGGTGGAGTTGTCGAGGGCGGCGTCGCGGTCGGCGTCGACGCCGAACTCGGTGACGACGTCGAGGGGCGCGTGCCGGGCCGCCAGCTTGATGACGTCCTCGTCGCGGTCGATGGTCTCGAACCGGGCGCCGCCGGCGTCGCTCTTCACCAGCCGGGTGATGCGCATGTCGAGCATGCGGCGCCGGAACGACTCCGGGATCGCCTGGATGAAGTTCTGGCCCGCCAGGATCCGGGCGACGTTCTCGTCGTCGAAGGTCCGCGCGACGCCGGGCAGGCCGAGGGCCGCACCGGTGATGACGACGGGTTCGGCGATCGACGGCGCACCGGGCGCGGGCGGCAGGGCCGTCGGCGCGGTGCCGGCGGCGGGGGTGCCGGTCGCCAGGCTCAGGCCCTCGCCGAGCGCCTCGACGAGCAGCCGCCCGAGGCGCGAGAACCGGTCCCCGCCGTCGGCGGGGGCCGGGGTCACCGCGGCCACGGCAGGTGCGGCCACCGGGGCCGCCGCGGGGGCGACGACGGCGGGCACGGCCGCGGGGGCGACGACGGCGGGCACGGCCGCGGGCGACGCCGTCACGGTGACGGCGGGAGCCGGGGCGGGGTGCACGGCGCCCGCGGCGTACAGCCCGGCGAGCGCGGTGTTGAAGGCGGCCTCGTCGCCGAACTTGGGGTGGTTGGTGAAGAGGGAGAGCACGTCCTCGTGGTGTGAGCCGAGCACGTCCTCGACGAAGCCGTGCAGCGCCTTCTTCGGGCCGACCTCGACGAACACGCGCGCCCCGGCGTCGTACAGGGTGTGCAGGCCCTTGACGAACTGGACGGGCGAGGCGACCTGGCGCCCCAGCAGGTCGAGCATCGTGTCGGTGTCGGCGTCGGCGGGGTAGAACTCGCCGGTCACGTTGGCGACGATCGGCAGCTTCGGGCCGCGGACGTCGAGGCGGCGCAGCTGGGCGACGAGCGGCACGCTCGCGGGCGCCACGATCGAGGTGTGGAAGGCGTGGCTGACGGGGATGCGGGAGGCGTTGATGCCGTTCGCCACGAACGTCTCGACGACCTTCTCGACCGCCGTGGTGGCGCCCCCCACGACCGCCTGGCCGTAGCTGTTGATGTTGGCGACGACGACGTAGCCCTCGGCCTCGGCGACGATCCGCTCGATCTGGTCGAGCGGGCCGAAGACCGCGGCCATCGCGCCGTTGTCCGGCGTCTCCAGGCTCGCCATCTCCCGGCCGCGGGCGCTGACGGCCTCCAGGGCCGCGGTGAAGGTGAGGCACCCTGCGGCGACGAGCGCGCCGTACTCGCCGAGGCTGTGGCCCATGACCATGTCGGCCGTGATGCCGTACTGGCCGAGCAGGCGGGTGAGCGCCAGGTCGGCCGCGAGGACGGCCGGCTGGGTGATCTCGGTCTGCATGAGCTGGCGGGTCAACTGCTTGACGGCGGCCTCGTCGGTGCCGTCGATGAAGATGTAGTCGGTGAGCGGCTTGCCGAGCAGCGGCGTCATCGTGCGGTCGGCCTCGGCGAACGTCTGCGCGACGATCGGCTCGCGCGACCGCAGCGACTGCAGCATGTTGACGTACTGCGATCCCTGGCCGGTGTAGAGGAACGCCACCTTGGCGACGGCGCCCCGCCCGACGAACACGCCCTGGGAGCGCAGCATGCGCCACAGCGCCGGGGTGCCCGTCGCGAACGCCTTGAGGGCCTTGTCGAGCTTGCCGGCCAGGTCGGCGGCGTCGGCGAAGTCGACGGCGAGGCGCACCGGCGCGGCGACGTCCGCGGGGTTCGGCGCGGCGGGCGCCGGGGCGGTGCCCGCGACGGCGCGGGCGTGGTGCTCGCGCAGGCGTGCCACGACGTCCGCGTCGGTCGCCCCGCCGACGACGAGCAGGCCGCGCAGCGGTGGCTTCGCCGCGACGACGTCGACGGCGGTCGCGGCGATCGGCCCGGTCGTGGCCGACAGGCCGGTCGACGGGCCGGTCGTGGCCGGTGCGGTGGCCGCCGGCCCGCCGATGACGGGCGAGGTGACGGTCGCGCCGTTGGACACCTGGACCGCCGCGTGCACGCCGGTGCCGGTGCGGTACCGGCCGGGCACGTACTCCTCCAGCACGACATGGAAGTTCGTCCCGCCGAAGCCGAACGCGCTGACGCCGCCCCGGCGGACGCCGTCGCCCTCGGGCCTCGGCCAGTCGCGCAGCTCGGTGTTGACCTGGAACGGGCTGGTGGCCCAGTCGACGTTCGGGTTGGGCGTGTTGAAGTTCAGGCTGGGCGGCAGCACCCGCTCGTGCAGGCTCTTCACCATCTTGAACAGGCCCGCGGTGCCGGCTGCGGCCTTCAGGTGACCGATGTTCGACTTGACCGATCCCAGAGCGATGGTGCCCGGCCGCGCACCGGCCCGGCCGAACACCTCGCTGAGGCTGCCGAGCTCGGTGGCGTCGCCGACCCGCGTCGAGGTGCCGTGCGCCTCCACCGACGTCACCAGGGCCGGGTCCAATCCGGCCAGCTCCCAGGCCCGCCGGACGGCGAGCTTCTGGCCCACGGGGTTGGGTGCGGTGATGCCCTTGCCTCGGCCGTCGCTCGACCCGGCGACCGACAGGACGACGGCGTACACGCGGTCGCCGTCCCGCTCGGCGTCGGCGAGCCGCTTGAGCACGAAGATCGCCGCGCCCTCGCCCATGACGAACCCGTCCGCACCGGCGTCGAAGGGCCGGGTGCCGGTCGCCGAGAGGGCGCCGATCTTGCAGAACTTGACGAAGCTGACGGCGTTCATGTTCCGGTCGACGGCGCCGGTGACCACGGCGTCGTACTGCCCGGACACCAGCCCGTTCATGGCGGCCGACAGGCTCGCGAGCCCCGAGGCGCAGGCGGCGTCGGTGGTGAAGTTCGGGCCGCGGAAGTTGAACAGCGCGGAGATCCGCCCCGCCATCACGTTGGCGAGCTCACCGGGCATGGAGTCCTCGGTGATCTGGTGGTACCGGCCGAGGTACCGCTCCTTCGCCTGGCTGACGACGCTGGCCCGCACGTCGCCGGGCAGCGCGGCGAACGCCGGGCTCGCCGCGAGCGTCGAGACGAACTCGGGGAACTCGACGCGGCTGTTGCTGTGGTAGTGCTTCTCGCCGCCGATGGCGCTGCCGAGGATGACGGCGACCCGCTCGGAGTCGACCGACCAGTTCGGCCAGCCGGCGTCGAGCAGCGCCGACCGCGCCGCTGAGACGGCCCACTGCTGGCACTCGTCCATCTGCTTGGCCACCGTGGGCGGCACGGGCAGCTTCCAGGCGATCGGGTCCCACGGGAACTCGCGCACCCACCCGCCGATGCGGGAGTAGGTCTTGTCGGACGCGTGCGGGTCGGCGTCGTAGTAGAGCGCCGGGTCCCAGCGCTCGACGGGCACGTCGGTGATGCAGTACTTGCCGCCGGTGATGTTGGCCCAGAAGGCGTCGGCATCGGGCGCCTCGGGCATGATGGCGGCGATCCCGACGACCGCGACCGGGGTGACTGCAGGGGCGCTCATGGCTGGTCCTCCTGTGCGAGCACGCGACCGTCACCGACCGGGCGGCCGTCCGGCGCCCGGTGGTGGGGTCGTGCTGTGGCTTTGTCTTCGGTGTCTTCGGTGTCGTCTTCGACGTGATGACCCGGTGCGGGAGGTCAGAACCGGCCGGCGTAGATGACGCCGGTCAGCGTGTCGAGGTCGGCGAGCAGGCCCGCCTGGGCGGTGCGGACGGCGTCCAGGGGGAGGCGCGCCGCGAGCGTGGCGGCCTCGGCGGCCCCGCCCTCGGCCGAGCCGACGACCCAGCGCAACCCGTCCTCGCCGACCTTCAGCGCGGCCTCCCGGGCGAAGATCCGGCTGATCGTGGCGAGCGCGGGCCCGTCGTAGTGGCGCTCCGACTTCTCGTGGGCGTGGCCCGCGAGCGTCGCCGCGGCGCGCCGGGCGGCGGCGCCGGCGGTCTCGGCCCAGGCGATGAGCTCGCCGAGCCGGAACAGCACGTGCTGGTTGCGGGTGAGGCGACCGCGCTGGCAGGCGTCGAGGACGGCGGCGAGCGCGTGGCTCGCCAGCGCCGCGACGTCCGCGCCGACGGTGGGGGACTGCGCGTGCAGGGCCTCGAGCGCGCGGGCGGCCTCGACGTAGTACTGGCCCCGGCTCTTGAGGTGGTGCTGCCAGCGGTCGCGCGCGATCGTCATCTCGAGGATCTCGGAGGTGCCCTCGTAGATGAGCGTGATCCGGACGTCCCGCTTGATCTTCTCGACGACGTACTCGCGGGTGTAGCCGTAACCGCCGTGCGCCTGGATCGCGGCCTCGGCGGCGGCGTTGCCCGCCTCCGTGCACATGTACTTGGCGATGGCGCCCTCGGTGTTCATGGCGCCGTTGTCGCCCTCGCCGCGGTCGATGCGGGTCGCGGTCTCCTCCAGGTAGGCGCGCGCCGCCTCCAGCCGGACGACGTGGGGCGTGATGAGCTTGTGGGTGTACCCCTGCTTGCGGGCCAGGGCCGACCCGCCCTGCTCGCGGCCCACCGAGTAGGTGATCGCCCGCTCGACGGCCTCGACCCCGCCGCCGAGCCCGAACGCCGCGACCATGACCCGGGTGTAGCCGAACACCTGCTGGGCCTGGATCAGACCCTGCCCCTCGACGCCGCCGAGGAGCTGTTCCACGGGCACGTACACGTCCTCCAGGACGATGCCCGTGGTGTTGGAGAGCCGGATGCCGTGCTTGTCCTCGGGGCGGGCCGGGGTGAGGCCCGCCGTGCCCTTCTCGACGACGAACCAGGTGGGGCCGGCGGGGGCGTTGGCGAGGATGGTCGTGGCGTCCGCGATGCCGCCGTTGCTGATCCACTGCTTGCGCCCGTTGAGGCGGTAGCCGACGATCTCGCCGTCCTTCTCGACCGGCGTGGCCGTCGTCGTCAGGGCGCCGAGGTCGCTGCCCGCGTCGGGCTCGGTGGCGCCGTAGGCGAAGACGATGCCCTGCTCGGCGATCCGGCCGAGCCACTCCTTCTTCTGGTCCTCGGTGGCCCCCACGAGCACCGGGTCGCTGCCGAGGAACGTCGCGAAGACCGCGGTCGCCAGGCCGATGTCGTGGCGGGCCATGACCTCGCAGACGCGGTAGGAGTCGAACGCCCCGCCGCCCATGCCCCCGTACTCCTCGGGGATGAACACGAGCTGGACGCCGAGCTCGTCGCTGCACATCGCCCGGACGATGTCCTCGGGGCAGACGTCCTCGTGGTCCAGCTCGAGCTGCTTGTCGGGGGTGAGGGCGGCGCTCACGAAGTCGTCGAGCGACTCCAGCATCATCTTCAGGGTGTCGGCGTCCAGGCCCTGTCCGCCGATGTGCGTCTCGGTCGTCATCGAGTGAGGTCCCTCCGGGACGGGTGCCGCCGGGTGTGCGCCCGGCACGCAGGTGGGGTGCGGCGGGAGAGCGGCCGGACGCCGGTCGTCCGACAGACAGGTATCAGGTCGTGCGCTTGGCGATCTCGTCGATGAGCTGCGGGACCACGGCGTGCAGGTCCCCGACGACGCCGAAGTCGGCGATGGCGAAGATGGGCGCCTTGGGGTCCTTGTTGATGGCGACCACGGTCTTGGACCCCTGCATGCCGGCGCGGTGCTGGATGGCGCCGCTGATGCCGCTCGCGATGTAGAGCTGCGGCGCGACGGTCTTGCCGGTCTGGCCGATCTGGGCCTCGTGCGGGTTCCAGTGCTCGTCGGTCGCCGCCCGCGAGGCGCCGACCGCGGCCCCGAGCGTGTCGGCGAGCCGCTCCAGGACGCCGAACGCCTCCGCCGACCCGACGCCGCGCCCGCCGGACACGATGACGGCGGCGTCGGCGAGCTCCGGGCGGCCCGTCGCGGCCTTCGGGGAACGGCTCACGACCCGCGCCGCGCCGGTCAGGTCCGCCTCGACGGCGACCGTCTCGACCGCCGGTGTCACCGGGGCCGGCTCGGGAGTGACGGCGTTCGGCATCACCGTGATCACCGGGATGCCGCGCACGATCGTGCTGGTCGCGACGTACTCGCCCGCGACGACGGACTGGTCCGCCTCGACGCCGTCCGCGCCGGGGCGCACGTCGACGGCGTCGGTGATGACGCCGGACTCCAGCCGGACGGCGACGCGGCCCGCGACGTCCTTGCCCTCCGGGCCGGACGTCAGCAGCACCGCCGCCGGCTGCACCCGTCGGGCGAGGTCGCTGACGACCGCCACCTTCGGGACGACGAGGTACTCGCCCACCACCGGGTCGGCGGCGGCGTACACCTTCACGGCGCCGTACTCGCCCAGCTGCGCGACGACCGCGTCGTCGGCGGGCCCGAACAGGACGGCACTCGGCTCGCCCAGGCGCCGGGCCAGGGTGAGCAGCTCGAGCGTCGGCTTGCGCACGCCGCTCTCGCTCCGTTCGACGATCACCAGGACTTCGGACACGATGACTCCTGCGACACGTGAGGCGGTCTCTAGCGGGCTCAGAGGAACTTGCGCTCGACGAGGAAGTCGGCGATCCGTGCGGCGCCGTCCCCCTCGTCCTCGACGACGACGCCGGCCTGCTTGGGCGGCCGGGGGGTGAGCGAGCGGACGACGACCGCGGAGCCGGCGGCACCGACGTCCGACGCCGCGATGCCGAGGTCGGCCAGCGACAGCGTGGTGACCGGCTTCTTCTTGCTCGCCATGATCGCTTTGAAGGCGGGGTAGCGGGGCTCGCCGGTCTGGTCGGTGACCGAGACGACGGCGGGCAGCGTGGCCTGCACCTGCTCGGAGGCGGTGTCGCCGTCGCGCCGGATGGTCACCGTGCCGGCGGCGGCGTCCACCTGGAGCGCGGACGCGAACGTCACCTGGGCGGCGCCCAGCCGCTCGGCCACCATCGCCGGGACGACGGACATCTCGGCGTCGGTGGACGCCATGCCCGTGACGACGAGGTCGAAGCCGGTGCGCCCGATGGCGGCGGCGAGGACGCGGGAGGTGGCGACGGCGTCCGAACCGTGGATGGCCTCGTCGAGCACGTGCACGCCCGAGTGGGCGCCGATCGCGAGGGCGCGGCGCAGGGCGTCGGTCGCCTTGGCGGGACCCACGGTCAGCGCGACGATCTCGGCGTCGACGCCGTTCTCGGTGAGCCGCACGGCCTGCTCGACGGCGTACTCGTCGAGCTCCGACAGCCGGCCCTCCACGCCCTCACGGTCGAGGGTGAGGTCGGCGGAGAAGTTCCAGGTTGCCGTCGGTTCGGGAACGTACTTGACCGGAACGACGATCTTCATTTGGTTCCTCGCTCTGGGCACGCAACACGGCCGGGGGAGTCCTATTCGTGATGAGTCCGCAATCTAGGTGCAAGGTCAGTGACGGAAACCGGGACCAACGGACTTCGGGACCACCGTAGAGGGGTCGTCCTCCGCCCGGCATACCTCCACCGGTCCCGGCGTCCGGGCAGCTCAGCCGAGATTCGGATGCTCAGGGTGACGATCGGTCAGCAGATCATCATGTCGTCATCGCCCCGCAACGCAGCGGTCACGCGCCGGGCGCCCCCGAGCCGACCCGGCGACCCGCCGCATCCGTCGTTCGGTCGGTTCCGGTGCCCGGGTCATCCTTCCTTCGGCAGGGCGCCGCTCCCCTTTCGGGGTGTCCCGGTCGATCGTTGGGGACATTCCGTCCGGAGTCCCGCCACATCTCCACCGTTTGCGCGGGAGCGGTTCGGGTATGGGCAGTTCACGCGGCTGCGGCCGTCCCAGACGACTCCCTCCCGAATCAGGAGCTTCCCGTGATCATCCTCGGCCTCGTCCTGCTCGTGCTCGGCTACCTGCTCCACATCTCCATCCTGTGGACGCTCGGCATCGTGCTCCTGGTGGTCGGTGCCGTGCTCTACCTGCTGGGCAGCGTCGGCCGCCCCCTCGCGGGGCGTCGTCACTACTGGTGACGGCGGCCGGGCCGACGCCGGCCCGGTTCGGTGAGCCGGCCCGGTTCGGTGAGCCGGCCCGGTTCGGTGAGCCCGGTCAGATGAGCAGCAGGTCGCGCCCGCCGTCCTCGACGGCGGGCGCGCCGCCCGCGGCGTCCCAGGCGCCGCGCAGCCGCCGGACCCCCTCCACCAGCAGGTGCGGCGGGGCCACGGCGGCGATCCGCACCCGGTCCGCCAGCGCGCCGACGGGCGAGAACGCCGGGCCCGGCGTGACGAGCACCCCCCGGTCCGCGGCGGCGCGCGCGAGGGTGCGCGCGTCGGCGCCGGGCACCCGCACCCAGCGCCAGGCGCCGGCCTGCGGCTCCTGGCCGGTCCAGCCGGGCAGCAGGTCGGCCAGGGCCGCCCCCAGCGCCCGCTGACCCTCCGCGACGTCCGCCCGGACGGCGGCGGCGAGCCGCGGCAGCGCCGGGACCACCTCGAGGCCGAGCCGCTGGGACACCAGCGATCCCGCGAGGTCCGCGGTCAGCCGGGCCGCCACCAGCTCGCGCAGCAGGTGCCGCGGTGCCGCAGCCCAGCCGATGCGCAGGCCCGCCCAGGCGACCTTCGACGTCGACCCGATCGTCACGCACCCGCTGCCGGCGGGGAGCCGCGCCGAGAGCGGCGCCGGGACCCGGGCGGGATCGGCGAGCAGTACGGCCGACCGGTCCTCCAGCAGGAGCACCCCGCTGCGGGCGAACACCTCGGCCAGCCGGTCCAGCCGCTCGCCCGGGATCACCACGCCCGTCGGGTTGTTGCCGACGGGCACCAGGTAGGCGAGCGCGGGCCGCACCCGCGCCACCAGGTCGGCGAGCGCGTCGGGGTCCGGTCCCCGTTCGTCGCCCGGCACGGGCAGGGCCCGCAGCCCGGCCGCCCGGAACGCCTGCAGCGCCCCGGGGTAGGTGGCCTCCTCCACCAGCACGGTCGAGCCGGGCGTGGCCAGGGCGTTCGCGGCGAGCGCGATGGCCTGCTGGGCGCCCGTCGTCACCAGGACGTCGTCCGGGCCCACCGGGCCGGTGCCGATCCGGCACCCGGTGAGGTGCTCCGCCACCACCGCGCGCAGCGCGGGCAGGCCCTGCGGGTGGTAGCCGGTGCCCCGGACCAGCTGCAGCACCCACTCCGGGTCGGCCGCGGTCCGCTCGGCGAGCAGGGTCCGGGTGTGGACGTCGCAGCGCGTCTCGGCCAGGGAGAGATCGATGACGCCGTGGGCCGACCGGCCGAGGCTGTCGAAGGCCGACGCCGGACCGGCCGCGGCGCGGGCGGCCGGGGCGTGGCCGGGGGCGGCGTCCGGCGGGCGCGTGCCGGGCCCGCGCACCCAGGTGCCCGCGCCCTGCCGGCCCTCGATCCGGCCGGCGTCCCGGGCCCGGCGGTAGCCCGCCGTCGCCGTCGAGCGGGAGATCCGCAGGGTCTCGGCGAGGGCCCGCTCGGTGGGCAGGCGGGTGCCTGCGGGGAGGAGGCCGTCGTCGACGAGGCTGACGAGCCGGTCACCCAGGCGCGCGGCGAGCGGTCCGGTGGACTGCTGCCATCCCCCGAGGAGGAGGGCCAGGTCTGCGGGTTCGGCGGTGCTCATGAGCCAATTACACCTTGATTGGCCTGTCCAATGGACAGCTAATGGCTGGTATGGCTCCTCAGACTCCGCCCGCTGCCACCCTCCGGTCGTCGGCCATCCGGGACCTGCTCGCCCTCACCCAGGCCCCGGGCGTCCGGTCGCTCGCCGGAGGGCTGCCCCAGCCCGACACCTTCCCCGCCGCCCGGCTCGCCGACGTCGCGCGCGACGTCCTCGGGGGCGGCGCCCGGACCGCCCTGCAGTACGGACCCACCGAGGGCGACCCAGCCCTGCGCGCCTGGATCGCGGCCTACGAGACGGCGCGCTGTGCCCGGGCGGAGGGCCCGGGGTCGGGCGCGGGCCCGGTCGCCCCGGAGCGGGTCACCGTGACGGCGGGCAGCCAGCAGGCGCTCGACCTGCTCGCCCGCGTGCTGTGCGCGCCCGGCGACGCCGTCGTCGTCGAGGAGCCCACCTACCTGGGCGGCCTGCAGGCGTGGCGGGCGGCGGGCGCCGTCCCGCACCCGGTGCCGGCCGACGCCGACGGCCTGGACGTCGACGCGCTCGCCCGGCTGCTCGCGGGCGGCCTGCGCCCGGTCGCCGTCCACACCATCCCCACGTTCCAGAACCCGACCGGCAGCCTGCTGCCCGCCGCCCG
>Ga0302322_100004541_pt1 | contig 12073 bp, 8 predicted proteins | sample Fen_T0_2_FD_203757 | JGI IMG/M metagenome (GOLD analysis project Ga0302322, IMG submission 203757) | Peat permafrost microbial communities from Stordalen Mire near Abisko, Sweden - Fen_T0_2 | ecosystem: Environmental > Terrestrial > Soil > Wetlands > Permafrost | place: Sweden: Abisko... | reverse complement strand
GAGATGCCGTTCGTCGCTCAGTAGCCTCTCGAAAGTCGGACAGTGGTGGAGCTAGCGCGCAAGGGCGGACACGACCAAAATGTATTTCGCTTGATAGCCAGTGCTGGGCTCGGTGATCGGCCATGACCCGACCGGCCAGCCACCGTTGTATTCCAGATACGACTTCTGTGCTGGTTGGCCCATCGGTGGGCTCCAGTTTTGGCTGCAAAGGGCGAAGTCACTGGACCCGTAGCACTTGTACGCTGGGTCGCCTTGAGGCGCCGTGCAACAGCTATCCGGCGCGAAGCCCGTGTTCGGGCCGCCGGCAAGAAACCCAGGCGCGGGACCGGGCGTGCTGGCGGAGGTCTCGTCCCACTTCGGCGACTTGTCCGCAAACCATAGGTGGGCAATCGTCTTTGCGGAATGTTCGGCACCCGCTTTCTGCATGTTCGTCAGATAGACGAGGCCGAGCGGGTTCACGCCGTGTAGGTAGTGCACGTAGTCCTCAGCGGCCGTCGCAGCCTTTTGAGCGGTCGCGCCGGAGCCGTGCGTCGCGAGGTGTTGGTAGAGGCGCGCCTGGGCCATCTTGATCTGGTTGCTACTCCACGTATAGTTGCTCAAGTAGGCGCGGTAAGGGTCCTTGTTGCCGGTGACCATTGGCAGTTGGGTGGCGCCGTTCGTGATGTTCGTCGTCACCTGGCTCACGATCGCGGTCGCGATGCTGGGAGTGACGCCATTCAGCTTGGCCAAGTACATCACTGCGTCGGCGGGCTCCATCTCCCATTCTGTCGGGCTGTTCGGACCCAGCACCTTGTTCCAATTCGCCTCCGCAAAGGTCTTGTAAGCTGCCTCCCCCGTCATCTCGTACAGGTAGACCGAGGCCTGGAATTTCGAGAACAGGCGACCCGCATCGTCCGTTTCTTGGTCTCCGGCACCGAGGCCACTCGAACCGGACTGTTTGCTGTCGTCGTTGTTGTAGAAGAGCACGTTCGGGTTCGCGTCAGCCCACGCCCACGCCTTCAGCGCCCGCGCCTTCAGGTCGGCGGCGAAGGTTTTCAAGGTTGCCTCCGGTCGCGCGCCAAAGACCTTGCTGGCGTAAGCGAACATCGCGGCGGCCATCAGGCTGGCATTCGTGGTCGCAGGGCCGTAGTAGCTGGGGCCCGTGGCCGCGGACGGGGGGCTTGCGCCGTCCGAACCCAAGATGCACAAGAGTGAGCCATCGGTGTTCTGCATCCGCACGACCCAGTCGATGGCGTACTTCACTTCATCGAGCAGATCCGGGATCTGGTTGCCGGACTCGGGGATGTTGTAATCATCACCGAATGCAGACGGGTTCTCTTCGAACCCGTGCAAGAGGGTGATGACGGTGCCGGATGCCCAGGCGGTGTACCGATTCGAATCGCCGGCGTCATACCAGCCGCCGCGCAGATCTCTGACCAGGGTTGAATCGGTCTTGGCGGTCCATGCGTGTGCCTCGGAGTCCTGCCCCTTGCCCAGGTGGCTCGCTCCGTCTGCCCAGTCCGCGCCGGCATAGGCCGCGGTCTTCGCAAACCCGGCGCGCTGGTAGAAAAACGCGCGAGCGGCGTGCTTCAAGGCACTGCGGTAGACGGTGTCGTCGATCTCGAATTCGACCGATCGGACCTTTTTGTCCAGGTCGTTCACGGTATAGGTTCCCGGCGTGGTGACGTCCGAGAAGTCGAACCACCACACTTTGTCCCCCGACGCACTGTCGATTGCGCCGCCATTCCAGGCGGTCGGAGCGGCTTGTTTGACGGTCTTACCGGCCTTGTCCACGACCGCGTACTGCGAGCCGGGGGTGAAGCTCACCCCACTGTCATAGCCGGTCAGCGGAGCGCGAATGATGGCCACCTTGGTAGCCGTCGTGCGGTACCCGAACTGATCCACCACGATCAGCGGAATCGGGCCATTCGGACCGACGGTGAGATTTTGATTCCACGTCGTGTCGGTGCTGGGCTTGTCCACGGTGGGTGGTATGGATAGGGGCGTGCCGGCGCTGCCGCCGATTGCGTTGAGCCCTCCTGCGGCAGTGGCCCCGCCCGCGCCGGGCAGCCCGCCCGTCGAGGTGTTACCGCCATTGGCGAAAGCCGGCGAGCCGCCACCGGAGCTGCCCCCTGATCCAGCAGGTCCAGCGCTCGACCCGCCGCCCGTCGCGCTCGATCCGCCCAAGCTCGTCGCGCCGCCCCCGCCACCGGCCGAATGAGTGACACCTGCCGTGTTGGGCGAACAAGCCGGAAGCGGTACGACTCCGACGAACGCGATGCTTGCCAGTAATAATCCAGGTTTCATGCGTATCGACCGTCGTTCGCGCGCGAGTTGCTGGAGCTGGGTTGGTTCAATGATTCTCACTCTGCAGTGATCGCATCCACGGCCACGGGACCCGTGCCACGATTGACAATGTTGACAGCGTGTGGCCCTGAGGTGAGACCGGTGACCTGCGCTACCATCTGCTGAGCCATCCGTGCGCCCGTCGTGGACAGATCGGCCATCGCCCGGCTCTGGCCATCGATCAGAACCTCGATCTTACCGGCCCCGGCTTGTTTCGGTGCGTAGACCGCGACACTGCTGCCCGTAACCGTCGCAGTCCAAACGTCCCCGGAGGTACTGCTCGTGGTGAGGTCGTTGTTGTAGTCGCCCGTGCCCAGGTTCGAGGTGCGCAGCCATCCGGGAGACGCTGTGCCCGGGTCGTCGTCATTGGTCCAGCCCTTGTCGTGGGTGATGCGCAGAACGCGAATCTTCGACGCCAACTGGGAATCGGAGATCCCGGACAGCGCGGGCGCCGATCCCCCGGGGGTGACCGTCAATCCCTGGCCGCTTTGCGAGAACGTGGTTGCCACCGTGGAGCCGAGCAGCTCGACTTTGGAGACGGTGCCCAGGGTGGCCCCGCCCGACTTCAGCGCCGAGAGCGTGACGGCGCCGCCGTTCCAACCGAGAAGCGTTGCGTACACGTAGCCACCGGCCCGTGTGTAAATCACCGTCGCGTCACCCCAGACCTCGAATGGGCGAGAAGCGTACACGGCTTCGCCGTTCACCTTCAGCCATGCGCCGATGTCCTTGGCGATTTGAGTGCACTTAGTATCGAGATTGCCTCGGCCGTGCTGGGTGAGGTTGAGCAGCAAGCTGCCGTTTCGGGAGACGTTTTGCATCAAGGTCGTGACTAGAGACGCAGCTCCCGTGTATCCGGCCCCGGTCAGGTAGTGCCAGTTGCCGCTCTGGATATCGAGCTCGGTCTGGAACGGATAGGCACTGATCTGCGATTCGGTGGCCGCCTCGGTGCTTCTCACCAAGGCACGCTCGGCGTCGGGCAGGAGGGACGCGCTGTTCTGGAAACTGTTGTATTGCCCGCCCACGCCCTTCATATTCATGACGACGTCCACTGGGCCCGTTTTCCAGTTCATGGACTTGTTGTAGTAGTTCGCCAAGATCATCGGGGCGATGGCGCCTAGCCCCATGTGGACACCAAGATCTACTTGTGAATCGCCAGCGTGGTCGTCGAAGTAGACCACGTCTGGGCGATATTTGCAGATCGCTTCATCGACACGGTACATGAACTGGGTGCCGTAGGCCGAGTTGTTACACGAATTGTTCGAACAGTCGGTGCTGTGCTTCGGCCCATAGAGATCAGCGGGATTCATCCCTTCCCACCACTTGCCTTTGCCATCCGCGGTACTCTGCAGCGCATCGAAAGGTCCCTTCGCGCCGCTGGTGTAGCGAGTCGGCATCCACTGGCCCCAGGTTCGCGCCGGCGTGTTGTGGAAACCGATGCCGAAACGCAACCCCTTCTGGCGAGCGATCGGTTCCCAGGTGCCTACGATGTCTTTCTTTACTCCGACTTTGACCGAGTTCCACGGTTGGTAGCTCGAATCCCAGTTGTCGAAGTTGTCATGGTGTGCGCCCATCGCCATGAAGAACTTGGCGCCCATCTGGACGTACAGATCCATCAAGGCGTTGGGATCCCATTGATCGATCACCCAGTTCTTGCAAATGTCCTTGTAGCCGTACTCGGACGGATCGCCGAAGTGGGCCAGGTGATAGGCGTAGTCGGCCGAGCCCTGTTGATACATCCGAAGCGCGTACCAATCCCCCTGCTCGGGCATGGACTGCGGGTCCCAGTGCGCCCAAGCCCCGAATTTAGCGTCACGCCACCACTGGGGCGTCGAATAGGCTTTCCCCAACGCCTTCCAGTCGGGTTTGTAAGTCCCTGCCGCAACCTGAAAGGTCGGCAGGTTCCAGACGTCAGTGCCCGCTACGGGTCCACACTGGCGCGGTTGCCCCACGGCTCCAGACGAGCCGCCAGCGCCCCCGCTCGGCTGGCTGCTTAGGCCGGCGGTGCCTCCGTAGGAACTGCGGCCCCCGGAGTCCATCGCGCCACCCGAACCAGGTGCTCCTCCTAGAGACGCGCCCCCGGCAGCCGCCGCGCCGGCTCCAGCATTTGCTTGTCCCCCGGTCGCCCCGCCGGCACCTGCGCCCGCCACGCCGGTGGCGCCTCCGCTTCCGGTCGGCCCTGAGCCGGCGCCGCTACCGGTGCCGCTACCGGAGGTTCCCCCGCAACCGACGCAGAGAGCAACGAGCCAATGAACCAGAGACGATGCGGCACCGCGCGGATAGCGCACATTGGCACCATTTGATCCGAGTAGTGGTGAGCCGGTTCCAGCCTGCAAACGAAAGAACACGCGAAGTACTGTGACTCGGTCGCTGTTATTGCGATGAAATCCCGCTTCAGGGTCGTAAAACCGTGATTTTCCTGCCCGCGCTGACGCTGCGCGTACGAAATCGAGATCAGCTGCGCGAGGCAGGGGATGCGGCAGCCGCAGCAAGGGCGGCGCCTGCTAGGCATCGAGCTTCAAGACACGGAGCGCTGCGACGAGACGGCTGAGCAGAATCTGCGCTTCGCAGAAGCCGCACGTCACCGAAGTGTCGTCACTCGAGCACGATGCCAGCGCTACTACCCACCCCAAGTATCATCGCTTCATCCGCTGCTCGCATCCGAAACAGTCACCGGCTCCGGGGGCATGACATGGCTGAGTGGCGAGCAACTGCGCGCGGTACAGCGCTCGGCTGCGACGGCCGACCGGCCAGCGACCGACATTCGGAACGCTGATAGAAACAGAACGCAACGGCACGAGCGATCAATCGAAACAGGGCTCGGTTCGCCCCGCGCACAGTCGACCCCCGGCGGCCCAGAACGGTGTAGCTTTCGATTGCACGCCACTCACCAGGTTTGTGAACGGGATGGTCAAGTGTTTCAGCCCTCGCCGCGCTCCTCGTCAGTGATCTAAGGGGCACGTGAGCCGCCGATTGAGTTATCTCTGCCTGGGGGTCGTTGTTCTCTGGGCCGTGGACGTGAGCGCGCTCGAGGCGGACGGCTTTACGCTCGAGACCGGTTCGCCCGATGCGCTTTGCCCAGAGCTCGAAACGACGCGTGAGATCGTGGCGCGACGCTTGGGCTCGCTCGTCGTCGAAGGCCGCAAGGGCTGGCTGGCTCGCTACACCATCGGCCACGCGCCCGCGGGTAAACCCAGAGATTTCGTGCGGCTCGAGCTGTTCAATCCTCAGGGCGAAGTCGAGCTGCGGCGCGATCTGCCGATTGAAGGCGACTCTTGCCGCACCATGGCAGAGGTCATCGCGCTGGTACTCGATAGACATTTCCGCGGCCTGGGAGCCTCCGAATCGAGCCCTCCCGATTCGGCAGAGGGCGCACGGACGCAGGCGCTAGTGTCGATCTCGACTCACCCGAAAGCGGTGCGCGGGCCGGCAAGCGCGTCCCGCTTCGCACTCACCGGGCCAGGTCCGCGGCTGTCTGCCGAGTACGCGGTCACGTGGGCGCAACCCTCGCTGGGTGCGCGCGTCAGCGCAGGCCTGGGGCGCCACTTCGAAGGGACGCTCGGGTTGCGTTGGAGCTTGACGACGCTGGAAGAGAACGAGCTGCACGGAGCACGTGTGGTTGCTCGAACTGCGGCGTCCCGGGCGAGTTTCGCCTGGAGGGTGGCCCTGCCGCCAGGTCTGCTCCACCTCGGCCCGGCGGTGTCACTGACCGTTCAGCAGGCAACCACGCACGGCTTGACGCAGCAAACCGATCGCACCCGCGCGCTGTGGATGGCTGGCGTTGAAGGCGGCTTCGTCGTGCCAGTCGGTCACGACCTGTTCGTCGAGGCAGCCACTTCCCTCGACTTCCTCGTACCCGGCGCGTCGGGCCGGTTCTTCGTCGATAACCGAGAAGTTCTGCCGCCCCGAGCGCTGACGCTGGGTTGGTCCCTGGGCTTTGGATACGCCTGGAGCCAATAGCTCAGACTCGAGCGAAGGTTCCAGCGACCGAGGACTCTAACGGGAGGCCATGTGTGCCGCCGTTGCAAGCCCGATCGGGGAATGGGATAGCGACAGCGAGTCGCCCTTGCTGCGCGAATGCGTGCGCGGTAGCCATCAAGCCTGGCGCTCCCTGCACATCCGTTACTACCCAGTCACCGTGGCTTTCCTGCGGAAGTTGGGTGTACGCGAGTCAGACCTAGATGACGCCTCGCAGGAGGTCTTCCTGCAAATGCACCGTTACTTGCCCCGCTTTCGTGGCAACGCGGAGTTGAAGACCTGGCTGTATCGGTTGTGCATTACTGAGGCTCGGCATCTGCGCCGCCGCCATCGCATGGCTGAGACTCTGCGCTCGTGGTTCTCACTGAGTCCGGAGTCCGTGAACCCGAGCTCCGCCGGATTTTGCGAAGAATCAGCGCGTCGACGAATGCAAGCCGCGCTCGAAACCCTGAGCGAAGGCGATCGGCTAGCAGTCGCGCTGTACGAGCTCGAGGGGCTCGCGGGGCGTCAAGTCGCCGAGATCTTACGCTGCACGGAAGCGACGCTCTGGAGGCGACTGCACTACGCCCGCAAGAAGTTCGTCCAGGCCCTGGAGGCCTCTGCATCCATTGCGGAGTCGACGTGACTCGCTTCGTAGAACCAATGGCCGGCGGACCCGACGAACCGACGCACAATCCCGAGCGTCTGACCGAGGGGAAGTTTGGGCGACTGCTGAGGGACGGCAACCGAGAGCTAGCGGATGGCCTCGACCAGGCTGCGGCTTTTCGGCGTTTGACGCAACGCATGTCGACATCGCACGCCAGCGTTGGTCAGCGGCGCGTCCACTGGGTGGCCCCTGCCACCGTAATCACTTTGGCCGTATTCGCGGTCCTGCCCGCGGTCGTGCGTCGGATGCGTTCGACTCCCACGGCGCCGATTGCGGCCGAAGATTTGCGCGGCCACCACGAAGAGCGTGTCGCGAACACCGCCGTATTGCCGGAAGCGTCGACGCAGCGCCCGACGCGCGCTGCGGATGGCAGGAGCGCGTCTGCCGCCAAACGCACCGCTCACGGGCCGAGCATGGGCACATCGGTCAATGGCATGACCGGTCCCGTGCCTCCGAGCGTAGCCCCGACCTCTGAACCGCAACCACCAGCAACGCTGGATCCCGGCGTTGCGGTGGGAGCAACTCCCGCGCCGGCAACCGCCGCCCCGGTATCGGACGTCGGCACCGCGCCGGACTGTCTGAGCCTGGCGCGTCGCGGGCAAACGCGAGACGCGGAAGCTTGCTTCTTGAAGCGCGCCGAGGGCTCTGGGCTGGGCGCAGAAATGGCGCTGTACGAGGCGGCGCGCCTCCGCCGCGATGTACTCGGGGACGCGGCCGGAGCGCTGCGCGTTCTCGCGGAGTATCGAACGCGATTTCCAGCCGGCTCGCTGCGACGCGAAGCGGACATGTCGCAACTCGAGCTGCTGGTGCAACTCGGGCGCACGGACGAAGCGTTGAAACAGAGCGATGAGCTCTTGTCCTCCTCGGCTTCGGGCGAACGCGCCGCGGAGCTTCACCTGCTGCGTGGCCACATCTTGCGCAAGACGCGGTCACGATTCGCAGCGGCGGCGCATGAGTATGAGCTGGCCGAGAACGCGGGAGCGCGCCGCGGAGACGTGACCTACTTTCGCGCGCTCTGCCTCGAGGCGCTCGGCCGCAGCACGGAAGCGGCTGCGCTCTTTACCCAATACCTGGAACAGCCACAGCATTCCTACGCCGATGATGCTCGGCGGCGTCTAGAAAGGCTCAAACCTTGAAGCGCGCGGCACAGACGCTCATACTCATCGCTTTATTTTCGGCTTGCGGACGCCTGGAGCTGGGCAGCTATGGCGAGGCTGGCGAGAGCAACCCGGTGGCGGGGCAACCGTCCGCTTCGAGCGGCGGAGCCCTAGCGATCACACCGAGCAGCGGCGGCCGAATAGCGACCGCGGGGCAGCCAGCATCCGCAGCAACCGCAGGGGCCCTCGGTGGCAGGGCAGCCTGGCCAGACACCGGAGGTACGCTGGGGGGTGTCAGCGCCGCAGGCGGTGGCGACGGGCTCGGGATCGCGGGCGCAGCAGGCGATGGTGACGGGCTCGGCGGTGCGGGCAGCGCCGGTGAGAACGGGTTCAGTGGCGCGGGCACCGCAGGGGTGGATGGATTCGGCGACAGGTTCAGTTCGTGCCGCTCGATGTCTGCCATTTGTGGTCTTTATCCCCAACGGAGCTGCTGCTCGGTAAGCCGTGTACCTGCCGGCGAATTCATCGTGGGTGGGTTGGATCAGTCGAACGCGAGTAGCCAGCCGAGCCACGTATCGGCCTTCGAGCTCGGCGAGTTCGAGGTGACCGTCGGAAGGTTCCGAGCCTTCCTCGACGCGTACGACGCTTGGCGAGCCAGCGGCGCCCTCCAACAGGGAGCGGGTCAGCATCCGTTGATCCCGGGTTCGGGCTGGAACGTCGAATGGTTCCGTCAGCCCGACGAGACCGAAGAGCGCGCCGGTTTGGACCCGGATCGCGCCGAAATCGAAGCCCGAGTCACGAGTTGCCTGAAAACTCCTTTCGCGACAAAAACGTGGCTTCAGCCGGTCAACTGCGTGAGCTTTTACGAAGCGGAGGCGTTCTGTATCTGGGATGGCGGCAGATTGCCCACGGATCTCGAGTGGGAGTACGCGGCGGCTGGGGCAGACGAAAACCGCATTTACCCGTGGGGATCAGCAGAACCGACGCACAACCACGCGATGTACGGCTGCTCCAGCGAGCCAGATTTTCTGTGCATGATCCCAACCGTCGGCTCGTATCCTCCAGGGCGTGGCCGATTCGGCCAGCTCGACCTGGCCGGGTCGGTCGAAGAGTGGACCTTCGACGCCGTGGGCAACGCGCGCCCAATCCCCTGCAACGACTGCGCGAGCGTCGAACAAATCCACGAGCGCAACCCGCGAGTCGTGCGCGGGGGCAGCTGGGAATCCGAACCGGAAAAATTGAGGGTAGCGCAAAGCGAGCTCATGGAGGCTCCCCTTCACCTACCGATGTTCGGAATTCGCTGCGCCTACGACGTCCCGTAGTGTCGAAGCGCTGGGCGGCGCGGCTCGCCTCGATTTGGAGCTATCTCAGCCAGGCGGAGTGCGGTTAGGCGCCGGTCGCTGGTATGTGCCAGAATGCGCCGAGTGCACGATCCGAAAAGCCCCGAGACTGTCAGCAAGGACGCATGGCGCGATGAAAGCGGCCAGAAGTGGGTCCGTCAGCAGGCGCGCACCGATGCTCAGCTGGGGCCGCTCGGGCTGCCGGCAATCGACGCGCTTGCGCTCGGTCCTGGCGAGCGTGTGCTGGACGTCGGCTGCGGCGCTGGGCAGACGCTGCTCCAGCTCGCCGAACGGGTCACCCCCGACGGCTGGGTCACCGGGCTAGACATCTCTGAGCCGCTCGTCGAAGAAGCGAGGAAGCGGTTGGTGCAGTGCGGACAGCAGCACGTCGACGTGGTGCTGGGGGATGCCGAGACCATGCGCCTCGAGCCTCCCTACGACGCGCTCTTCTCCCGGTTCGGTGTCATGTTCTTCGAGAATCCCGGCGCCGCGTTTCGCAACCTCTCACGCTCGTTGCGCGCGGGGGCGCGAGTCGCCTTTCTCTGCTGGCAACCGCTGGAAGAGAATCCCTGGGCTAGCCAGCCGCTCGAGGCCGTGCGCGCCCTCGCTCCCGAGGTGCCTTTGCCCGACATGCTGCTGCCGGACAAGCCGGGCCCTTTTCGGTTCGGGGATACCGAACGGGTGCGCCGCTACCTGGCTCAAGCCGAGCTGCGAGACGTCGAAATCACTCCCCGCGTCACGCCGATGCGGGTCGGTGGCGCCAGTACCGTCGAGGAAGCAGTCGACTTCGCGCTGGACATCGGACCCGCCGCGCGCTTCGTCAGCCAGATGCCCCCCGACAAGCGAGGACCGGTGCGGGACGCTCTCCGGCGCGTGTTCGAGCCCGCGCTCACCGAGGATGGCGTGCAGATGCCCGCAGCGACGCTCGTGATCACCGCGCGGGTTGCACCCACGTAACGGGGCGCGGCAGGCGCACCGCGCCTGCAAAGTTACGGGCAAGCCCCATTTTTGGTGAGCTGGTCATCGTCCTGGCAAAGCGAACGTGAGCCGCGAATTCGGCGATGGGCGGGATCGTGCGCGAACTGGGCTGCACCAAGACGGCAACCGTCTTCGTGTGTGGCAGCGAGGGCTACTGCCCGGCTGGTTTCGAGACCTTGTTGCCGGCAACTTCCTGGCTACGGTTTTCGGCTGCGTTTGCGACTTGCGTTGCACCGTGAGCGACCTTCTGCGCGACCTCCTGCGCCGAGTGGCTCAATTTTGCCGCGAGCTCCTGTGCCGTGTGCCCTGCCTTCAGCACGGTTTCTTGCAACCGGTGTTCGCCCTCCTTGGCGATCTTCTCGACCTTGCTTTGCGCAGCCAGGGCCGCACCACGGGCCTTGGTAGCCGCCTCGCTGACCTGCTCACTCGCGCTGGCCACTAGGCTCTTGCCCTTGTTCGCGACTGCGTCGATCTTCGAATTGATACTCTTGGGGTCCATCGTCGTATCTCCTTCTGAGCTCGGCTCTTCCGCGCAGTGGGAGATGTATGAGCACGATGTGTGCCGGGCGTGCCGGACGGTGTTCGCGAAGATTCCGCCTCGAAGCCGCGCACTTGCTGCGTAGCGACGCTTCGGTCGCGCACCGATTGCGCCTGCCGGCGCGGGAGCCTGAACGCCCGGCTTGTGCATCGACGGCGGCGCGGATCGCGCGCCTGTCCGGTCGCGCTGCTCGCGCACGGAGGAGTGGCGCGGGGTGCGCTGCGAACCTGAGCGCGCCCCCCTCTCGCTTGCCTCACTTGGCCTTTCGACCGCTAGTGATTCGCTGATCGATGCAACCGATCCCGAACCCCATCCCAACCAGCCGATCCACAGCACGCTGTGGGCAACGTTGGGCGCTGGTTGTCGTTCAACGTATCCGTGCCAGGTGCCGACCACCGGCAGATCGCTGGCCTCCCTCCTGCGTTTCGCGCCCGACGCCGAAGCCCGATGGGATGCCTTAGTGCTCACTCGCCGCGAGCACTCGCAATACGTTCTCGCCGAGAACCTTGCGTACGTCGCCCTCGCTGAAGCCGCGCTGCAGCAGCTGTTCGGTGACGAAGGGCAGTTTCGAGACGTCGTCGAGGCCGGCGGGAGCGACCGTGATGCCGTCGTAATCGCTGCCGAGGCAGACGTGGTCGATGCCGGCGACGCGCGCGACATGCTGGATGTGGTCGATCACGAGCGACGCCGGGACAGCCGGCAAGCGGTTCCGAAGCCCATTGAATAGCTTCCAAATTCCGGCTTGAGCCGCCTTCGGATCCGCGCTGGCCTGGGCGAAGAGCGCCTTGAGCTCCGGCGCGGACTCGGCTTCGAGTGCCGCTTCCGCCTTTGCCCACGAGGCATCCAGAAACTGCGGGCCGAAGTTGACGCACACCGCCCCTCCATTGTCACGCACCGCGCGGAGCATGTCGTCCGTCATATTGCGCGGGTGGTCCGAAAGCGCGCGAGCCGAGGAGTGCGAAGCCAGGACGGGTCGCTTCGAAATGCGCACGGCATCCAAGAACGTCGCATCCGAGACGTGCGAAATGTCGACCAGCATGCCGAGAGCGTTCATCTTGAGCACGACTTCCCTGCCGAAGGGCGTGAGACCCTGGGTTTTGCCGCCGTCGCCCGAGCTGCCGCCGAGGCGGTTGGAGTTCGACCACGTGAGAGTCATGTAACGAGCCCCGCGCGC
>Ga0302322_100004539_pt1 | contig 12075 bp, 10 predicted proteins | sample Fen_T0_2_FD_203757 | JGI IMG/M metagenome (GOLD analysis project Ga0302322, IMG submission 203757) | Peat permafrost microbial communities from Stordalen Mire near Abisko, Sweden - Fen_T0_2 | ecosystem: Environmental > Terrestrial > Soil > Wetlands > Permafrost | place: Sweden: Abisko... | reverse complement strand
CCTGCGCATGCACCTGGAAGGCATCGATCCCGATGACGCCTTCTCCAGCATCCCCTATGAAAAGGGAGCGCGACTGGTGGCGGCTCTGGAAAAGGAAGTGGGGGAAGATCGCTTCCTCCGGTTCATCCGCGAATACATGGACGCCTTCCGCTTCACCTCCATCACCACCGAGCAGTTCTGCTCCTTCGCAGACGCGAAGCTGCCGGGCGCCCTGGAAGCTGTGAATGCCCGCGCCTATCTGGACAAGCCCGGCCTGCCTGACACGGCGCCGGAATTCCGCAGTGTGCAGCTGGATACCCTCACCAAGCTGGCCGAAAGCTGGGTGGCGGGTGGACGCCCCAGCGCCCACCAGATCGCCTCCTGGAAGCCCGCCGAGTTGCAGGTCTACCTCCAGAAGCTGCCGCGTCAACTGACGCAGGTCGACTGCGCCTGGCTGGATGAGCATTTCAAGCTCATGGGTCGCGGCAACTACGAAATCCTGGTGGAATGGCTCACCCTGGCCGCCTACGCAGATTATGAGCCGGCCTTTTCCCGCATCCGCGAGGTGCTGCTGCGGGTGGGTCGCATGAAGTACCTCCGGCCCCTGTATGGCGCCCTGGCTCAGCATGCCCGCACCCGCACCCTGGCCCGCGAGATCTTCGCCGCCGCCAGTCCCGGCTATCACGGCCTGTCGCGCCGTGTGGTGGCCTCGGTCCTCGAGAGCTATCCAGCCTGATGAAATACCATCACTGCGGCATCCCCGTTGCGGATCTCCGCCCGGGGATGGTGCGGTACCCGGTCTGGATCACGGATCATCAGGACAATCCCTTCGGTCTTCAGTTCATGCACTACGGCGCCGGATGCGCAGTGCCTGCCTTGGTGCAGGAGCGCCCGCACCTGGCCTTCGAGGTCGAGGACCTGGACCTGGCCCTGGAAGGCCAAGCCGTGCTCATCCCACCCAACAGCCCCTCTGAAGGCGTGCGGGTGGCCTTCATCGAACGGCAGGGCGAACCCCTTGAACTGCTGGAATTCAGGCATCTGGACGACCCCCGGCGCGCCCGAATTTGTGATCCGGTCCAGGCCTGACTCCGCGAAGATGGAGGCAGGTCCCCACCCCCCCAGGAGCCTCCATGTCCAACGGATCCGAACCCCAGGAGATCAAGGGTCTGCCCGCGAATGCGCGGCGACCGTTGGAACCCGGCGAGACCTATATTCCGTTGGTGCCGGAGGAGACCGGCGTGGCGGAAGTCACGCCCCGCAGCGTGGGCCTGGGCCTGCTGTTCTGCGCCATCTTCAGCATGGCCGCCGCCTACCTGGCCCTGAAGGTGGGCCAAGGCATCGAAGCAGCCATCCCCATCGCCATCCTGGCGGTCGGACTGTCGCGCTTCTTCCGCCGCCGGAACTCCATCCTCGAAAACGTGATCATCCAGAGCATCGGCGCCAACAGCGGCCATGTGGTGGCGGGCGCCGTGTTCACCATCCCGGCCCTGTACATGCTCGCCACCATTCCCGGCAGCGGCGTGACCCAGCCGCACCTCTGGCAGGTGGTGCTGGTGAGCTTCCTGGGCGGCAGCCTCGGCATCCTGTTCCTGGTGCCCCTGCGCTACCACTTCATGGTGGAGAACCACGGCGTGTTCCCCTGGCCCGAGGCTACGGCCACCACGGAGATCCTGGTGACCGGTGAAAGCGCCGGCAACCAGGCCAAGACCCTCGCCATTTCGGCGGCCATCGGCGGCATCTACGACGGTCTGGTGGGCATCTTCCGGGCCATGTCAGAAACCATCCGCTTCCGCCACGCCTACATCGGCGAAGTGCTCGAAAAGCGCTACCTCAACTTCAACCTGCTGAACAGCGCCGCCACCCTGGGCATCGGCTACATCATCGGCCTGCACTACTCGGCCATCATCGCCGCCGGCAGCTTCTTCAGCATGTTCGTGCTGGTGCCCGCGGTGCACGCCATCGGTGAGCACGTCCCCGTGATCCTTGCCCCCGGCACGAAGCTCATCGCCCAGATGGCCCCAGAAGAGGTCTTCAAGCACTACGTGAAGATCGTCGGCGTGGGCGCCATCGCGGGCGCCGGCATCATGGGCGTGCTGGCCTCCATGCCCAACATGATCCGTTCCATCATCAGCAACCTGAAGGGGATGAGGCACCAGGACACCCGCGAAGCCACCGTGGTGCCCCGCATGGACCGCAGCTTCAGCGGCGCCTTTGTGGGGGCAGGTCTGGTCATCGCCGGGCTGCTGACGCTCCTGTTCTTCAGCTTCGGCCTGGGCATCGAAAAGGCCCTGATTCCGGCGCTCTCTGCCACCGCTCTGGTGATGGTGATCGCCTTCCTGTTCGCGCCCGTGGCGGCCCGCGCCATCGCCACCATCGGCACCAACCCCATCTCCGGCATGACCATGCTGACCCTGCTCATCACGGGCGTGGTCATGCTCAAGCTCGGCTTCCGGGGCGGGGCCGGCATGTACGTGACCATGATGGTGGGCGGTGTGGTCTGCACGGCGTTGGCCGCCAGCGGCGCCTTCGCCACCGACCTCAAGATCGGCCACTGGATCGGTGCCACCCCGGCTCGCCAGATCGCCTGGAAGTTCGCGGGCACCCTCGTCGCAGCCCTGTTCACGGGCATCGCCATGTGGATCCTGGCCCACCAGGGCTTCGGCAGCAAGAACGTGCCCGCCCCCCAAGCCAGCGCCATGCAGGCCATTCTCGAGGGCGTCTTCGGCACCACCGCCATGCCCCTGCGCTGGTACTTCTTCGGCCTCGGCGTCGTGCTCAGCCTGGTGCTCCGCATCCTCAACGTGCCCGCCCTGGGCTTCGCGCTGGGCATGTACCTGCCCATCGAACTGAACACGCCCCTGCTGTTGGGCGGCATCCTGGCCCACCTGGTCAACCGCAAGAAGACCGGGGACACCGACGCCATCGCCAAGGCCCGGGAAAACCGCGGCGTCCTCATCGCCAGCGGCCTCATGGCCGGTGGCGCCATCATGGGCGTCGTCGCCGCCCTGGTGAAGATGCGCTGGCGCGATGGTTTCCCCATCCTCAGCGAAGTGGCTGCCGAAGGTGCAGTCGGCGAATGGATCGCCATCGCCGCCCTGACGGCCCTCTGTGTCTATGTCGTCGTGAGCAGCCGGAAGGCCCAGCCTGAATCCTAGCGCTTAGAAAAACGTCAACCGCCGATGGCGCAGATGGGAAGCCGGATCTCGGCCTCATCTGCGTCATTTGCGGTTAAATATCCTTCCTTTTTTCCTGATCTCCCAAGTTCGAGTCAACGCTTTGCCCGCTCCCCCGGTATGGATAGGTGAGGGAGGAATCGTGACGTGTTTCCAGGATCCGAGGCCGTGCTGATGGAGGAGGGGATTCCCACCCTGCCAGCAGCCCCGGCGAATGATCCGCTGGAGCACCTAGTTCGGCGCATCCGTGCGGGTGAAGGGGAAGCCTTCGAAGCCCTCATGGCCCGCACCGAAGCGCGCCTTCTGGCCTTGGCATGGCGGATCCTCGGCGATCGCCACCTGGCCGAGGATGCCGCCCAGGAAACCTTCTTGCGCGTATTCCGCTCGCTGAACACCTTCCGTCTGGGTGAACCCTTCGAGGCCTGGATGGTCCGGATCGCGGTGAACGTCTGCCACGACCTGTCCCGCAAGCGCGGTCCCCTGCCCCTGCCGATGGAAACCCTGGAGATCCTAGAGGGCGATGCCGCCCCCATGAACGCCGAGGAGGCGGTCCTGCTCCAACAGCGCCGCGCCATGATCCAGCGGGCCCTGAGGAGCCTGCCCCAAGCCGAGCGTGCCGCCCTGGTGCTGCGCGACCTGGAAGGTTTCTCCACCGAGGAAGCGGCCCGCATCCTGGGCGTCCGCCCCGTCACCATCCGATCGCAGGTTTCATCGGCCCGGGCCAAGGTCCAAGCCTTTTGTTCGCGTTTATTGCAACCACCCCAGGGAGGGCGCCCATGACGAGCCATGTCCTCGATCTGCTGCCCCTTTGGGTCGAAGGCGATCTGACTGCCACGGAACGGGCCGCGGTCGATCGCCACCTTGCTGTATGCCCCGCCTGCCAGTCGGCCACCGAGCAGCTGAAGACCAGCCAGGCATGGCTGCGCGAGGCGATGGCAGCGCCCTTTGACGCTTCCGATCAGGACCGTCTCCGTCGCAGGGTGATGGACCAGATCCGCGCAGAAATCCCGGCCAAACCCATCCGCCGCCTCGCGGTCCGCCCCGCCCTACTGGCCGCCTGCGTCGCCTCGCTGCTGGTCGCGACCCTCGTCTGGCGACGGGGCCATGAGGTGGAAGGTGGGATCCCCCAGCTTATGCCCCCTCCGCTGCCAGAAGTCGTCCAGCCTCCCTCCGCACCAGATCTTCCATCCAGCACGGTGGGCCGCCAGACCGCGTCCCTGCCCCACCCCCGCGGGCGCCCCGCCCCCAGACAGGACCTCGAAGCATCAGCCCAGGGTGAACCCACCCGCATCGAATTCCAGACCGCCAACCCCACCATCCGCATCATCTGGCTGGCCCAGAGCAAATCCCTTCCTGAAACGACCCCATCCATAGAGGAGAAATCATGACCCTCATTCGCACCCTCGCCCTGGCCGCCCTGCTGGCCTCCGCCCTCGTGGCCCAGGCACCCCCGGCCACGCCCGCCCCGCAGGTGGAGCCCGATCCCGCCATCTTGAAGGCCATGCGGAGCAAGGTGTTTGTGATCCAGCACCGGGATCCGTTCCGGTTGCAGATGAGCCTCGAACTCCTGGGCAGTGGCACCAAAGGGGCCAGGATGAACTGGTCCAAGGATGAGGGCTTCAACACCATCACCGTCCGTGATTTCCCGGAGAACCTGGCCCTCATCGAGGAGGCCATCAAACGCCTGGATGTGCCTTCAGCGGCATCAAATGCCCCGGACGTGGAGCTACACGTCCAGGTTCTGTTCGCATCGAAACAGCCAACCGCCGCCAGCAACGTTCCCGAAGAGCTCCAGGAGGTCGTCAAGTCACTGAAAGGCGCGCTCGCCTATCGGGGGTACACCCTGGCTGCCAGCTTCGTTCAGCGGTGCGACACCAGGAGTGGCCGGATGATCCAAGGCAAAGGCCAGATCGAAGGTTCCACACTGGGTTTCGGTACCGCCAAGGATCCCTCCCATCTGCGGCTCGAGTGGGAGGCTTCTGGAGGGCTTGGCATGGAGCAACGGCTGAATGCCCCGGCATCGCTTCAGATCCCCAAATTCCAATTCTTTGCCACAGAAGAACGCAGTGGAGGCAGCTCGCACAGCCTGGCCAAGATCGAGACCGGTGTGAGCCTGAAGGAGGGCGAGCATGTGGTCGTCGGCACATCCGTAATCAAGGATCAGGGCCTGGTCATCGTCCTCACGGCCCGGCGTGTGAATTAGATCCAGGAGCCATCGCCACTTCTGCTTCTTGAAAAGCTTTGATAAGCGGAGGTAGGCGGAGCAGCTGAGGAAAGCGGAGAAAGGATTTTCTTTCCTCCGCTTTCCTCACCTTTCCTCTGTTCTCCTCCGCTTACAGAACGCTTTTGATTTGTCAGCCTTTGAAGCATCCCAACAAATCCCGCAGCACGCCTTGGGTCCCGGTCGCCACGCTTCCGCTCTCGAACCACCCCTGCCCGCCGTCCCAATCGGAGATCACGCCGCCCGCTTCCTGTACCAGCAGGGCGCCGGCGGCGATGTCCCAGGGTTTGAGGCCCAGCTCGAAGTAGCCATCGTAGATGCCACAGGCCACGTGAGCCAGATCCAGGGCGGCGCTGCCGGCGCGGCGGATGCCCTTGGCGCGGGGAAAGACCCGGCCCAGGACGGCATTGAACATCGGCCAACGGTCACCCAACTGAAAGGCGAACCCCGTGGCCAGGAAGGCGCCATCGAGGCCCGCCTGCTGCGACACGCGCATGGGCTTGCCATTCCAGGTGGCGCCCTGGCCCCGCACCGCCAGGAAACAGTCCCCGCGCAGGGGATCGAGCACGCAGCCCACCACAGGGCCTTCGGCATCCCACAGGGCCACGGACACGCACCAGTGGGGGAAGCCCTGGACGAAGTTCAGGGTGCCATCCAGGGGATCCACGATCCAGCGCCGCTCGGTATCACCTGAAGCGCCGCCTTCCTCACCCACGAAGCCGTACTGGGGAAAGCGGAAGGCCAGTTCGGCGCGGATGGCCGCCTCGGCCCCGCGGTCGGCTTCGCTCACATAATCATTCTTCGTTTTCTCGGTGATCATGGCGGGATCGAGCTTGCGGAAATACCCCACCAGCACCTGGCCACCCGCCTGGGCCGCGGCCACACAGGCCTCTCGTTGCGCGTCGAACATGGTCACCGTCCTCTTCCTGATTCTGTCACGGAGGCTTCGGCCCGGCGTTTCAGGGTGCGGATCATGCCTGGGAACACGAACCAGTGAAAGGGCAGAACCGAATACCAATAGAGCAATCCCAGCAGGCCGTGCGGCTCGAAGAAGGCGGTCTGCTCCAGCCGCGAGCCCGTTCCTTCGGGCCGAACGGTGAACTGGAGCCAGGCGTGCCCATCCAGCTTCATCTCGGAGCGGAGGCGGAGGAGCCGATCCGTCTCAAGGGCTTCCACCCGCCAGAAATCCACAGGGTCACCCACCCGCAGCTCTCTCGGATGCCGACGCCCCCGCCGCATGCCCGTCCCACGCAAAGCGCGATCCATCACGCCTCGCAGCTGCCAGAGCCAGTTGCCCGCCGGCCAGCCGTTCTCCCCTCCCAGGGCGCAGAAGGCCTGGAAGACGGCCGCCGGTGGGGCTTTGACGTGTCTGGAATGACGCTCAAGCAGCATGCCCTCGTGGGATCCCAGAGCCCGTCCTTCGGATTCACCGGCGAGGCCGGAGGCCCAAGTGGTCTCCACCGAATCTGCGTCCAGACGTTGCAGGGCCAGCGCCAGCGCCTCGCGATAGGTCATGGGCTTCACACGGAAGACATCGAGGGCGCGGGAATCCTGGACCACCACCTCCGTGTTCATGCCTTCGATGAGGGGCTTGGCGAGCTCCAGGGGGATGGGGGTCACCAGATCGACCCACAGCACCGAAAGGATCGGAAGGGGAACCTTCATGGGTAGGATGATGCGATGCAGTCCCTGGGCCTCGGCATAACCCAGCATCATCTGGCGGTAGTCCAGCACATCTCCCCCGCCGATCTCGAAAATGCCTGACACATCCGGATGGTCGAGCCCTTCGATGAGATAGGCCAGCACATCCCGCACGCCGATGGGCTGGCAGCGGGTGTTCACCCAGCGGGGCGTGATCATGATGGGCAGGCGCTCGGTCAGATGACGGATCATCTCGAAGCTGGCGCTGCCGCTGCCGACGATCACAGCCGCCCGAAATTCCAGCACGGGCACTCCCGAAACCCCGAGGGCCGACCCCACCTCCTGGCGGCTGGCCAGATGATCACTGCGGTCCCGGGTGGGATCGCCCAAACCACCAAGGTAGATGATCCGCCGCACACCGGCTTTCGCGCAGGCTTCCGCGAAGATGAGGGCCTGGCGCAGATCCCTGCCCCGGAAATCCGGGCGATCCTCCCCCATGGCGTGGACCAGGTAGTAGGCTTGCGCCACGCCGCGAAGGGCGATCCCTAGGGAGACAGGATCCGACACGTCGCCCTGGGCCATCTCGACCCCTGGCCACGGCCTGCCTGCCAGACGTTCCGGATTGCGGGAAAGGCACCGCACCCGGTGCCCTGCCTCCAGGAGCCTCGGCACGAGCCTGCCCCCAATGTAGCCCGTGGCGCCCGTCACCAGGATGAGGGGCTTGCCGGGATCCATGAGGGTTGCCCCGATGGGATTGAAAACGGTCATGCAGGCACCAGATCAGCGAAGACGAATCCGTCCCGTTCCACCACTGCCCCGCGGTGAAACGCGATGGGATGCCTGAACATCGGCCCATCCCAGGCAAACGTGTGAAATTCGCCCCGTTCGCCACAGGGATCCACGGTCGAAGGAAGATCCGCCAGCAGGGCAGCGTCGAACTCCCGCCCGGCAAAGGGGGCGGCCAGCACACGGGGGTCCACACAGGCCAGCGTGGCCTTCAGCCCAGCCGCGACCATCTCCCGGGCGAGGGAGGCCGTATCGGGATTCCAGATGGGAAAGAGGGGCTTCAGGCCCGTGCCCGCGAGTTTCTGGATGCGGTAGTCCCGCACATCCTCCAGGAAGAGATCGCCGAAGGCCATGCTCTCGATGCCCTGGGCCGCGGCGTCGCCACAGACCTTGGCCATGCAGGCTTCGTAGGCCTCGTTGGAGCAAGGCCAGGGCAAGGGCACTTTCCACAGCAGCAACCCGGCGGCTTCGGCCTGGGCCGCCAGCAGGGCTTCCCGCACCCCATGCATGGCCACCCGCTCGAAAGCCTCGTTGGTGGTGGTGAGCAGCCCGACGACCTCCACTTCCCCCTGCTGGCGAAGCACGTGCAGGGCCCAGGCGGCATCCTTTCCGCTGGACCAGCTCAGCAGAGCCTTGGGTCGTGTCATGGGATCTCCTGTGGCGAAAGTATGGCCTCTCGCAAATCCTGACGAATTTGGTAAACTTTACTGGGAGCCTGCCATGCCCAAGGTCATCAACATCGAACCCACGCCCAACCCGGACGCGCTGAAGTTCCTGGTGCATCCGGCCATCCTCAAGGCGGGTTCGCGTTCTTTCAAGGATTTCGGTGCCGCCGTGGGCGATCCGCTGGGCTCCTGCCTCTTCGGGCTGGGCAAGGTGACCTCGGTGTTCTACATGGACCGCTTCGTGACGGTCAACAAGGAGCCTTCGGCGGAATGGAGCGATCTCATCGATCCCATCTGCGAAGCCATTGAAGATCTGAAGCTGCCGGACAACGACACGGGCGAGGCCGGGGCCCAGGTCACGGGCGGCGATTCCGAGGCCACCCTGGAGCGCATCAACCACCTGCTGGATTCCCGCATCCGGCCAGGCCTGGCCGGGGACGGCGGCGGCCTGGAGGTGATCTCCTTCGATGGCCAGACCCTGCAGATCAGCTACCACGGCGCCTGCGGCTCCTGCCCCTCCTCCACCAGCGGCACCCTGCGCTACATCGAGGGGTTGCTGCAGGAGGAGATCAGTCCCAGCCTCCGCGTGGTCAGCTGGTAGGTCGCAAATCCGAGGTCTGGCCCAAGACCGTCCCACGGCACCTCGATCATGGCCGCAGGCCATGATCGAGTGGAGATCAGTCCCAGCCTCCGCGTGGTTAGCTGGTAGGTCGCAAATCTGAGGTCTGGCCCAAGACCATCCACGGCACCTCGGTCATGGCCGCAGGCCATGCCGAGTGGAAATCAGTCCCAGCCTCCGTGTGGTCAGCTGGTAGCTCTTGCACCCCAGGAAAAGCACGCCACTCTAGAGGCAACTCCCGGAGATCGCGTGGTGTTGGTCAAGCCCGTCAAGCGTCGTGGTGGAACCTCCGGCCATCTGGCAGCTCTATCTGATCTGCTGCAAGACAGTCGCGCGGACGCGGCCAAGCTCTTCGAACATGGCTTGGCGCTGCTGATCCAGGCGTTGGGCGTCGACCAGGCATTGCTCACACGGGTCACCCAGCTGGGGCATGAAGTGCTCTGGTGGGCGTCTGCGCCACGCACGCCCATGACAGGCATCTTCGAATCCCCAGAGAAGGGCTTCTGCCCTTTCGTGATTGCCCATCCGGACCGACCGCTCACCATCAAAGACTCCTCCCTGGAGCCCCGCTGGCGCAAATCCCAGGGTTTCGTGGAACTCGGCATCCGTGCTTACGCGGGCGTGGCGCTCAAGGTCGGAGATCGGGTCCTCGGAACCCTTTGCGTGCAGCACCACGCGCCGCGCGCCTTCACCGGAGCGGAACTGGCGCTGCTGAAAACCATGGGGCACCTCGTGGAGCGGGCGCTGGAAGCCGAGAACACCAAACAGGAGCTGCAGGCGGCCTTGGAGGCTCTGGAACTCAGCAGCGCCATCGTCGAGGACAGCGCTCTGCTGAGTGCGCGATCGGGCCTTCCCAACCGTCGCTACCTCGACATCTGGCTGCGCTCCGCGCTGTTCATGGCGCGTCGCCGCAGGGAGCCGATGGCCCTCGCGCTCTGGTCGCAACCCATGGTGGCGGGAACCAAAGGCCGCCTTGCCGCCGCCGCGGGACACCTTCGCGGCGAAGACCTTCTGGTGGAACTCTCCACGGATCAGTACCTGCTGCTCCTGCCCCACACAAGCGATTCGGGTGCGGATGTCCTGCTTGCGCGACTTCGCAGTACCGTCGGGAAACACGCAACCGGTGCCGCGCTCTGGCTTCCGGACGGCAAGGACATGACCATGAAGTCAGCTTTACGCCGCGTCGCTAAAGCCTTTACCGACGCCAATCGCGAGGGTTCTCCCCTCGTCTGGAATCACGACTGACGGATGCGCCCGGACCTCATCGCTGGCCCAGGTCCCGCGTCCATGGGATGATGAAAGGCTCTGGTACAGCCGGTCGAAGCCCGGCCCTTTGGAGGTGGATGTTGGACACTCCGACCCTGGTGAAAGTGGCCCTGAATGCGCTGGATGGCCCTGAAGGACCCAGCCGGGAGGACCTCTGCCACTGGTATGAGCTGATGCACCTCGGCCGTCTGTTAGACGACAAGGCGCCAAACTATCTGAAGCAAGCCATCGGCTGGTCCTACCATGCGCCCTGCGCGGGCCACGATGGCATCCAGCTGGCCGCAGGCCTGACGTTCCGACCGGGTCGTGATTTCCTCTTTCCCTATTATCGCGATCTGCTGACCTGCCTCGCCGCGGGGATCACACCCGAAGAGATTATTCTCAATGGCATTTCCAAGGCCACGGATGTCGCGGGCGGCGGGCGCCACATGAGCAACCATTTCGCCAAGCCCTCCATCGGCATCCAGAACGTGTCCAGCCTCACCGGCAATCACACCCAGCACGCGGTGGGTCTGGCCCGCGCGGTCAAGTACTATGATCGCGATTCCGTCGTGTTCAGCAGCCAGGGCGAATCGTCCCTGTCCGAGGGCTACTGCTTCGAAAGCATCAACGGCGCCGACCGCGAGCAGCTGCCCGTGGTGTTTGTCGTTCAGGACAACGGCTACGGCATCTCCGTGCCCAAGAGCGATCAGAGCTCCAACGAATCCATCTGCGACAACTTCAGCGGCTTCCCCAACCTGAAGATCATCAAGTGCAATGGCCTCGATTTTCCAGATTCCATGCGCGCCATGGAAGAGGCGCTGGCCTATGTCCGCACCGGCAAAGGGCCCGCCATGGTCTACGCCACCTGCGTGCGCATCGGCAGCCACTCCAACTCCGATCGGCACGAGCTCTACCGGGATGACACGGAACGCGCCGAGGCCAAGGCCAAGGATCCCCTGCCCAAGTTCCGCGCCTACTGCCTGGAGCACGGCCTCAGCGAAGAGGAACTCAAGGCCATCGAGATCGACAACCAGGCCCGCTACCTGGCGGCCCACGACAAGGCCATGGCCGCGCCCAGCCCCGATCCCGCCAGCATCTACGACTTCGTCATTCCCGAAAGTTGGGTTTCGGAGCAGTACCCCGATGGCACCCACACGAGCACCGGCGATACCCTCAGCGTCATCGCGGCCCTGAACCAGACCCTCAAGGAAGAATTCAGGCACAACCCCGACACCTTCATCTGGGGCCAGGACATGGCCAACAAGGAGAAGGGCGGCATCTTCAACGTGTCGAAGGGGCTGCAGCAGGAATTCGGCGAGAAGCGGGTCTTCAACGCCCCCATCGCCGAGGACTTCATTGTCGGCACCGCCAACGGCTTCTCGCGGTTCGACGACAAGATCCGCGTGGTGGTGGAAGGCGCCGAATTCGCCGACTACATCTGGCCCGCCGCCGAGCAGATCGTAGAGACCAGCCACGACTACTGGCGCAGCCACGGCCAGTTCTCCCCCAACATCACCATCCGCCTCGCCTCCGGTGGCTACATCGGGGGAGGCCTCTACCACTCCCAGAATGTCGAGGGCTGGCTCACCACCCTGCCTGGCATCCGCGTGGTGGTGCCGGCCTTCGCGGATGATGCCGCGGGCCTGCTCCGCACCGCCATGCGCAGCCGCGGAACCACCCTCTACCTCGAGCCCAAATTCCTCTACAACGCGAAGATGGCCCACGCGTTCGTGCCACCGGATT
>Ga0302322_100004538_pt1 | contig 12076 bp, 8 predicted proteins | sample Fen_T0_2_FD_203757 | JGI IMG/M metagenome (GOLD analysis project Ga0302322, IMG submission 203757) | Peat permafrost microbial communities from Stordalen Mire near Abisko, Sweden - Fen_T0_2 | ecosystem: Environmental > Terrestrial > Soil > Wetlands > Permafrost | place: Sweden: Abisko... | reverse complement strand
GTGCCGCGCGAGCGCTCGGCGATCAGCTGCGCTCCCGAGGGATCGAGCGCGACACCCAGGATCGCGGCCGAGCGCACGAGGATGCGCACGAGGTCCTCGGGAGGATAGGGGACGAGGCGTTCGGCGATGCCGAAGCGCGAGCGGAACGGGGCCGAGAGCAGGCCCTCGCGCGTGGTCGCGCCGACGAGCGTGAAGGGCGCGAGTTGCAGCGGCACGACGCGCGCGTGCGGACCCTGGTCGATCGTGAAATCGACGCTGAAGTCCTCCATGGCCGAGTAGAGGTACTCCTCGACGGGTGCGGGGATGCGGTGCACCTCGTCGATGAAGAGCACGTCGCCGCGCTCGAGCTGCGTCAGGATCCCCACGAGGTCGCGCGGTCGCTCGAGCGCCGGGCCGCTCGTGGGAACCAGGCGCGTGCCGAGCTCGTGCGACAGGATGCGCGCCAGGCTGGTCTTGCCCAGGCCCGGTGGACCCGAGAAGAGCACGTGGTCGAGCGCCTCGCCGCGGGCCTTGGCGGCCTGGATCGCGACGCGCAGGTTGGCGAGCAGTCGTTCCTGGCCCACGAACTCGGTCAGGTTCTGGGGCCGCAGGCCGGCTTCGAGGTCGCGCTCGGCGGCGCCCCCGGTCACTGGCGTCTGCGGATCGGCCTCCAGGGCACTCGGATCGAAGACGCGCGGCCGCTGGGTCATGCAGGCAGCATAGCGGCCTCCGAGGGGGGGCGCGAAGAAGGCTCCGGAAGCGCTTGACAGGCGGCGGGGTGCCTCCCGAGACTATCAGCCCCCCCGGACCGGCCCGGCGTGCGGGAGCGCACGAACTCGATGCGCTCTCCGCTCAACCCGGGCTCCGCCGTGCGCCTGCTCGCAGGTCGCAAGTGGCCGTGGGCACTCGGTAACTACAATCCAATCAAGGGGTAACACCAGCCCTTCTGCCTCCGGCGGCGCGTCCGACGGAGAGCGGCATGGCACTTGTTCCCTTCGACACGGTTCCCCGCCTGCAGGTCGCGCGCCGACCCTGCTTCAGAGAACTTCGTTCCCTACATTCCGCACGGGCCCGCTCCCTCCGAACGCCAGCACACTCACGGCGAGCCTCGGGCGGTTCAAGCTCACGTCACGCATCCCGATCGCACCTCGGTCACAGGTGCATCCAACCATGAAGCAGTACTGGTCGGCACTGACGCTCCTCGGCACCGCAGCCATCGTTTTCCCGGCTTGCGGAGGCGGCGGCGGATCCAGCGGTGGTTCGAGCTCGATGGACCTGAGCCAGGTCTCGAGCGGCTTCGGCCAGCTGCTCCCGCACACGGCCTTGCGCCTGGACCCTGCGACGGGACAGCCGACGCAGCAGTTGCTCTCGATCCGTACGGACGCGGACCTGATCGCGAACGTGACCCAGACCAACCCGATCCTGCCCGTGCCGCAGTATCCCGCTTCGGCGATCCTGCCCTCGGGCGCCCCGGGCAACCACTTCGTCTACGTCGAGTTCACGAACGACATCGACGTCGCCAGCGTGCTCGACGGCTCGCCCGGCGCGCAGGCCAACGGCAACCTGACGGGCACCGTGACGCTCGTCGCGCTCGACCCGACCACGGGCGCCATCACGCCGGTTCAGGCGCGCGCGTTCATCAACGGCTTCACCTACGGCAACACCGTCATCCCGAACTCGAATCCGCCCGCGCTGCCCTTCGAGCACTGGGTCGCGCTCGATTCCGGCACAGGCCGTCCCAAGGCCCTCGTCGTCGACGGCGCCACGCCGGGCGCGAACTTCCCGGGCGTCGCGAGCGACTTCACCGGCGCCGAGAAGCTGGTCTCCACGCACACGATCGTGTTCGTCGCGGACACCAACGGCGACCTCTCCGACAACGAGACCTTCCCGGCCAACCGCGAGCTGCGCCTGCGCGCCACGACCGCGGTGCGCAACACGAAGGGCACCTTCCAGAAGCGCCAGGCAACCGTCACGTTCACGGTCGGCGCGGACACGCTGCGCCCCGAGGTCGCGCGCACGCCCCCGCCGCTCAACGAGCCGCTCGTCACGCCCAGCAACGGCACGATCGGCGTCGATCCGCTGACCAACGTGCGCATCGAGTTCACCGAGGATATCCAGCCCTGGTCGCTGGGCTCGCTGCCCAACGGGGCGCCGCCGCTCCCGAGTTCCGCGATCGGCGTGACCTTCGGGCCTTCGACCGCGACGGTCAGCGTGCCGTTCAACGTCAAGCCGATCAGCGTCTACGACCTCACGACCTACGAGTTGATCCCGGCCTTCAACTTCCCGGGCGAGGGCCCCGACGCGTTCCAGTGTGGCGTCTTCAACCGCGTGACGGTCGCGATCAACCCGCAGCAGCTCAAGGACCTCTCGGCCAACCAGAACCTGCTCGGAGGCAGCACCTTCTTCGACACAGGCGAGGGCCCGGGCCTGGTCAACGCGCCGGTCATGCCGGACACGATCTACCTCGGCCGCAGCGGCGCCATCCCCGGCCTCTCGGTGATCGACCTCAACGGCTTCGGCCAGTCGACGGGCAACCCGACCTTCGACCAGGACCACCCGGTCCAGGGCAACTCCAACTTCCCGAACAACCCGAACGTCCGGTTGCAGGGCGCCTCGATGCGCCCGCCGCTCGCGCCCGGCACCTGCACGGTCAACGGCGGTTCGGCCGGCGTGTTCACGCTGACCAAGGACTCGAGCCTGAACGACCTGCTCGTGCGTGCCCCGATCCTGACTTCGATCGGCGACATGATGATGGGCCACTCGCTCGACAGCAGCTTCAACAACGGCCCCGCGCCGTTCGGCTGCCAGGCCGGCGGCGGCAACATCTGCGCCTTCGACCAGATCAAGATCATCAACCCGACGGTCAACGGCAACACGCTCGTCCCGACCGGACAGGGCCAGATCAACGGCACGATTTCGGCCGGCGCCGAGAACCTCGTCTGCTGGGCGCCGCACCCCAACCCGCCCACGCTCTCCTTCCCGCCGCTGTGCATCTCGCCCTACATCGGCGGCCAGGAACCGACCTCGATCGACATCTTCGCCACGACGCTCAACCTGCTCGGCCCCGGTGATGCCTTCGGCGACCCGCACCACCAGCCGACGGCGATCCCGCCCTCGGGCCTGCTGACGCCGGAGCAGAACAGCTTCTTCGAAGGGCCCTCGTACAACCAGACGACGGTCTCGGCCTGCTTGCCCTACATGTTCCGCCAGCAGGTCGGTCAGTACCTGTACGTGATCGACCGCGGCCGCCAGGAGATCGTGATCATGAACTCCAACCGCATGACGGTCGTCGACCGCATCCCGTTGGCCGACCCGACCACGCTGGCGATGTCTCCCAACCTGAACCTGCTGGCTGTCGCGAACCAGCTCTCGGACCTCGTGTCGTTCATCGACATCGATCCGAACTCGGCGACCTTCCACCAGATCGTGCAGGAGACGATCGTCGGCCACCGCCCGCGCGGCATCGCCTGGGAACCGGGCGACGAGGACATCCTCGTCTGCAACGAGGCCGACAACTCGCTCTCGGTGATCTCGGCCGCTTCGCTGACGGTGCGCAAGACCGTCAGTTCGCAGCTCGACGGCCCGTTCGAGGTCGCCATCACGCCGCGCCAGCTGTGCTGGGGCTTCAACCGCCAGGTCTACTTCGGCTGGGTCCTGAACCGCAGTGGCCGCGTCGCGGTCTACGAGTCGGGCCCGAACACCGTCAACGGCTGGGGCTACGACAACATTATCGGCATCGCGATCACGACCTTCAACCAGCCCAAGACCATGCAGCCCGACCACGTCGACCTGCGCGGCGGCGTCTGGATCGTGCACGAAGGCCCGATCGACAGCGCCACCGGCAACGTGCTGCCCGGCCAGGAATCGGTCGGCGCGGTCTCGAAGCTCGTGATCGAAAGCGCCATCGCGGGCGCGCTGCCGCTCAACTTCCAGTCGCTCTCGATCCCGCAGTTCCGCGACATGTACCTGGGCGTGCCGGTCTCGCTCGGGGCCGACAAGCTCTCGGGCGTGCCGGTCGACATCGCGTTCGACGACATGCGCAACGTGTCGGGCCTGCCCAACACGCTCTCGACCTTCACCTCGGGCACGACCGTGCCGGTCAACGGCAAGGGGCTCGTGAAGAACAACCCGGGCTGCCCGAACATCATCGCCAACAACCACCCGCGCTACATGTTCGTCGCGGTGCCGACGCCGCTGATCGGCCAGGGTGTCGTCGACGTGATCCGCATCGACCAGAACAATTCGCGGGTCGACACCAACGCGTTCCTCACCGGGACCCAGTCGGTCCCGGCGCCTGACGTGCAGGTGCTGATGGACTTCTTCCGGCAGTAAGAGAGCCGGACGAGTCGTGCTGCGGCGCCCAGGGTGCTCCCCTGTGCGCCGCGCTCGTTTCCCGGGGCTTGCCGCGCCTGTGCGGATGCAGCCCCCGTCCCGATTCGCTACACCTTGCGCCCCATGACCGATCCGCGCCAGGTCCGGACGATGTTCGCGCGCATCTCCGGGCGCTACGACCTGCTCAATCGCGTGCTCTCGTTGGGCATCGATCAGCGCTGGCGCCGACGCATGCTCGCGCGTGCCGGCGAGGTGCGCGGAGCGCGCGTGGTGGACCTGTGCTGCGGCACGGGCGACGTGAGCCTGTGCTTCGCGCGCGCCGGCGCGCGCGTCGTGGGTGTCGATTTCACGCCCGAGATGCTGGCGCACGCCGAGGTGAAGCGCGTGCGCGCCCTGCAGCCGGGGGTCTTCGCCACCGGTGACGCGCTGGCGCTGCCGGTCGCCGACCGCAGCGCGGAGGTCGCCACGGTCGCCTTCGGGATCCGCAATGTCGCCGACCGGCGCGGCTGCCTGCGCGAGATGCGCCGCGTGCTCGTGCCTGGAGGGCGCGCGCTCGTGCTCGAGTTCAGCATGCCGCCCGGCCGCTTCTTCGGCTGGGCCTACCGCACGTACTTCACGCACGTGCTGCCGCGCGTGGGGCGGATGGTCTCGCGCCACGACGACGCCTACTCCTACCTGCCGCGCACGGTGCTCGCCTGGCCACAGCCGCCGGCGCTGCAGCACGAGATGGAGCAGGAAGGCTTCGAGGAGTGCGGCTTCGAGCGCCTGACGTTCGGGATCGCCTGCCTGCACTGGGGACGGGCTCCCGGGCGTTGAAGCCGCGCGCCGAGCGCACGGACGAGGCTGCGAGTCCTTCGCTAGCGCTGGGGTTCGTCGCGATCGTGCCTCTGATCGTCGCGCACGAGTGGGGTGCTGGCATCGAGCAGCGCCACGTGGTCAACTTCGCCGCCGTTTTGCTGGCCCTGCCGCTCTCGCCCTTGCGCGCGCACGCGCTGGAGGTCTCGTGGGTGATCTACGGCCTGCTCGCGGCCGTGAGTCTGGTGCTGCTCTTCCGCGCCGACTACGCGCTGCTGCCGCGGCTCCTGCGCATCCTCGGCGAAGGCGCGCTGGGTGCTGTCGTGCTCGGTCCGCTGCTGGTCTTCCTGTGCTGGCTGCTGCACTTGACGGGCGCGAGCAGTCCGCTGCGCACCGGCATGCCGGCGCACACGCCACCCCTTGCCTGGGTCGGCATCCTGTGCGGCGGCGCCGCCTTCGAGGAGATCGTCTTCCGCCTCGGAGTGCTCTCGATCGCCTACCTGGCCGTGCGCCGCGGGCTCCTGGCGCTCGGGAGCTCGCCTCATGCTGCGGGACTCTCGGCGGAGATCCTGGGCCTCGCCGTCTCGGCCCTGGTCTTCTCCGCCTCGCACCTGCACGCGGTCGTGGGCCGGGTGGCGGGCTCGGGCGGCGAGCCCTTCGACGCTGCGATCTTCACCTGGCGCGTGCTGGCTGGCATCCTGCTCGGCATCCTGTTCCGCTGGCGCGGCATGGGGGTCGCAGCCTGGGCGCACGCGCTCTTCAACCTGGCCCTCTACATTGGCGCCGGACCGGACATCTTCCTATGACGCGCAACTTCGTCGGCATCACTGGAGCGAGCGGACACGCCTACGCGGAGGCACTCGTGCGCGCGCTCGTTGGCGCCGGCCACGAGGTCGACCTGTGCGTGACGCCCGCGGGCGCGAAGGTGCTGCGCCATGAGCTCGGCATCGAGACGGGCGAGGGCGGCCGCGAACTCGCACGCGCGCTGCCCGGCTGGTTCGGAGCGGATATGGCGCGTTCGATGCGCGCCTTTGCCTCCGATGCGATCGAGGCGCCGCCTTCCTCGGGCAGCGCGCTGACGGGCGCCGTGATCGTCTGCCCCTGCAGCATGGGCACGCTGGCGCGCGTGCGCGCCGGCTTCAGCTCGAACCTCGTCGAGCGCGCGGCCGACGTCGCGCTCAAGGAGGGCCGCAAGCTCGTGCTCGTGCCGCGCGAGACGCCGCTCTCGCAGATCCACCTCGAGAACCTGCTGGCGCTCGCGCGCATGGGTGCCATCGTGCTGCCGGCGATGCCGGGTTTCTATCACCGGCCCAAGACGCTCGAGGACCTCGTGACGCACGTCACGGGCAAGATCCTCGACCGCCTGGGGATCGAGCACGCCGGCCAGCGCTGGAAGGGCACCGACGAACCGCCGCCCGAGACGGGCAGCGACCCGCGCGGCTCCGCATGACGCGCGTCGCCGACTATTTCTCGCTGGTGCGCTTCAGCCACTCGGTCTTCGCGCTGCCCTTCGCGCTGTGCGGCGCGTGGCTCGCGGCGGGCGGCGTGCCGGCGCTGCACACGCTCGCGCTGGTCGTGCTGTGCGCGGTCGCGGCGCGCACCGCGGCGATGGCCTTCAACCGCCTGGCCGATGCGCGCATCGACGCGCGCAATCCGCGCACGGCCCAGCGCGAGATCCCGGCCGGTCGCGTCGGCAGCCGAGCGGCGAGCGTGCTGGTGCTCGGCAGTGCGGCGCTCTTCGTCGCGGGCGCCTGGCTGCTCAACCCGCTCGCGGGCTGGCTGGCGCTGCCTGTGCTGGGCGTGCTGCTCGGCTACAGCCTGATGAAACGCGTGCACTGGAGCGCGCACCTCGTGCTCGGCCTGGCACTTGCGCTGGCGCCGCTCGGCGCCTGGATCGCGGTGCGCGGCGTGATCGACGGCAGCGTCGCACCGGTGCTCTGGCTCTCGGCAGCCGTGTTGACCTGGGTCGCGGGCTTCGACCTGATCTACGCCTGCCAGGACGCACAGTTCGACCGCGAGAGCGGCCTGCACTCGATCCCGGCGCGCTTCGGCGTGGCGCGCGCGCTCTCGCTCTCGGCCTGGCTGCACGCAGGCACCGTGCTGGCGCTCGTGCGGGTCGGCCAGAGCGCCGGCCTGTCCTTCATTTGGTGGGCGGCGCTGGCCCTGGCCGGGCTGCTGCTCTTGTGGGAACATCGGATCGTGCGCCCCGACGACCTCTCGCGCGTGAACATGGCCTTCTTCACGCTCAATGGCTGGCTCGGTTTCCTGCTCTTCGCGGGAATGGTGCTCGATCGCTGGCTGCTCGGAGCACCCGCATGAGCGCGGCACGCAAGGCGCGCGATCCGCTGCCCCAGGATCAGCTCGAGGCGCTGCAGCGCGAGCTGGCATCCGGGAAGCCGCTCGCGCGCGCCTACCTCGTGCGCGGCGAGGAGAGCTACTTCCGCGAGGCGGCGCTGCGCGCGTTGACGGAAGCAGCCGCGCGCGCGGGGCTCGAGCTCGCGCGCCACGACGCCGGTGACCCGGATTTTCGCGCGGGCGAGCTGTGCGACGACCTCGGATCGGCCTCCATGTTCGCGCCCGCGCGCTGCGTGGTCGTGCGCCGCGCCAACCGGCTGCTGCAGCAGGAGGAGGGCGAAGCCGTGCGCAACAGCGCTGCGGTCGAGGCCGCACTCGCGTTCCTGCGGCGCAAGGACGAGGCCGGCGTGCTGCTGCTCGAAGGCCCGGGCCTGCGCGTCGACAGCGCGCTCGGCAAGGCCGTGCGCGAGGCGGGCGGCACGCTGCTCTCGCTGCGCAAGCTGTGGGAGACGCCGCCGCCCTGGGATCCCGATCCGCGCCGCTCCGAACTGGTGCAGTGGCTCGCCGCGCGCGCGCGCACGCTCGGGATCGACTTGCGCTCCGAGGACGTGGTCTACATCGCCGCCGCGACGGGCAACGAGCTCGCGGCGCTCGATGCGCAGCTCGACCGGATCAAGAACCGCGGCGAGGCGAGCCTGCGCTCGGTCGTGCCCTGGACCGCGGGCAGTTCGCCGTTCCAGGTCGCGGAGGAACTCGTGCTGGGCGACCTGCCGCGCGCGTTGTCCGGCCTCGAAGCGCTCTACCAGAGCGGATTCCAGGGCAAGGACGGCCGCGAAACCAACGCCAACGCGCTGACCGCGATGCTGCTCGGCAGCCTGCGCAACAAGCTCTCCGCGACGCTCGCGGCGCTCGAGGATCCTGCCGCGGAGGCGGGCGCCGAGCTCAAGAAACGCCTGCCCGCGCGCACGCCCGCGGAGTGGGAGCGCTTCGCGCGGCACGTCTGGGCGCTCGAGCGCCAGTCGCGCACGGGTGCGGGCGTGGACCTCGACCAGCTGTGCGCCTTCGCGCTGCGCACGCGCACGAAGCGCGCCGCGCAGCCCGCGGCGTCCCAGGCGCGGAGCTACCGGTGAGCGCCGGCCCGCTGCAGCAGAGCGAGCGCGCGCGCATCGCGCTCCTGCCCGAGAACGTGCGCAACCAGATCGCCGCGGGCGAGGTGGTCGAGCGTCCGGCCTCGGTCGTCAAGGAACTCGTCGAGAATGCGCTCGACGCGGGTTCGACGCGCATCGAGGTCGAGCTCGAGGAGGGCGGCGGCCGGCTCGTGCGTGTGCGCGACGACGGCTGCGGCATGCCGTTCGAGGATCTGCGCCTGGCGTTCGCGCCGCACGCGACGAGCAAGCTGCGCACGAGCGAGGACCTCGAGCACATCGCCTCGCTCGGCTTCCGCGGCGAGGCGCTGGCCTCGATCGGCTCGGTCGCGCGCGCGCGCATCACCAGCCGCGAGCGCGGGGAGCGCACGGGCTGGCGCATCGACGACGAAGGCGGGCAGATCGGCGAGCCGCTCGAGGCCGGCGCCGCCGAGGGCACGCTGATCGAGGTGCGCGAGCTGTTCTTCAACGTGCCTGCGCGGCGGCGCTTCCTGAAGCAGCCCGCGACCGAGCTCGCGCGCTGCCTCGATGTCGTGCAGCGCCTGGCGCTCGCGCACCCGGGTGTCGCCTTCGTGCTGACGCACGAGGGCAAGCGCGTCTTCGACGTCGAAAGCGGCATGGACCTGCGCGCGCGCGTGCGGCGCGCCTTCGGAGCCGAACTCGCCGCGGCGCTCGTGCCGCTCGAGAGCGAACAGGCCGGCATGCGTCTTTCGGGCTGGGTCGCGCCGCCGCGCTTCGCGCGCGCCGACAGCTCGCGCCAGATGTTCTTCCTCAATGGCCGCTACTTGCGCGACAAGCTGCTCGTGCGCGCGCTCAAGGAGGGCTATCGCGGCTTCCTGTTCGACACGCGCTCGCCGGTCGCGTTCCTCGAGCTCGCGCTCGACCCCGCGCGCGTGGACGTCAACGTGCATCCGCAGAAGAGCGAGGTGCGCTTCCGCGAGGAGCGCGCCGTCTTCGGCTTCGTGGCGCACGCCGTGCGCGAGGCGGTCAAGCAGTGCGACATGGCGACACCCGGGGCGCAACTCGTCGAGCGCGCGCTGGCGCGCGAGGGCTTCGAGCCGACGCGCAGCCTGCCCTTCGCTCCCGAGCCGCGGCCGCACGCCCCGGAACGCCAGCCGCTGCAGGTCTTCGAGCGGCCTGGGTCGTTCGTGCCGCCAGCGCCGGGCGCGCTGCTGCAGGTCGCGCGCACCTACATCGTGCGCACGCTGCCCGAGGGCTTCGAGGTGATCGACCAGCACGCGCTGCACGAGCGCATCACCTACGAGGGCCTGCTTGCCGATCTGCGCGCGGGCAAGTTCGAACGCCAGCGTCTCCTGCTGCCCGAACTCGTGGAGCTCTCGCGCTCCGAGCTGTTGCTCGTCACGGGAGCACGCGAGGAACTCGCGCGCGCCGGCTTCGAGCTCGAGCCCTTCGGCGAGACGACGATCGCGCTGCAGGCCTACCCCGCGCGTCTGCAGCGTCTGCGCGCGGGCGAGCTCGTGCGCGCGATCGCCGCGGCGCTCGAGGAGGGCAAGAAGCTCGGGCGCGAGGAGCTGCTCGAGTCGGTGCTGCAGCGCGCCGCCTGCCGCGCGAGCGTGATGGCCGGCGACGAACTCGAACTGTCCGAGATGCGCGAGCTGATCGAGCGCGGCCGCGCGCTCGAGTCCGACCAGACCTGCGTGCACGGCCGGCCGACGCGCGTGCGCTTCACGCTCGCGGACCTCGAGCGCGCCTTCCTGCGCACGACCTAGCGCGGCGTGAAGGTCTCGGGCTTGAACTGCGGCCGCAGGTCGGATTCCTTCTTGAGCCACAGCTGCAGCGGCGGCTGCTCGGGGAACTTGCCCGAGGCCTTGTCGAACGGGAAGAGAGCGAGGTCGTGCGGAACGAGGAGGCCCTGCTTCTCGCGGTAGTCCTTGGCGCGGATCAGCGTGGCCGGGCGCGCGCCGGCCTCGCCGACGAGGCACAGCTCGGGCAGGTGCTTGTCGCGGCTCAACCCCAACTGCACGCGCAACATGCCCGTCGGCGCGCTGCCCGGCATGCGGAAGTCGGGCGTCAGGATCTCGAGCCAGTCGAGCGCTTGCGGCGCGGGGGAGAGTGCGGGGTCGGCGCTGCCGATCTTCAGCTCGGCTATGCGCAGCGCCGAAGGATCGGTGAGCGCGATGAAGTTGCGCGCGAGGTCGCTGATCTCGGCCAGCTGTTTGCGATCCTGCTCGCCCTCGCGACCGACGGCCAGGCGCGTGTTGCCGCGTTTGGGGTCGATCAGGAAATCGCCCTCGGGCCCGTGCAGGAGCTCGTAGCCGTGCTCGGTCATCGCGCGCACCCAATCGGGCTTCTGGAAGCGGTAGCGCAGCGGCGTCGAGTTCTCGTTGCTCTGGTTCTCGGCGTTGCGGATGCGCGCGTCGAGCACGAGGTCGAAGGCGACGATCGGCGTGCGCGTCGCCTTGGGCGCGAGTGTCGCGGCGCAGAACGGCTGCCACAGGGCGCGCACCTGCGCCGAGGCGTCCTCGGGTAGCGCGCCAGGCACGAGCGGCTTCAGCTCGGACTGCACGGTGGGCGCGGGCTTGGCTCCCGGCAGCGGCGGGGGAGCTGGATTCTGGAGGAGCAGCGCGCTGGCGAGGAGGAGGTGCAGCATGGGTTCGCGCTGAGCGTACGTGCGCGCGCGCGCGCCTGCTAGACTGCGCGGCCGGGGAGCGACCCCGAATCCCCGCGTGAGCGCTCCCGGCCCGCAAATCCTGCGTTTCCTGATCGGTCCGACGGCGGTCGGGAAGAGCGCCGCGGCGCTGGCGCTCGCCGCGCGCACGGGCTGCGAGCTCGTCTCGCTCGATTCGATGCAGGTCTACCGCGGCCTGGACATCGGCACCGCCAAGGCCAGCCCCGCCGAGCGCGCGCGCGTGCGTCACCACATGCTCGACCTCGTCGGGCCCGAGGAGCGCTTCGACGTGCAGCGCTTCCTGCGCGAGCTCGCGCCCGTCACGGCCGAGCTCGAGCGCCGCGGCGTGCCAGCACTCTTCGTCGGCGGCACGGGCTTCTACCTGAAGGCCCTGACGCACGGCCTGTTCGAGGGGCCCGAGGTCGATCTCGCGCTGCGCGAGCGGCTCGAGCAACGCTACGCGACCGAAGGCGGCGAGCAGCTGCACGCCGAACTCGCGCGCGTCGATCCGCAGGCCGCGGCGCGCATCCACGCCCGCGATCGCAAGCGCGTGCTGCGCGGCCTCGAGGTCTTCGAGCAGACCGGCCGCGCGCTTTCGGACTGGCAGCGCGAGTGGGGCTGGCACGGAGCGACCGCGAACCCGCGCCCCGTGCGCATCGCGGGCCTGCAGTGCCCGATGCCCGAGCTCGAGGCGCGCATCGCGCGCCGCACGCGCGCGATGCTGGCGCAGGGCTGGGTCGAGGAAGCGCGCGCGATCCGCGCCTCTCCCGGCTTTGGCCCGACGGCGATTCAGGCGCTGGGCTACCGCGAGGTGCTCGCACTCGGCGATGGAGAGCTCGAGCGCGAGGACTGCGAGCAGGCGATCGTGCGCGCCACGCGCCAGTTCGCGCGCCGCCAACGC
>Ga0302322_100004537_pt1 | contig 12077 bp, 10 predicted proteins | sample Fen_T0_2_FD_203757 | JGI IMG/M metagenome (GOLD analysis project Ga0302322, IMG submission 203757) | Peat permafrost microbial communities from Stordalen Mire near Abisko, Sweden - Fen_T0_2 | ecosystem: Environmental > Terrestrial > Soil > Wetlands > Permafrost | place: Sweden: Abisko... | reverse complement strand
TCGCGGTGCAGTGCGAGGGCTCGGAAGTGCACACCGTCGAAGGCCTCGCGCAAGGCGGCGTGCTGCACGCGGTTCAGGAAGGTTTCTACAAGGAGCACGGCCTGCAATGCGGCTTCTGCACACCCGGCATGCTGATGCGCGCGCAGCGGTTCCTGCAGGACAACCCGGACCCGAGCGAGGACGAGATCCGCGCCGGCATGAGCGGCAACCTGTGCCGCTGCACGGGCTACCAGAACATCGTGAAGGCGGTGCAGTACGCCGCGAAGAAGCTGCGCGAAGCGCAAGCCATTGCCGCCTGAACAGGACACACCGACCATGAACGCACCCACCGATCCGAAGCTGCTCGAACGCACCGCCGCCCTGCAAGGCTTGGGCGACAGCCGCCTGCGCAAGGAAGACGCCCGCTTCATCCAGGGCAAGGGCAACTATGTCGACGACATCAAGATGACCGGCATGCTACACATGGACATCGTGCGCAGCCCGCTCGCCCATGCGCGCATCAAGTCGATCGACAAGAGCGCCGCGCTCGCCATCCCCGGCGTGCACGCGGTGCTGACGGCCGACGACCTGAAGCCGCTCAAGCTGCACTGGATGCCGACGCTCGCCGGTGACGTGGCCGCCGTGCTGGCCGACCAGAAGGTGCACTTCCAGATGCAGGAAGTGGCGATCGTGATCGCCGACGACCGCTACATCGCCGCCGATGCGGTGGAGGCGGTGGTGGTCGAGTACGAAGAACTGCCGGTCGTGCTCGATCCGTATGAGGCGCTCAAACCCGGCGCGCCGGTGCTGCGCGAGGATCTCGCCGGCAAGACCGAAGGGGCGCATGGCAAGCGCGAACACCACAACCACATCTTCACCTGGGACGCCGGCGACAAGGCCGCCGCCGACGCGGCCTTCGCCGCCGCGCCGGTGACCGTCAGCCAGCACATGCATTACCCGCGGGTGCACCCGTGCCCGCTCGAGACCTGCGGCTGCGTCGCATCGTTCGACCCGGTGCGCGGCGAGCTCACCACCTACATGACCTCGCAGGCGCCGCACGTGGTGCGAACCGTCGTCTCGCTGCTCTCGGGCATCCCCGAAAGCAAGGTGCGCATCGTCAGCCCCGACATCGGCGGCGGCTTCGGTAACAAGGTCGGCATCTACCCCGGCTATGTGTGCGCCATCGTCGCCTCCATCGTGCTCGGCAAACCGGTCAAGTGGATCGAGGACCGCATCGAGAACATCTCGTCCACCGCCTTTGCACGCGACTACCACATGGACGGCGAGATCGCCGCCACCGCCGACGGCAAGATCCTCGGCCTGCGCGTCAATGTGATCGCCGACCACGGCGCCTTCGACGCCTGCGCCGACCCGACCAAGTTCCCGGCCGGCATGTTCCACATCTGCTCGGGGTCATACGACATTCCCGCGGCCCATTGCAGCGTGAAGGGCGTTTACACCAACAAGGCGCCGGGCGGCGTGGCGTATCGCTGCTCCTTCCGTGTGACCGAGGCGGTGTACCTGATCGAACGCATGGTCGATGTGCTCGCGCAGAAGCTGAAGATGGACAAGGCCGAGATCCGCGCGAAGAACTTCATCCGCAAGGAGCAGTTCCCGTACACCAGCGCCTTCGGTTTCGAGTACGACTCGGGTGACTACCACACGGCCTTGAAGAAGGTGCTCGACAAGGTCGACTACCCGGCACTGCGCGCCGAGCAGGCGGCCAAACGCGCCGACCCGAATTGCCCGACGCTGATGGGGATCGGCCTCGTCGCCTTCACCGAGGTGGTGGGTGCGGGCCCGAGCAAGATGTGCGACATCCTCGGCGTCGGCATGTTCGATTCGTGCGAGATCCGCGTGCACCCGACCGGCAGTGCGATCGCGCGCATGGGCACGATCTCGACCGGACAGGCGCATGCGACCACCTACGCGCAGATCATCGCCACCGAACTCGGCATCCCGAGCGAGGTGATCCAGGTGGAGGAGGGCGACACCTCGACCGCGCCCTACGGCCTGGGCACCTACGGTTCGCGTTCCACGCCGGTGGCCGGTGCGGCCATCGCGATGGCCTCGCGCAAGATCCACGCGAAGGCGAAGAAGATCGCCGCGCATTTGCTCGAAGTCGGCGAGAACGACCTCGACTGGGAGATCGACCGCTTCAACGTCAAGGGCGATCCGGCGCGCCACAAGACCATGAAGGACATCTGCTGGGCCGCCTACAACAACGTGCCGCCCGGCCTGGAAATGGGCCTGGAAGCGGTGCACTACTACGACCCGCCGAACTTCACCTTCCCGTTCGGGATCTACCTCTGCGTGGTCGACATCGACCGCGGCACCGGGGAGACCAAGATCCGCCGCTTCTACGCACTCGACGACTGCGGCACACGCATCAACCCGATGGTCATCGAAGGCCAGATCCACGGTGGCCTGACCGAAGGGTATGCGGTGGCGATGGGCCAGCAGATGCCCTTCGATGCACAGGGCAACCTGATGGGCAACACGCTGATGGACTACTTCCTGCCGACTGCCGTCGAGACACCGAAGTGGGAAACCGACTTCACCGTCACGCCGAGCCCGCACCACCCGATCGGCGCCAAGGGCGTGGCCGAATCGCCGCACGTCGGCTCGATCCCGACCTTCACCTCGGCCGTGGTCGATGCCTTCGCCCACCTCGGCGTGACCGACATGACGATGCCGCACAGCGCCTACCGCGTCTGGCAGCAACTCAAGAAGAGCGGCATCGCCCTCGACGCCTGACCCTTGCCTCACGAACGCTCCCATGGAAGTCAATCTCGAAAAGCGCTACCCGATGGAGGCCACGGCCGAGCAGGTCTGGGCGGTGCTGCGCGACGTGCGCGCGGTGGCCGGCTGCATGCCGGGTGCTGCCATCACCGAGCAGGTCGACGACACGCACTACAAGGGCGCCGTGAAGGTCAAGGTCGGCCCGGCCGTGGCCGCGTTTGCCGGCGACATCGAGGTGTTGGCGCTCGATGAAACGACGCGCAGCGTGCAACTGCTCGGCAAGGGCGCCGACAAGTCGGGCTCGACCGCGTCGATGAACCTGAAGGCCAGCATCGAGGCCGGCACGAGCGCAGGGCAGTGCGTGCTGGTTGGCATTGCCGCGGTGATCGTGAACGGCAAGTTCGCGCAGTTCGGCGGTCGCATGATGGTGCAGGTGTCGGACATGATCCTCGGCCAGTTCGCCGACAACTTCCGCATCGCGGCAGCGGCGGTGCCGGTGGCGGTGTCTGCAAGCGCACCGGTCGTCGAAACGGCGGCGTCGAAGCCGGCGCCGCCCGCCGCGGCGCCGCAAGCCACGCGCGAACTCAATGCCTTGGCGATTGCCTGGGCGTTGGTGAAGAGCTGGTTCGGCGGGCTGTTCGGCAAGCGCGCTTGAGGCTCGGCGATGGATGACCAGGCCCTGCGCGAGCAGCTGCAACTCGCTGGCTACATCGCCGACGAGGGCCTCGCGACCACGCTCTGGCTGGCTGATGAACTGGCGCGGCCGCTGCTCGTCGAGGGCGATGCCGGTGTCGGCAAGACGGCCCTCGCGCTGGCGATGGCGCGGGCGCGCGGGCGGCGCCTGGTGCGGCTGCAGTGCCACGAAGGCATCGACCTCTCGCAAGCTGCTTACGAGTGGAACTACGGCCGGCAATTGCTCGCGATCCGCTTGCACGAAACCGCGGATGCGAGCGCCGCCGAGCGCCTGCGCGAGACCGACCTGTTCACGCGCGAGTACCTGCTCGAGCGGCCGCTGCTGCAAGCCATCGCCAGCGAACAACCGTGTGTGCTGCTGATCGACGAAGTCGATCGCGCCGACGAGGCCTTCGAGGCCTTCCTGCTCGAAGTGCTGTCCGACTACCAGATCACGGTGCCCGAGCTCGGCACCTTGACCGCGCGCCATATCCCGCAGGTGCTTCTGACAAGCAATGGCACGCGCGAGTTGAGCGATGCCTTGCGCCGCCGTTGCCTGTACCACTGGCTCGACTACCCGACGCTCGCGCGCGAGATCGCGATCGTGCGGGCGACCTTGCCCGAGGCCGAGGCGACGTTGATCGACCAGTCCGTGGCCTTCGTGCAGCGCCTGCGGCGCGAAGACCTTGGTAAAACCCCTGGCGTGGCGGAAACGCTCGACTGGGTGCGCGCCCTGCACAAGCTGCGTTTCACCGATCTGCCCGAGGACCCGGACGGGCTGATGGCGACCCTCGGCTGCCTGCTCAAGACGCGCGACGACCGCTTCCAGATCGGCCCCGACCGTGTGCGCCAGTTGTGCGAAGGCCGTCGCAGTGTCGGTGTGGCCGAAAAGGCACCGCAGCCTGCCGCCGCCTCGGGCGGGTGAGGTGAGGGCCATGTCGACGACGACGATCCGCACGATGCCTACGGCGCAGCCGCTGGCGGCCATCGCCGGCTTCGCGGCCTTGCTGCGCGACCACGGCCTGTCTGTCGGCATCGCCGAGCAGCAGGCCATGGTGCGGGCCGCGCAGGCCGTGCCGCTGCGGCGTTTGCGCAGCATCGAAGCCGCCTGGCGCGCGATTGCCTGCCACGACGCGCAAGCCTGGCGGCGCTGGCCCGAACTGTTCGAACGCTATTGGCATCCGCAGCGCGTCACGGGCCGGGTGAAGGTGAGCGGCCAGACGCGACCGGCGCGCGACCTGCGCCAGGTGGTGCAATCGCTGCACGACGCGATGGACGGCCACTCGCAACCGCCAAGGTCGCGTCAAGCCCCGATGGACGCGGCCCTCGACGACACTGCCACGGCGAACGACGAAGCCGCAGGCTCGCAAGCGCAAGGCGGCGCGAGCCGCACAGAGGCGCTGCACGATCGCGCGCTCTCGCAGTGGCTGCCGCAGGACCTGAGCACCCTCCAGCGCCTGGCTGAACGCATCGCGGACCAATTGAGTCGCCGCCTCACACGCCGCTGGCACGACGATGCGCAAGGGCGCCGGCTCGACGTGCGCCGCACGCTGCGCGCCAGCCTGCGCACCGGCGGCGTGCCGGTGCACCCCGCCTGGCGCACGCCGCGGCGCGAACGACCGCGCCTGTTCGTGCTGGTTGACGTGAGCCGCTCGATGGAGACTCATGCGCAACTCTTCCTGCGCATCGCGCGCGCCTTCGTCGGTGCGGCGAGCGCGCGGGTGTTTGTCTTCCACACCCGGCTGGCCGAAGTCACGCCGCTGCTGCAGCGCGACTCGGCGGCGGTGCAGGAGAAGATCAATGCCGTCACGGCCGGCTTTGGTGGTGGCACGCGCATCGCTACCAGCGTGAGTGACTTCGTCGGCGTGCACGCGGGCGCGCAACTCGGTCGCGGAAGTCGGGTGTGGATCCTGTCGGACGGCTTCGATGCCGATCCACCGCAGGCCCTCGCCGAGCAACTGCAACGCGTGCGTGGGCGCGGCGCGCGCATCACGTGGTTTCATCCGACCGAACAAGCCCCGGCCTCGCAAGCGATGCAGGCCTGCCGTGGCCTGATCGAACGCTATGTCCGCCTGCACAGCCTGCGCGACCTGGCCCTGGCCGTGCCACAACTGCATTGATCCGTCCCGAGGAGTTTGCCACCATGACCCCATCCACCCCCCTCGACCTGCTGGCCACCGCCCAGCGCCTGCAGCAGCAGGACCAGCCCTTTGCCCTCGTCAGCGTGCTGCGGGTGCAGGCGCCCGCGTCGGCGCGGCCGGGCGACAAGGCCGTGGTCGGCGCCGACGGTTTCGTGCAGGGCTGGATCGGCGGCGGCTGCGCCCAGCCTGCGGTTTTGCGCACCGTGCGGCTTGCCTTGGCCGATGGTCGCGCGCGGATGATCCGGATCGCGCCCGACGCGGAGGCCGGCGAGGGCGGTGCGGTGCGCGAACTCGATGATGTGCTCGAGTTCGGCATGGCCTGCCATTCAGGCGGCACGCTTGAACTTTTCGTCGATCCGGTGCTGCCACGCGCCCGCCTGACCGTGATCGGCGATTCGCCGGTGGCCGTGGCGCTGGCCGATCTGGCACCGCGCGTCGGCCTGCAGGTCAGCGTGATCGCGCAGGGCGCGAGCGCCGATCGTTTTGCGGTGGCCCCGAACCTGATCGCCGAAGACGATGCGGCGACGGCTGCGCAGCGTATCGCTCCCGGCAGTTTCGTCGTCGTGGCCACGCAGGGCCGGCGCGATGTGCAGGGCTTGCGTGCGGCCTTGGCCGTCGGTGCCCGTCAGGTCTGGATGGTAGCGAGTGCGCGCAAGGCCGAGGTGCTGAAGTCGGCGCTCGTCGCGGCCGGGCAGGACGCGCAGGCGGTGGCCGCCATCGTCGCGCCGGCCGGCCACCCGATCGGCGCGCACACGCCGGAGGAGGTGGCGCTGTCGGTGCTGGTGGCCGTGGTCGCTGCGCGGCGTCAGGGCGCGGTGCTGCCGACGGTGAGCGTGCAGCCTGCACCCACCGTGACGCCACCGATCGCCCTGCCCGAGATCGCCAGCGTGGCTGCGCCCCGTTCCTGTTGCGGGGGCTGAGATGGGCTGCATCCTCAAAGGCGGCGGCGGTCTCTACAGCCGGCTCGTGGTCGGCGCGGTCCTGCTCGCCGCGGGCGAAGGTGCCCGCATGGGCAGCCGGCCGAAGAGCCTGCTCGAATTGGGCGGCGTGCCGCTGATCCGCCGGCAATTGATCGCGCTGTCGGGCGCTGGTGTCGACGAGGTCGTGGTGGTGCTCGGCCACCACGCCGACGCGATCGAAGCGGTAGTGCAGCAGTTCCCCGTCACCCTGGTGCGCAACCCGCGTCCGCAGGATGGCCAGGTCTCGTCCCTGCGTGTGGGCCTCGCCGCGCTGGCGGGCAAGCTCGATGCGGTGCTGGTCGCGCTGGCCGACCAGCCGCTCATCAACGCGCAGGACATCACGAGCGTCATCAGCGCCTACAAGAAGCGCGCCGAAGCGACCTCGGTGCTGGTGCCGATGGTGAACGGCGAGCCGGGCAACCCGATCGTCTTCAGCGCCGAGGTGCGCGAGCAGATCCTTGCCGGCGATGCCAATGTGGGTTGCCGCCAATGGCGCGCGGCGCACCCTCGGGAGGTGGCCGAGTTCGTCACCGACAACCACCGCTTTCGTGTCGATGTCGACACCGAAGGAGACCTCGTCCGCTTCGAGCGTGACACCGGCCACCGCCTGCACTGGCCCGCCGGGCTGGCCACGCCGTTGGCCTGAGCGATGTCGCTGGCGCCGGGCTTCCATGCACTCTGGCCCACGCCGGTCGGCGTGCACCGGCATGCCGGTGCCGAGCAGCTGAATCCTTTGCTCGTGCGTGTGTTCGGCGCCCTGCGTGCGACGCAGAGCCATGCCCGCGGCGAGCCGCCCGGCGGCGCCTTCTTCGCGAGCGACGACGACCTGCTGCAGCGTGTGCAGCTGCCAGAGTGGCAGGTCTTCGTGCGCTTCCTGGTGGAAAGCCTGCGCGACACGGTGAGCCAGGCCAATCGTGCGGCTTGGCCCTCCGCCGGTGTGGACCTGCGCATCGCGATCGAAGGCCTGTGGTTCCAGGCCAGCAACCGCGGTGCATTTCATGAAGTGCACACGCACGGCAACTGCTCCTGGTCGGGGGTGTACTGCGTGCAGGCCGATCCGACCGAGCAGCGCATCGCCCACGCCGCCCATGGCGCGCGCAATGGCGTGACGCGCTTCTACGGACCGTCGTTCAACCACTTGGCCGGTGCCCACGTCGATCTGGGCAATGCCTACCTGCAACCGCCGCAGGTCGAGGTGGCGCCGCTGCCGGGGCAACTGGTGCTGTTTCCCTCCTGGTTGTCGCACCAGGCGCTGCCGTACGAGGGCGCGCTTGACCGCCTGATCGTCTCCTTCAACGCGAGCGTGCATGCGGCCAGCGGCAGCGACCGTGTGCACGGCTACGCGGCGGCCTGAAGGCCCGCGATGCGCGGCATCGACTCACATCCCACAGGCCTGGCAGCGCAACGCCTGTGGCTCGCCCGTGTTGTCGCCTGGGCGCTGCTGCTCGGCGCTTGGATGGCGCTGGGCGCGCTCGGTCGCCAGCACCTCGGATCCTTCGCCGGTGGGCAGGGGCCGGTGGCGCTGTGGCTGCTCTCGATCGGCGGCCTGTTGACGCTGGCTGGCCGGCGCCGCTGGTCGGCGGCGTCGCTGCGCCGGGTCCTGCTGCTCGCCGGGGCGTCGAGCGCCGCGGTGCTGCTCGCTCCCCACCCCGCAGCGGCCGAGGTTTGGGTCGCTTCCGCGACCTGGGCCGTGCTGGTGGTCGCGGCATCGTTCACGGTGCGCGCGCTGCGCGGTGCACAGTCGCACGCCCCGCCGTCGCCAATCGGTCCCGCCATCGCCGGTGCCGCGCTGGCGTGGGCCTGGGTCGGCGATCTCGACGCGCTGCGTGGCAATACTGCGCCGCTGGCCATCGACCTGCTGTCGGCCGCGCTCTTGCTCGCAGCCCTGCTGCCCTCACGCTGCGGCGTGAAGGGCGCTTGCCGTGCGGGTCTGTTCGATTGTTCCCTGCCGCTGCTGGCGCCCGCGCATTGGCGACACCCGGCCGAGTGGCCGCTGGCCGCCGCCGCACTGGGCATGCTGCCAATGATGGCGAGCCTGCCCGTCATGGCCGACTGGTGTGGCGCGCTGCGCTGGCCCGCTGCGCTCGGAACCGCCTTGCATCTGGGCGCGATGCTGGTGCCCGCGGCCTGCCTGCGTGTCACCGTGCCGCCGCGCCGCCCTGCGGTGGCCGTCGGTCTCGTGCTTGCCCTCGGCGGTGCAGCCTTGCCGGCCGCAGGCCTTTCGGGTTTGATGGCCGCCTCGCTCCTGCACGGCGTGGCCTGGAGCCTGGCGTGGTCGGCGATGCTGAGGCGGTCGGCCGGCGCGATTCCGAAAGGCCGCGCCCAGGCGCCGGCGGTGGCTGCCGCACTGACCGCGGCCGCCGTGCTGGCACTCGGCCTTGCGATCGACCGTTACGGTCCTGGCGCCTTGGTTGGGGTGCACGCGCTGCTCGCCGTCTTCGGCGCGCTCGGCTGCCTGCGCGCGTGGCAGACTTTCCCGGTAGCGCTGTCACGTGTCTAGAATGCGCCATGACCCAGGATGCCGCACCCCTCCGCCGCAGCCGGCGCGGCAGTGGGGCCGTGACCTTGCACGACGTGGCCAAGCTGGCGGGCGTCGCGCCGATCACTGCCTCGCGCGCGCTGAACACACCGAGCCAGGTGTCGGCCGAGGTGCTGAAGAAGGTCGGCGATGCGGTCGCCCGCACCGGCTATGTGCCGAACCGGCTCGCCGGGGGTCTGGCGTCGACGCGCAGCCGTCTCGTCGCGGCCGTCGTGCCCACGATCTCCGGGCCGGTGTTCCTGGAGACCGTGCAGGCGCTCACCGAAGCGCTCGCCGAGCGTGGCTACCAGCTGATGCTGGGCCAGGCCGGTTACGCCGGATCGCGTGAAGACGCGCTGCTCGAAGCCATCATCGGCCGCCGCCCCGACGGCATCGTGCTCACCGGCATCATGCATTCGCCCGAAGGGCGCCGGCGCCTGCTCGCCTCGGGCATCCCGGTGGTCGAGACCTGGGATCTGACGCCCACACCCATCGACATGCTGGTCGGTTTTTCGCATGTCGCCGTCGGGCAGGCTGTAGCGAAGTTCCTGCACCAGAAGGGGCGACGCAAGTTCGCTGTCGTGGCCGGTGACGACGAGCGCGCCACGCGCCGCCTTGAGGCCTTTCAGGCGGCCGCACGGGAGCTGGGCTTGCCGGCGGTGCGGCTCGTCGTCGTGCCGGCCCCGACCACTCTGCGCAGCGGGCGCGGCGCGCTGGCGCAACTGGTGCGTGAGCGGGACTACGTGGACGCGATCTTCTGTAGTTCCGACCTGCTGGCGCTGGGCGTCATGACCGAGGCGCAAGCCCAGGGCATCCAGGTGCCCGCGCAGCTGGCCGTGGTCGGTTTCGGCGACCTCGACTTTGCATCCGACCTGCACCCCGCTCTGACGACCGTGCGCATCAACGGCGCGGCCATCGGCCGCCAGGCGGCGCAGTTCATCGTGGACCGCGCCGAGGGCCGCGGCGTGGACGCGCGTGTCATCGACATCGGCTTCTCGATCGTCGATCGGCTGAGCACCTGAGTCTGTGCCGTCCGTAGTTTCCACAGCTTGTTGCGGCATGAAGGTAGCGCTATCATCTGCTACAATTTGGTAGCGCTACCTTTCCTTTCCGGCTTTCTTCCGAACCCGACGCCGAGGTCACCATGTCGATCCAAACCACCCCCCTGATCACCGCCTTGCGCGTCATCCCGGTCGCCGGCCGCGACAGCATGCTGCTCAACCTCAGCGGGGCGCACGGGCCCTTCTTCACGCGCAACTTGCTTGTCCTGACCGACAGCGCCGGCCGCACCGGCGTCGGAGAAGTGCCGGGCGGCGAGAAGATCCGCCAGACGCTGGAAGACGCGCGTGAGTTGATCGTCGGCCAACCGCTCGGTTCGCAGCAGCGCCTGCTGCAGGAAGTGCAGAACAGGTTCGCCGATCGCGACAGCGGTGGCCGCGGCCTGCAGACCTTCGACCTGCGCACCACGATCCACGCCGTCACCGCGATCGAATCGGCCCTGCTCGATCTGCTGGGCCAGCACCTCGACGTGCCGGTCGCGGCACTGCTCGGCGAAGGCCAGCAGCGCGATGCGGTGGAGATGCTGGGCTACCTGTTCTACGTCGGCGACAGGGCCATGACCGATTTGCCGTATGCCAGCGATCCCGGCGCCGCCGATGCCTGGTCGCGCTTGCGCCACGAGAAGGCGATGACACCCGAGGCGGTGGTGAAGCTGGCCGAAGCGGCCTACGACCGCTACGGCTTCAACGACTTCAAGCTGAAGGGCGGGGCGCTGCGCGCCGACGAGGAAATTGAAGCCATCGTCGCCCTGCATGAACGCTTCCCGAAAGCGCGTGTCACGCTCGATCCGAACGGCGGCTGGCTGCTGAAGGATGCGATCCGCCTGATGCGCGACATGCGCGGCGTGGTGGCGTATGCGGAAGATCCGTGTGGCGCCGAAGACGGCTTCTCGGGCCGCGAGGTGATGGCCGAGTTCCGTCGCTCCACCGGCCTGCCGACCGCCACCAACATGATCGCGACCGACTGGCGGCAGCTGAGCCACGCGCTCGCCCTGCAGAGTGTCGACATCCCGCTCGCCGACCCGCATTTCTGGACCATGGCCGGCTCGGTGCGCGTGGCACAGACCTGCCGCGATTGGGGCTTGACCTGGGGCTCGCATTCCAACAACCACTTCGATGTGTCGCTGGCGATGTTCACGCACGTCGGTGCCGCTGCGCCGGGCAAGGTGACGGCGATCGACACGCACTGGATCTGGCAGGACGGGCAGCGCCTGACGAAGGACCCGCTGCAGATCGTCGGCGGCCATGTGCAGGTGCCCAAGAAGCCCGGCCTCGGTGTCGAGCTCGACATGGTCGAGGTCGAGAAGGCGCACCAACTCTACAAGCAGCACGGGCTCGGTTCGCGCGACGATGCGATGGCGATGCAGTACCTGATTCCCGGCTGGACCTTCAACCCCAAGCGCCCCGCGCTCGACCGATGACTCGCCCCGCGCTCGACCGGTGACTCGCCCCGCGCTCGACCGGTGACTCGCCGGGCGGCGCGCGTCACATCACACTGGAGACCTCGCATGAACAAGCTGCTCGTCACTCTCACCCTCGGGTTCGTCGCCGCCGCCGGCGCGCACGCCCAGGCCTGGCCCGCCAAGCCGGTGACCTTGCTGGTGCCGTTCCCGCCCGGTGGCTCCACCGACATGATCGCCCGCACGCTCGGGCAGAAGCTGCAGGAGAAGTTCGGCAGCACCTTCATCGTCCAGAACCAGGCCGGCGCCGGCGGCACGATGGGCGCGGCGGCGGCCAAGCGCGCAGCACCCGATGGCTACACGATCTTCGTGTCCTCGCTCGGGCCTTTCGTGATCGGGCCGCACCTCATCAAGGGCGTGCAATACGACGCGCTGAAGGACTTCGACTACATCACCGTCGCCGTGCAGGCGCCGAACGTGCTGACGGTGCCCCCGAACTCGCCGCACAAGAGCGTGGCCGACGTGCTGGCATTCCACAAGGCCAACCCCGGCAAGATGAGCTTTGCATCGGCCGGCAATGGCACGAGCGACCACCTGACTGCCGAACT
>Ga0302322_100004536_pt1 | contig 12077 bp, 9 predicted proteins | sample Fen_T0_2_FD_203757 | JGI IMG/M metagenome (GOLD analysis project Ga0302322, IMG submission 203757) | Peat permafrost microbial communities from Stordalen Mire near Abisko, Sweden - Fen_T0_2 | ecosystem: Environmental > Terrestrial > Soil > Wetlands > Permafrost | place: Sweden: Abisko... | reverse complement strand
TTCTTCACCGCGCAAGATCCAGCGGCGCGATCCAGAAGATACTGCCGTCATTGTCGTTGGCGACGAACAATCGGCCGTCGACCGCAAAGGTGACGGCCGCGGGTCGCCCGTGATTCAGCGATCGATCGTCCCAGCCGGTCGCGAAGTTCGTCGTGGCGCCGGTCTCCCCGCCGTCGACCGTGCTGCCGCGGAGGGGGAGACCGGTGGCGGGGTCGGTCGCGATGGCCACGATTCGCGCACCTTCCCAGGTACCAGCGGCTCCATGCAAGGGTACGAAAATCGAGCCACGATATACGCTCGGCCAAGCCCCCGGTTCGAAGTCGAAAGCAAACGGGGTGTCACCGATCAGGAACGAGTCGTCTTCGGGCGCAACGCCGCTGCAATCAGCAGCGAGCGACCCCGGGGCGGACAGGTTTGCGCCGAGGCAACAAGGGAAACCCCAATCGTCTCCGGGTCGGATGGGTACGAGCTTCTCGCGCCCGCCATCCTTCGCCGAATAGTCCAAAGCGAGCTCGACCGCGAAACATCGGTTGTGACCGCGTTGACAGCGAAGTGCGATCGGATTGCGAAAGCCCTTCGCGACCTGCGTTCCGCCGAGCTCCGAGCCGAGCGCAAGGATGCCGCCATGGAATGGACGACTCGAATCGCACGTTTCTTCCTGATCGCTCCCGTTACCAACGTAGATGGTACCGTCGTCCGCTTGGTCGAGGGGTTTCGGCCAATGCAGTGACGACGAGTAGTACGTAATGTCAGCGACGACTTCGGCCGGGCCCGAAGGGATCCGATCGCCGTTCGCATAGGGCACGCGCAAGATCTTCGTCGCGTCTTGATAGTAAAACGAAGAGTTGGCGAACAGCAGGCCTTGCGTGGAGCGCACGCCAGAAACGAACGTGACCGCCGCATCGGCTAGGCCGTCGCGATTGTCGTCCGGCAAGACGAGGATCGCGCTCAATCCCCCTGCCCCGCCCCCGGTGGTGCTGGTGGTGGGTGAGGCGACGAACAACTCGCCACCCGGCGCGAAGCGGAGCTGACGCGCGTTGCCGACGTTACCGAAGGCGTGCGCGCAAAAGCCGGCCGGCAAGGTCAGAAACGCCAGCTTCGAGGCGTCTGCGCCGGGCACCACGCTGCTTCCCGCCGCCGTGAAGCGCAACGATCCCGGCAGGTCACAGAAGTGTTGACTCGAGGCACCCGCGGAACCCGCGGAACCGACGACGCCGGCCGAACCCGCGGAACCGACGATGCCCGCGGAACCCGCGGAACCGACGGCTCCGGCCGAACCCGCTGTTCCTGCAGCGGCGCCGCCAACACCCCCCGCGGGATCCGGATGTGACTGACAGCCGGCGAGCGCACTGCCAGCCAGAAACGCGCCGATGAGCGCGACGCCTCGCCACGCTCGCTCAGAGCCGGCGGAGCAAGGTCCTGCCACCGCATTGGTCAAGGCGCGTCACCCTTCGGCCCTTCATCGTACGCCCGCGGCCGATACTTCTTCTGCACCCCGCCGTTGGCCACGCCGTTGTACACGAGGTCACTGCCGAGAAACGCGAGCCAGCTACCCGGGTGGGCTTCGGACGCCGCGAGCAGTTCGTCCTTGTGGGCTTCGATGATTTTTTCCTCCCAAGCGCACTGGAGGCCGAGAGCGATGAGATTCAAATCATTGGGCGCGAGCTCGAACCCGTGCATGTAATGCGGCCAGGCTTGCTCGGCGCGCTTGAGGCGGCACAGCGTATCGCCGTAGTACACGTGAGCCATCGGCCATTTGGGCGCGAGACGCATGGCTTCGGCGTTGATTTTGAGGCGTTCTTCGAGCTGACCGCGGGCGCCCAGCATGACGGAGTAATTGAGCTGCGCCTTTGCGCTGCGCGGGACGGCGTTGTGGGTCGCGCGCCAGAAGATCAAATCATCCGTGTAATCGAAGGCGTGCCAGCGACCGGCCAGGGCTTGAAAGCCGAGGAATACTCCGACCACGCCCGCCCCCCAAGGCCACTTGCTCCGGAGGAGACGCGTGAACAGCACGGCCAGCACACAAGCCGAGCCGAACGCAGGCAGGTACCAGAAGCGTTCGGCGCGGATCGTGGGCAAAAGGACAGGGATGTTCGAGTGCGGAAAGTAGGCGATCGGAAGCCAGACCAGGCCAATGGCGAGTAGCGCGAGCATACCCTGCCGTTCGTCGAAGGGGATTACGGTGCCGAGCAGCTTGGCGCGGACGCCCGCCCGGGCTTCTCGCACGAGGCTCGCGATCCAAACCCCGACACCAGCAATCGGCGGCAATATCAGCAGTAGGCCGCCCAAGACGCTCTCCGGAAAAAAGACGCGCTCCGGAGTCGGCTCTTGGGGGAACGAGTAATCACCGCTGAGCGTCCAGGGGAACACGATCTGCCCGAGACCGCGGGCGTACACGCGCAGTGCGCCGGCCACACGGTGCGGCAAATCAGCGTCGACCAGCGGATTGTTCACGGGATCATGGGGCAATTGCGGTTGCTGAAACCAGTGTAAAAACTTGGCCAGCCAGCGTGCGGAGGCACCCGCCTCCGCCGGCAGCGCGGCGCCCGCGTCGACCTGCGACAGCACTGGAAAGAAGCGCCGTCGGAAGTAAGTGTAAGCGACGAGTGCGGCCGCGGAAGCGACGAACGCCACACCAGCGCGTAGCGCGCGCAGCGGCCGACCGGGATGCAAGAGGGGCGCGCTGAGCAGCGCCACCCAGGGCACGAGCGGCAACGCAACCAGCACGCTCTCCTTGCTGAACAACCCGAGCAGGACCATGGCAAAGACGCACAGCGGCATCAGCAGCAGACCCCGCTGCAAGAACACCAACGCCGCGAGCACGAACAGACCGCCGAAAACGTCGGCGATGCCCACCACCCCGGTGATGGCCTCAGTCAGTACTGCCGATGCCAGGAAGCACGCCCCCGCGAGCCAACCCGTGTCACGACGACGGCTGAGCGTGAAAACGAAGCTTGCCACCAGCGAAGCATTCACGGCGTGCACCAGCACGTTGACCCAGTGATGCAAGAACGGGCGATGGCTCACGAACCACAGCGTTCGCCACACCAAGTCCGGCAGGGGCCGATAGGAACCGATACTGCGATCTGGCGGAAGACCCCAAAAGTCGCGCGTGAACGCGTGCAGAAAGCCTCCGGCTTGACCGTTCACGTAGGGGTTGGCGAGCAGCGCCTCTTGTTCGTCGAAAATGTAGTTCGACAGCGGGCTGCGCACGTAGATGAGTACGCTCAGCACGAACGCGGGCGCGAAGGCGGTCAAGAACCGCGGGTCCTGCTCACTGAAGTAGGCTTGGAGTCCGGAAAGCCAACCGCCCAGCCGCTCGCGCAAGGGGACGCGAGGCTCGGGGGTGACGGGGCTGGGAAGTGACTCGCCGTTCATAGGCTGCGCTCGGTCGTTGTAGTGCCAAGCCCCCAAAGTCTCAACGCTTACGCCGACGGAACTCACGGGATCAATCCTGACCACGAGACGCTGTGCTAGGACGCCTCAGGACCGGCCCCTAGGTCGCACGGCGCCGATGCACGCGAGCGGCTCGGAGGCAACCCCGAGATCGGACGGGAGAGGAGAGGGGGTCTGGGGCGTGTTTACGGGTATCTGGGCATCGAGGCGATGTTAACGTGCGCGCGAAATGACGGCAGTGGAACGCTTCGACGGCTGCGAAGTCGTAAAAAAGCTGAGCACGGGGCCGATCACGGACCTCTATCACGCGGTCCAAGAGCCACTAGGTCGCCCCGTCTTCATCAAGGCGCTCGGCTCGAGCATTTTGCCTTCCTCACCGTTCGCAGCCTCGTTGGAGCGCGAGGCGCGGCTGTTGGCAGAACTGAGCCACCCGAACATCCTCGAGGTGTACGATTTCGTGCGCCGCGACGAACGCATGTGGCTGGTGCTCGAATACGTCGACGGAGTATCCCTAGAAGACGTGATGAAACGCGCCAAGCGCGTTCCGGAAGCGTTCGCGTGCGCGGTAGCTCTGGAAGTGTGCCGCGCGCTCGCGCACGCCCATGCCCACGGCGTAGTCCACCGCGACGTGCAGCCGAAGAATATTTTGCTCGGCAAGGACGGCTCGCTCAAGCTCTCGAACTTCAGCGTCGCGTTCGACGAACGCATGCCTACGGCGCCTGAGCTGCTGGAAGGCGGAACGGGTTACGGCGGCCCGTCGTACATGTCACCCGAGCAAATCTTGGGCGAGCGCGCAGACGGACGCAGCGACCTGTTCTCGCTCGGGGTGCTGCTGTACGAAATGCTGAGCGGTGAGCGGCCGTTCGATGGTCCGGACGATCGCAGCACTTCGCTGCGCATTCGGCGCGACCCGGTGCCACCTTTGAGCAAGAAGGCTCCCGGCGTGAGTCCAGCACTCGAGCGCATGACTCAGCGCTGCCTGGAAAAGATGCCTAGCGATCGCTTCGACGGCGCGCTCGAGGCATGCGCGATCTTGGAGGCCGCAGCCAGCGAATTGGGCGCCGAACCCACCGCCCCACTGATTCGTGACACGCTCGTTCGAGCTCGTTTGGTCGACGGCAGTCCGCTCAAGGGCGCTGTGGCGCGAAAGCCGCGCGCGAGCGAAGGCCGCGTCGGCGTGACCGTGGCCGGCCTATTCGTGGCACTTCTGGCCGTCCTCGCCGGCGGGTTTGCGATCCAGCTGCTGTCGGGCAAGGCCGTAGGCAGCGCGGTGGCGGCTCAAGCGGGGCGCCGGCTCGAGCTACTGCCCCCTGGACGCGCCTCGTTGCGCGTGGTGGCACATCCCTGGGCCCACGTGATAGTCGACGGGCAAGAGGTGGAAACCACGCCCTTTGCGCGACCCATCCCGCTGAGCGCTGGCAGCCATTACGTGCGGCTGGAGCACCCCAACGCGCCGGTCGAACGACGTACCATCGAACTCACCCCGGGCGAGACACTACTGCTCGATGTAACGCTCAAGGTGAGCGCGCCGAAGCTCACGGCCAGCGCGGCGGCGCAGGCGCGTGCTAGGGCCAACGCTCAAAATGGCATGGCCGACCTAGGCGACAGCGGTACACCCTGAACTACATACACACACGCGCGAGCGAGCACGCACGCACGCGCTCTGCGGGGTGGTGGCTCGCATGCACTGAAAACTCGTGGCATAAAGAACGGTAAGTGAGGTTCGCCACTGACCCTCGCTCACCAGGGCCGACGCCGAGGTTGGCGAAGCCCGCCCCCCCCATGAACGCGGAATTGAAGTCAGGCTCGACCTTAGGCCATTACGAGTTGCTCACCCGGCTCGGGCGCGGCGGCATGGCGAGCGTGTGGGTCGCACGCGAGCGCGCGCCGATCAGCGGCAAGCAACGCCTGGTGGCCGTCAAAGCCATGCTTCCGGAGCTGGCACGACACTCCGATTTTCGGGCGATGTTTCTGGAAGAGGGTCAGATTGTCCGCAGCATCGACCACCCCCACGTAGTGAAAGTGCACGAGGTGTCGGAGGATGGAGGCATCTTGTACATGGCCATGGAGTGGGTCGAGGGGGATTCACTGCGCACGGTGATCAAGGAGGCCAAGCGCCGCCGCGCCATCCCCGCCGAGATGGCCGTGAAGATCATTGCAGATACTGCCGCCGGCCTGCACGCTGCGCACGAGTTGCGAGGTTGGGACGGGGAACTACGCAACATCGTTCATTGCGACGTCTCCCCGCACAACATTTTGGTTGGTCTCGACGGGCAAGCCAAGCTCGTGGACTTCGGCGTGGCCAACGCCACTGCCCACAGTGACCTCGACGGTGGCGACCGAATCAAGGGCAAATTCGGCTACATGTCCCCCGAGCAGGCCAGCGCGGGCAAAGTAGATCGGCGCAGTGACGTATTCGCGCTGGGCATCGTTCTGTACGAGCTGACCACCGGTGAGCGGCTGTTCCGTGGTGACGATCCCGCTCAAACTCTCGAGCTGGTGAAGAACGGCCGCATCCCGGCGCCCAAAGAAGTCAGTCCGAACTACCCGGAGGGGTTGGCGGCGATCGTCAAGCGATCGCTTTCGCGCAACGTGAACCAACGCTTTCAAACCGCCGCTGAATTTCGAGATGCACTCGAGCATTATTTGAAAGATGCGCGGGTCATGGTCTCGCCCGCGGGCGTCGGCCAACTGGTGAGGCGCGTGCTGGGACCGCGCATCGAACAACAGCGCCAAGCCCTGCGCGACGCGCTTACGGTCGCCGACGGCACAGTAGTGACCGGCCTGGTACCGGATCAGCCCGCTTCTGCCGATCGCTCGGACCGGCCAAGCGCGCAGTTCGCTTTGCATTCGGAACCGCCGACCAGCAACTCGCAGTATTCGACATCACTCACCGGCGGCACCCCGCGGCCCCAAACATTAGATCGCAATCACGCGCACAAGGCCGGTTTCTTGCCGTTGTTCGCCGCGATTGGCGGCCTGGCGGCGGCGGCCAGCGCGATCTTTTGGGTAACGCATCGCCCGGGCCCCCGACCGCTGATCACTACCCGGCTGAACCCGGTGACTCACCAAGCAGCTTCAAACAATGGCACGACCTTGGATGACGTCGGGCCGGTCGGGGTGAACATCGACAGCCTGCCGACCGCCGCGGGCCAGAACCCGCTGGCGCCCAACGCGAACGCGATGAGCAACGCCCTGAGCGGTCGAAAGACGCCCAGCACGGCGCCGGCAGCCGCCGCGGTGGCGGCGGGGGTACGCCCCGGCAAAGACTTGGGCCGCGATCCCGCCGAAGTCGACAATCCGTACAAGACCAAGCTGACCGCCACTGCGGAAGACTCACCTGGCGTGGCGGCTCCGCCCGCGGCCGCGCCAGCCCCGGCCCCCCCAGCCCCAGCCCTCGTCCCGCCCGACCAACGCTCGCCGCTGAATCGAGGAGCGGCATTGGCAGCGCTTGGGTCGGCGGCGGCTGCCGCCGGAAGCTGCAAACGCGCGGACGGTCCGAGCGGTTCGGGCTCTGCCAGCGTGACCTTCTCGCCCGACGGCCCCGTGAAGTCCGTCACCATCTCCCCGCCTTTCGCGGGGACATCGGTAGGGCAATGCGTAGCGAGCGTGTTTCGCGGCGCACACGTGCCCCCATTCAGTGGAAGTTCGATCACGCTGCCGAAGAGCTTTCGGATCCCGCAGTGAAAATGCGCGCGACCTGAATTGCAGCCAATCAAGCCTTCGCCAAAGTCACGGAAAACTGGCCGCGCATCCGAGCGGCGCTCACGCCTCGAGCGGCGCCCCACGCTTTCGTCCACGCCGCACTTGGAATAGGTTGGACACCTCGTAACTCCAACCCGGGCGGTATCTCAAAATGGGCGACAAATCTCCGAAGGCCAAAGACAAAAACAAGAAGCAAGACACGGCCAGCAAAGATCAGAAGAAGACGAACGCCTCCAACAAGGCGAGCGCACAGGTCGCGAAGAAGGGCAAGTAGCCCCGACTGGTAGGGGCCGAGCAATCGGCCCTGCCGCTACTTCGTCTCCCGATCGTGCGCGTGCTTGATCGACGTACGCAGCGGCGCTGGCAACAGACCGATATCGACGATCAGCTTGCCATCATGCACGGCTTTGATCGCCGTGCCCGGCAAAACCGCTTGGCCTACGCCTTCGATCTCCACCAGCAACTCGTGCTCGTGAATACCGACGACGGCGCCGAACGCAGCACCGTCTTCACGCTGAAACAGCTGATCACCGATTTTCACGGGTACGCGTTGCGTCATGGTTGGTTCGCGGCAGCGTAGCGCGTTCTTGCGCCGCAAAACAGCGCGGGCATCGAAGCGGCCGGCATGAGCGTCGAATTGCGGCGATGTTGCCGGCGAGCACCGAGGTTTCGACCCGGTCGGCCGCTCGTGCCGTGGTGGGTCGCGCGGCTCCAAGCGGGCTCAGCGAAAGCGCCAGCCGCGTTCGTCTTCGAACGCGCGCGCCAAGCGCCGCTGCTCTTGAATCAGTGCGCCGTACGCTTTCGGTACCCGCGCGTCGGCCAAAAACGCGGCAAAAACGTGGAGCGTCGCCTCCGCGTCGGCAGCGGCGCGATGCGCGTTGTCGAGCACGATTCCGAGCCGCTGCACGACGTCACCGAGCGCGCGGCTCTTCTCGAGCTTTTGCAATTCACGCGCCCAAACCAGAGGATCTACCCACTCCACGCCCTTGCGGAAGGCAGGCGGCGTGGTGGTCGGAAGGCCTGCCATGCGGCCGAGTTCAGCCATCAGGATCTTGCGATCGTACTCGGCGTTGTAGGCCATTGGCACGTGGCCCGTGAGGCACTCGAACAGCTCGGGGACGATCGCGGAAAACGGCGGCGCATCCTTGACCTGATCATCGCCGATGCCGTGCACTTCGAAGGCCTCTTTCGGGATTGGACAGCCGGGGTTGATCAGCCAGCTCTTGCGTTCGACCACAGCGCCATCGCGCCAAAACACGCACGCGACTTCCACCACGCGGCTCGTCAGCGGATCGCGACCGGTGGTCTCCGTGTCGATCGCCACCAAGTGCAAGCCGTGCACCGCGTGGTCCGCAGCAAAATCATCGAGCAGGCCTGCGGCAACGATGCGCAGCAAGTGGGCGATGCCCGGATAGTGACGGCCACTCGGAAAGCAGCCGTGATCCGCGCTGAGGACTCTCAAAGCGGGGTCCGCGGCTTCTGGTCCTTGCCGGCTGCTTTGGCCGAGCCCGCGGGCGCCGCGCTGGCACTCGGCAGCACCGCGCTGGGGGCCGCTTCGGCCAAGTGCGGAGTCGCGTTGCCGCCCGAGAGCTTGATCTCGAGCGTAACCCACTCCTCCAAGTCTTCCTTGAAATCACCGGCGCTCTCGAATTTTCGACCGTTGATGAAGATGCTCGGTGTACCAGAGAGCTCCAAGCGCTCGCCCTGCTTGCGATCCCGCGCCACGAAATCAGCCACTGCCTCGCTCTCCCAATCCTTTTGGAAGCGCGGCATGTCGAGTCCAATCGATTTTGCCAGCTGCTCCACGGCCGCAGGCTGCAGATTGGCCTGGTTTTCGAAGAGCGCGACTTCCATCTCCCAGAACTTGTTCTGCTTGTGCGCGGCGATCGCGGCGCGCGCCGCTTTCTCGGCGTACTGATGCATGCCGAGCGGGAAATTCTTGTACACGAAGCGGATTTGCCCATCGTAGCGCTTGAACAGATCGTCCAGCATGGGCCGGGTCGCCGCGCAGTGCGGGCACTCGAAGTCCGCGAACTCTACGATCGACACCGGCGCGCCACTCGGCCCCTTGGCAGGCGAATCCTGGAGATCGATGTTTTGGATCGTGTCGGGCGAAAAGCGAGCGCGATAGGCCGCTTCGATTTGAGCGCGCGGTCGCCCGCGCCGCACTTGCTTGAGCAAGAAATTCGCGGCCGGCACGCACTGCTTGCAGTTCCTATTTTCCTTCACGCACTGGGCCAAGCTCACCGGCTGATCCGGGCAAGGCGCGAGCAGGTCCGAGACGTCTCGCGACCAGTCGGCCTTCTCGCGTCCGGTCAACTCCGAGGTATCGACCCCCGGCAGCGTCACGTCCTTCACCTCGGTGTGCGCGGGGGCCGCTTCCGAGCCTCCTTCGCCGGGTGAGCGACAGGTGGTCAATTGAGAATTGAACAGGGCAAAACCGAGGGCTGCCCCAGCCAAGCGCAGGCTGAACATTGCGAGGGCGAGCGTAGTCTCGACCTGGGCGGTCTTGGAAGGCGGATCGCGCTCCCCGCGCCTTTCGTCACCGATTTCCGCACCTTGCGGGCCGGTTCCGGAAATTCCGATGGAATTCTACGGGAACAATGCGCGGCGTTTGAGCGCTTGCGATGGCGAAGGTAGCACGAGTCATGTAAATCGCAGCCTGCCGTATGCCGGATGTCACGACGCCTTCTTACCCTCCCGATTCCTCCCAGGGCATCGCGCCGCCTCCGGGGGTGCGGCGGACGATCGCCGTGGGTGGCGGCCGTGGCGGGGTCGGCAAGAGCGTGCTGGCAGCGAACCTGGGCGTGTACGTGGCCCAGCTCGGCCGTTCGGTACTGCTGATCGACGCAGATCCGGCCGGCGCCGCGCTGCATACCGTGCTCGGCATCGATCTGCCGAACACCGCTCCGAGCGGAGGCGAAGACGACGAAGAAGAGAGCTTGGTCGCGCTGCCCACCCAAGTGCCCGGCCTGCAGCTCGTACCGCAAGGCTACCGCATCGGCTCACCCGTGCCGGTGCGGCCCGGGCGTAAGCCGCGCTGGGCGCGCCAGGTACAAAAGCTGGACATCGACTACGTGATCTTCGATCTGGGTGCGGGCACCGGCCCCGCCACGCTCGACCTATTCTTGAGCGCGGACATCGGCATCACCGTCGCCTCTCCCGAGCCGCCCAGCATCGAAGCCACGTATCGCTTCGCTCGCGCGCTCTTTCAACGCGTGATGCGGCGCTTACTGACCAAGGATCGCTTCAAGATGCGGCTCTTGGAGCGCGCCGAGGCCGAGCTCGGCCCGCTGCCCCCACCGCAAGATTTGGTGCGCGCCGTCGCCCGCTACGACTCCAATTTGGGCGAACTCGCGGCCGCGGAGCTGGCCAAGCTGCGACCGCGACTGGTCGTGAACAACGGTCGCCTGCGCGGCGATACCGAGCTCGGTCCAGCCATGTGCGACATGGCGGAGCGCTACCTCGGGGTGAACTACGACTACGTGGGGCACATCGAACAAGACGATGCCGTGTGGCTCAGCGTCGTGCACCGGCGGCCGCTCTTGATCGACAGCCCGACCAGCAAGAGCGCCCGCAATCTCGAGCGCATCGCCCGGCGCGTGCTGGCCCTGAGCACGACGCGCGAGCAGCAGCAGAACGTGCGCGCGCTGTCCTTGATCCCCGGTGATCCCAACTTGTACGACGTCCTGTGGACGCATCAGAGCGCGAGCGACGAAGATCTACGGCGCGCGTACAAGCGCCAACGCGAGCTGTACCAGCCCGGCAGTCTGCCGCTGACCTCGCTACTCAAGGGCGACCAACTGCGGGCAGAGCAAGCGCGGGTGGAAGAAGCGCACGATACGCTGCTCGATCCGCTGCGGCGCAAAGCCTACGATGCGTCGGTCTTCCCGGCCGAGCAAGCCGAGCTACCGAAGCGCAACGCGGCTCTGGACAGCGCGCTCGAGGCCGAGCGTTCCATGTTGCAAAAGGAACTTTCGCGCGAGATCAACGGCGAAACCGAGTTCACGGGCACGCTGCTGCGCAAAGTGCGCGAGTCGCACGGCATCGAGCTGAGCGAGATTGCCAAGCTGACCAAGATTTCGTCCACCCATTTGCAAGCAATCGAGGCGGAGCGCTACGCCGAGCTACCGGCGCTCGTTTACACGCGCGGCTTCGTGCAGCAGCTAGCCAAATTCCTGAAGCTCGATCCGACTCAGGTGTCCAAGACCTACCTGCGGCGTCTGCGTGAATGGCGCGCGCTCAGCGACGGGGATCAAGAGCCTTGAACGGGACGAGCGAGCGGGGGGTCGATCGGTCCCCTGCCTGGGACGCGGTCGCGTTTCCCCGCGACACGGCGTTCACGCTCGCGGTGTTTTTCGCTGCGCTCTTGCCGCGCTTGTTCGTAGCCATCGCCTGGGCCAAAGAGCCCGTTTGGGATGGTCACTACTATCACTTCGGCGCCGAGCGCATCGCGCGCGGGCTCGGCTACTCGGAAGACGTGGTCTCGCACGGGCTCTCGTTGTGGAAGCCGTGGGTCCACTACCCGGTCGGATACAGCGCGTTGTTGGGCCTAATTTATCGCATTTTCGGGGCAGAGCTGGTGGTGGCGCCGGTGGTCAACGCGCTCACAGGCGCGCTCGTGGTCGCGGTCGTCCATCGCGTCGCGCGCTATTACACGAGCCGAGAGCGCGCGCACCTGGCGGCGGGGCTGTGCGCCATGCACCCCGGTCTGATCGCCTATTCGGCGGTAGTCATGACCGAGCCGTTAGCGGCATTGTTGATGCTCGCCGCGGCGCTCGCGGCGCTGCGTTTTCGAGGTCGCTGGCCGGCAGTAGTATTTTCGGGCTCACTCTTGGGCTTGGCGACCTTGGTACGTCCTGCCAGCCTGCTCGCGGCGCCGCTCTTGATCTTCACTCAACCCAAGCCACTCTGGCAGGCCGCGTTGCGCGCCGCAGCTGCGAGCGCGGTTGCGCTCCTGTTCGTGCTGCCCTGGA
>Ga0302322_100004535_pt1 | contig 12078 bp, 13 predicted proteins | sample Fen_T0_2_FD_203757 | JGI IMG/M metagenome (GOLD analysis project Ga0302322, IMG submission 203757) | Peat permafrost microbial communities from Stordalen Mire near Abisko, Sweden - Fen_T0_2 | ecosystem: Environmental > Terrestrial > Soil > Wetlands > Permafrost | place: Sweden: Abisko... | reverse complement strand
GCAACTCGCGGGTTTCCGCCTCCGCGAGCCGGTACGGTAGTGTCTGCACCCAGCACGAAGCCTGCGGCCAGGTAGCTCAGTTGGTACGAGCGTCCGACTGAAAATCGGAAGGTCGGCGGTTCGACCCCGCCCCTGGCCACCTCTCCCGAGCAACATCGCAGCAGGTCAGGCACCGGATCCCGGGGCCTTCTGCACGTCCGGGGTCATCACCATGGGCAGCGTCCGGGCCCGGCCCGCAACCGCCCTCAGTGCGAGCGGTACCGCGCGACCAAGGTACATCGGGAAGAAGACGGCCCACAGGAAGACGCACCCGCCGGTCCAGGCGTCCACGCCGGTCACCCGGAACCAGCCGGTCGTTCGCACCGGACGTCCGGCCCTGGCCCGGGCCCTCGCGTCCCGGTACACCCAGACGATCGAGGTGAGCCACACGAGCCAAGCGATCACCACGATCGGTGAGCCTGTGGTCGAGCTGTCGGACAGGGACACGAGGGTCATGGTGCCGCGAGCGCTCGTCGACCGTCACCAGAACGACAGTTGCAGGTCCGCGGGCCGGGTCGAGAAGGCCGGTACGTCCGCGAACTGCCGCGCGGCGACGGCGCTCCCACACCCCGCGGCGACCGCTCTCGTCCGGCCGAAACGTCTTGACGGATCGCTCGCCGTCCGGCCTATGGTCGATCCATGACCGACGTCACCTCGCGGCCTGCCCTGCCCACGGACGCCGTCACGACGATCGAGGCGCTCGAGGCGCTGTACGACGTGGCCACGAACGTGGTCAGCGAGAAGGAGACGCGGGTCGTCACCCCGCTGCAGGCGCGCTACATCGAGGAGGCGCCACTCGTCATGATCGCGACGTCCGGGCCGGGCGGGCTGGACTGCTCGCCGCGGGGCGACCCGGCCGGGTTCGTCCGGGTCGTCGACGAGCGCACCCTCCACCTCCCGGACCGCCGGGGCAACAACCGGCTGGACTCGCTGCGCAACATCGTCGTCGATCCGCGGGTCGGGCTGCTGTTCGTCATCCCGGGCCTCGGCACCACCCTGCGGGTCAACGGGACCGCCGTCCTGCGCACCGACCCGACGCTGCTCGCGAGCTTCGCGATCGGCGACAAGCTGCCGCGCACGGTGCTGGAGATCGCCGTCGAGGCGGTGTACACGCAGTGCCCGAAGGCGTTCCTCCGCGGCAAGGTGTGGGACCCGGCGACCTTCCGGCGCCCGGAGGAACTCCCCACCGTCGGCGCGGTCATGCACCAGATCACCGCAGGCCGCTTCGACGGCGAGGCCTATGACGCCGCCTACCCGGAGCGGATCCGCCAGACGATCTACTGACCCGCTCCGGTGGGCACCGGTCAGCCGTCGATCCGTCCCCGCAGGAACGCGCGCAGCGGCCACGTCCGCCCCGTGGCGTGGTGGACGACCTCGTCCCGCTGGTCGTTGTAGGTGAAGGCCTTCGCGTCCCGGGCACCGCCGGGCACCAGCGCTGCCGCCGCGGCCCCCGCCCCGGCGGCCACCTGCTCGCGCCGGTCGTCCCGGCGTCGGCGGCCGGACCGTCCACGCTCCCGGTCGTCCAGCCGGCGCGCCAGCTCGGTCAGCGCCTCCTTGCGGTTGGCATGCTGGCTTCGGCCCTGCAGGACGGTGACGACGGTGCCGGTCCCGACGTGCGTGACCCGGACGGCGGAGTCGGTCGTGTTGCGGTGCTGACCCCCGGCACCCGTGCCACGGAAGGTGTCGACCCGCACCCCCGTCGTCGTCGCTGGTCCCGGCCTCGCGCGACCGGCGGGCTCCTCGGTGAGGACGGCCACCGTGACCGTCGAGGTGTGCCGGCGCCCGCGGGGGTCGTTGCGGGGGATCCGCTGCACGCGGTGGCTGCCCGCCAGCCACCGCCAGGCGGGCGGGTCGGCGGTGTCGACGGTGAGCAACAAGGTGCGGGAGGCGCCGGTGCGGCGCGTGGCGGCCTCGTTCCGTCGTCGGGCCCGGGCGCCGAAGGCGTCCGCGAGCGTCTCGGCGAAGGCCTCGGCATCGGTGCCCCCGTCTCCCGGCCGCAGTTCGATGACCACGGGGAGGGAACGGGCGGGTCGCGAGTGGTTGCTGTGATCGGTTCCGGGCATGACGGTTCGTCCTCGTCGTCGGCGGGATGCTGGTGGGTGCACCGACGGGCACGGCCGGAGCCGTGCCGGGAAGCGGGCCACGCGGCGGGTGCACGAGCCCCGGCGACGCTGCGCAGATGGCTACGCGGCCCGCAGGGCGATACCGCGCGCCCGCACCCTCAGCGACCGGCGAGGAGGGCACGCGAACGCCACGCGGGGGCGCCGACGGCACCCGCACGGACGTGGCGGTTCGCGACCTGCATCCGATCACTGTGCCCCGGCGGACCCGCTGGTGGCAAGCTCGAAACCGGCGCGGCACGACCTCTCCTCGGCCGCCGTCAGTCGGCCTCGGTGGAGCCTGCCAGGCCGAGGCGGCGCTGGGCGCGCTGGTAGAAGGTGGTCCGGCCGAGGCGCACAACCTGCGCGGCCGCCGGCACCATCACGACGTCGACCACGTCACCGGGCCGCACGTAGGCCAGCACCTGGCCGTCGGCCTCGACCGCCAGCTCACCGCTGGTGGGAAGCACCTGGAGCGCCAGCTTCTCCCCGGCGGAGAGGAACAGCGCCCGGTTGAACGCCGAGTGCGGCGCCGACGGGATCACGAGCATCCCCTCCACCCGGGGCGAGACGATCGGGCCGCCCGCGGAGAAGCTGTAGGCGGTCGAGCCGGTGGGCGTGGCCACCACCACGGCGTCCGCCGCGTACCGCAGGAACCGGTTGCCCTCCACCTGCAGCTCCACGACCGCGGACCCCCCGCGCCCCGGCACCCGCACCAGTGCGACGTCGTTGAACGCCGTCGTCGTCCCGCCGGGGAACTCGGCGCGGACCGCCGACCGGGTCTCGACGGTGAACCGGTGCTCGTCGATCGCGGAGAGCGCGCCGTCCAGCTCCGGGATGTCGATCTCGGCGAGGAAGCCCAGCCGGCCCAGGTTGACGCCCAGCACCGGTGCGCGCTGCCCCTGCGCCAGGCGCAGCGCGCGCAGCATCGTGCCGTCGCCGCCCATGCTGACCACCAGGTCGGCCCGGGCGGCGAGCGTGAGCTCGTCGACGGCGATCGCCCCGCCGTCGATCCGGGCGACCTCTTCGGCGAGGCCGAGGACCGTCGCCCCCCGGTCCCGAGCCCAGCGCACGACGGTCTGCATGGCCGGAGTGCAGTCGCGGCGGGGGTGCAGGACCAGCCCGACGGTGGCGATGAGACCCATCCGGCAGATCCTGCCCGGTGCGGGACGGGAACGGAACTCGAGGTCAGCTCATGCGCCGGCCGGACGGCGCCCCGACCACCCCCCGGCCGCGGCGAACTCGGCCTGCCGCCGCCGACGACGTCGCTGCCGGACCACCCCGAACGGCACGACGGCGGCCGCCGCCACGAACCACCCGCCGACGAAGGCGCCGTCCAGCCACCGGGCGGCCGAGTCCACCCTGGCCTGGGTCGGCTCGGCGGGGTCCACGAAGACGGCGACCGGCACGGCCCGGGTGTCCCGGGCGCTGCGGTGGTCGTCCCCGATGGTGTACGGGGCGCCGCCGTAGCGGTAGTAGACGATCCCGCCCTCCGACACCCCCGAGACACGGTCTCCCGTCCAGTACACGCCGGACGGCGACTGCACCTCGACCAGCACCGCGACCACACCCATCACCAGCAGCGCGATCGCGATCGCCGCCGCCCCACGACCGATCCACGACGACATCGACGTCACCCCTGCCCACACCTGCCGAACGCCTGCCCCCGGCGGGCCGCCGACCTCCTACCCGAGCCGCTCGGCCCGGTGGTGCCCCGTCCCGCCGTCCACCTCGACGGTACCGTCGTCGGGCGCCGGCGTGACCCCCCGACGGGACGTCGCACGGGTGGACGTCGCGCGGCGGACCCGCCGCAGGCACAGCGCGAGCAGCACCAGCAGGACGGCGTCCCGGGCGGTGAGGACGGCGACGGCGAGCGGGTCGCCCTTCTCCAGGTCGGGCCAGAGGACCGGGAACTCCAGGAAGGTCACCGAGCAGCCGACGAGCCAGACCACCGCCTCCCGCCCGAGCAGGCCCTCCCCGACGGCGACCGAGAACGGCGCCGCGAACCAGATGAGGTACTGCGGCGAGAACACCGGCCCGGCGAAGATGATGACGACCAGCATCGCCACCTGGGTCGCCAGGACGAGCGACAGCGCGGCCGGGTCCGGCGTCCCCGTCGGGTCGGGGGCGGCCTGCCGCCGACGCACGACCCGCACCGCGAGCAGCACGAGGACGACGAACCCGAGCGCCTGCAGCAGGTAGCGCGGGCCGTGCAGGTGCGGCCCGAAGACGACGTCCGTGGAGTCGAGGCCGCCGAGCCGGCGGATGGTCCAGCTGTCGCTGCCGGCGGCCATCCCCCACAGGGCCGGCAGCGCCGCGACCGCCTCGACCTGGGTACGCCGGCTGAGGGTGAAGGTGAACCAGGTCAGCGGGTGCGGCGGCCGCAGGGCCAGGATCGCCACCGCGTAGCCGGCCCAGGGCAGGACGAACCAGCCCAGCCAGCGCAGCGACGCCGTCCGGCCTGCGCGCCCCCGGCGGCCCAGCAGGGCGAGCACCGCGGTCGGGGCCAGGAAGACCGGCCACACCTTGATCAGCGCCCCCGCGCCCAGCGCCAGCGCGGACCCCGCCAGGCGCCCGCGGCGCACCGCCACGATCATGACCAGAGCCCCCAGTGCTGCGACCGGCTCCATCCGCATCCAGTACGACCGCTCGAGGCAGGCGGCCGCGAGCAGCCAAGCGGTCATCGCCAGGACCGGTCGGGACGCCGTCCGCCACAGCACGAGGCAGGCGACCAGCGTCACCGGCACGGAGCAGCAGGCCAGCCACCACAGGTTCGACTCGACGAGCGAGCCGTGCACCCAGCGCAACGGCCACCACAGCAGGTCCGCCCCGATCGGGTACGGGCCCGGGACGCTCCAGCTCGGCAACGGCCCGGCGATCCAGGTCCGGTACGTGCGGACGTCGCTCGCCGGCTGGACGGTCGCCCGGTAGGCGGAGACGGCGTCCAGGGCGAGGACGACGACCAGCGCGACCCACGCGAGGCGCGGGTTCCTGCGGGCTGCTGGCATGACCGTCCGAAGGTCCGGGCGCGTCGCACGGCGCGCGGTGGGCGTCCTCCCGAGAACTGTCCCACAGGGCGACCAAGCGGATGATTTGTACAGATCGACCCGCGCGGTGGGCCTCTGACGGGCCAATATGCTGTTCAGGACCCATGGTGCTGCCTCTCGGCCAGCCTCGTCAGGAGCTTCGGATGACCGCCTTGCCGGCACTCGGCACGCCGCGCGGGCAGTTGCCCCGCCCGCCGCTGCCGCGCCCGGCGCCGGCGCGCCCCGGGCCGACCCGCCGGCTGACGCGCCGCCTGACCCGCCAGGCGGCCCGGTACCCGTGGGTGATCACGGCCCTGCTCTGCTCGGTCGTGCTGGCCCTGCCGCTGTCCGGGCCCGACCTCGCGGCGCAGGAGTTCCGGACCTGGCTGTTCCGCAGCCACGGGGCGCTCCTGTGGGATAACCAGTGGTACGCCGGCCATGTCCTCCCCGGTTACAGCCTGTTGTTCCCGCCGCTCGCCTCGATGGTGGGCACCCGGTTCCTGGGCGCCGTCGCGTGCGTCGTCGCGGCGGCCGCCGCCCACGCCCTGCTCGGCGGCGCCCGCGCCGACCGCGGCCACAAGGTGGCCAGCCTCTGGTTCGCGGTGGCGCTCGTCGGGGAACTGATCATCGGCCAGCTGCCGTTCGCGGTCGGGTTCGCACTGGCGCTGACGGCGTTGCTCGCCGCTCACCGCGACCGCCCCTGGGTCGCCGCCGCGACCGCGCTCGGCGCCGCGCTCGCCAGCCCGCTGGCCGGCAGCTTCCTGCTGATGGGTGCGCTGGCCTGGCTGACCCAGGCCGGCGTCCGCAAGGTCGCGCCGCTCGGCACCGCGGCGATCGGCGTCCTGGCCGGGGCGCTGCTGGGGGGTGGCGGCTCGTTCCCGTTCCCGGCGGTCTCGCTGATCACCGTGCTGGTGTTCTCCGTCGGCGGGCTGGCGCTGGCCCCGAACATGCCCAAGGCGATGCGCTGGGGCCTGCTCATCTACGGGGTCTCCTCGATCGCGCTGTTCGCCGTCCCGAACCCCGCGGGCGGCAATGCCGCCCGGCTCGGCGCCCTGGCCGGTGGCCCGCTGGCCGCCGTGGCGCTCGGCCGGCAGGGCCGCTGGCGCACCCTCGCCGTCGCCTCTGTCCCGCTGCTCATGTGGCAGATGTGGCCCGTGGGGACGGCCGTCGCGCACTCCGTCGACGACCCCTCCAGCCGACCCGAGTACTACACCGGCCTGCGGGCCTTCCTGGCCACCCAGGACCGCGGGATGGGCCGGCTGGAGATCCCGACGCTGCGCCAGCACTGGGAGGCGTCCTACGTGGCGCCCGTCTTCCCGCTGGCCAGGGGCTGGGAGCGTCAGGTCGACATCCGGTTCAACGCGCCGCTCTACGACCCCGCACTGACCCCCGAGGGGGTGCACGCCTGGGCGCTCGACAACGGGGTCGCGCTGATCGCCCTCCCCGACGCGCCGCTGGACCCCTGGTCGACCCGGGAGGCCGCGCTGCTGAAGGACGGGCAGCCGTGGCTCACCCTCGTCTGGCAGGACGCCCACTGGAAGGTCTTCCAGCTCAAGGACGCCGTCGGCATGGTCAGCGGGCCCGCCACCTTGACCCATCTGGGCGTGAACTCCGCGGCGGTGCGGTTCACCCGCCCGGGCACGGCCGTCGTCCGGGTGCACTGGAGCGAGTACTGGCAGGTCACCAGGGGTTCGGCGTGCCTGTCGGCCAGTCCCGAGGGCTGGGTGCGCGTCACCGTCGAGCACCCCACCGAGGTGGGCCTGGCGGCGCTGTGGAGTATCGACCGGATGACCGGGGATGGTAACGACTGTGCGACCTCGGCACGAGGCGGGAGCTGATCCGGGCTAAAGTCCCTGGTATCTGTTCCTGGGTCCAGGGTCGCGCCCGGGTCGGATCGGGGGGCATCGACGCCCCTGCCGCGCGGTCTGGTCCCGCTGCGGCTCCAGCACCGGCACCCAGAGTTAGGCACTGACCGTTGTCGACGTTCCCAGCCCGCACGGGCCGCACGGACCCCGCCCTCCGCGCGGCCCTGCTGTGGCGCCGGACCGGGCTGCTGGGGGCCGTCGTCCTGGCGGTCGCGGCGACGAACGTCGGTGACCTGCCCGCCACCGACCAGCTGGGCAACTGGCCGACCTTCCTGTGGTCCGGCCCGCGGTCCTGGCCCGCCGTCCTGCTGGCCTATCTGGGGCTCACCCTGCTGGCCGGCGCGTGGTGGCAGCTCGGCACCGTGACCCGGCGGATGGCCGGCCGGCTGTCTTTCGTCCTCCGGACCGGCGTGCTGTGGGCCGTGCCCCTCCTGCTGGCGCCGCCGCTGCAGAGCCGCGACGTGTACAGCTATCTCGCCCAGGGCGCCATCTACGCCGGCGGCCTGGACCCCTACCAGGTCGGCCCCTCGGCGCTGGGCGGCCCGCTCGCCGACAACGTGTCCGCGATCTGGCAGGACACCCCTGCCCCCTACGGGCCGGTGTTCCTCGGCGTCGCGTCGGCGGTGACGTGGGCCTCCGGCCACCACGTCGTGATCGCCGTGCTGCTGATGCGGGTGGTCATGATCGGGGCGCTCGTCGCGACGACGGCCTGCATGATCCCGCTGGCCCGCCGCTTCGGTGCCGACCCCGCGACCGCCGTCTGGCTCGGCGTGCTCAACCCGCTGACCCTGATCCACGTGGTCTCCGGCACCCACAACGACGCGCTGATGGTCATGTTCATGATCGTCGGCCTCTGGCTGGCCGTGCGGGAACGACCCCTGCTCGCCGCGGCCGTCCTCGGGCTCGCCGTCCTGGTGAAGCTGCCGGCGGCCGTGGCCCTCGTCGTGGTCGTGCCCGCGATGGGACGGGCGTTGCACGGCCGGTTCCGGATGATCCGCGGCGCCCTGGCCGTCGGCGCGGTCTCGGTGGCGACCATGGTCGCGGTGACGCTGCTCCTGGGCACCCGGTTCGGCTGGGTCTCCGCGCTCTCCGACACCGCGCGCGTGCGCAACGGGCTCTCGGTCACCACGAACGCCGGGATCCTGGTGGACGCGCTGGCCTGGCTCGTCGGGGCGGGCAAGGACACGGTGGACGCCGTCTCGGTCCTGCGCGGGCTGGGGGTCGCCGTCGCGGGCGCGCTGGCGCTCGTCGTCCTGCTCCGCCGCCGCGGCAAGCCGCTCTACGCGCTCGCCCTGATCATGTTCGCGGTCGTCCTGCTCGGACCCGTCGTGCACCCCTGGTACCTGCTGTGGGGCATCGTCCCGCTCGCCGTCGGCACCCGGGACCCGCGGGTCCTGCAGCGCGTCGCGGTGCTCAGCGTCGTCCTGGCGCTCTACCCGATGCCGTGGGGCGAGGGCTTCTCGCCGCTGGTGGCGTGGGGCGCGGTCGGTGCCGCGATCGCCGTCCTCGCGCTCGTGGCGGCGCACCGGGTCGCCACCGGAGCCGCCGACACCGACGACGACACCGGCGCCCCGGCCGGCTACCCGGCCACCGACCCGGCGGCCATCGACCCGGCCACCGACCCGGCGGCCGCCGGCGCGGTGCCGCAGGTGCCGGCGCGGTGAGCCACCAGGAGGCCGTGCACCGGCCGGACCAGCCCGTCGTGGACGGCGGCGCCCCCGGCCTCCGGATCGTCCCGGGGACCGCCGTCGACCGGGTGCCCGCCCCGCAGCGGCGCCTGCTCGCGCGCCATCGGCAGCCGGGCCTGCGCTGGCCGCGGCTGCCCTGGTACCTGGAGCTGCTCGTCATCATCGCCGGGGACGTCGTCTACGAGGTCATCCGGGCGTCGGCGCCGCAGAAGGCCGTCGAGGCGTTCCACAACGCGGCGATGCTCACCGCGATGGAGCCCGAGGGCGTCCGCCGCTTCGAGTCATGGCTGCGCGACCTGACGAACACGCACCCCGCCCTCAACCAGGTCTTCAGCTGGTACTACTCGCTGCTGCACCTGTCGGTGACCGTGGGCGTGCTGGTGTGGCTGTGGTGGCGACGTCCGGAGCAGTACGCGCGCGCCCGCACGGCCCTGTTCGCCCTGACGTTCGGCGGCCTGCTCATCTTCTGGATGTTCCCGGTCGCCCCGCCGCGGCTGGTCACCCCCGAGGCGATCAACGCCCTGGGGACGCCGGCCATCTCCGCCCTGGACGGCACGGGCGGGCTCAGCGCCGCGCTCGGCAGCCTGGTCAACCCGTACGCGGCGTTCCCCAGCCTGCACGTCGCCTGGTCGGCGTGGTGCGCCTGGGCCGTCTGGGCACATCTGCGCGGGCACCGCGCACGCTGGGCCGCGTGGGCCTACCCGCTCGCGACGAGCATCGTCGTCATCGGGACGTCGAACCACTACGTCATCGACGTCCTGGCGGGCCTGCTCGTCGTGCTGCTCGCGATCCTGATCTAGCGCCTCAGCCGGGCAGGTCGACCCCGGTGAGCCGGGCGCACTCGGCGAGCAGCCGGTCCTGGACGGCCCCGTCCCGGGCGGCGGGGTGCGGCTCGAGCACCTGCCGGCGCTTGAGGTACCGCCCGGTGGCGGTCGCGGCGGGCTCGTCGGACGTCGCGAGCCACACCTGCGTCTCGGCACCGTCGGGCAGCGGGTCGGTCGCGCCCGGGCCGCCCATCCGGGTCCGGATCCAGCCCGGGTCGACGGCGTTGCCGACGACCTCCGGCCAGCGGCGCGCCACCGCGAACGCCAGGACGACGTCGTACAGCTTCGAGTCGCTGTAGGCCTGCATCCCGTTCCAGGGGCCGCGCTCGCTCTGCAGGTCGTCGAGGCGCGGCTCGCCCTGCTCCTGCAGACCCGACGTCAGGTAGACCAGGCGCGCGGGCCGGGGCATCAGGGCGGTGAGCAGGTAGGGCGCGAGCACGTTCACCTGGAAGATCTGCTCCAGCCCGTCGCCGGTGACCGTGCGCTCCGGTACGCCGCCGCCCACCCCGACGTTGTGGACGACGACGTCGAACGGCCCCGCGGACGTCGCCGCCGCGGCGAGCGCGCGCGTCTGTGCGAGCGAGGAGACGTCGGCCACCAGGACGTCGGCGGCGCCCGGCAGCAGGTCGCGGACGTCGTCGGCGCGCGCCGGCGTCCGGGCGTGGACGACGACCCGGTGCCCGGCCTCGATCAGGGTGCGGGCCGTCTCGGCGCCGATGCCATCCGCGGACCCGGTGACGAAGATGCTGCTCATCGGTCGGCCCCCCAGGGCTCGGTGGTGGTGGTGACGGGCCGCCCGGTACGGGCGGACTCCTCGACGGCCAAGCTGATCAGGTGGTCCTGGCAGGCCTGCGCCAGCGGGTACGGCGGCGGACCCTCGTCGCGGGCCCAGGCCCCGACGCCGGCCAGGAGCGCGGCGACCGCGAGGTCGTCCTCCGAGAAGCCGCAGCCGGCGAACGCGTTGCGCCACAACACCCGGCCCTCGAAGCTGAGGTGTTGGACCTCCAGGCCCTCCAGGTTGAGGTCGAGGCCGGTCAGCCGGCGTTCCAGCCGCGAGCGCACCGGGGTGTCGGCGCCCACCAGCCGGACGACGTCGTCGTCCACCCACTCGCCGTGGGACCCGCGCACCACGAGCCGCCGGGCCCGCAGCGGGTTCCACCACTGGTTGTCGGTGAAGTCGTACAGGGCGCTGCGGCCGGCGCCGAGATCGAGCGTGGCCAGGGTGGTGACGGCGTCGCGCGGGGCGGTCGCACCGGTCCAGCCGGCCGGCGTCAGCGGATCGACGAGGGGGGCGGTGAACGCGCGGGCGTCGGCCGTGACCGGGTCGAAGTCGACCCCGAGGAAGTGCCGGACCAGGCTGACCGCGTGGTACAGGTGGGTCGAGGAGATCTGCACCGACGTGACGGTGCCGATCAACCCCTCCCGCACCAGCGCCAGCCGCGCCGCGTGCGCCGGCATGAGCGGGTACTGCTCCGCCACCTGGACGAGGCCGCTGCTGCCGACCGCCGCCCACAGCGCGCGCAGCCCGGCGACGTCGGGCGCGGGCGGCGTCTCGGCGAGGACCCGGACGCCGGCCTCCACCAGCTCCGTCGTGACCGGGGCCGTCCGGGCCCAGGGCACGCAGACCACCACGACCTCGGGACGGTCGGTAGCGGCCAGCAGTTCGGCGACGGACCGGTGGGTGGGCACGCCCCACCCGGCCTCGACCGCGGCGGCGCGCTCGGCGGACCGGGTGACCACGCCCGTCACGGCGAACCGGTCGGGGGCGCGCAGCGCCAGCCGGTGGAAGAACTGCCCCCGCCACCCGCTGCCGACGAGGGCGAACCGCAGCGGTGCTGAGAGCGCCATCCGGTCCCGTACCTCCCCGTCGAGCCGAGCCGGCAAGGCCGCACCGGTCGAGGCACACCCTAGCGAGCACCACCGACCGGTCCGCCGCGCGGCCCTCGCTCAGAGCCGGGTGCGGCGCCGCCCCCGGTACCCGCCCCGGTACGACCCTCGGTACGCGGTGCGGCTCGCGTCCCGGCGCTTGGCCGCCCGCGCCCACACCTCCGCCGCCACGATCAGGGACACGAACAGTCCTACGGCCACCACGACGACCACTTCACCCTGCACGTCGACCCCTCCTCCGCCTCGGCCCGCGACGTGTCCGGGGAGGTGCGGCCGGTGCTCCGACCGCACCCCACCCGGGTACGTCAAGGGTTGGTACAACCCGTTGGAGGGAAGAGCGACCGATCCGGTTCCCACGTACGTGCGGAACCGTCAACGGGCCGTGACCGGGCGCGGGTCGTGGCGCTCCTCGGCCTTCTCGTCCGGCCGGTCGACCTCGGGGGCCGGCCGGACCGGACCACGGCGGAGGTACGCGCCGCCGTGGGCGCGGGCGACGCGGACGGCGTCCCGGCGCCGCGCGGACCGGACGAAGGACTCCGCCGTCAGGTAGCCCACGGCGAAGACGGCCACCGCGAACTCGACGACGAACTGGGCTTCCATGCTGATCACCTCCCCCGGTGGGGGATGTCGGGCCGGCCCGCGGGCGCGTG
>Ga0302322_100004534_pt1 | contig 12078 bp, 9 predicted proteins | sample Fen_T0_2_FD_203757 | JGI IMG/M metagenome (GOLD analysis project Ga0302322, IMG submission 203757) | Peat permafrost microbial communities from Stordalen Mire near Abisko, Sweden - Fen_T0_2 | ecosystem: Environmental > Terrestrial > Soil > Wetlands > Permafrost | place: Sweden: Abisko... | reverse complement strand
TGAAACGGGTCGTGGTACTCCCCGAGCAAACGCACACGCAAACCGAAGCGTAGATCACCGAATTGGACGGAACTCGGCGATGCGAACGTTTGGCCGCCGGCGCTCGGATCGTCACCATCTTGCAGCAAGGCAAGCGGGACGCTGATGTCGAGGTTGACCCGATCCCAAAGCGCGAGCCCGGCATTCAAATGCAAAAACAGCTGATCCTTGACGATCGCTCCACGATCGGTGTCAGCGGGTACGGAGCGCAGCTTGAGCGGATTATGCGCATAGTCTGCGAGCAGCATCAGGTGCGGAGTCAGCTGACCTGCCGCGTACGGCGAAGGAACGCCGAACATGCGGTCGCCCGCGGGGGCGGGGTCGAAACGATTGAGCGCTAAACCCTCGGCGCGCGCAGCACCCGTGAAAGCCAACGACGAAAGTGCGCCAGCGTAGCAAAGGCAGGTCTTCAACCGATAAGTCAACATCTGGTTCCCTTTGAGCTCTCGACGAACGCGCCCGCATCGGCGGTATGCGAACTCGTGCATGAACCTCACACTCTTTCACGGCAGCGGGCGGACTCGCAACGGGCAAAGTCCCAGCAGCCGAATCCGAACTGCTCCGCTCTTGGTTCACCTCACTTAGCGAAGTAGTCTCGAAAGTTCGCGCCGACTTCGGGCGGCGGCTACCGACGGCCGGCCCGCCAGAAAATTAACCTACACCAGTCGCTCGGCAGACAAGCTCAGCTCGAACCGCGTGCGCACAGCTGCACCAGCTGAGCGGTGTAGGCCTGCAATACTTTCGGGCCGACACCGCTGACACTGCGCAATGCTTCGGCGCTCTTGGGGCGGGCCTCGGCGATGGCCAGCAGGGCGCGGTTGGTCAGGATGCGGAAGGCCGGCAGATGTTTCTTTTTGGCTTCGCTCGAGCGCCAGGCGCGCAGGGTTGCGACTAGACCCGCGCTCGCGCCGGTGGATGGCAAGGCGACCGGGGGCGTTCGAGACCCTTTGCGTGCTGCGCGCTTGCCGGTCTTGCGAGCGCGCTTGGTGGGTTTGACACTTACCTTGGGCGGCGGCCCGAGCGAGGTTGCGCCAATGCGAGCCTCTGGTGCGCACACGTCGCAGCGGCCGCACGGCTGACCCGAATCTTCACTGTCGCCGAAATGGCGAACCAGTGCGATCATGCGGCACTGGCGGCTTTGAGCGAAGCGCGCGACCAGTTCGAGCTGCTCCGTCCGGAGCGCGCGTTGAGCGGCATAGGCGGCCTGCCACTCGCCGTGTCCGCGCACCAATCGCTCGTCGGCGACGCCCGCCACGCCACCATGGATCCAGAGCTTTTCCAGCGCCTTGTCGAAGCCAAGCTTGGCGACGCGCGTCTTCTTGCGCAATGTTGCGCCGGTGACGGGCGCGGCCTTGAGTGATTTGAACAGCTTCTCGAGCACGGACACATCGGGGTAATCGCGCTGCAAGAAGAAGTCGTGGGTCTTGCGGTCGGCGAGGTGATGCATGAGCACGGTCCGCGACGGCATGCCGTCGCGCCCCGCGCGGCCAATCTCTTGGTAGTAGGACTCGACGCTGCCCGGCAAGGCCAGGTGCAGCACGGTGCGGACATTCGCTTTGTCGACGCCCATGCCGAAAGCAACCGTGGCCACCACGATGTCGAGCTTGCCGGCGAGGAAGTCGGATTGAACGCGTTCGCGCACCTCGGCAGGGAGACCTGCGTGGTAGGCCTTCGCGCGGTGAGCGGAAGACAGCACATCGGCGACATGCTCGGCGGATTTGCGCGTGGGCGCGTATACGATCGCGGGCAATCGTCCCTCACCTGCCAACCATTGCAGCGCACGGCCGGGTCGATCCTTGGGCGGTACTTCGAGCGCTTCGAGCGCCAAGTTATGACGACGAAAGCCGTGAATGAATAGCCGCGCCCGCCCGCCCAGGCCGAGTTGGGCCACGATGTCTCGCTGGACGATTGGCGTTGCCGTGGCCGTCAGGGCCACGACCGGCGCGGGGCGCAGTTGCGGCAGGCGCTGACCGAGCAGGCGATAATCAGGCCTGAAATCATGCCCCCATTGCGAGATACAATGCGCTTCGTCGATCGCAATCAACCCGAGCGGACGCCGCGCGAGCAACTCCGGAAAGCCAGCTACGCCGAGACGCTCGGGCGCGATGAACAAGTAATCGAGCGCGCCAGCCAGGTAGTCCGCACACACTCGTCGCGACTCGAGCCGTTCCCGACCAGAATGGATGCGTTCGGCGCGTAGGCCGAGCGACTGCAAGCGCGTCACTTGGTCTTCCATCAACGCAATCAGCGGGCTCACGACCAGCGTGGTGCCACCGCGCGCAAGGCCGGGCAATTGGTAGCAGAGCGACTTTCCGGCACCGGTGGGCATCACCAGCAGCACGTCCTCTCCCGCGGCGGCCGCTTCGCAGACGGCTTGCTGGTGCGGACGGAACGAGTCGAAGCCGAAGCGTTCACGCAGTAGCGTTTGTAGTTCGAACGGCGCAGGCGCGGATGGCGCGCGAGGCGTAGAACCGGGAGCGGGAGCGGGAGCGGGGCTGGGGGCGCGGGGGCCGGTGATTGCAGGCTGAATGGGAGACGGCAACTTGCCGGCCGAGGAACGCGCGGGGGCCGTGGGCGACCGCGCAGCCGCCGCATGCCCCGCCTGGCTCGGGCCCAGGCCCGATTCGCCCGCGAGTGGCGGCAAGAAGCGAGGCACGCGCCCCACGACCTCCGTGACATATGCTGCGATTTGCTCGAGAAATTGCGGCAAAGCGCCTGTGCCGCGCGCAATCGCCTGCAGCCTTGCTTCCCACGCGCCGGTCATGGCCGCGCTCTTCACTTCGGCATCTACCACGTCAATCAAGCCCACCCCCCGCTCGCTGGCGCGCAGCGCTTTGCCATCACGCTTCACGTAACCGCGCGTGATCAACGTCTCGATGATGTTGGCGCGCGTAGCGGGCGTGCCGAGGCCGCTGTCCTTCATGGCCTCGGACAATTCTTTTTCGTCCAGCTTCTTACCCGCGGATTCCATCGCCGTGAGCAATGTGGCGTCGTTCAGTGGTGGCGGCGGCCGCGTGGTCTTGGGCAGCGCCTTTGCGTCGAGCACGCGGGGGGTTTGGCCGCGCGCGAGCCCCGGCGGAAGCACGCCGTCGTTCGCTTCGCGCTCGCTCGGCTTCGCGCCGGCGGCCGGGTCATTCTTTTCTCGCGGCGGCTTGATTTCGCCCAAATCGAGTATCTTCCAACCCTGTTGCTCGATCGCGGTACCGAGGCTGCGATAGCTATCGACCGGTTCGCCCAAGGCCACGCGCGGATGGATCTCGGTGATCACTTCGGTCGCAGCCCAAACGAAGTCCTGATGCCACGCTTGCAACAAGCGGCGACAAACCAGCTCATAGACCATTCGCTCGTCAGCACTGAGCGCGTGTCCCGCAACTGCAATTGCGGTCGGGATGATCGCGTGGTGATCGCGGACTTGGCTGTCGTCCACGAAGCGACGCGACAAGGGCCGTTCGGCCGTGCCTTCGGCCAGTGAGGCGCGATATGGAGCCGAGATGGCATTCACGACCTCAGGCAAGGACTTCGCGACCTCCGTCGACAGGTGTCGACTATCCGTGCGCGGGTAGCTGAGCAACTTGTGCTTTTCGTATAGTGACTGGGCCGCATCCAATGTGCGCTGCGCCGAGAAGCCGTGCACGCGATTCACGTGCCGTTGTAGCTCGGTCAAGTCGTAGAGCAGCGGCGGCGGTAGCTTCTTCGTTTGCGAGTGCACACTGGCGATGCGCGCCTGCCCAGACAGCGCTCGGCCAAGCACTAGCTTTGCTTCTTCGCCCGAGGCGGGCAAGCGCTGCGGGTGCGCAATCGCTTTCGCCGGCCCCGGCTTGAACCAGGTACCGCGGTAGGTTTGCCCTTCGCGCGGGGCAAACGTGGCAAGGACTTCCAAATAGTCCTCCGGAACGAATTCACGAATTGCGAGCTCACGTTCGACCAGCATGGCGAGAGTCGGCGTTTGCACGCGACCGACGGACAACGGCGCGTCCAGCGCCAAGCCGTACGCGCGCGAGAGATTCATGCCCACGAGCCAGTCCGCGCGACTCCGCCCGAGCGCTGCGTTCGCTAGATCGTCGTACTCTCGCGCGGGCCGTAGGCGCCGCAACCCTTCGCGAATCGCGCTCTCCGTCAGCGACGAAATCCAGAGCCTTTGCACCGGGCGGCGGCAACTCGCCGCTTCGTAGATCAGCCTGAAGATCAGCTCGCCCTCGCGGCCGGCATCGGTGGCACAGATCACGGATTCGACGTCGGGCGCGTTGATCACCCGGCGCACCACTTCGAACTGCGGGCGTGTGGCGGGAAACACCACCAGCGGCCAGTGCTCCGGCAGCATGGGCAAGTCTTCGCGGCGCCATCGCTTCCACTCGGGATGAATACCCTCTGGCTCGGCCAAACCCACCAAGTGGCCGATGGCCCAGGTGACCACGTAGCCGTTGCCAGAAAGCGTGCCCTCCGCACGTCGCGTCGCGCCCAGGGCCTGCGCCAGATCGCGTCCCACCGAGGGCTTCTCTGCGACGACGGCGATGGTCATGGGCGGGCAGGTGTAGCGCATTCAAGGGCATGGGTCAGTCGATGTTATGTGGCAGCATTGTTTGCACTGCTCCAAATCGACGAGATCCCGCGCTGGAGTGTTCAGAGGCTCGCGGGTGGGATAGACCTGAGCTAGATGAGCGACGCTCCGGCGGCGAATTTGGCGGCTCCGACCAAGCACGGTGCTCGCGGCCCGCAGGCGGCTGGACGTCAGTTGTTCACGCTGGCTCTGGCATCGCTTGGCGTGGTGTTTGGCGATATCGGGACGAGCCCACTGTATGCGGTACGCGAGTGTTTGAGCCGAGCGCACGGCGTATCGAGTGCTCCGGAGAACGTGTTCGGCATCGTGTCGTTGATTTTTTGGGCGCTGACGAGCGTTATCTCGCTCAAGTATGTGGCGTACGTATTGAAGGCCGACAACCAGGGTGAGGGCGGCATCTTGGCGCTGACCGCGCTGGCCACGACCAAACCGCTGCGCCCGAAGGCCCACGCCTTGGCGCTCGCGTTCGGCCTGTTCGGAGCGTCGTTACTCTTCGGCGACGGCATCATCACGCCGGCGATTTCGGTGCTCAGCGCGGTCGAGGGCCTGAAGATTGCCACGCCCGCGTTCGAGCCGCTGATCTTACCGCTGGCGAGCGTCATCTTGGTATTGCTGTTTTCGGCGCAACGCCGAGGCACGGGCAGCGTCGGCGCGGTGTTCGGGCCAGTCATGCTGCTTTGGTTCCTCACGCTCGCTACCTTGGGCGTAGCCAATATCCTGAAACATCCAGGCATCGTTTTCGCGGTCAACCCGCTGCACGCGGTCAGCTTCTTCGTGCGCAACGGCCACCTCGGCTTCTTGGTGCTCGGCTCCGTGTTCCTGGTCGTGACGGGCGGTGAAGCGCTGTATGCGGACATGGGGCACTTCGGTGCGCGTCCGATCCGCACTGCGTGGTTCGTGGTGGCGTTGCCGGGGCTGCTCTTGAATTACTTCGGCCAAGGCGCGCTTCTGCTCGGCAATCCCGAAGCCATTTCCAGCCCCTTCTACAAGATGGTGCCGGCCTGGGGCTTGTACCCAATCGTCGGGCTATCCACGCTGGCCACGATCATTGCCTCGCAAGCGCTGATCAGCGGCGCGTTCTCGGTCACGCGCCAGGCCTTGATGCTCGGCTTTTTGCCGCGCGTGCGCATTCAACACACCTCGGCCCATCAGATTGGCCAAATCTACGTGCCGATCGTCAACTGGTTGTTGATGATCGCCGCGGTACTGGCGGTCTGGGGCTTCCGTAGCTCGAGCGGGCTCGCGGCAGCTTACGGCGTAGCAGTCACGCTCGACATGACGATCACGACGCTCCTGGCCTATGTCGTGGCGCGCGTGCAATGGCATTGGGGCAGGTTGCCCGCGCTGGCAGTGACGATCCCCCTGCTCTGTCTCGAACTCACTTTTCTCAGCTCCAATTTGACCAAGATCGCCCACGGAGGGTGGTTCCCGCTGACGGTCGGCGCGATCATGTACACGATCTTTACGACCTGGCGGCGCGGCCGACAATTGCTGTTCAAGAAGGTGCAAGAGAGCATGGTGCCGCTCGAGGATCTGTATGAGCTGATGCGCGTGGAACGCCCGGCGCGCGTGCCCGGCACCGCGGTTTACCTGACCGGCAGCTCCGTCGGTACACCGCCAGCGCTGCTGCAGGGATTCTTACACATGCGTGCGGTGCACGAACGCGTCCTGCTATTGACGATCGTCACCGAGAAGGTGGCGCGCATTCCGGAGCTCGAGCGCGTGCAAGTTCAGCAACTCTCGCACGGGTTTTGGCGCGCAGTCGCACGTTACGGCTTCATGGAGACGCCGAACGTGCCCGAGCTGCTCAGACGCGCTGAGTTCAACAGCTATTCGCTGGAGTTCGTCACGTTCTTCCTCGGCCGCGAGACCGTGCTCGCCACCAGAAACTCCGAAATGACGCTCTGGCGCGAGCGCTTGTTCGCGTTCCTCACCCGCAACGCCGAACCTGCCACCGCCTTCTTCGGCATCCCTCCCAGCCGCGTGATGGAAATCGGCTCGCAAGTCGAACTCTGAGCGCACTTGCCGCGCGCCCGGTACGCTGCAAGAACGTACCAGCTGCCAAAGTTTCTGGCGCGAACTCGAACAATCGCGCTCAACGTGCACCATAGACAAGACAGAGACCACCCCATGAAACCCTCGTCCACGTCCCCCAAACACTCGCGACACCCCCTTTGGCTGATTCCGCTCGGCTTTCTGGCGTTCGGCTGCGGCAGCGGCCCTGGGGATTCGACCGGTAGCACTTGTCCGACGGGCTCCACGCTCACCTACGCAACCTTTGGGCAACCCTTCGTGGCCAAATATTGCTTGTCTTGCCATCGGGCGGGTGGGCCCCAGAACCCCACGTTGAGCACCCTTGATCAGATCCGCTCGAACAAGGACGTGATCGACCGTGCGGCGGCGGCGGGTCCGAAGGCGGTCAACACTTATATGCCAGAGGGCAGTTCCGTGCCCGAGGCCGAGCGACGCCAGCTCGGTGAATGGCTGGCTTGCGGTGCTCCTGAATGAGCGTGGGCGTAGTGCCAGCAAGCCACGCGCTTGGTTGATTTGGTTTTGATGGGCACGCTGAGCATCGAACCTCGGCGCAGCCTTCGGCGTCTCAAGGCGCCTAAGAGCCAGTCCTAGAACCCCGGACCGAGCCCGCCAAGGAGACGCGAAGCGCGTCAGGCGCGCTCCTTCGAAATCCGTCTATCCCAACGTCAAGAGCGTTCATGCACTCGAAAAAGAGCCCCCCTGCCGTTGGCGCACCGCGCTGGCCACAGGCCAGCGCTTGGGAAGCCCGGGCTTCCCGGCTGGCGTCGTTGGTCCTCAGAGTGGAGGAGTGAGCAGGCTCACTCGCTGAGTCAGAACGATCCGGGGCTCATGAGCGATCGCTAACTTCTTGGAGCACTTCGGCGTCGTTCACGCCGCGGCGCTGCGCTTGGTTAGATCAGGGCGGTGCGACGCGGAGCGCAGGCCGCTCACTTTGCCCAAGCCGAACGAAGGCATATTCACGTACACACTCTCGTAGGCGCCGGGTGGTACGACGTACGTCTCGTGCCAGATCCCGACGTCGCCATTGCTGCCGATGTGTTTGTTGAACGCGCGCCACGCCGGCAAGTGCTGGGCGTTGCGCTGCTTCGCGTAGTCGAATAGGTGATCGACGGACTTCCAATAGCTGACCATGATTGTGGTGCGACCGAACCAGGCCTCCCCGCCCAGCATGCCCAGTTCGGGGTGCTCGCCCAGTTCGCGTAGCATGCGCGGCATGGCGAGCGCGGTGCGCAACCATTGCCGGACCTTCCACCAGCGATTGACGCGCATGCCGATCATGAACACGACCAGCGGCTCTTCGCTGGCATTGGTGACTCGTTCGTTGTGCGTTTTCATGATTATCTCCTTGGTTGTCATGTGAACAGTGTTAACTTAACGAGCAAAAAGAACTCGCAAAAGCTCAGGCCAAACCGCGGAACAAGCGAGCCACCGATTGCCGATAAACATCGGCGAATGCTTGCTCGTCCCCGATCGCTTCGAGCAGTCCGGCGATCCGGAGTGAGACCAAGCCGTGCAGGTGCGCCCAGACCAGCACCGACGTCTGTTCTGGATCGCCGCGCGCGATCACGGACGCGTCCATACATTCGCGCACGCGGTCGACCAGAAACTGGAAGGTGCTGTATTGAGGGAGCATGGGCTCGTCGCTCGCGAATGAGGCGATCTCCTGCGGGACGTGCACTTGTTCGGCAGGGCTCATGAAGATGAACCGATAATCGAGCGGATTCTCCAAGCCAAACGTGCGGTATTGTTCGCACGCCGCCAGCGCTCGTTCGAGCGGCGAGTGAGCTGCGAGCGCCCGCACCAGGTAGCTCGAGAATACTTCGAAGCCCTGGGTGCAAGCGGCAAAGGTCAGCGCTTCTTTGCCGTCGAAGTGCCGGTACACCGCGGCGGGCGAGACGCCCACGCGTCGCGCGACTTCACGCAGCGAGAAGCCGGGGTCGCCCGCCTCCAGGAACAGGTCACGCGCCGCGGTGACCAGCAGTGCGCGCGTGTCGTCTAGCCCGCGCACGAACGGACGCGCCGGCGAAGCACGCCGCTTGGCAGCCTTTTTCGGCTTGGGTTTCGCACTGGCACGGGACGGGAGCGTCATGTGAACACTGTTCACTTAGCAACGCCTCCCGCCGTCGTCAAGGCCGTGCGAGAACAGCAGTCTTGACCCATGGCAGAGGCTCCAAATCACGACTGGCGCGTTACAGCGGGGAAAGTCGGGTCCCGACCCTGAAGGCTGCGACGGACGCGCAGTGCTGCGTCACCATCGAGCAAAGACCGCCGTTATCTGCGTAATTTCGCGATGTTCGGGTACTTTTTGGGCGACCAATGGCCCGACCAGTCGAAGTCGAGCGAAATCGCGAGGTCTTCGTCGTGGTTGCGGTAGCTGACGCGGCGCGGGTGGAACCGTGTGTCCTCACCCGCAACGTACGTCTCCGTGCCGAAATGAAGCGTGCCCAGCGCGGCGATTGGCTTGTCCCAGGTGCAGAGCAGCTTCCACTTCTCGCGCAGCTGGAGCACCACGCACTCGTAGCGATCAGTGCGATCGGATTTGGCCAGGGTGATGCCGATGCGCGCCGAATCGAAGATCGAGTCACCCACGCGCACCGCGAGCGCGACGCCACAGCCTTCGGGCAGCTCGCGCTGGCCGAACACGACAGCGGCTAGCCAATCGGGCGGTGACCAATCGGCGAGCGCGCGCGAGGCAGCGTGTTCGAGCGCGAGCTTCAGCGCTGCACGTTCGATACTCACACCGTCGACAGTCAGCCGGACTGGCGTCCAGGTGTTGCTCAAACCCTTGCGCACTTCGCGCAAGCGCTGAACCTCACGCATGGCGTTGTCTAGATCGAGCAGTGCGCGATCGAGCGGCAGCAAATTCGGCGCGGTGCGTCGGGCAGAGCGTGGCCGTGCCCTCGATTGGTCGCTCGCCGCACGGCGAGACAACGCGCGCCCAACAGGTTTTTGTACTAGTTTCGAGTGCCAAGGGGCGGCACGCTAGCACGTCTGAACCCAGCTATTGAGACCAAGACAACCGCCGCTGCTGGGCTGCGTTGGCTCGAATCGCCCAATCGACGGCCGCGCGCAACGTCTCGAGTTCGAAAGGCTTGGCCAGCAAGCGAAGGCCGAGATCTTTGGCCCGCTTTCGGATGTCGTCTTGGGGAAACGCCGTCACCACGATCACGGGCGTCGTGTCACCGGTTTGTCTGAGCAGCTCGATCACGTCGAGACCCGAGCCGCCCGGCATGACTACATCCGTCACGACCAGGTCGAAGCGACCTTCCGGCGCAGCTCCCGACAGCAACTGTCTGAGTTCCGGACCATTGCTCACGGTCGCAACCTGGTAGCCGCCCTCGCTCAGCACCATTGCCAAGAGTTCCCGCAGCGCAACGTCGTCCTCCGCCAGCAGCACGCGTCGACCCACGGGTAGGCCGTGCCAGCCGCTGGTCAGGGCTGACGTCCTTGGTCGTGGCTGGCGAGCCTCGAATCCAGGATGGCCGCGACGGCGCCCCTCAACGTGTCCAGATCGAAGGGCTTCGCCAGCAGCAGGATCTCGAGCCTCTGGGCACGATTGCGCGTCGAATCATGCGGGAACGCGGTGACGGCGATCACGGGTGTGATGCCGCCGGCGCGGCGCAATTGATCGATTGCGTCCAGACCGGAGGCACCTGGCATGCGCAGGTCCGTGACGATCAAATCGAAGGGCTCTGCCAGCGACCCATCCGGGCGGCGTTGGGACAGTACGCTGATCATTTGCGACCCAGTGCTGACACAGTCGACGGCGTAGCCCCGCTCGCGTAGCACGAGTAACAACAAATCGCGCATCGCGGCGTCGTCCTCGGCCACCAGCACTCGCTTGGGATGCGGACCTCGTGGCCAGGTCGGCGGCTCTTCCTCGTTCCACAGCTCTTCGGTTCCGATCATGACTCACCACTCAGGCGTTGCATGGTCCGACACAGTGCATTGCTCGTGCCGCCCGTAATTTTCGCGGCAAACCAGGCCGATCCGCGCGCTCGGTGGAGGCCTGGAGTGGGTGGTTTCTCCCCGCTGGGTCGGAATGACCCAAGCGCGAAACGCGCGCAGCGGCGTGCGCCCCGTTTGCGAGCAGAGCCTGCGCCTGATACTTAGCCCGGGTGGCGAGTATCGACGCGGAACGATCGCTGCCGCGCCGATTGCGCAAGCGCGTCGCCGAAAGTCTCGGTTGGTCGCTGCAACTCGTGGACGAGCACTGGCGCGCTGAGCGGCTGCGGGTAATCACTCGTGAGACCGATGAACCGCAACGACTCCCGCTCGAAGCGTTGGTCTTTGACGATGACCGGCTGCTGCTCGACGGCCTGCTGATCGAAGGCCTACCCAGGCGCAGCTATGCGCTGTTGAACAAGCCCAAGCAGGTCACGAGCACGGTCCACGATCCCGACGGCAAGGCGGACTTGTCTCGGTACTTGCGCGAAATGCCGGCGGGCTGCTTCCCCGTGGGCCGGCTGGATCGTGAAACGAGCGGCCTCCTACTCTTCACCAATGACGGAGATCTGGCAAACGCGGTCTTGCGACCCGACCACGAGACCACGAAGACCTATTGGCTGTGGCTCGACGACGTCCTGGAGCCGGACGATCCGCGGCTCGCGCAGTTGCTCGCGGGCATCGAGCACAACGGGCGACTGCTGCGCGCAAAGCACGCGCGCATCGTAGCTCGGACCGAGTACGCCACCGAGCTTGAGCTGACGCTGACCGAGGGTAAGAAGCGTCAGATCCGGCACATGTGCCGCGTGCTCGATCTGCACCTCGAGCACCTACATCGGTCCCAGATCGGACAGCTATCGGATGCGGGGCTCGCCGTCGGCAGTTGGCGCCTGCTTTCGGCGGCCGAGGTGGAGGCACTTTGGTCAGCCGTTGGCGGCCGAGCCAAGCTGCGACAGCGCAAGCTCGCCGCGTTGTTTCGGCTGGCTCGAGAGGCGCGCGATACGGGAGCACCATTGCCGCGCTTGGAGGGTTGGCTCCAGAGCGAGAAAGAGACGGGATGAATATGCCCGAGCCGAGCGTTCTGGCCAAAGTAGCTGGTTGTTCGAACCCGCGAGCGCCAAAACACAATCATGAACGCCCTCCAAAGTTTGCTCAAAATGGTGGTCGCCCAACAGGCGGACGAGCTGCGCCTGGGCGTCGAGCGAGCGCCCGTCGTGCTCAGCGGCGGCGTGCCCAAGAACCTGACTTTGGCCGAAACTGGCGAACGCGTGCTGCGACAAATGCTGGGTTCGCTGCTGTCGCCCCAAGCCGAAGCCAGCTTGGCGCGCGGCGAAGTCTTCAGCTACGCGCACGACGCTGGTGAAGGCTTCGGCGTTTACCAAGTGCAATTCTTGCCGCGCCCCAAGCCTGGTGCCGGCTTCGATGTCACTTTGACGAACGCGCGCCAGCAAGCTGCAGCGATTGCTCCCGTCGCGTCCCCGGCAGCTCCAGCCCGGCAACCC
>Ga0302322_100004532_pt1 | contig 12084 bp, 18 predicted proteins | sample Fen_T0_2_FD_203757 | JGI IMG/M metagenome (GOLD analysis project Ga0302322, IMG submission 203757) | Peat permafrost microbial communities from Stordalen Mire near Abisko, Sweden - Fen_T0_2 | ecosystem: Environmental > Terrestrial > Soil > Wetlands > Permafrost | place: Sweden: Abisko... | reverse complement strand
CGCCGTCCAGTTGCCGGTGCCGGCTGTGATTTTGGTAACGATCGTTGCTACTGTCACCTGGTTAGCGCCGTTCGTGTCGCGCGCGTAAACGGTGATAGTCGCGTAAACGGTATCGGACGCCGTGAGCGCCGCTCCACCAGTGAGCTTGATGCTCGTAACTGTGCAGCCGTGAGGCACGCGCCCGATCAGCGTTTCCGCGGTCGTCGTGCTAGCCGCGGCATCGGCCGGGATGGTTCTGCCGATACGCTGAGCGTTGGAAATATTCGCAAGTGTTCGGGCGGCTGCGTACGGAACGCTTAGCTGTGATTCAGTAGGCATGGCTGGTAGTCCTTAGTTTGTCGAATCGACCTTGGGCGCAGCCACGACGGGTGCCCCGTTGGTTTTAGAGTCTTTTGCGGCGCCGTTCTTGGGCGTCTCTTTTCCGGGCTCGCCTTCGTTTCCGTCGGGAGCTTCGGGGCCTTGAATCTTTGCCGGTGGCTGCGGGAGTTCGCGGGAATCCTCTTCGTCGAGGAGCTTCACGCCGGCGCGCTCTCCGAGGTCATCCATATCCACGCGCCGAGCAAACTCGGGCATGTTGTGGGAGCCCTCGCCGACCATCTTGAGCAGCGTCTGCGGGTCAGGAGCTTCGTCGATGACCAGGTTGTGTCGCGGCATCAGTCGCCGTGGCGCGTCCGGGTAATTCAGCTGCATCCAGATGCGGGCGACGTCTTCTTCGAGCGTGTCACAGAGGCACCGCGCCGAGTACTTGAAGATTTTCTGAGTGTCTTTGGCGGCCTGCTGCGCTGTCGCAAGGTTGCCGTTCGCGCCCGGCTCAGTCGTAAACGATTGTCCGATGAGCGACTTGGCGTAGCCTCGAACCAAGAAGTTGAGCCATTCGGTGGCCGACATAGCCGCCGCGTCCTTGAGAATCTCGACCTTCGTCGAATCCGGAAGCTGGCCAGACAGAAGACCACCGGATGCCAGCGCCGTGCATACGGCTTGCAGCATCTGCTCGTCTTCGGGTGTCGCTATTGAGCGATCGGTTCCCGCGTCTAACCGTCGATTGAAGTAGCCGAGAACGCGCGGTTTTATGACGCGCTCGAAGTCTTGCGCCGTTGCCCTCATCAACATGCGCTTGAACAGCATGTTGTAGATGATGAATCGACCCTCGCCGTCGCGGGTCGGATAGTCACCGTTTAGGGCCGGCGTATGAACGCAGAACTTGCCCGGGAACTGAGAGATGCGCAGCCCGAAGACTCCAGTGGTCGGCCCCATGTAATCCATGCCAGGGCCAACGAGGCCTTGGTCGTAGATGTACAGGTCCCAGCTTGAAGGGTTCGGGTAGTTAAGTCGGCGACTGTGAATATTCGAGAGGCCGATTAGGTTCCAGTCGGAGCCGTCGCGGTCCCAAATCATCTCACTTGCTGATACGCCGTAGATGTCGCCCCAGAGGAGCTGAGCCGTGCGCTGCTGAAGTTTCGGTATCGTCTTGAACTGCTCGCCGTAGCGGGTTGCAATCTCCTTAGCGAGGTCGAAATCGGCGTCATCTTTGGGGATGTCTGCCGGTAGCACTTCGTGGCGCCCGCATGCGACGCCTAAGATTCTAGCTCGGACCGGACCGCGAGCGTCGGGGTCTACTTCGAGTAGTTCGTTTAGCAGGTCAACGTATTGATAGCGCCAGCCTGAATTGCAGAGGCGCATCGCCGACGAGACGTATTGCCCCGTCAGATTCTGCCCGATTACGATCGGGAAGCGATCGATAATCGGAGGCCGCGCAATGATGTCTTGCGGTCGCTCGACTGGCATCGACGGCAAAACCACGGGCGACTTTGGAGTCGTGTCCGTGATAGCCTGGTCGATGTTCGTGATTTGCGACCTATTAGGGACTCGCGCCTTGGCTTTGTTTCGTCTGCTCATCTGCCAAGCGCTCGTTGAACTCGGTTGTCTGTCGGTGATTGGCCGCTATCGATTGCTCGAACGCGGAAAGCTCGGAGTCTTGCCCGCTGCCTGTTGCGCCACCGAAGTTCGCTCCGGAGTTGTCGAGCTGGATGCAGGTGGAAGCGGTTAGGGCTCGCTCATCATGCGGGAGCCTTGGATTACCCGAAGTCGGCCGGTGAGGTATAGGACTGGATACAGTTTGCCGTTCCGACTCGGGATTTGCCCTGTTCGATCGCAACATCTGGCAACAATTCCGTTATGGCGTACACGAGCCAATCAACGCGGTTAGGCGATGGCGCACTGGGATCTTGCGGATTCCATTCGCACATCTCATCCTCGAGCTTTGGAAGGATACCAACGTGGTGGACTTTCCCTTGCTCGTAGAGGGCCGCGACAGGCTCAGCCCGAAGCGCCTTGGATCGCTTAGCGTGAATCTTTTTGAATGGAACGTAAGGGCGCTGGGCTCTCACGTTCGATGCGACTAGGTCGCCGCCTTGGTTTACTTCGGCGACAATCAGATCGGCCTGCCACTTGTCGAACGTGTCTACGACCCGCTTGCCCCACTCGTTCGGGGTGGCGACCGGGACAAGAGCGTCCGGCACCGTAGCGTCAGCGAGCACGTACACATCGCCGTCTGCGCCGAGCCCGGCAACGCCGATACCGACGTCATCAGAATCTGGATTAGACGAAACGGCCGGGTCAACGGCAATTACCACTCGAACAATGTCCGGGTAGTCTTTGACGCGAGCTGCCTCGATGAGCGCGTGATTCCAAAGCGCGCCCGGATTGTCGTCAAGAATCTCAGCGTTGAGTTCTTGGCGCCCGAGTCGCGTTCCTTCGTACTTTGCGATAATCTTCGAGAAGAAGTTCGGCGCGAGGTTTGCCTGGTTGTCGTAAGTGCTGCCGCGCGTTACGTGGGTCGTCTTGTCGGCAATCAAGGCCTTGACGAGCGCATTGGGGCGCGGGGTCGTTGTGACTACTGCCTGCGGGTTCTTCCCGAGGCGCAGACCGAACATCGCCTGATCCCACGACTCTGCGTAGCGCCAGGCCGCGAGCTCATCGGCCCAAAGCTTTTGATGCTGCTTGCCCCGGAGCCGTTCGGGCTCATCAGCGGTGAATATTAGAGATTTGGAACCGTTCGGCCAAAGCAGCGAACGACTCGAAGATTTGTAGATTGGGCGTTCATCATTCGGACAGACGGCAAGAATACCGCTCTCGCCTTCGATCATGATGTCGCGTGCGTCGTCTGCCGTTGCGCCAATCAGATTGACGTAGTTGAACGACTTGGCCCACTCGCGAACTGTCTCGGCGCCTGTGCGCGTCTTGCCGAATCCGCGCCCTGCCAGGATCAGCCATACGATCCAAGCCCCAACGGGGATAGCTTGACTCGGTCTTCGCCAGAGTTCCCAGCAGTAGAGGGCGAGTTCAGTTTCCTCAGGGCTCAGTTGACCCAGGAGGCTCTGTAGTTTCGGCTTCGGAAGGCTCGCCAGTCGCGAGGCCAGAGAGTTTTGCGATGAGGCGGGCTCGAGCATCTTCGACCTGGACCGGGCCTCCTTCGGGTCCGCTGAGTTCCGATTTGATGGCAGCGTCTAGCCCGAGGAGCTTTGCCCGTCGCTCGGATAGGCCCTTGAGTGAATTCAGGAGCGGGGCGATTGCGTCATCACTGTGAGGCGGCTCCGTTACTTCGCCATCAGGAGTTTCCGAAACCGGCTCAACCCTGAATGCCTCGAGTCGCTCTGTCCCGATTCGAATCCACTCATCGAGGCGAGCTAACTCTACCTCGCGGTGTCTCAGCGCCGCCGTCTTCGTTTCGTCTGCGACTTCTACCCGGACCGCTTCGAGGTCACTGTGTATCGTCGCCGGGCTCACTTCGAGCTTCTCGGCTATGTCTCGAATCGACCAAGCCTTGACACGGAGCTTCCAAACTTGCTTACGCCGTTCGGCAATCTTTGCGGGTTCGCTTGCTGGATGGGACATGTTTAGCGGCCATAACGTTTAGCGGCCGGTTGGTTGATTCTGTGGGTAGGTCATTGACCGGATTGCTCTTATGCCCAATCGCCCACTGCTTTGGGCTGACGAGTCTCGGCTCGGCGTGAGGTCTCGGGTCAGTCGTGAGCATCGTTGCCTCGGGTCCGTTCGAGCCGTTGGGTTTGGCGCTCAATGACCTGTTGGGCTATCGATGCAGTCAGCCGTTTACGTCTTGGCGGTAGTAGCCACTCGGGGCTGACCTGGACGATGATTCGTTTCGGTCTCGGCTTGGCTTTGGCCACTGACGGCGGTCGCATGGGAGTAGGACACCCGAGGGGAGCGAATCATGCTCGGGCGGGCAACGATAGGCTTGCGCCCGACCCCTTCGCTTGTTGCGACGTGCTTGGAGTCTTAGATTCCACCGGATAGCGCTGCCGCTCCTCTCAGTGGCTCCGTATATAGGTGCGGGGTCGTGTCCCAAATGTCCCAAATATCGGAGTTAGATCGAGCGGGCTCGGCACGAAAGCTGCGGGATTGCGATTTTCTCAATTCGGCCGATTCGGGCCTGTAGCGAGGCGACGTCGGATTCGAGGTAACCAATCCGGCCAACGGCATCGTCTATCTCGGTTGACCTCCCATTGAGTATCTCGGCCAGGGCCATCAGGTTCACAGATATTTTGCCCTCTGTGGCCCCGCTTGGGCGCCGGAATACTCCGAGCCGTGGATCCTGCTCATGACGCGCCCTGAGCACTCTGCGGGCGTGGCGTCGGCTGCATTTCATGAGCACTGCGGCTTGGGCGATCGTGCACGTCAGCGAGTCGCTCATTTCGACCCCCGCTGGTCAATCTCTACCCGACATTGTCTCCACGCATCGTGGGCTACCCGGCACGACTCGATGGCGGTCGCCAGTAGGCCTGAGCGCTTGCGAGCTGCCTTCGCATAGGCTTCCCAGCCTTGGGCGGCTGTGACTTTCTCGAGCTCCTTGTCGGGCTTCGGGCGCTTCGAGGCAATGAGCAGCACTACCCCGGCAATCTCGCCAGCTGCCCCGTGTAGCCCCTTCTGGCTCTCGTCGACCGTGAACAGGTACCGGGCAAGCAGGACGTCGCGGTGCCTCACCTCGAGCAGCTGCCAAGCCAATCTGCAACGACGGGCGCGGGCAATCAGGCCAGCGTCGTGGCGACCTCCGAATCCCAGGACCGCGTCGGAGTATGGCTCGACCTTGGCTACCCACACACCCTTAGTGCCTACATTGTGGCCACCTACACGCGCTTTTATCTCCGATCCGCGCTCGCCCATGATGCACTGGCTCTCGTTGAGCCACCAGGCGAGCTCGTTGTCGTAGCCTCCAGGCTGCTCGTTGCGGACGCGTCGCTGGTGTGGTTCAATTCGTTCTTCGGTTGACAAATTCGACAAATTGCATCAATTCCAATCTGTCGACACCACAGGGCCTCCCGTTAGCGCGGGGGGCTCTTCCGCTTTCTAGTCCTGCTTTGGAAGTTTATTTGCCAGCTCCCGAGCAAACTCCTGACGAATCCGACTCTGAATCTTGTCCAGCGAATCACCCGGACTGTAGATTCGAATAAACGACACGTCTCGATCGTTGACTCCATATTCAATTGCAGAGTGAGCCACCAGGAACGGGTAGAACCTCGACTCGATCTCGCCCTTCTCGCGTTTGATGAGCTTCTCACATCTCTGTCGCGAGTAAGTTTCAAGAGCCGGCCAAAGTCCCTTGCGCTCGTCCTTTATCAAAAGTCGGTATTGATCCGCAATCCTCTGTCGCATGTCGCGATTTGTAATCATATGCAGAATGAACGCAGCCTTTATTGGAGCATTGGAAAAACCTACACGGGAATCGGTTACCAGTTCCGAGTGCAGCGCTTGGATTCGATCGCATACCGCACTCACCGCTGCGCGCGATGGCTTCTTAGATGGCGACTGAGTCAGCTTGTCGGTATACGCACCGATCCCAACCGCTACTAGCACAGTTGCCTCGGCCCATATTTTATTCTGCTTTCCAGAAATCCAAACACTTCTGCGTAGTAATCCAGCGTCAACCATGAGATCGACCGGGCTCGTTCTCTCGTCGTCTCGCGATACCAAACACTTTACGGCAACTCCGCATTCGACGATTGCTAAGAGGCGATGTTGACCGTCCAAAAGGATGTCGCCTTTTCCGAGTAGGATCCCTTGGTGGGTGGTTTGCCACTCCCCATTGAGCAGCTGCCGAATGTATTCAGCGACCTTCGTTCGAGACACCGGTCTATTGGACGGGTTGTTCTCAAGTAGCTTCGCTGCGACATTCGGAGTAATTGTCCACATATCAGTGCTAATAATCATTGTCTGTCCTCGCTATTGACCATCCGACTAATTGAGCTAGCCTTCCCTTGTTCGCATTCCGACCTCCGACCTCGAAGACCCCGTTAGCCGCGGGGTTTTCGGTTTTGTTAGCTGGAGCACATCGTAACGAGCGAAACGAGGAGCAATATCAACGCTACCAAGCCAAATCCAGATTCGATGGTCTTGTTCAGAGTCTTCAGTTCGTCAACGACTTGTTGAGTTTCACTTTGCATTATTGGCCTTCTTCCTCTTCTTCGCTCTTAGTCCCTTGATAATCGCCAGCGTCTTATCCTTCGCGTATAGCTCGACCGTTATCGAGTCGCATTCGTAGAGTTTGCCATCGATTCGGAGTTGAACTGTGCCGACTGAGATTAAGTGTGTCAATTCAAATCTCCTTCCCTGACCGTCGCTTCGCGCATCTGCAGGCAGTCGATGCGGGCGCTCATGCTACCTCGAATCTTTTGGCTATCCACTGTGCCGCAGTTGGGTTTACCAGCGCCAGTTCTGTGCACACCTCAAGTATGGCATCCTTTCGGAGTGCCTCAAGAGCCATGCCAATAAGCATTCGTTTACTCTCGGTCGCCTGTTTGTCTACGCTTGCAAGGCTATCCACAAGCGTAGATCTTATTCGCTCGAATCCGTTCATTGCTCGCCTTCTCCCTTCGCCTCACGCGGAATAGCAAGCGCGCACCAGACACAACTCACGAAAGCCAACATGTCCGCAATTGCGACAGTCATCTCTCCGCCACTCCTTTCGCTTCAGTCGCCATCAGCATAACAAGTCTATTCCGAACGCTCACGACCAGCGCGGCTCGTTGTACCATCGACTTCTGAAGCTTGGTATCACGAACTGCGTGGCAAGTATTTCCGGTTGCGAACCGCGTCAGAGCGCCTTCGATTGTTCCGCAAACACCGTACGCGCCCGCTAGCATCTTCATTGCCTCCCACGCCGCGTTGTCAGTGGCCTCTTGCGAAAGGCCACTGATGCCTTCCCATCGCTCATCTGACCACGTCTTTGGCCGATGCATCTGCCAGAGCGACCGAGCTTGCGGAGCCACCTGTACCACGCCCCCTGCGCGCCACTTCTTTGGATCGCATTCCCAGCGCTTGCACTCATCTGCGTGTACGTTCTTCCGCAGGTCAGTCTCGGACTTTGCTTTCACGGTAACGAACGCTGCCGCTAGATTCGCGTCTCCGAATATCGGGCGACACTTCTCAACCGATGCCCATTCTCCGCTGCACGTTGCATGTTCAACTGCTCGTGACTCTGCCACCGATATCGAGTAGAGACGTTGGTCGCGGTCAACCTCGTTTGCGTCCACGGCCGGGACTGCCCATTGAGAATTGACGATCGCTATTGCTGCTAACAAATTCATGACGACGCATTCCCTATCAATACTAACCGATGTATCGTAATGGCAACACAAGCCACGAACGTCGCCCACCAGTATGGATGACTCGCATCGATTCCTCGCGAAAACGACACAGACGACACGAACGACAATCCGGCTGTTGTGCCTAGCGAATTATACCACTTCCAACTTTTCGCTTGCTCGGTCACTCCTGTTCCCCTTCCTTCTCGTAAACCCTCTCCACCAGCTCTGCGACAACCTGACAAATCAGATTCCACTTGGCGTCGAACTGCAGCTCAACACCGGCTCCGACCGGAATCTTCGACATCTGTCGCGCGCGTTCGATTTGTTCGAGTAGTTGCTTTTTGGTCACTTGTCGTCTCCTTGTGCGGCCCAAACGCCGTCGGTCGATTAGGTATCTATCATTCGCTGAAACTCATCCATGTTCGACGCGAGCATCACCTGCGGGCAGGATCGATAGCTTCCGCTCCTCGTGGCCTTGCGGCTCATTCGAACCAGATACATTTTTTTGAGTTTCATCGCGTCCCTTTCTCTTTGCTTTCAGAAATTGTCCGGGTTGAGTTCGTCGGTGTCGTAGTCAATCATCATATCCGAAGATGGGCTCGTAAGTGCGCTCGTTGTCTGGCACAAAGCCGATGTAGTTATTGATTGCGTCAATCTCATCCTGTAGAGGATTCTGGCGCCTAAAGCACGCGGATTCTGAATTCCAGTCCATCGCAACTTTGCCCTTCTCACCATCTTTGCACTTGTCGATCTTGATTACCTTGTCACCAACGTTGATGACAACCTTTTGAAATTCGTTTCCGCTCTTGTCTTTTGATGGCTTCGAGAATTCTTCCTCAGCGGTGAAACCAATAGCAACAACCTCGGCGGCGTTCGACACGTCGCGCGACTCGCGAATCGAATGCTTGTCCGGAGTCTTCTTCCCATCGGTTACAGTGATTTGAGATGCGATGATTCCTGCAATGCGATGCCTCTTAATTACGATTCGTAGCATCGAGGCAATCTCGCGGAACTTCACGCGCTCGTCTTGAAACTTCTGTTCCGACTTCAGTTCTTGCAGGTAGTCGATGCACACGAGGTCGATCTTGTGTTTCTCGATTGCGTTCCCTAATTGCTTCACTAGCCGCTCTACTGGCATTCCGCAAGCGTCAATGAATACGGGATCTGGTTTTGACTCGTTGACTACACGCGCCACTTCCTTCAGCTCTTGATCGTTCAGCTTCCTGTCGCGAAGTCTAGACGCGCTTATCTTCGCACGGCGTGCCATCAGCCGGTCCGCGTAGATGCTTTCTGAGTCTTCCGTTGATACAATCAACACGCGCGCCCCTTGCGCCATGTTCTCGTCGGCCACCGCTATAAGCCACGAAGACTTTCCCCACGAAGTGTCCGCGCCCAACACCCAAACGTGCCCAGGCCTAATCCCGCCGGTCATTGTGTCGAGCTTGTAGTTGCAAGTCGTCAGGGACTTTGGCCTCTCTTGCGAGTAAGCACGATTCATTGATCCTTGCAGCAATTGCTGGACGGTACGAATGCGCGGGTTCTTCTCGTCGTAGTCTTTTGCGGCATCGTTCAGAGGAACACACAGATCTTTAGGGTCGTCAGGCAGATCGCCGGATACCGCTAGATCGTTGATGTCAGCGGTCATAGTGCACACCTCCAAAGTGGACAGCGATTGTTTAGTGACTTGGCCACGGCTTGCGCGTACTTATCTCCAGCTTCATCGGTGTGAGTCATAATCAAGACTGGCATCTTGTTTGGAATTCGTTTCGCGTGTTCATCCGTCCAGAAACCTGACCCTATTCCGATGATCGCGTCGTCGGTTGTGCAACGAGTGGCCATCGTCACGTGGTCCGGTTCGCCTTCGACGATTACAACTCGGCTTGGTTTCGTCTTCGCCTCGAGCAATCCAACTGCGTTTTGATTCGCCAATACAAGACCCTGGGCCCTATGACCGAAAGGAGGCAGGCGCTTCGGGTAGTCGCGCCCGTCGCATTGCCAGACGCGCACACCGCGCGCGCATCCGTCGGCGGTCCACGCTCGCATGGCTATCCTGTGCCCCGTCGTATACCACGGCAGGCCTTTTGCGTACGACCATGACGGACGGGCCGTGTCAATGGCAACGGCGCGTAGTAGGTCATCCTTGGCGACTTGGCTGGCATCTATGGCCCGGCCTCTCAGGTATGCAACAATCCGCGGGTCGTCCGTAACCGGCCGGCACGACTCCCAAAAATCGAGCACCTCGAGCACCGGTGGATATTCAGGAGCTGGCTTCGGTGCCGGTTTCTCCGGAATAGGTCGGCTCATGTCCGGCTCGCGACCGTCCCGGATCTCGTCGACCAGCGCGAACATTCCGGCAATCTGCGCGCCTTCCGCTAGAACCTCGCGGAATTGTTCCCCGTCTGTCTTGATATACCCGCGAACCTCGCAGATTAGGTCCAACGCGTCACCGGTCCATCCGCATGACCAGCACCTGACCCTGGGGGTGCCGTCGTCTCCAGTCGTGACGTTGCAGCTTGCATGTCGCTCGGCGTGGTGCGGGCAAAGCACCGTGATTCCTCCGCTGCAACGCTTCGACCCGGCAGATAGCCCGAGCCCAGAAACCAATGCCGAGATGTCAACCAGGCCAGCCTTGACGCTGTCGCGCTGCCGATTGTCAAACCGCTGGGCAGCCATCGTCGTCTCCTCTGGAGAAAAGCGGTGTTTGATGCGAGCCGTTTCGATTTATTGGGTAAATTCCAGGCCTATCTTCGCAATTCGAAATCATGCACTTCTGCAAAGTTGCCTGCCAATCCACCTTTTTTTTGTTTGACCCAAGCGACCAAAGACGAAGCTTCTCCCAATGCTTTGCCCAGTCGGTGTTTAGTTCCTCGGCTTTTTTGAGAGTTGTTGCGTTTGGTTTGAAGTCATCCGGGGCAAGAACGGATCGCAAATCTCGAGATTTCTTCGCTGGTTTCGGATCGATTGGCAGGTCTGGTCCGGACAGGATGTCTATCCCAATGGTTGGCGCCTCTATCTCTGTACTGCACTGCACTGCACTGCACTGAGTGACAGCGCGTGACTCAGCGTGACCGCACGTGACCGCCTGTGACGGTTGCGTCACATCTTGTGACTCATTGTCACATTCTGTGACGGTTCCGTTCGAAAGTGCATCCGAGCGCCTGCGCTCGCGAGATTCCTTAGCTCTGAGCTTATCACTGGCCGGTGTCTCTTGGGCCTCCCTGAATTTAGGGATCACAAGGCACCGCACCATTCCGTCACGTTTCGTGACGTTATTGATGATAATGCAGCCCTTTTTCTCTAATTTTGCCAAAGATTCCTCAACAACTTCGACTGGCACATCCCCGAGTAGAGCGGCCACTGCATCCGCTGGTTTTTCGTCGTCCAGGTCGAGCACGCCAGCCCTGTCAACGATCAGGAATAGCTCACGCAGCACGGCTCTTGCCTGCCACCCGACAACGGCCATGGTGGTCGTTCGGCGCTTGTATACCCTTACATATGGCTCGTCTTCGAAGTTCATGGCGTCTCGAAAGACTGCTCGGTGTCAATCTTCGCGCGCCATGCAGGAAAATTCTGCTCTGTAAGATTAGCGCATGTCTGTTCAATCTGGCCAAGAGCAAACTTTGGGTATTGCCAAATCTCTGGCCCAACAAATCGCAGCGTATTGTACCCCATGAGCAAGGCGATGCGGTCTTTCTTGCGGTCTTCGCGCATTACGCGCTCATTTTTGTGAAATTGCACACCGTCAGCCTCGACGATGAATTTGCAGCACATTCCTTCGATCACGAAGTCGACTCGCCTGTATGGGATGTCACGAAGCTCTGTTTGCACGAACACGCAAATTGGAGTTTTCTCAGTCCAAAACAGGCATGAAATTCTAGGTCGGACGTCATCTCTGTGAAGGTCTTCGATGTAACCGTTGAAGTTCCAATTATCAAACATTGCCTGCAATAATCGGCCTTCTATAGGGCTATCACATACAGAAAGCGCTGGAATCACAGCTGGCGTCACGACGCCGCCTCGATCTTCTCGTTCTCAGCGGCTTCAATCTCAGCAACAGCGGCTTCAATCGCCCTGGCTAGTACGGCGTTTATTGGGATATCCTTGTCGTACTTGATGATTGTTGCGAGCGAAACACCGCTCTTCGCGGACACCGCAATGCGCTTTTTAGTGTTCATGTGTAGTGTGACTTTTTGACTCAACACTAGACCAAAGTCAAAGTCTTTTTCTCATTTTGCGAATGAATCCTTCCGCCTACTTAGGCTCACAATCGCCCCGTTGAGCCCCCGCAGTTTTTGCGCATTGCGAATCGAACGACGGTCGGGAATGTGACTCACGGTCTACGCTCCAATGTGTTCGATCGCCTGCCCCACAATCTCGCTCACGTGCCCAAGGCTGCCCGGATGGCCGACATGAGTTGCGGCATGCCGACCGCATGTGGCGAGCAACGCCCCTTTCAACGCGCCGCGGCGCGGGGGTGTTATTC